>JAABUR0100009438.1_pt1 | contig 10999 bp, 15 predicted proteins | sample 5560091 | NCBI WGS metagenome assembly JAABUR01 (sample SAMN10711879, study PRJNA513375) | rock metagenome | isolation source: Antarctica rocks | place: Antarctica: Victoria Land, University Valley sud
AGGGTCATCTGGCCAGCATGCTTTCCCGGCAAGTCCCCTGCTGTCCGTCGGCAAGAGCTCAGGCCGCTCTTGGGTCGGCCTCCAGGGCCGCTCTTGCCCCGGACGTCGGACGTCGAGAGACGCTTCGTACCTGCCAGCACTGCTCCCTTGCCTACAGGGCGGGTCTGTCATGGCGCCGAGGCCCTGCAACCCGGTCGGCGCCTAGTCTCGGCTCGACCATTGGTGCACAACAGTATCGACTGCCCCCTGAAATTTTGCCCTTTACCAGGATGGCCGTCAACTTGCTTGCTTCCTCGCCTTGTCACAGGCCGCCTGCATCGACTGCTCTGCTGTGTGCCTTTCCTTAAATCTATCAATCAAGGGAGTCCTGCAGTCCCCGGTTCTTCAGATGAAAGCAATGGCAAGAGCCTGGTGACCTGGCATTCAGCGTTGCTTGTCGGCTGCAGGCCAACACACAGCATGGTCGCTGCTTATGACCTTTGCAAGGCGCTCACTGCACAGGCTGCACAGGTCCAGCAAGGAAGGCAAGGCAAGGCAAGGTAGCAAGGTCCATGCTCGCGTGCGCGGCCCGCCGGCGTGCTTGGCCCCAGCATCCCCCGCTGCCAGCGCTGTCCCTGATCGCCTCCCGTCGCCCCTCTCGTGCGCGGGCGCCTGCAGCCCTCTGGGTGCCCGCGCGCAAGGCTCGCGCCCAGCGGCATGCCCTCAATCGCATGACACCCCGCACTGGCGGCGACGGCGTCGACGTCAGCGTCATGCTTGGACCCTGCTATACAACCTCACACTCGCCGCGAGCTGCGCCGGCAGCGGCGCGGGTACCCTGCGAGCTCGCATGCCGCACACGGTCACCGCGAGGCACCCAGGCAGCGGCTTGGGTACCCTGCGAGCTCGCATGCTCGCGCAGGCCCTGCTGTGCTGCAGCGCGGGCGCCGCGAGCCACTCTGGCAGCAGGCTGGGTACCCTGCGAGCTCGCATGCACGTGCAGGTTCTGCTGTGCGCCGCCATGGTCGCCACGAGCCGCCCTGGCAGCGGCGTAGGTACCCTGCGAGCTGGCATGCACGCCCAGACCCTGGCATGCGGCACATTGGCCGCCGTGAGCCGTCCAGGCAGCGGCGCAGGTACCCTGGCATGCATGCGCAGACCCTGCTGTAGGGCACCACGGTCGCCGCAAGGTGTTCCGGCTACGGCGTGGGTACCCTGCGAGTGCTGCCTCTGTGCGGTGTTTCTTGCATGGTGAGCATGCGCAGGCGGCGAAGGAGCCCGCAAATGTAACCTCTCAGGGCTTAAGCGTGCAGCGTTGAGCGCTGTGGCAGCTATGGCACTTGGAATGTCAGCTTTGCAACGTGCACCTGCTGATGTCTAGGCAGGCTGCAGACTGCCGCTTGCAGCCTGTGCACATCTGACGCAAACGGCACATCCGCCCGCCCGCCTGCCCCACAGGACGAGCCTGTGGCAGGTGACACTGCCTGCGCTGGCTTGCACAGATGCCAATTTGCAGAGGGATAACCTTCAAGCCGCATTGCACGCCACGCAGCGGCGTGCAAACAATGGCGTTTGTTTTGCCCATTACAGGTATTGAGCTGAGATCCATTGAGCCTTGCCTGAAAACGCTGGCAGCTCTCCAACATTGAACCAATGCTCCCGGCCTGCTTCTGCGCAACCTGCACTCCAAAGCACGCACTCCGAAGCAGAGCACCACAAATGGGCCTGACCTCGGTGCACTGGGAGCTGCGCAATTTGTGCCGACAGCAGCCGCGTCGAGACGGCGCAACACCACGTGCCGCCACGCTCCCGTGCTCACACAGCCTCCTGGCTGAGCGCGGCCTCGGCGGCCATGGGCACCACGGCTGCGAGCGTGTGGTTGACGGCGGCCTGGATGCGGCCGCGCAGGTCGGCGCCCGGCACCTCCGCGGTCACCTCGCCGCCGAAGGAGTGCACCAGCACGCGCCGCGCCGTGGCGTTGTCCACGCCGCGCGCCCTGCGCAGGGGCTGCACAGCTGACACGGCGCCTCCCCAGCCTTGCGTGGCGGGCATGCCGCCGGCGCTGCCCTCTGCTCGCAGCGCACCAGCGGTTGGTGCTGGGCTCTGCCGGCGCCGCGCCGAGCAGGGCGGCTCCTTCAGTTCCTGACGCAGAGCCTGGCGCGATGGCGCATGCCAGGACCCGGCCGCGAGAGCTCGGGGACGGCTTGGCAGGGGCGGGCCGGGGGCGCACTGCAGGTAGAACAGCTGCTCCTCCTCCAGGTCGCTGATGGCGGCGCCGTGCGTGCACTTGACGTCGTCCGCCACAATCTGCAGGTTGGGCTTCACGTTCACCGTCGCGCGCGGCACCAGCAGCAGGTTGCGGCTCAGCTGCTGCGCGTCCGTCTTCTGCGCCGCGCGCTCCACGCGCACGTTGCCGTCGAACACCCCGCGCCCGTTGCCCGCGGCGACGATGCACCTGCGCGCAAAGCCGCGCCAGCGCTCGCGAGAGCGGCAGGCCCATGCGGCTCGGCCGCGGGTAGCCTGCCGTCGCAGGGCCGCCCTGCATGCATCCAGGAGCGACTACGCCTCACACCTAAGCGCCCTGAAAAAGCGTCCAGTGTAGACATGGTCCGCGGGCTCGCAATGCGGCGCGACTGCTCGCATCCCAGGGCGGCGCGCACTTGTGCAGCTGCTCCGCTGCGCCGTCCGGGTGCTGCAGGCGGAGCTTGGAGTGCAGGTCGTGCAGCTGGCGCTCGCCCGCCAGCAAGAAGCTGCGCATGGCCGTCCGCGTTGCGCAGCCCCCCTGCACGCCGCCGCGCTGGCCTGGGCGCCCGGGACACCCGCTCCTCCTGCCTGCTTTCGGCAGGGTGCAGGCCAGACCGGAGCGTCCCGCGCGCACTGCGTTGCTTGCAGGCGGCGGCAAGGCGGCGGGCGCGGCGGCCGGCGCGCCTGCTCGACGCCCAGGTCCTGGCGCGACAGGCGCGCGCCCAGGCGCGCCTCGACCTGACGGTACGCGCTGCGCGCGGCCTGCGAAACCAGCGTCGCCTTCATGTGCAGCGCGCCGCGCGCCTCCAGCTGCACGTACCTGCGCAGCGCGCCGCGCGCTTGAGCCGCACGCCGTGGGCCGGCGCTTGGGGGCTGCATGTGCGCGCGCGGGGCGGCGCTGTGCGGCGCTGCGCGTGCGCGGGCTTGGGGGGCCCTGCCGAGCCTCGCTGCTGCTGCGCTGTGGCGCGGCCGGGCTGTGGAGCGCCGCCCGTGCGCAAGCGCGCAACTGCTTCCAGGACACACAGAACTTACCTCTCTCCCGCTCTGCTTGCATGCATGCTGTGCGGCACGGGCGCCGGATGCTGGGCTCTAGACCGGCGATTGGCTCAGGCATGCCGGCGCCCTACCGCATGGCCCGACTGGCCTGTGGAGGGAAGCGGTGCTGGGACCGCCATGGGTGGTCGCTGCGGCGCACCCATGCATCAGCTGCGCGTCCGCGGCCAGGACCACCTCCGCGACAGCGTTGCAGAAGTACGCATCGGCGGGCCCCGCGCCGGCAAACTCCTCGACCAGGGCCCCGCTCGCGCCCTTGCCCAGCACCACCAGCAGCCTCGGAGCGCTGGTCGCCGCCGCGCCGGCCGCGCCTGCGCGCGGCCAACGCCGACGGGGGAGTGGGTGGGCTTGCGCAACGCAGCGAGCAACATCGTGCGCCTCGCGTCGCACGACTTCAGCACTCTGCGCTTCTTATTGCCGCTGCACAGCGACAGCAGACTGGTGGTTTACAGCACAGCTCAGGCTCCTGCGGGCGCGGCGGCGCTGACGCGGGGACCGGCATGCTGGGCACGCAAGGTCCTTGCAGGCACGGCCATGCACCAGCTTGCATCTGGTGGCGCGCCGGGCGCTCGGGGCCGCGCCTGTGGACAGGTACAGCACATGCACGGGCGCGGAGAGCTGGGCGCCGTCGGGCAGCAGCAGGCACGCCACGTCGCGCGCGGTTGCGCCATTCAGGACGGCGAACGGGCTGCCGCGCTCACGCGCCTGCTTCCCCTGTCGCAGGCGCGCACGCTGCATCAGGCCGGTGCACTGTCCGCGGCGCCCGTGTGCGGTGGCAGCGCCGCTCGCGGGGCTGCTGCCAGCCCCGCCTCGCGCTGGACACGGCGGCAGCTGCTGCTAGGTGCGGGGCCATCCAGAAGGCCAGGTGAAGCGCCGTCATGCCCCGTGACCTCGGCCCCTCTCTCGTGGCCTGTCACGCGCAGCACATGCCTGCTGGGCTGGCACATGCACACACGCTTCTGCCCTGCCTCCTCTCACTGGTCGGCTGCTTCTCTCTGTAGCAGCGCGCTCCCCCGGAGCTCGCCGGCGGCAGGCTCCGCCCGCGACGTGTGCCCGCCAGCCGCGCACCCACCCCCTGCGCTCCCGCCTCGGCAGATGGCAGGGCACGCGCCAGGTGCGGGCCGACCAGCTCGGCCGGCGCGCCGGCCAGGCCGCCCAGGTAGGCGCCGCCGGGCAGGCCGCCGACGTCGCTGAGCGCGGGCGCGACGGCGCCGTCCACCACGACCAGCCGCGCGCAGGCGGCCTCCAGCGCATGCTGCCCCGCCGCCGCCTCGGCCGCCGCCGGCGCGCCCTCTGCGACCTGGCGCACGCGCGCGACGCATTGGCGGGCGCCTGCGCTGATACCATTGCGTGGGCGGCGCTCCAGGCAGCGGCACGGCGCGCGCGCAGTGAGCAGACGGCGGGCCTGCCAGGTGCCGCTCTGCGGTGAGGCGAGCGGGCGGGGCGGCTGGGTGGCGCAGGCGCAGGCACGCAGGCAGGGCAGTGCATCGCCGGCGCCCTACCTGAGCCTGGCTTGGGCTCTCGCACAGGGAGTGCAGGCAACGTGAGAGGCTTTGCTGTGGCGGCGCACTGCCTGTCTGCGCAGCAAGCCGTCACAGGCACGCGCCACACCCCGGCACGCTCGCGCGCTCGACGTGCTGTGGGCCGGCTGCGCTCGCGCGCCGGGCCAGGCCACCCGTGTCCACACCCGGGGCACGGTCTGCAGGATGGGCGAGATGTCCGTGTACCGGTACTCCTCGTTGCGCGTGGTGGGCATCCGCAGCGTCCGCAGCGCCGCCGTGCACTCCGCCCGCACCGGCGCCAGCCTGCAGGCCTCGCTCCGCTCAGTGGCTGCACGCCCGCTGCGCCATGAGCGCAACACCCGCCGGGCTGCGGTGCTGCATGGCGGATGTGTCACGCTGCAGTGCGCCTTGTTGAGTGTGTTGCACTGGTGATCGAAGTCTAGATGGCTGCCCACACACACCGAAGGGAGTGGACACGGGACTGCGGCCCGCGCACAGCGGGTGCGGCGCTACGCCGTCTGCCTCTGCATACGCGGCCAGCGTCTGCGCGACCCACGTATCCTCAGCCGCGGCCGAGGCAGCCACCGCTCCGCGGGCCGCCGCTGGCAGCACGTGTGCAGCGTCCAGCCGCGCACGAGGGTGGTGCCGGCACGCACGCGCCCACGCTGTCGCAGTGGGAGCATGCCTGCCGCCTGCAACGCAACAGGCACCCATCTCACCACTTGAGCTCCACACACTGACAGGTACAGCTCACAGCAGAGCACTGCTTCACAGCAGCGTCTGTTGGGAGCGCACTGCTGCAGGCCGGCGGGCAAGCGGCAGGACATGCGGGGGGCCGGCAAGACAGATGTGCCTCCATGCCGAAGTTCGCACTAGGCCAGTGCGTCAGCAACGGATCGTAGGCACAGCCTGGAAAGGTGGGTGGAGGAGCTCCTCAATCCTCTGCGCGAAGGTTACACCCTGATATCACTAGGGCAGCCGTCCAAGGCGAGCGACTTGATCGACTGGATCGACTTGCTGGACAGGCTCAGCAACTTGCCTGGATGCAGTGAGGCTCGCAAAATGCTCCATGAAGCGGTGCGTGAGCTCCTGGAGATTGCAGTCTGCCTCGGCGCAGGCGCAGCCTTCAAGGCCTTCGGCCTGTTTGACGCAGCAGACGCCCAGGTACGTTTACCTGCATTGACGTGCGCACCAGGCAGGGCTCCGCACCAGCTCTCTTTGGGAACTTGTGACGCTCGTGCGCACCGGCCTGCAGGTCGCGCTGCTGGTGGCGACCTACACGACGCTGCCGTCGCTGGCGCTGCAGGCGCTGCCGGGCTACGCGCTCTCTGAGGCAGCATGTGTTGCAGCCGCGGCGGCCGCCGCTAATGTAGCAGTGGCGGGCGCTGCATGGTGCGCCTGTTTGCAGCTCCTCGGCACAGCGTTCCTGCCTTTGGCGCCGCCCACGCAAGTGCAGAGAGCTGCCGGGCGTTGCAGGCTCGTGTTCCGAAGGCGGCGGGCGCCAGAGAGGGCGCTGCTCACCAGTGCGCCACCCGCTGCGGAGGGTCCCCGTATCGCTCAGGCCTGCGCCGCAGAGGCGACCCTTTGATACCGTCTACGCATGCGCGCAGCGCCAACTATGGTCACAAGCAGCGCCGGGTGCGTGCCAGCTCCCATGCGGGTCCGCGGCGCGCAGGCAGCGCGGTGGGCCTGGCGCTGGGCACGCTGGGCCTGCCGTTCGTGCGGGCGGCGCTGGGGCTGGCGAGCCTGCGCGCTGCGCTCACCTGGGACCTGGTGAACACGGCCGCCGGTGCGCTCCGCCGCCTCTGCCCCGCGTGCGGCGCTGCGCGCGGCCCACCCCGCGCGTGCTGAGCCGGTGCTCCCTGGCGGCGCGCCCTGCAAGCCCAGGCCCGCTCGCGTGCTCCGCTCGCCTGCAGGGGCTGCACGGCGTCACTGCTTGCCACAGCCACAAATAGCGCCGTGCAGCCGCCGCCGAAGCGCCCCGCGCGCCTGCCCGAGCCTGGCATGGCCTGCGCGCGCGCAGTGTTCGGCGCGTCGTACCTGCTGGCGGCGAGCGGCGGGCCGGCGCCGCCCGGGCCGGTGGAGCATGCGGACGGCGGCGTGTACCGCGGGCAGTGGGCCGGCGCGCGCAAGGCCGGCCTGGGCGTGTACCGCTACCCCAGCGGCGCGGTCTACGCCGGGCAGTGGGCCGACAACGCCAAGCACGGCGCCGGCGTGTACGCGTTCCCCAAGGCGCGCGCGCGCACGCTGGCCCGTCGCCCTGCCCTTGCGCCGGCGGCAGCCTGTCCTGCGCGAGCGGTCCCGCCGTGAGCTTAGCGCGCGCGCGTTGCACTGATGAGAGCCGGGTGCTGGATGAGGGGTGGCCATAGAGGTTGTAGGGGCCAGGAGGGCGTGGAGAGCTGGGGCAGGGCCGGCCGATGACGAGATTACACCTTAAGGATCAACCACCGGAATCTGCTGTCGAGAAACCAAGGATCCGAGGCTCGCCCATGTATGCGGAGCTGTGCCAGCACATGCCAGGCTGTGGGGCGGTGGCATGGCCTGCCGGGCCCGCCGCTGCCTTGCTGTCAACCCTCAACAGTGTCATGCACACCGTCCACGTCTCCGCTCTTCTTTCAGATGCCCCCTCACCCGCTGTTCACGGCGATGTGCCACGTCCGCGCCATAGCCTGTGACCAGGATCGGGGATGTGTGCACAAGCTCCCTGCCAAAGTTTTGCTTTACGGACGTGTCGTGACGGCTGCTGCGAGGGCGTTGCGCCGCGCAGCAAGCGCACACGACATGGGGCAACCGCCCTTGTTCAACCAGGACCGCCCAGCAAGCGCCTTCCGACCCGGCAGGGCGGCTGGTACGAGGGCGGCTGGCGGCGCGGGGAGCGCGACGGCGACGGCGCGCGCATGAGCCGCGCAGGCGCCGTCTCCGCGGGGCTCTGGCGCGCCGGCGCGCTGGCAGAGCCCGCGGAGCTGGCCGCCGTGGCGCCGGCGGTGGCCGCTGCGCAGGCCGCCGCGCGCGAAGCCCGCAGGTCCTCCCTGCTCCCTCTACATCCTGCTTCAGGCCCATCGTGCTTTAGCATGTCAGTGATCTAAATCACCTGCCCACGTTAGGCGCTGAGTGCAGCGCACATGCGCTGGCAGCGGCGGCGGGGCTGCCTGAACGCGTGGCGCATACGCGCCTGCGCTTTCTGAGCAGCATTGGCGAGCATGCCTGCGGCAGGGCGGCCGTGATGCGCGCGCGCGTGAGGCGCCAGGACGGGTGTGGGCGGCGGCACGCTGGCGGCGGCCGCGGCGCAGACGGCCTCGCAGCCGCTGCTGTGGGCGGGCGCAGCCGCGATCGCTCTCAGCGCCACCGGCCGCACGCTCCCGGCCTCGGTGCCGCCCCGCCGCCCCCGCCGCGCGGCTCCCCTGCACCTCCCTTGGGGAGGAGCTGCCTGCAAATGTTCGCGCGCACTGGCAGCAGGCCATCCCCTTGGCCTGTGCATGGGCAGAAGCTGCTGCAGGCGGGTCAGCAGCGGCTAGCACTGGTCGCACGCGGCGCGCAGCCTGGCATGCCCGGGCGCGCACCAGCCCGCCAGCCCACCAGTCCGCGCTGCATGCGGGCGCGCGCTGGCCGGCACCAGCTCTGCCGTAGTGAAGACCCTGGGCGCCACGGGGGCCAGGTGGATCGCGTGACGGCAGTTCTGGCGAGCGGGCACACGCCCACGGTGCTGCTGGCGGCGGGCGTGCTGCTGGAGAACCCATGGCCGCGGCTGCGCCAGGCGCGCGCAGCGCCGCTCGAGCTTGCTGCACCGTGGGCAAGGTGCAGCTCTGTGTCATTTCGGGCCGTGCGCGGAGCCGCAAGGGGCCTGGCCGAGGGTTCACCGGGGCAGGCTATGAAGAGCTTTGAACATTACCAAGGCCTTGAGCAGCAGCGGGTGCAGTGACATTGGGTTTGCAGCGGCAGCCACTGCCCTTGCCATAGCACAAGGCCTGCTGCAGGGCAGCCCCTTCCGTCTCTGAAGTGCCCCATTGGCATTTGTGCTACGAGCGCAAGGGCTTTACAAGCTGATCGGCCCTGATGCAGGCGTTCCAAGCCCAACCGCCTGGCTGCCTGGCCCCTGTTGGCTGACATGACGGGCAGCCTGTGCATGCGCGCGCGTGGCATGGCACGCGTGCTCGAGCTGCGGAGGGCCCACAGCTCGACTGCTCAGGGCTGGGTGCTGCGTTGCACACACCAGCACATGGCTGAGCTGGCCAGAGGCGCGCGAGCCGCACGCCCTTGGTCGAAGGACGCAGCGCGCGCGCTCGCGCAGGCGCGCGATGTGGCGGCCGTGCTCGCACTGCGCGCGGCGCTGCCGCTGGCGGCGGCGGCGGCGGCGGCGCTGGCGGCGCCCGTGGCCGCCACCGGCGCGGTGGCGGCCGCCGCGTTGTGCATGCTGTCCCCCGTCCACAGCCAGGCGCGCGCGTGGGGCCTCGGCTGCCAGTCAGCGCAGCACCGCAACTGTGCACAAAGTCTGTTCCTCTGTAGGTGTGCATGTCCTCTGCTCCAGCCGCGGTGCGGCCATGCTGCTTACCCTGCTGGGCTGGGGGCGCTGCAACGGCATAGAGCGCTCGCCACCGTGCGCCTGCGCGCGGGCCAGGTGCCGCACTTTGCGCGCACGCTGCGCCTGAACGACGGCCTGGCGGCCGCGCTGCCGGGCGCGTCGGCCTGCCTGTCGCTGCCGCTCCTGGCCGCGGCTGCGCTGGCGGTCGCCGCGCTCGCGCCGCCGCCGCTCACGCTGGCCGAGGTCGGGCGGTCCGCAGTGCCCGGGCCCGCCCTGGCCGCGCTCGCGGCGGCCGGCGCGGTGGCTGCCGGCGCGGCCGCCGCCGGTGCCGCGTGGGCAGCGGAGCGCCGACAGGGCGCGCAACGGCGGGCACCCGCCTCTGCTGCTTCTGCAAGCGCCGGAGCCGCTGCCCGGCCTGCGGCGGCGGCGGCGGCCCGCGCACCTGCGGGCGGCGTGGGGCGGCTTGCGGGCGGTGCTGGTGCGGGCAGCTCAGGCGAGAGCGCCGCCGGCAGCCCGGGCGAGCCGTCGCAGGCGGCCGAGGCACCTGGCGGGGATGCGCCACACGCCGCGGAGGGCGGGGACAGCCGTGGGAAGGGAGGTCCGGAGGGCGTCGAAAGGCCCAACTTGAGTGCCGCAGCAGAAGGGTCACCAGGTTCGCTGTTTGTCGATGTGGACGATGAAGCGAGTGCAGGCGGCAGCGGCGGGAGCGGCGGTAGCGGCGGGAGCGGCGGCAGCGGCGCTGGACCCACCGCTGCCGCGGCGGTGCGGCGGGCCTGCGTGCCCCACCTGGAAGGACCTGCCTGCTGGATGCGAGCGGGCGCGCGCGGCGCCCAATTATGTGGACGTCCGCGGCAGCTGGGGCAGCTGCCTGGCAGCCGGGGCATGCCCAGCTGCCCAGGTGCATGTCGGCGGCCGTTGTCCGCATGCATGCCCGAAAGAAGCGCGCTGCGGCAGCCTGCTATCCCATGCAGGCTTGTCCTCGGGCCGTGAATACAGAGGTGCAATTGCTGTGTGTCCTCCTTAGATCAAACGGGTGCTGTCATATTGAACATCTCCTCGGTCTCTGCCGCGCCTTGTGGTTTCACAGGCATGGTGTGATTGGCGGACGTACTGCATGCTGGGTATTACACAGTTGCGTGGTCGACACACTAGATACTGTTTGTCAACATACGCATGAGCAAGCTTGTGCTTGGTGCTAGCCTACCCGCACTCAAGCCAATGCCTTCTTCGCTGCCAACACATAGAAGTAAAAGGAAGGTTCAGAAATGTTTCTTTTTAAGGGGTTTCAGTGCAAGTGGCAGACGCTGCGGGGCAGACAGAGCAGAATCAACATCCAACCTGCATGGCTGATGAGGCACCTCTGACAGAGGCCCTTAGTTGATAGTGGCTACCTACTGGACCCAGGCTTGTTCAAGGCTGACGCCTGGGACGGTACAGGTCACGCCGCACTCAGCATGGAGCCCTGGCCATGGTATTCACCTTGCGTCAAAAGACAAAGTAGAAGACATGGACCCCACCCTCTCCACGCGCCTTGACCATGGAAGGCGCCGCTGAGAGCAGCCGCTCCGCACCGGCCTGCCAGGCAGCGGCGGCGCCGCTGCCGGCGGCCGAGCGGCGGGGCGCGTCAGAAGAGGTGTCCCGAGCGGATGCTCAGGTCGGCCACGATCAGGTGCTTGGGGCTCGTCCCGGCGGAGTCGCGGTA
>JAABUR0100009440.1_pt1 | contig 10996 bp, 12 predicted proteins | sample 5560091 | NCBI WGS metagenome assembly JAABUR01 (sample SAMN10711879, study PRJNA513375) | rock metagenome | isolation source: Antarctica rocks | place: Antarctica: Victoria Land, University Valley sud
GCGGTGCCGAGTTTGTATTTGGCGGCCGCGGAGGAGGTGAGGGAGAGAAAGGGGGAGTTCGCGGGGAGGTATTTCGAGACGAGTTTGAAGGCGGTGGCGCCGAGCAAGCTGGCGAGCGATCCGAAGCTTGCAAGGAACCTGTGGGAGTTGAGTGAGGAGACGGTTGGGAAGTGGACGGCGACCTAGGATGGAAACGTGAAGGGTCAAATGGCTCGGGTAATTCCTTTGCGGGCGTGGGAGTGCTAATGTGAAGAAGTGACGGGAAGATTCTGGAAGCTAATCTCTTTCCTTCCCGCGTCTATTGTTGACTCTGCTGTTCAGTCACGAACCTAGCACAAAGCTCTCAAGTGTACTTGCGACTTGCTTCAGGAACTACCTGAAATTTGATCCTTCGAATATTCGAACATATCCTTCGCTTGCTCAAATGTGAACCTAGCGGCGGCGGAATTATCTAGGTTGATGGCGTACCTGGACAATCAAGACCTCTGGTATGAACTTTTCCAAGCTGGCGTCGGCGACGCACCATCGTGGGTGGTTGAGGTGCTGACAAGCCTGGCGAGGTTCACTCGGGCGATGTCGACGCTGCATAATTACTCTCTTCTCGAAGTGAGCGAAGGGCGGCATAGTGTACACACGTGCGTCCATGATTGGACGCTAGATTATCTCAATCACCAATTAAATGCGGAGAGGTGCGGGATTGCCATTCACTGTGTGGCGGCCAGCGTGAGCTGGGAGTCAGAAGCTGACTACTGGGTGAGGAACCGCCTTGTCCTACCACACGCGCGGCGGTTCCGACACGTTAGATTCAACGGGTTGATTGGTTGTAGTCAAACCGAGCCTGAGGATCTGCTTTCTTTAGCGGCTCTGTACAACCAAAATGACCTGAATATGGAGGCGGAGGAGATGTATATGCGGGCGCTGCGAGGAAGCGAGAAGGCGTGGGGACCCGAGCACACGTCGACGCTGGGCACGGTCAACAATCTTGCAAACCTCTACGCTGATCAGGGCAAGATGGTGGAGGCAGAGGAGATGTATGTGCGGGCGCTGCGAGGATACCAGAAAACAGTAGGAAATGACCGTCCGACAACACAAAAGATTGCCCGCAACCCACAAGCCTTACAAGCTCGTAAATGATGTCGTGGCTGATCAAGCGAAAGGAGGTGTTGACTTTCCGGAACGATAGCAGATTCGTTGCGCTTCCATATTAGTGTGAACCATTGCATCACTTTATCGTGAAAGTTATGATCGTCCCAGACCCCATTCAATGCTCTTGACTTCTTCGATTTGAGATCGAGGTGACGCTTTGGTAAAACGCTTGAGGCCATGTCTTGCCCCGCGGTCGAATACGGTCGTTCGTGGTAGGGATCTGGAAAGAAGAGGCATGCTACCGTAGAACCAGGAGTGCCAGGGCAAGCAAGAATCTGAGGTGGTGAGAATCTGCATTTTTGAACATGCTCAGAATGCCGTGGGTGTGGCACCACACAGTAAATTTGCTGAGCTCTGACGATGTCATACCGTATCAGCCTTACGCTTCATGACATTACCACGTGTAGGTGTGGGAAGGTTTGTAAAGTCTATGATCGCCAAAGAACGAAATTTCAAGCCTCAATTTCATATGCAGCGTAACTGACCATCATTGCAAAATGGATAATATAGGGTTTAGCGTTCTAAAAAGGGCACTAACATGATTAGTCATAGTTAGCGTGCGCGGAAACCCAGTGTGCGGCCCGTGCATACAAGTACCCCGTACGGAATAGTGTGAACATAGTTAATATGTGTGTATGTTCAGTCACAGGTGTCGATAGCCGCTGGCCAGGTTGATGGCCGAAAACTCTCCGACCAGTTGTTAGGTCTGTATATGAATCCTCTGCTCGTCTGCGTATTTGGTTGAAACGATGCCGAACTTGAGCTCTCGCTCCGCAACTTCATGACCACTGACGCGGCTCATCACCTTCAACATGCCCGCCGACCTGGTGTTCCGCGATGCCGATCCTTCCGAGGATGACGAGCTAGCACGCATCATGTACAATAGCTTCCTGCCGATCTGGTTCGTCTTTTCATTCTTTTGGAAATAACCCGTTCCACTAATACCAGCCCAGGCTCCACAATTGGTTCGCATGCTTGACCGAGCCTATCCCTGCCATCCCCCGCTCCTCCGGGCCCCTCTTGCCGCTCCAAGCCCGCCGTCTCGACTTCTATCGCGCGTGGATCAACCTCAACCGAGCGCACAATGGGGATGTCATGGTAGCCTACACGCCCACCACTACTCCCGGCCCCGAGAAGTCCTCACCTTCCATTCCCTCCGGCCCCATCGCCGCCGTCGTTCTCCTCCTTCCACCCCACGCCCGCCCTTGCTGGTCAGAGTCCCTTCTCGCATGGCGGACCGGCTTCCTCCCTGGCCTCCTGAAGCTCGGGCTGCGGGGGTTTTGGCGCGCGGTTTTGGTGTTTGAGGGAAATGTGGGAAACATGATCGCGAAGGGACTCAAGGATGCCGATATTGAGGGCGGGAACGAGGTCAACCTTGTTTTTGTACAAGCATGCTGTCGCAATCCGGAATGGGAAGGCGAGAGCGGGCCGGGGCGAAAATTGCTTGATTGGGGCATAAGAAGGCGGTGGCAGAGGGACAGGAAGATACCTGTTTGGCTGGATTGCTTCAGTGATGATGCCGAGGCTGCGTATAAACAAATTGGGTTCAAGTTACTCGGCGATTGCATGGTCGATACTGGTTGTGACTCTAAAGGGATCAAATTGAAGACAGATGCTGGAGAGAAGGAAAGAGAAGAGGGGAAAAGAGTTGCAAAGCAGAGAGTTATGGTCAGGATACCCGAGACCTAGAAGCGAACTTACGGACTTACTGCCAGTCGCTGCTTTTGGCTAGAGCTTTTACTGAAGCTGTAAGCTCGGTGAGGCTTCTTTTCGAAGGTTAAAACGCTCTAGGGTATTGACCTGCTTATAGCACCTTGTCCGAGTGCTCATCGTTCACATGTCGAAATCACTATTTATATAAAGAGGTTCTTGTACCGCTACTAAACACCTTTTCTTTAATTTATAGCCCGAGAGCTAAATATATAATCAGCGGTGCCATTGTCATCTGCTGATCTAGTCTTTGTTATCCGCTAACTCCTCGACTGCGCTGACGTCAGCCTCTTAGTTAAAGTATCAAAGCTCTGTGATAAAGAGCTGATGAGCCGCTGAAGGTTTCCAGAGTCTGCTCCTTCATAGGCCCAAGAGTGCATGTCCTGTCTTTTCAAAGTCATCTGTTCAACCCTGGATGACACAGCTTTCAACGCGGTGTTGGTTCTTTTTAGCAGTAGGGTCGGAAAACACTGCATTGAGGTTGCTGCAGATTTGCTGCAGTGCAATGGCGGCGGCAGTGGCTGTAGTGTCGGCAAGTCCGTGAACCAAATCATGAATCCTTTCTAGAACTGTGTCATCGTCTATGTCACCGAAGCGGGATAGGTTTAGCGAGTCAAATTGCATTTCGACCCATCGCCGGAAGTTCCGGAAATGCGGACCTTCCGTGTTCGATCCGGCGAGCCATTTTCGGATATAGACTATGCATAGATGGCTCAGTTTATCTAAAAGGTGTGTGTATAGAGAAAGATCGCCCAAGGGCTTGACGAGGCCTTTGAGGTCCAAAAAATCAACATCGGGGCCCCATTCTTGTCGAGCTGCAGCATGCTGGATGCTGCTCGTTTCCGTTGAGTAGCTCTGATCAGTAGCTCTCAGCTTCAATCCCGAAATGCTCAGGACGATGTTCCCTGCAGTGATACCTCGAGCTTCACCGACTACAGAGTCTGCAGTAAGTTGAGCCGCTGCATCAACAGTGAAGTTCAAGGAGCTGCGAGAAATGCTGAAGTCGTCACAGCTTATCGGCAGTCTATTCTTGACTTGGCGAAAGCAACCCCTACCAGCTGTAAAGCACCATCGATAACCGTTGGATGAATATGATACTTGCTCGTTTTATCTTGTCTTTCGTTGAGCATCTCTCCAGTAGCCTGCTGCCTTATTGTACCAGCTGACATGACTCCAATTTTTCCAAACTCTGGGCCCAGATCCAGCCCGGCTCTTTGAAGGACATCGAACCATTTTGACGCATCAACCCGACGGGGGAGAGTTTCGGGGTTCGAAGATCGCCCTAAAGGTTCTGCTTGTGCCATCACTTCGCCGGTACAATGCTTGGTCCACGTATGCCCGTTGTGAGAAGCTATAATAAATTCCCACCATTTGCTGTTAAGCGTATCTGTCAAACGGTGCGGTCGAAGGGTAGTTATCATCTCTGTTGGCTTCCCTTCAGCTATTACGAGTGCTGTGCTGACAATAATATGTCGTAGTCGAAATGTCTGATCTATCCCGGCAATCTGTCGAATCGCCTCCCCAGCCATTGCCACATACGCAGCAAATGGAAACACGATGTCTTCTCCAACCCTGTGATCACGAACCCACGGTGCGGTGTTGAGGTGAAAATGGTTTCTCCATGAAGGCTCAAAGTCAGTACATTCAACTACCTTGACACCTAGAAGGTCGTGATGAGGGTACTTCCGTAACCGGTAGTCTTTGCTCAGGCGAGTCTCGTACCAGTAGCTTTCTTCATGGTCCCATGGATATGGAGGAAGATCTGAAAGACATAAGCCGGTGGGCATTAGCTCGTCTAGAGCAATTGGAATTTGAAGGGTCCATAGCATCCCAGTAGCAGAAAGCAGTGACTCAACGCAATTTTGATTTCTGGAAAGGGCTGAGGCGTAGGGCGCTCTGCTTGACTCTTGGGCTGGAATCTGTCTTAATGGACCGCCGAGTGCAGAGTGGGGCCCGATGTCTAGGAAGACAGGATGTTTCCCGACCGGATGCTGCAGAATACTCGAGACTGCTCCTCTGAACATCACAGGGCGCTCTAAGTTCCGTTGCCAGTAATGGGAATCGAGTATAGCATTGTCGTCCCAGAGACAGCCTGTGACGCTCGAAAAGAACAGCTTCTTCGGTTTCCTTGCCTTTACTATACCTTCGAGTAAAGCATAGTACTGTTCTCCAATCTCTGGCATGTGATAGGAATGATAGGCTCTGTCAATTTGTAGCTTTCTTGCGGACACATCTGGTTGTAGTCGATGAATACGCTCAATGACAGTCTTTACTTCATCAACATCCCCTGAGATGGTCACGCTTTTAGGGGAGTTATCACAGGCAATAGCAACATTCCCCACAAGATGCTTCTCGACCTCATCCCAGCTCAGAGCTACTGCAATATAGATTGCAGTAACTGCTTCGCCACGAGCATAGCCGTCAGCATCTGCCGAAAAGGTCTTACAAGAACCGTCCCTAGAGAGCACATTTTGTTCTGTCATACTCATTGTTGCACCTGGAGTCATAATCAGGTTGACGCCTCCCACAACAGCCGAGTCACAGTCATGCCGTGAGATAGCGACGCACGCTTCATGAAAGGCTACAAGCGAAGCTGAACACGCGGTCCGAGTAGTCATACTAGCAATATCAGAATGTACAAGTATCAAATGGTAAACGCGGACAAACCTTGGCCCCTGAAGGTCCATCTCATACGAGATGCGCTTTGATAACGCAAAGTTCCCAAAGCCCGTATAGCGATAGGGACCCCAATGCTGAGTTTCCCTTGCAAACATCTCGCACCAATCCTCGCCAAGGCTGCCAATATAGCAACCTATGCGTTTGCCTCCCCAAGCTGGTTCACCCGCGTCTTCCAAGCATTCCCGTGCAACCTCGAGCATCAGCCGTTGTTGTGGATCTATTCGCTCAACTTCCATTCGTGGCATGCACAAAAACGATGTATCAAGAGCTCCAATATCGTCTTCAAGGAAATAGCCATATTCAGTAATTAAGGTCCCGTGCTTTCCGGTCTCATCATGGAATGCCGCCACGTTATACCTAGATATGGGAATTCGACCTCGTGCATCACCTCCTGCAAGTAAGAATTCCCACAACTGTTGAGGCGTTCTTATACCAGCAGGTAGACGAAGTGCCATGCCGCATATTGCAATAAGGCCTTGACTCGGGCTTTGACCAACAATGGGGTCACCCTCGGTAGCATGGCCGTTCGTAAGTTGACCCGTTTGTATTAAGCCATTGCTCACGGCTGGGATTGCCTGGAGGCTCTTGGCGGTGGTAGCCATTCATGTCTCCGTTGGGTGAATGTGTGTCATTGTCGTGGGAGTTCGAATATGCATCCATACTTGATTCAGTCACGGGGCTATGGCCGTTTAGATCTCTACCCAGAAGCGTCCAGCTGTTGGGGGTATGATATCCACTGACGGGGCCGTGACTCTTAGGACGATGATCATCGAGCACTGCGGTCTTACTAACATGAAGGCTCATCGTTTCCTTTGCAAGATATCATTCTGTCAAACGTAGACGGTTGCCCAAGAAGGAACATGTCCCAAGAGTCCGGTCACGGTGGAAAATGATGGGGTTATGCACGAGGGTGACGCGGTTCCTGAAGAAGATGTAGCGCAACCCAGCCGGCTGGAATTGCTCGACATGTTACAGTTCCACCATAGTTGAAGTATCCGCAGATAGCCATGCTAGATCGGCCACCGATCCGTGGTTGTGAAGCGCCTTGGGTTCCAAGCCATCCTTTGAGATGGTAGTATGTATGACACTCCAGTCGAACCTGCTTAGTCTTTGTCTGGTGAGTCTTGAACATTCCCATTAAACACCCGCAATTATCACTTGGTTACAAACAAGTATCACATACAACAAAACAGCAATAAGAGAAGAGGAAGAAAGCAAGTGAAGGAGCAAGATTGGACCTGTGCGGGGTTAAGCCCCTTCGGGTTAGCTCTGCTTACTGCGCAAGCTCATTCCGTAGTAGGCAAAGCGCTAACCCGGTAGGGGCTTAGCGCCACACGTCTGAGGTCCTGAGGCAAGCTTGGCTTAGTTACTTATTACTGGGATTGTTATCTAGACATGGTGGATAGCCCTCACGCTGTTTCAGTATAGTATGGATCGCATGGGCGTGCTCCTCCGTGGATGTTCCGCCATCAATGAATGCCACTCAGTACATGCGGGTGTTGCGTTGCAAACCTTGTCATGCTCAACGACGTGGCGAGCCGCCTCAGCCCCTCGGTTGAACCGGCTTGATTCGGAATCCGATCTGTCCTCTCTCTCTTGAATGCTAAGGACAATATTCTACCTATCGCGCAGCTCAGATGCATTATCGCCGGAATTGAGCTTTTTGTGCTTGATTTCTCGATTACGATCGCTATTTGGCACCTAAGACGCGTTCCTAAGGACCTCAGTGCCTCTCTTTTATCTATTACAACTGGGCCGATTCTGCGGCTATGGCAGACCCCTACCTGCAGCCTGCTTTGGCAATACCACCAGGTGTTACCTCCCAATTCCCTACAACATACTCGGATGATCAAAAGTACTACTATGTGTGCGTAGTACTTACAGCAGTTGTTCCTGGCGTTCTGCTGCTTCTGCGGTTATATACTAAACAGCGTATTATTCACAAGATTGATGCTATCGACTGTGCAGTAACCCCCCCTGTTATATGTCCCACCGTTGCTAACGACTATATAGATGTTGTTGTGGCGTCTTTCGTAAGTTGCTTCAGAGATAACTACTTATCCACAAAACTTCTGATCCAGTGTTCTAGCCCTTGTTCATCACTCTACTCTGTTTCGGGCGTATAGCTATTGCCTATGGAGGAGGTGTGCACCAATGGAATCTCACCATATACAACTTCATGGGAGTCGTCTATGTAATACTCTCCATCATTCAGCCTCTCGGATGGCGGATTAATCCAACACATAGTGGACCTATATCGTCGAGATCCTGTACGCCCCAACCATCTTTCTGGTCAAGGCGGCTATTCTCTTGCAGTACCTCCGTCTTTTTGCACCGCAGAAGACCATGAATCCTTTTATGTGGTACACTGCTAGAGTCGTTTTGGTTGTCACCGGAGTATACTACATTATCAGTACCTTCTTTACCATCTTCGCCTGTGCTCCAAGAAATGCGATCTGGGATCCACTGGTGACCGGTGCCACCTGTTTCGATAATAACACACTTGTTCTCGTTACTTGTTTGTTCAACATCGTGTCTGATATAGTTATTCTAGCACTTCCAACAAGGGCTGTTTGGAAGTTGCATATTCCTACCAAAAGGAAAGTCGGAATCGTACTTCTCTTTGCCATTGGCGTGCTGTAAGTGCTAGAGAGATGTTTCTTCGTTTAGAATGCAAAACTCTAACCTACTACGGACTGTAGGGCGTGCATCGCTAACGCAATGATCATATACTACATCTTCCAACTTGCAGGCGCGCACGCCGACGTTACCTATAACACCGCCTGGCAGGGTTTATGGGCATTTGCAGAAATCAGTATCGGGATCACCGTCACATGCACCTTCTCGCTGCCCAAGTTTATCGAAGCCAAGGGTAGATTTCTGCGTGGCGTTCTGTCAAGTTTCACACGACCTTTTACGTCACTCACTTCGGGTGGGTCGTTGAGGACAAGGTTTCAATCGAGGAACGATGCAGATACTCTTCGAGGAATAGGGCCTGATGCAGTCACTTTGCCTGGAAACTCGGAGAGCGATCTGCCCCTTGCCAATCGTGGTCAAGGTATCGAGAGACACCCCTCCTTCGAAGGCACAAACGGCCCTACAAAATTCACAAGCGTCACTGCTGTGGACTTTCGGGAGGGTGTTTAAGATTGAGGGAGAAAGGACAGCTGCGTGGTCCTTTTTGCAATCGAACTCTCAATCACAATGAAGGCTTATCATTAGTGTTCTTTAGCTTCGAAGATAGAGAAGTTAATAAGAATATTTCCGGCTTAAAAGCAAGTGGCTTGCCCTTTGGGACAACCATCGCTTTGGCAGTAATCGGCGACTCAGAATCGATTGACTCGTCGAAGAACTCGAAGCTACTGACCATGAGCTTTGTGTAAATTAATTTTCACTGTCAAACATGTTGAATATGTGTGGCTGGCTGGGGTCTGCCACTCCCGTGTATATAGTTCACCCTCTCCCCACCTTAGAAGGGGCATGCAATCTGAGTCTCTTCACCTATCTTCAACACTATTATGAGTCCTCGCGGAACTGACAGCGCAAGTCTATGCCTCATAAGAAATGTCAAGTGGCTAGGGCCTGTTCTAGTAGCGATCTCGTTGCTGCCTCGAATGTATATCGCTTTTTCAGATATCCACTTGGGCAGCTTACCGCCATGGATTCAAAGCGGTTGAATCCGAGGAGAAAGGATATGGTCTTTGTTTCGGAAGGCTCATATTTAGTTGAATCTTCATATACTCACGGCGGAGAATGCCAAAATAAGGTTGAATAGACTCTTCATTTACTGTCCCATCAAAAATGGGACGATCCCCTATTCTATATACACGTTCAGGGGTGGCTGCGAGCCACCTGGTCACTCCACATTCAACATAAGCCGCATGTGCGCGAGGGCCGTCGAGAGACTCAGGAAGGCACGCTCCGCAAATCGTTCTGACCTTCGTCTGATGGAGGACGATAAGCGGACCGAGTGTTCTTCCGCCAAGACTACAAAGTTTGCCTTCCGATAAGGTATCCACGTCACCCTAGGAGCGATGCCTGGAGCTTCAGAAAGAAGGATGGTGCTACGCTTATTGTGCCTAGCGCTTAGCTTGTAGATAGCTGGGTCCAAAGTGCTCAGAAACCGATCAATTTCGATGAGGCAGGTATGACGCTTATGGCGGTTACAGTGAATAAGAGATAAAGAGTGCTGGTGCTTTATATAGACAATTATGGGGTTCCCTTCACCCTGTGTGCGAGCCTTCGATGCTCCATTATTTTTCGTATTGCCAATGCTTCCTTCGGAAAACTTACTCATGTAAAGTACTGTACTATGATTGTTTTGTTGAAGATAGGTGAAGAGACTCAGATTGCATGCCCCTTCTAAGGTGGGGAGAAGGTGAATTATACACACGGGGGTGGCAGACCCCAGCCAGCCACACATATTCAACAATAAATACTTCGGCTTTTTTATGTTTACGATATGGCCCTTCAGTCTTCAAGGCATTTCTGACCCACTTCCAGATGTCAGTATAAACGACAGTTGGCCTCAGCTTAGGGTATACGTACGTCGTACACTGCATGTCTATCTTCGTTAATGATACAGTTGCCAGTGATCCGGGCAAATCCTGCGAAGAACCATTCCGCAAAGGTGTTTACCGAGTCAACGGCGGGTGAGCGGAGGGTGATTCGCGCCTGCGCAAAGGCGGCGAGGCTGACTAACCGCGACGAGACTGGGAAAAACATAATCAAAAAAGCTTTAATTTACTTTAAATTAGAGATATTATTAGTATTACATACTGTTGCAGGTTTAAGTTTTTACAAGTAATAAAAGAAAGATGCAAAAAGAATTGATGAGAAGAGTGGGATTCGAACCCACGAAGATTTCTCCACATGAATGCACACTAATCGAGCAGTGTAAACTTAGAAGAAGCTTGAGTCATGCGCCATAACCGCTCGGCCACCTTCCCCTTTATTATCTATTACCAACCATTATTTAATATTATAAAGCTAAATGCAAAGCTCAATATAAATTTTTTTCTTTGAGGTCATCGAAGAGACGGTGACACGACCTGTGTCAGATCATTCTGATCTATGTCAGTACGACATCTAGTCTGACACACTGCTATAATGAGAACAGCTTAAGCTTATGATTGCTTCTTCTGACCCTCATACCTCGAGATAAACCATCTGCCCCGAAATGTGAAATCGATGGGGTTGTGCTCGAAAGATCTACCCGAGAGATGTACATGAAGCGTATATCAGACTATGGTACTTGAAAGATATACTGAAAGATGTGTTGCAGCAATCGGGATAGAGAAAATTACATACCGTAGAATAAAGCCAGAAACCTTTTCTTCAGCGATCAGCTTCTCGCCTATGACTCAGGTCTCTTGATGCTAAGGCCGAAGTTTGGCACCGAGGGCTTTACCTGGCTTACAGGGTTCTCTCAAGAATGAAAACTTCGCTGGTTGCAACCATC
>JAABUR0100009441.1_pt1 | contig 10996 bp, 10 predicted proteins | sample 5560091 | NCBI WGS metagenome assembly JAABUR01 (sample SAMN10711879, study PRJNA513375) | rock metagenome | isolation source: Antarctica rocks | place: Antarctica: Victoria Land, University Valley sud
AGGTCCCGTCGCCCTGGGGCACGGCGTCGGAGGAGGGCAGGAAGGTCGCCGTCTTGCCATCGGTCGAGCCGACGAAGATCAGCAGCGGCTCGTCGTTGGACGGGATGCCCATACCGGGACGGATCGCAGTGAGGTCTGAGAGCTCCTCGACGGGCCCGAAGGAGACGTCGAGCGTCCACGTCGGCACGCCGGTGGGCTGCTCCTGGTCCTCGGGAGTCGTGGGAGTCGTGGGAGTGGTCGGAACCGAGTCCACCAACGGGATGTCGCTCTGCGGGGAGGTCGAGTCCGTCGGCGCGTCGGTGAGCGGCGGGAGGTTCGAGAACGGCTTGGAGGTCTTGCCGGAATCGCTGCTCGACGCGGAGGCCTTCGACGCGCTCCCGGGCTCCTGGAAGGGGTTGCGCCGTCCGCGGCCCAGGCGCAGCCGAGTCCGCTCGGGCTTGGTCAGCGCCATCGCCTCGAGGACGTCGGCCGTACCCGCCGGCGCCCCGGCCGACGGGCTGGTCGCCGGAGCGCTTGCCGCCTCGGGGTCGCTCTTGAGCACCGTCGGTACCGCGAAGAGGGCGGCAGCGAGCAGGATGGCCACCGGCCAGAGCCGCTTCTCGACGAGGTCGTGGACTATGTTGCGAAGAAAGGGCATCGTGCCGGTTCAGGACCCCAGGGGCGGGGTCGCGGTCGCGGTGAGCGGCTTGAGCGCGGCGGTGCCGCTGCCCGAGGGCGGCGGGGCCGTCCCGCCGCCCGCCGGCCCCTGCGGCGTCGCGCCCGCGGCTGTCCCCTGCTCCTCGGGGACGAGGTAGGCGGTCGCCGCGACCGAGGCCTTGATGGTCGGGAAGCCCTCAGGGCCGACGCTGAGCGCGATCCCGTCCACCGTGAGCAGGCGTCCGTTGACGTCGACGGCCGAGCCCTTGGGCAGGACGTAGCGATCGAGCTTGCGCAGGAAGTCAGCGAGGTTGAAGAAGCTGCCGGTGAAGGTGAAGGAGAAGGGCAGCGTCGGCAGGCCGGCGCTCCCGACCGTCGCGCCCGGCGGAAGGACGGCGGCGGCCGCCGCGGTGGCCGGCGCGCCGGAGGTGGAAGCGGGTGTCGCGCCGCCGCTCGCCGGCGGGGTCGAGCCGCTCGCCGGCGGGGTCGAGCCGCTCGCCGGCGGGGTCGTGCCACTTGTCGGCGGGGTCGTCCCACTTGAGGGCGGGGTCGTCCCACTCGTCGGCGGGGTCGAGCCCGACGAGCCCGACGAGCCCGACGACGGAGTCGAGCTGGTCGGCGGCGCGGGCGGCGCCGGCGTCCCCCCTCCTTCGCTGAGCTTCATCGTCCGGAAGTCGACCCCGGTGCGCTTGGCGGCCGTGTCGAGCTGGTAGACGAGCGACGGAACGTCGTCGTCGACCGGAACGGCCTTGCCCAGCCGCGCCACGGTCGCATAGTCACCCGCGAAGCGCCCGCGCGCGGCGCGGCTGGAGGCCACCAAGGAGCGCGCCTCGTCGAGCTGCTGCTGCTGGCCGGCGATATCCGTGCGGAGCTTGGCGAGCTCCGCACGCTTCGGCTTGATCGCGAAGAAGTAGAAGCCCGCCATCCCACCGACGACGAGCACGGTGATGAGCACGATGCGGTCGCGCTTGGTCATCGCGGCGCGCCTCCACCGGCGGCGGGCGCGGGCGCGCCCGAAGCGGGCGGCGTCGTGGATGAGCCGGCGGCCGGGGTCGGTGAGGCTCCTGAACCCGGGGTGCTCGGCGTCGCGCCGCCGGCGTCCGGCTGCCCGACCGTCGCGGCTGCCTCGGGCTCGAAGAAGACGACGATCGAGAACTTCGGCATCTTGGCGGTCCTGCGGCAGTCGCCGGCTCCGGCGCCCGCCCCGCTGGTGCCTGCGTCCGACAGGTTCGCCTGCGCCGCCGAGGACTCGTTCTTCTCGGTGGAGCCCAGGCTGACCCGGGTGACCCCGTTGACGAGCCGGAGGCGGGTCATGGTGCGCGCGACCTGCGCCTGGCTGCCCGCGCAGCCCGACAGCTCCACCGCGGGTACGGCGAGCCCCCCGCGCAGGCTGCTGGAATCCGATCCGCCCTCGGAGCCGACGCTGACGCCGGGGGCGACGGTCCCGACCATCGACTTCAGCGAAACGTCGCGCGGCAGGACGAGGCCGACCTTGCGCAGCACCGGCCCCCAGTCGAAGCGGCTCTCGGCCAGCGAGCGGACGGTCGCGACGCGCTTCTCGCGCATCGCGGCGAAGTTGCGGAACGGCGCGAGCGCAGTGGCCTCCTGCTGGGCTGCCGCGGTCTCGACGCGCAGCTGCTCGACCTGCGCGCTGCGGTCGGAGACCTGGTTGTTGAGCAGGACCCAGACGGCCGCGACGAGGACGAGGGCCGTCATCGCGCCGAGAAGCATGTAGACCGCGCCGCCGGAGCGGTCGCCGCCGCGACGCGACTCGACCGGGATGAGGTTGACGGCCTTCATCGCGTCTGCTCCTCCACGGCGAGGCCGGCGGCGACGGCCACGCGCTCGGGCGCCACGCCGTCGAGCGCCCCGGGTCGCGCCTCCTCGACGACGCCCGCCACGACCTCGAGGCCGACGTTTGCCCCCAGCTCGGCGGCGAAGCCCTCCACCGCGACCGCGGGCCCGGTCAGCACGGCGCGCTGCACGTCGAGCGCCTCGTTCTGCGCGCGGTAGTAGTCCAATGAGTTGCGGGCCTCGTCGGCGACGCGGCGGGCCCCGTCGGCGAGCACGCTGCGCGCCTCGCGAACGATCGTCTCGTCGCCGTCGACGTCGGCGGTCGGCCTCTCCAGGCCCACGTAGGTGAGCCACTGGCGCGCGTGCTCGAGCGTGAGCCCGCAGCGCTCGGAGAGATCTCCCGCCATCCCCTCGAACCCGCCGGCGACGACCCGGGTGAACAGACACGTCGTCCCCTGGGCCACAGCGATGTTGGTGAGCCCGCCGACGTTCATGTAGAGGGTCGCCGAGTCGTCGGTGGCCAGCGCGCGGATCATGGCGAAGGCGGAGAGGTCGATGCCGACCGGGCGCAGGCCGGCGCGCTTGGCCGCGACGACCATCCGGTCGATCATGTCGCGCCGGGCGGCGACGAGCACCACGCGGGTGCGCGGCCCCTCGGGACTCGCGACGGGCCCCATGACCTGGAAGTCGAGCACCGCCTGGTCGATGGGCATGGGAAGCAGCTCGCCGGCCTGGAAGCGCACGGCCGCCTCGAGCTCCTTGCCCTCCAGCGGCGGAAGGTCGATGGTGCGCACGACGATGCGCTGGTTGGCCACCCCGAGACGAACCTGGCGAGGGAGCTTGGCCTCGCGAAAGAAGGTCTTCAGCGCGTCGCCAAGGGCCTCGACGTCGACGACCTCGCCGTCGCGGACGATGCCGGGGCCGAGCGTCGCCGTGGCGGCGCGCTCGACGGCCATCGAGCCGGGGCGGACCTCGGCCGCAGCCAGGTGACTGGGCTCGATCTCGAGTCCGACGACTGCTCGTCGTGATGTCGCTCGTCTTGCCATTGTTTGGAGGGCCGGCGGCTCGACGCGGTGCGGGCCTCGCGGGGCTGTTCCGCCGACGGCCTAGTCATCGGTCGAATGGTGCGGGCCCTTGAGCCCCCGAGAGGGCCGATGCCCTTCCGTCCAGGGCTCGACGAACGCTCTAGACGAACGTGTCGAGGTACCAGTCGACGACCTCGTCGCCGGCCAGGAAGCCGACCATGCCGCCCAGCGCCAGGAAGGGGCCGAAGGGCACCTTGGTCTTGCGGCCCTCGCGTGCTCCGAGGCGGACGATGACCGCGATTCCGACGATGCTCCCGGTCAGCAGGGCCACCAGCAGCGCCGGCCCGACGGCCCGCCCGAGGTAGAGGCCGAGCAGGGCGGCCAGCTTGACGTCGCCCATTCCCATTCCCCGCGGGTAGGCGAGCGCGGCGAGCAGGAAGAAGCCCCCGGCGACGGCGCCGGCCACGAGGTGCTCGACGGCGTCGTCCGGCCGCAGCGCGAGGACGAGCACGATCCCGAGGACCGCCCCCGGGCCCACGATCCGGTTGGGAATGATCCGGTGGTCGAGGTCGATGAAGGCGAGCGGAACGAGCACGGTCACGAGCGCCAAGCCCAGCCACACGTCGCGGTCTGCGCCCTCGACGAGCACTACCGCGGCGTAGAGGGCGGCCGTGAGCGCTTCCACCAGCGGGTAGCGCGGGGAGATCGGTGCGCCGCACGCATGGCAGCGCCCCCGCAGGGCCAGCCACGAGAGCACCGGCACGTTGTCTCGCGCACGCAGGGGCGCGCCGCACGAGGGGCAGCGCGAGCGCGGAGCGACCAGCGACTCGCCGCGCGGGAGGCGGTGGATGACGACGTTGAGGAAGGAGCCGACGAGCAGGCCGGCGAGCCCTGTGGCGAGGGCAGCGAGCAGCACGCGGCGGGACGCTACTTCACGGTCCGAGCGAGATCTTCGACGCGAGACCTGGCGCCTCACCCGCGCGCGACGGCCTCGGCCCGCTCCCGCTCACGGTCCAGCGGGGATCTTCGATGCGGGCGACTGCTCGGTGTGGCGCGCGATGCGCCACGCGGTCTGGACCGGATCGAGGAAGTTAGGCGGCGAGCGGAAGCGCAGGCGGTCGTCGTAGGTGTAGCGCTTGGTGTAACCGTGAATCGACGCCACGCCGTTGCCCATGCCGACCGGCCCGCGGAACTTCTGGGCGATCGCGCCGGTGATGGCCAGGGTCTGGAGCGGGTCGCCGCAGTAGTAGTTGTCGACCGTGAAGGAGTGCTGGAGCGCGAGGATGGCGGCGTCGATTCTGACGTTCTGCATCGTTCCCGCGTCGTTCTCACACGAGTAGGGGTTGGTGGGGCTGCGGTTCTTGACCGGGTGGTAGACGCGGACGAAGTTGTTGGCGATCAGTCCCGCCATCGTGTCGGCAGTGCGGTTGATGTCGCCGTCGATGATGATGTCCTTCTCGCTCGCGAGAGTGAGGTCGCCGCCATAGGGGCCGCTGACCCTCACGTCGGCGCACCCCGGGGCGTTGCCGTAAGGGTCGAGCGGCCGATAGCCCTGGCCGCAGACGCCGTTCTGGACGTAGACGACGCCGTTGGACGGCAGCGGCATGCCGACGTCGTTGAGTCCGGCGGCGGCGTTGGTCACGCGCATGTTGTTGCCGTCGAGGCGGAGCGTCGTCGCGCCCGTGAACAGGTAGGCGGGGTCGACGATCTTCTTGAGCGAGCTGTTGGACGGCGGCAGGGTGAGCAGCGGCGAGTTGGGCGCGAATGTACCCACGAAGGTCGGCGAGCCACCGCACGAGGTGCGCCAGCCCGGGTCGGGGCCCGAGACCTCGACGCGGTCCTGCGGGCTCCGGCCGAAGTCCGGCGAGCCGCAGGTCAGGATCTCGTCGTTGGTGTGCAGCGGCCCGGCGATGACGTCGCCGGGAGCGAACTGGATCTCGCCGCACTTGACGGTCCATGGGTAGTCGTTTCCGTCGAACCAGTTGATGTTGCCGGCGTAGGTCAGGTTGCCCCTGCCTTGCCGCCAGTAGGTCTTCGCGCAGTTCTCCGACGCCCAAGCGACGAGGTTGGGGTCGGTCGGCCGGTCGTAGGCGTTGACCTCGTACCAGACCGGGTCGGTGGTCTCCAGGTCGGTGAAGTAGAGGTAGTCGAGGAAGTTGCGGCGCTTGAAGGTGACGTTGATGGTGCGCTTCGCGTTGCGCGCGCGCCCGGTCACCCTGATGCGGAACATCCCGGTGTCGTCGTCGATCATGGACTGCTGGGCCTGCCCGTTGACGCACGTGCTGTAGCCATTTGCGGTGACGAGCTCGATGGAGTAGCTGTTGGCCGGCGCCCCGGGCTTGCTCGTGGTGCCGGGGACGGTGCGCCACCGCGTCGATCCGCTGCCGGTGTAGGGCTGGTTGACCGCGTTGGGGTCGGCGACGTTGGTGCACTTGGCCCAGTAGGCGTTGTCGCGGTTGAGGTGGTACATGTAGTCCGCGGCCCCGGCCTCGGCGGCGGCGAGGGCGTCCTTGTAGTCCTGGTCGAAGCGCGACAGGCCGACGTCCTTGGCGGGAGAGGCGATCGCCGCCGCCGCGAGCAGCCCGCCGACGAGCATCACGCCCATGACGGCCGCCATCGTGTTCCCGCGTTCCTCGCGGAGGCGCTCGAGCAGGCGTCGGATCAGATGCATTGGGGGCTCCGCTCCGGGTCGCCGGGATCGCTGGTCCGCACGAAGACGCTGTTCTCGAGCACCGTTCGCACCCTGTCGTTGGGATCGCCCTTGAGCGGCTGGGCGACGAAGCTCACGTCGATCTGGACCGTGCGCGCCATGTCGAACTTGCTCAGCGAGAGGGGGTTCCCCGCCGGGAGCAGCTCGAGGCTCGGTCGGATCGGGTCCGTCGTCGCGAAGGCGAAGTAGCGGAAGATCGGAATGGGCGTGTTGTTCGCGGTGACGTTCTGGGTGACGCCGGTGATGAGCGTGCGTCTGCCGCTCGGCGTCGGGGAGAAGACGGCCTTGTCGGGGAGGGTGCCCGAGACCCACGGATAGGTCTCCTCGACGATGGCGCCGCCGCTGTAAACGAGCCTGCGGCGCACGGGGGTGAAGTCGCCGGCGCCGAGATCGGCGTAGAAGGTCACCGAGTTGGAGTCCGCTTGGGTGAGGGCGGGGAAGCCCGGGCCCAGGCACGTCTGCGAGCGCAGCTGCCGGGTGATCTGCTCCATCGTGATCCGCCCGCGCTGGACGGTGTCTACCCGCTGCTGGACGCGCTCCCCCTGGGCGAGGGCTACCTGCAGCACGGTGAACGCGCCACCCAGGACGATCATGCCAAGGACGCAGGAGACGAGCAGCTCGACGAGCGTGAAGCCACCCTCGTCGGCGAGCCGGGCGCGCAGCCGGGGGAGGATCACGGGCATGTCAAGCCGCTCCCGTCCGTCGCGACCAGGAGCTTGGGGAGGGCGGGGCTGGGTGGGGTCGCGGTCGAGCCGGTGCCCCTCGGCACGTAGGCCTGGAGGCCGGTCAGGGTCGCCGAGCCCTTCCAAGAGTTGCCGACCTTGTAGTCGGCGCAGACGTCGTAGAGCCCGTAGGGCACTCCCGGGTCCGCCACCTGGCCCTTGGCGTTGGTGCCGGTGGGTGTCGGGGACGTCGTGGGGTCGCCGAGGACGAAGGTGCCGGTGCAGCCCGGGGTCCTCGCGTAGGCCTTTACCCGAGCGCCGCTGACCGGCAAGCCTCCGGTCTTGTTGACCACCTGCACGTTGATCGCCGGCTCGCGGACGGTCACCGGACCGACCGTTCCTCCACGCGGGGCGGCCTGCAGGGTGGCACTCCCGGCGTTGGGCGCCGTCCGCGGGTCGGCGTTGGCGCAGTTGCCCGAGTACAGCGCGTACTGCTCGGTGAAGGGATAGAGCACCGTCGCGACGATCTCCGTCTGGTCCGAGCCGTTGCCGAACGCGCGCCAGAAGGGCGCCGGCAGGCCGGAGTTCCCCGCCGAGAGGTAGCGAGCCTTGGACGGCTTGAGCTCCCACTTGTTGGAGGTGAGGTCCCACATCTCCGTTTGGAACGTCGCGCGGATGTCGCCGGGGACGTCGCAGTCGAGCTCGACGGTGGTGACCGCCTCGCCGACGACACTCACCGGCTTGGTGACCGGGTTGTTGCCCGCGCGGTCGGAGCAGCCGGGCGACAGGGTCACGGTGTAGTTGCCGGCGTCGAGGTAGCCCCACAGCACGCAGCCGAACTCGTTGGTCACGTCGGTCAAGCTCTGGGAACCCGAGAGGTTGACCTGCTTGCCGACGACGGGGTCGCCCGCCGCGTTGACGACGGAGACGGAGAGCGATCCCTCGTCGGTCTTGAAGGAGCCGACCGGCGCGGCCTCAACGCTGGTCAGGGTCACCGGGTCGATTCCGCCCATCGCCGGCCAGGTGACCGTGGAGGTGATCTTGAGGTAGTCGGCGCGGCTGCTGTCGCTCGAGCAGCTCGCCGGGCTGCTCTCGTCCGAGACCCAGTCGGCCCTCGAGGCGACGGTGAAGGTGATCCCGCCCTGGAGGCGGTAGTTGACCTCACGGCGATTGGAGAGATCTGAGACCTTCATCCCACGCATCCGCTCGAGGTCGGCCTGCGCCAGGCCGGCGGCGATCGCGCGCCCCTTGACCGCCCCGCTCGTCGCCGAGGCGACGTCGAGCGCCTTGAAGATGCCGGTCGCGAGGAGAACCACGATGACGGCGCTGACCATGACCTCGATGAGCAGTCCGCCGTCCTCCGCGCCGAGGACGAGGCGCCCGCGGCGCAAGCCGCGGTGGAGCAAGGACAAGGTGGCGCACCTCATGCACCGCGTATCGGCGCTGCCTCCCTCGAAACGTGAATTCTCCGCTTGCGACTGGACGCCCTTTCGATCGCGCCGGGGGCGAAGGCGCGCAGGGCGAGGCAGGCCGCGAGCGGGACGCTCCAGACGAGATAGGCCAGCGACTGCAGGTCGGCGCTCGCGACGCCCGGGAGCTCCTGGAAGGTGACCCACGTGAGCACCGTCGCAGCGAGGGCGAGCACCGGCGGCTCGCGGCGGACGAGACCCTCCCAGGTGCCGAGGCAGAGCAGGAACGGGACCGCGTAGTAGACGTTGTTCCACGGGTCGAGCAGGCACCGCAGGAGAAAGATCAGCGCGAGCAGAAGGAGTGCGTCCATACGGTCACCCGAGCGACGCCACCACAGGAATGAGAGGGTGACGGCGGCGAGCACCACCACCGGGCGCGTGACGCGGGCGATCCAGGCCGGCGCCGCCCGGTAGCCGGGCTTGACCTGTCCGTCGATCCCCCGGACCTCCGGGCCATGGCGACCGGTGAACCACCACGCCTGCCAGGGCTGGAAGATCTGGCTGGTCTGCGTCAGGGCCTGGTTGGACTCCACGAAGCGGTCGTGGTTGAGCGCGGCGATGGGAGCCATCACGGCGGCCGCGACCGCTCCGGTGACCAGCACCGCGCGCACGCGTCGGCCGTCCGCGAGCGCCACCACGGCGGGAACGGCGAGCACCGCCCACGGCTTCCCGGCGACCGCCAATCCCACCAGCACGGCCGCCAGCGTCGGCCGGCGCGCAACCGCGGCCAGTGCCGCGCCGACGCAGAGGGCGCCCACCAGCAGCTCCTCGGGATGGCCGATTTCAAGCGCGCGCAGCTCGATCGGGTTGGCGGCGATCAAGACGATCGCGGTGACCCACGCGATCGCCGGGCGCCCGGCGGAGCGCATCCGGCCGGAGACGACGATCGCGATCACGCCGACCGCCGCGAGGCACGGGAGGGCGAGCGCTCGGTAGACCGCGAGGTCTCCTCCGCCCAGCAGCGAGGCGATCAGCGCGAACGGGGCGCGCATCAGCAGCGAGCCCCCGTAGGCGGGGCTGGCGGCGGCAAATGCGGTCAGATCCCCGCGCAGGAGCGCGTCGACGGCCAGGCGAGCCTCGTCGTCGTAGTCGTTCCAGGCGAACCCGTAGAGGCCGAGCCATCCAAGGGCGCAAAGCGCGACGGCCGTCAGCGCTGCCGGACGGAGAATCGGCCGGGCGCCGCGCAACGACAGGCGAACGGCACTCACCACCGGCCGTCGTCCGGGCACCCGCCCTCGCCCGCGGGGTTGCACCTGCGCACGTCGTTGCCGTTGCGCCGGCGCGTGAAGCTGAAGACGTTGCCCGTCTTCGAGGTCGCGGTCACGGTGAACCGCTCGTCGTCCCCGGTCACCGAGGTGAGGGTAGAGTTCCTCAGCGACTGCTCGATCTCCTGCAGGTTGGCGACGTCGGCGTCGTAGGTGTCCTTCTCGATGTAGTAGCTCTCGATCGTCGTGGCGGCCGTTCGAGCGTCGGTCTTGGCCTGTACGTCCTGCGCCTTGTTCTTCTGGCTGATGAAGGAGGGAACGGCGATCGCGGTGAGGATTCCGATGATCAGGACGACGACCAAGAGCTCGGCCAAAGTGAATCCCGATTGATCGCCGAGGTGGGCGTTGACGCGGGAAGCCATTGCGAATCTCTTATCGTCTGGAGCACGTCAACACTTGAGAACGGATCGGGCGGCGCGGGTGAACGGCGAGATCGCCGCCGGAACGTGCGACGGGCGGGCCCGTGGTGCCCGCCCGTCGTTTCGGCGTGGATGGGGTTCGTGAGTGAGAAGTGACTACCAGCTGCCGTTGTTGGGGCAGGCCCCCTGGCCGAGGGGGAGGCAGCTACGGGTCACCGTGCCGTCAGCGGCACGGTTCACCTTGAAGGTGTTCCCGGACTTGGAGGTCGCCTGGGCGCTGAACGTCGCGCTGGTGCCGCTCCCACCGGCGGTGAGCGTCAGGCCCGTCGTGTTGAGGGTCTTCTCGACCTTCTTCAGATCCGCCGGAGTCGCCGTGTAGGCGTTCTCGTTGGTGAAGTAGGTCTCCTCCGCGGTCTGGGCGGTACGAGCGTCGGTCTTGGCCTCTGCGTCCTGAGCCTTCTGACGCTGAGAGAGAAACGACGGAATGGCGATCGCGGCAAGAATGCCGATGATCAGGACGACGACCAACAGCTCGATGAGCGTGAAGCCGGACTCGTCCGTGGCGCGCTGGCGCAGCCTGTAGAGCATGGGTGAACCCTCCTTATGGATTCCATTGGGCCTATGAGCGCCAGACCCTCGGTCTTCCTTGAACCGTGGGTCGCAGCGCGCCCCCCCGGTGGCAACCCGGCTTCCTCCATCCCGACGGCCTGTTCGGCCGGCGAGCGGAGGTCCCTGGCTTTGCGTCCCGCCCTCACGAGCGGTTTGCCTTTGGCACCTCGGCTCTGGCATCACCGCTATCGACACCTGCACATCTCACCTTGAATCGCAGCGGACCTATGTTGGCGTGTCCGGAACGCACGAGGGGCGGGCCCGTGGGCCCGCCCCTCGCTTCGGCGTGGATGGAGTTCGTGAGTGAGAAGTGACTACCAGCTGCCGTTGTTGGGGCAGGCCCCCTCGCCGAGGGGGAGGCAGCTACGGGTCACCGTGCCGTCAGCGGCACGGTTCACCTTGAAGGTGTTCCCGGACTTGGAGGTCGCCTGGGCGCTGAACGTCGCGCTGGTGCCGCTCCCACCGGC
>JAABUR0100009442.1_pt1 | contig 10995 bp, 11 predicted proteins | sample 5560091 | NCBI WGS metagenome assembly JAABUR01 (sample SAMN10711879, study PRJNA513375) | rock metagenome | isolation source: Antarctica rocks | place: Antarctica: Victoria Land, University Valley sud
GCGAAGACCTCCTGGCGTCAGGGACAGCTTACCACGCCGTGCACTTGCCACTGAAACCCCGATGCACTCGCCGGGAAGTCAAAGCACTACCTACCCGAGACCACAGGCAGATCTCGAATGTACCGCCTCAGGCAGTGCGGTCTGCCTGACACGGCCGCAGGCGCTGCGCGAGCGCGAGCGTCGCCAGGCCGCCCGCCTGCGCGGCCTCGGCCGGGTCGACGCACAGCACCACCAGCACCGTGCCTGCGGGGTGACATAAATGTGATTGCCTTGCTAGGTGCTTGCGTGTGAATGCATGCATGTGAGGCCAGACATGCACGAGTTGGTGTCGTCGAGCACCGTCATGCTTGGACAACATTCAGGTGCAAACAAAGCAGACATGCTGTTGCAGCACACGGCATGCACAGGCCACTCGGCGACACGCGCCAACACAGACATGCCACCAGGCCTGCACCAGGTGGAACAGAGCGTGTGGCTGTGCGTGCACAGACAGGCCGCACCGCACGGCTGCAGCGTGTCGGCCAGGTAGCGCGTAAGCCGGCACGCGCGCGCCGCGCCGGCGCGCGCCGCGCCCGTGCCGCGCGGCGCCGCAGCGGCCGCCAGCGCCTCGGCCACCGCCAGCGTCTCCGCGCCGGGCTGCGCCTTCGCCGCGGGGCCTGAACCCATGGGACATGTCAGACTGCAATCCTGCGATTGTCATGTACCGCATGAACGTCTGCGCCGTTTTTTAAGAACAATAGTCTACAGTCCGGAGCCTGGGCACCGCTGTGGTCTGTGCGCACGCACGACACGCGTGCTGCCTCAGGCGCACCCGCGCGCGCGGGCGTGCGCGCGGCCGCGCCGGCGCGATCGGCGGCGGCCGCAGCCAGCCGCTGCCGCAGCGCCGCACCGCCGGCGCGCCCGGCGGTGGACGAGCCGGCCGCCGTCGCTGCGGCCGCCACGCTGCCGCCCGCCACCTCCGCCAGCGTCAGCTTGCCCAGCCGGCCGCCTGCGCGCCGCGCACAAGCGTCCGGGCGTGCATCATGACGGTGAGCTGGCGGGAGTCGCCTTGGCTCCACGCTGCCGCCCGCCACCTCTGCCAGTGGAAGCGGCCCGTGCCGCCTCCTGTGGGAAACCGCAAGTGGGTCCCGGCATGTGCAATTTGGGATGAGCGCTTGGAGCGCAACCTATTTGGTAGCCTCATCCATGCATGACGAGACTAGCCCAGCACCCCTTACTCCCGCAGCAGGCATCCATCGACAGCGCGCCGCTGCACGCCGCAGCCAGCAGCTTGACTGTGGCCGCCAGCAGCCGCCGGTCCGCCTTTGCAAGGCAGCGAGGCGCACCAGCGCTGCGCGCGGCCACCAGCAGCGTGACCACGAACGTGGCGGCGCCGTGGCGGGCGGGGCTCCCGCGGCGCGGCCCGTCCGGGTCGACGGCGCGGCGCGCGCGCACGGCCTCAAGCGCGGCCTCGAAATCCGCGGCGCCCGCCAGCGGCAGCGCGGCCAGGTTGGCAACGTGCGTGCGGCCGCCGGAATCAGCAAACACGTTGTGGCGCGGGCCTGCAGCAAAGATCGAGTTCACGCGTGTGCCTGCAGTGACGGAAAATGTGTGACGAATGTGTGATGGCCGCCAGCCAAACAGGGGGCGCGGCGCGCGCCGGGCGCAGCAGAGGCGCTTCCGGGGCGCCTGACCTGCTCCCGGCCGTCCACGCAGCTGCTGGCTGGGGGCCGCGAGCAGGTCGGCGACGCGCTCGTTCATGATCTCGAAGGCCGTCATGTGCACGGTAGCACCACCATGCGCATTTGCGGCACGCGCCGCCGCCAGCCGCGCAAACAGCTGCGCCGCCAGTTGCGCCATCAGCCCTGCACGGGCGCGGCAGCAGCTCAGGCGAGCTCTGCGCATGGGTGCCAGACATGCCCCAAACCAAGCCCCCTGCTTTGGGTCCCGCACCCCAACCTCTAGACAGCCTCCGCGATCTGGTCATTTAAGCACGTAGAATGCTGCACGCTGCCTGTTGACGTGGCACCTGGAGAATGTGCAGTCAGGTTCAAAAGGTTTGACACCTACAGAGCCTGTGCAGAGCGCGCCTGGCTGCTCCGGGTCGCCGCCGCCGCTGAGCGCCCAGGTCTTGCCCGCCCCGGAGCGCCCGAGCGCCAGCGCGGCCGCGGCGCGCCCGTCCAGCGCGGCCGCCAGCAGCGGCGCCGCCTGCGCGGCCAGCGCACGCGCCGGCGCGCCAGGCAGCAAGACCTGCGCGGCGCAGAACATTTAGTGTCACTGCAGTGCGACGGTGCAGGGAGGGTCCACCGGCTGCATCATCGTCGTTGGCATGGCATGGCCTGGGGCATGCGCTTGCATGCGCGCACTCCGGCGAGAGGCATTGCTTTATGCATGGCTGGAGGGCTGGGAGCTGCAGCAGCTGAATGCATGTCAGCGCGCAGGCAACGCTGACTCGGACTCCGGCTGCGCAGCACGCTGGTGCTGTCATCCCACCTTTGGTCACTTTGTGCCATGAACGCAAGCAACTGCGCAAGCGCACGTGCACGGCTGCTGCATGTACTGTCAGCTTGGATGTTGGAGTGTCTGTGCTGTCCAACCCCCTCTTTCCAGGTGGGCGCGCCTCGTCAAATACGTACGCGCGCCCGTCTGCCGACGGCGCGCCCAGCCGCGCGCGCAGGACCGCGCCGCCGCAGCCGCTGCGAACCTCCGCCGCTGCGGCCCGCACGCCCACAAAGTGCGGCGGCGGCGCGGGCGCCAGCCGGCAGACCACCCGCCGCCCGCCGTGCGGCCCGCCCCATGCGGCGCACCCCGGCGCTGCCGGCCCCAGGCGCATGCCCGCCAGCAGCTCGCCACATCCCACGGCGGGCCGACCCGCCGGGTTGCTGCCACAGGCTCCCGCCCACGCGGCTGGCGCGGCTCCTGCACTGCTTTTACTAGCTACGGTGGCCACGTCCGCCCGCGCAAGCGCCCACGGACACGCCTGCTTCGCAGCGGCGCCCGCAGCCGGCACCGCAGGCGCAAGGGCGGGAAAGCACTCCGCCAGAGCCGCGCTGGCAGCGACGCGGCGGCCGGGCGCCGGCAGGCGCCGCGGCGGCGAATCAGAGATCGGCGAGCAGCTGCACTCGGGCGCCATGCCGCCCGCCCCTGCGCGCACGCCTGCAAGTAAGCACTGTGCGGGGCGGGTGTGGACGGTATGGCTGCGGGCGCCCGCGCCGGGCGCATCACATGGCACCACATGCGTGCTGCAGACGGGTGGCCTCCGGCACGCGCGCCCTGTCAGGCGGGCGCGGCACTGGCCGGCTGAAGCGAGCGCGAGCTGGGCGGGCGCGCTGCCTGCAAGGGGTGTGCACATAGGGCATGCCTGTGCACGCGGGCGCACCCAGCACACGCTGCACAGCGCCGGCGGCGTGCTGGCCCTGGCGCGCGGCAGCCCCGTCCGCCCGCGGCCCGGACCCTGTGCCTGCCAGCGGCCCGCCGCGCGCCGCAGCGGCAGCCAGCTTTGCGCTGACCCTGGCGGCGCGTGGCCCAAGCACGGCCGCCTGACCGGGCCGCGCAGCCGCCGCATCCGCTGCATTGCGCCGGCGCATCGACCCGCCCGCAGGAGCGGCAGGCATGCTGGTACGCCGCCGACCCGCCACTGCTTCATCCGGCGCTGCGTGGGCGGCACAGCGCTCGCCTGCAGGGGCGGCGTGCGCTCCGGCGCGCCGCTCATGCAGCAGCGTCTGACTGAGCGTCGCCGGGGTAGCCCCGGCGGCGACGTGCCGGGCCGCTGGCGCCTGGCCAGGTGCGCCCAGGCCTGGGGCAGCCGGGCGCTGGCACGGCTCTGCAGGCTTGGCTGCCGCCCCGTCATGCGCCATGCCACCCGCCCTGCAGCCCCCAAGTGCCGCCTGCAAGTGCGGCGTGCGGTTGCGCGGCGCCAGCGGCCGCCGCTCGGACAGCTGCTGCGCCAGATCAGGCACAAGCCCCGGCCAGCCCGCTGCCGGGCGCGCCAGGCGAGCCTCCAGCCGCAGGCCGCAGTGCAGATCAGGGTAAGGGGTACTGTCGCCCATGAGCGCGCCTGCGGCAGCATTGCGCGCCTCTGAAGCCGGAGCAGGCGTGTCGCGCGACGGGGAGCGCACGTCTGCGGGCGGCGCTGGCTGTCGCAGCGCATACGGTGAGCGCTGGCGGGGGCTGGTCCGAAGCCTGCCGAGCGCACAAGCGGCGCCCTCCGCGCCGTTCTCCTTGCCCGCTCCCCGCGCGCCCGCCGAGCCCCCTCGCGCGGGGCGCGGCACCTCCGGGCCCACCAGTCGCGCCCCTGCACCCGCCGCCTGTCCCTGGGCGTCCTGGTCTGCGGCCCATCTGCTCCAGCAGGCCGCCGCTGGAGGCGCGTGCGGCCCGGCCGGCGCGCGGCCCGTGTGCTCCACCCCCAACACCAGACACGGCTGCCCAGACTCGCCCACACATGCGCGCTCGGCGGCGGGGTGCTCTGGCGGCCCCGCAGCACCTGGGATCGTCTGCTCTGCAGGCCCTGCAGGCGCCGGCTTGCCAAGCCCGCTGCTCGGCGCCACGACCGTGTCCCCGGCGTGCGCAGCGCCTTGTGGCACGCGCGACGGCGGCGTGTGGGCCGCTCGCGCAGGCGTGGGCTCCGCAGCAGCAGGCGCGCTTGCCCCGCTGACGCCACCAGCGCCCGCGGCGCCCGCCTGGGCGGGGCCTCCCTGTTCGCTGGCTGGAGCTGTGGCGGGCTCTGTCGCGGCAGGCGCGGCAGGAGCTGGGCGCCTGGCGCACGCGCGCACGCTGCCCGCTGACGATGCCTGCACATGCACAGCCAGGCGCGTCGGTTTCTGCAGCTGCCGGAATGCCACGTGCTGCCGAGGATCGGCTCGCTTGTCTGTGCTGCGAGGAGCGCTGCACCTGAAAGGTAACAATGTATGACATATATCAAGCCGCCAGCCCCGGCCTCTTCGCACACCGTGCTCTGGCGTGCGCGCCGCACCCGGACACGCGTGCCGGAGGCGTCCGCCGCTGCCGCGGCGCCGCTGCTGCCCGAGGACCGCGCCACTGGCGAGCAGGGCAGGCTGCGCGCCATGGCCGCGAGCTGCGGGCGCTCCAGGCCCGCGCCACGCAGCAGCACCGCGTCCGCGCGCGCAGCCGCGCGCTGGCGCCGCGCGTCGCGGCACGACGGCGATGGCGTGGCCAGCGCCCTGCTCCACAGGGCACATCACTGCTAAGGCTTGCTACACGGCAGCACCCAGCCTCCCACGCTGCAGTAGTCAGAGGCAAGGCACTCGCCGCTTGCGCGTGACCCAAGTATCGCGCAGGGCAGATATCACGCAGGACAGCGCCGCGCTCACCTCAGGTCGGAGCGCATCTCATCCAGCAGCGCATCCAGCCGCCCGGGGTCCAGCTGCGCCGGTGCGCGCCCCTCGGCCTCGCGCAGCGGGCTCAGCGGGCTGCCGCTTGCGCCCCGGCCGCTCGGGGCGGCAGGCGGGGGGCCGGCGCTGTCGTCGGGGAGCTGGCCGGCGCCGGCGCTGCCGCTGGTCCTGCCGCAGGCCTCGCTGCTGCTGCCGCTCGCATGCCCCGGCGTGCGCGCGCTCTCCGCCGCAGGCTCTCCGCTGCGCCCCGCGCGCCCCGGGCTGCCCGGCTCCGGTGCCCGGGTCGGCGGCGGCGCGGCGCCCTGTGCAGCAGCGCCTGCCTCCCCCTGTTGAGTCGACTCCGCAGCCGCGCGGCTCGCCAAGCGCTCCTTGTGCTCACACGTCGCAGCAAGGGCGGCGTCCCCCGCCGCTGCAGCGCGCGGCGCGCGGAGCGCGGCGGGCGCGGGCGGGCCGTGCGGAGGCCAGTCAGCGCGTGTGGGCGTCCGCCCCAGGCACGGCAGCGTAAGGTCCTGGCTGCGCCGCGCCGCGAGCGTGGGCGTCGCGCCCGCCGGCGAGCGCAGCACCTCTGACGGCGCTGTCGCGTGCCAGGGCGACAAAACCTCTGCCTGCTCCGCCGAGCGCGTCCGCGTGAAAGATAACTCGGCGTGCACCGCGCCTGTGGCGCTGGTGCCTACGGTGCAGCGTGCGCCCCCGGAGTCGCCGGCAGCCTCGCCGCCGGTCCCCGCCGCTGTATCGCGCTTGCTCTGGGCCGTGGATGCAAGCTCGCCAGGCTCCCCGCCGCCGAGGCCCTGCGTGAAGCTCACCTCACAGGCGCCAACGTCGCGGGCCTCGACCCCGCTGCTCACCACAAGGCTGCCCGGCATGGCAGGCTCAGCCCCTCTGGCAGGCAGCTCTCCTCTACGTGCTGTGTCCTTGGCGCCCGCCGCAGCCCTTGGGCCTTCGGGACGCTGAGCTGAGCTTGCAGCGCCTGGCCGGCGACCGGCGGGCGCGGCCGTGAGCCATGGTGGCGCGCTGTCAGCTGCCATCTTCCAGCCGCCTGGCGGCGTGCGGATGCCCTCCAGCACAATATGGCCCGTGTCGCGCACACGTGCTGGCCGGCCTGCGAGCTTTGCATTCTCGATGAGCCGATGCTGTGGTCAGCCATGAATGGTGTTGGGGCCATGCGTGGCCAAGTACAGGTTCCGCGTGCCTGGCCGCTCTGTGACCCGGTGCGTCAACATCCAGAGCGGTGGCCCAGTGCGCGTGCTGCTGCCGGCGCCCCCTCCGGGCGCGACTGCAAGGCGCCCCCTCCGGACGCAACTGCAACAGCCCGTGCCTGCACCCCTGCTCGCGTGCGTGTTGTATCCTCACAGAGTTCCTGGCTTGATACTCCTCACTTGGCTTGTCGCGTGGGGTCTTCTCTGCAGCTTCTCCGGGGCCTCTGAAATGTACCCATGCTGACTGCGTTCCGGCTTCACACAAGCGACTGACACGCTGCACATGGCCTAGGGGGCGCGTCCAGTGGGAAGTGTGTCTTCCCACTGATGCAATCACCACAGCCTGCTTAATACAGTTTGAAATACACAAGCTTGTGCCTCTTTTGGCACCCTGTTGCCTAGCTGCTTGCGGTGCATCTGCACACGGACCGGAAGCAACATGCGCAGAACCTAGCGCATGGTCTGCTCACTGCTGCGGGTGAGATGCGTCCACAGCAGCAAAGCATACTCCGGCTTCCCGACAGTCAGGACGCTGCTGCGGCACCCAGAGTGCAAGCCTGGCAGCGCAGAGAGGGAAGGAGGCGTGCACAGCCACGGCTTGCTTGAACACAGCATTACTGCAAGGTCCAGCAGAGGCACCATGTCTGGGCGTGCCACGCGCGCCGCCAGTGCTCTGCGGGTGAGCTCAGTCCTTACATGTGATACTGTTTACACAGGTCTAGACAAGCACAAGCGCTTGGTGTTACTTCAGCTGAACCTCCTTTGTTGTATGCGCTGATGTGTGCAGCAAGAACGGACAGCACGGCGTGCATGCTGGCTGCTGTGCGAGCCTGTCTGTTCTGAAGGTACCCACTGAAGCACCTGGCGTGCTTGCAGAGCTCCACGGTCGCCGCTGGTCTGGCGTTTGGCAACACAATCTCCACGCTGGCGCCGCAGCTAGCGGGAGCGATCGACATTGTGATTGTGGAGCAGCCGGACGGCTCTCTGAAGTCTTCTCCCTTTTATGGTGTGCTGTAGTGACTCTGCGCCGCGTGACTGAGCAAACTCTCGTGCATCCGCTCAGCACTGCTTGTCACCGGCTTGGACACAAGCAATGTGGCCTCGCTCAGGCCTCTAATCAGCACTCTGGCAGGGCAGCACACACAGGGCGCTGAGACGCAGTTGTGGTGCGCAGTGCGGTTTGGCAAATACACCGGACTCCGTACTACCGACCGGCGCGTCTTCATCAATGTCAATGGCAAGCAAATTCCCTTCCGGCCTGCTGCCTGTACGCATGCATGCATGCTACGCTTGCCGACCGCCTGCAAGTGAGCATGCAAATGAAGCCGGTCATGCGCTGGTGCACAGGCAAGGAGGCCAACTTTGCCATGCATCTCAGCCGCACCGGCGAGGCGTACTTCGTGTCGGAGGCGCCCAGCGAGAGCGGCGGTGCGCTCTCCTATCAATGCTCCGTCATGAGCCCTGCCGTAGGCTCTCGTCGTTGCACGCATGCAAAAAACTGCAGGAGGGCCCAGTGCGGCCCTGTGGCGCAGGCGAGGCCGCGGGGGAGGAGGAGGCGCTGGCGGGCATGATGTCCCCGTCGGGGTACTCGTCCGGCGACGAGCCGGTGCCCTATGCGACCGCCGCGCAGGCCGCGTCCATCCAGGCGCGGACTCGAGCAATTTGGCCGTGGAGGTGGCGCTGTTGGAAGCCGCTGCGAGAAGCGCATGAGAGCAGGCGGCAGCTGGCGAGCAGGGGGTTGCCTCCAGTCTGACACTGCCGGCGGTACAGAGGTGGTGAGCTCTGGGGATGCCTCATGCATGGGCTGGCAGGCATGCGAGCTTCGTCTTGTGATCCTGCTCACGTCCTTGCTTCACACTCATCGTTCATCGGGGGGTGCGAGTGCTGTTGCGCCTGCGGCGGCCAGGAGGCGGTGGAGGACAGGCTGCTGGAGCTGCGTGGGCGGGAGCCTGCTGCCGTGAACAGCGGCGCGGACGAGCAGCCCGCAGGCGCGTCAGGCCCCCCCGTCAGCCACCTGGTGCCATCCCGCTTGCATGGTCTACAGTTGCCTGCTGTGCAGGCCCTGGGCCTGAGCGCAACGCGATGTCAGCCTGCTGCCAGTGGCCACGATCTGTGGTGTCTCGCGTTGCTGCCCACTCGCATTCGAGTTGCAGCACATACGTGACTCTTGCTTGGGAGCCGCAGGCATCGGCCGCGCGGGCAGGTCGCAGGCCAGCGCAGACCTGCAGGCACAGGAGCCCGGCGCAGCGCCGGGAACGCTGGCGGAGGACGGCCCTCCGCGCACAGCGTCCGTGCCGGCGCCTGGCACGCCGACTGCCGCGGCCGCCGCCGCCGCCGCTGGGCCACTCAAGGCCGCATCGGCGCCGCCCGCCGTCATTGAGTTGCTTTGCCTGGGTGATCGTGACGCGTCGGGCGAGGGCGCGGGCCCCAGCGAGCGGGCCGCGGACCCTGGAGCTGAGGAGCCCGGTCATGGGGTCCCTGGCGGCTGGGCGGCTTCCCCGGCCAAGCACGCCATGGCAGCCGGCGCGCAGCCGCAGCGGCGCGACGTGCTGGCCCTAGGCGAGGCTGCAGAGCCGCTCGGCGGCGCATGGCAGCCAGCGAGCGGGGGCACGACGGTGAGGGCGGATGCGGGGGGTGCGGCGCGCGGTGCGGACCGGAGTGCGGGAGGCGGCGCGCTGGGACCGGAGGCCAACAAAGCCCCGTCGGCGCCTGCGGCGGCCGCAGGGCCCGCGGGAGGAGCTGAGGGCGCCCATGGGCGGAGCCAGGCGGCGGAGGATGGCGAGCAGGCGGCGAGGGCGCCTGAGCCTCAGGCAGAGGCAGCGGCGCTGGACCGGTGAGGGCTGCAGCTCCCCGCGCCCGCGCCGTCACCTTTTGGTCCCAGCCCCAGACGGGATGGTCTGGTGCCGAGGCTGCGAGATCTGTCCTGCTCCCTGGTCCAGCCAGCCTGTGGCTGCGCACACCTGGCATGTGCGCGGTGCGCGTACGGCAGAGGCGCACGCTCCACCCAGCGCGAGTCCTGGTTCTTGCAACGGGCCTACAGTGCTAGCGCAGCTGCGAGCGCCGCGGCGCAGGCTCCCAGGGGCATGCTGTACATGCGCCGCACTCAAGGGCGCGCCGCGCGCAGGGCGGACTCGAGCACGGCGTCCAGCCGTCCGCCCGCGCACCCGTGGTCCACCGCGCAGCCACGGCTGCTGCCCACGCCGCTGGGCGCGCAGGCATGCACACAGGCTGTTCAGCGCATTGCCGCCGCGGCAGGCTAGGCAAGGGATGTGGGGTAGGGTAGGTATAATAAGCCGGGCAGAGCCCGCTGCATGGGCAATTAGTTGCTATCCATGCCCCTGCGCCCCAGTGTTTGCTGTGCTCCTGCTGCGCTTAAGTGCTTGCCAGGCTGGCCTGGCCCGCTGCCCCCGGGAACACTTGGACTGGGGTTGCTGCCTCCAAGGTCAGTTGGGATGTGGCTATGGTGTCCGCATTTGCATAGCCTGCCAGGCGTAGCGGAGCATGTTGAGCATGGGTACGTCTACAGACACATCATCACGGCGTGCAGGGCTCGCCGGCGGTCATCAGCGCGGAGGATGCGGCTGCGCCCGTGGGGGGCGGCGCAGCTGGCGCCGCCAGCGCCATCCCAGCGATACAGCATGAGGCCCCGCCCAGTGCGCCCTGAGCAGGACCTGTGTGAGCTCACGGGTGCTCTCCTGCATGTGCCATCACAGCATTTGGTCGGCGCTCAGGCTAGAACAACCAGCGGGTAGCCCGGGCTCAGGGCACTGCAGCAAGCGTATGGAGCTGGAAAAATCAAACTGGATATCCAGGCACTTGCATTGACAAGGAACGCAAGCTGTACGGCCGACATACATACGTCCAGGCAGCTGTACAACAGACAAAAAAAGAACGAAGTGCTTGCCTGAGCCCTGTCGATAATGTTTTGGGTGGGAGCATATAAGTGCCATGACCGGAGCCTCCGGGACGCTGGCACGCTCGAGCCACACACCCTGGGCCGCCAGGCGGCCTGGGCCCGGACGTGGCGGGCGGGCGCATGGAGTTAGAGGCCCTCGACGCGCTGCTGCGCGTGGACGGCCAGGCCGCGCCGGCCGCGCTCGCGCGCGCGCAGCGCCGCGTGGACGCCTGGCAGGCCGGCGGGCCCACGCCCGAGGACATACCGCGATCCTTCCAGGCGCGCCGGCCCCCAGCAACCCGCGCGTGTGGGGTGTAGCCGTCTCGAGAGTGCTGGCGGCGCACGCCCCAAATATATCATGGTGTCTGGCTGTGCTGGGCGGCCAGGGTGTTTGCAATGTGTTTGGTCGTTGAGCAGCTACGTGGGATGCCATGCAGGGTTGTGGCGGCATGCCCTGCTCCCTGTTGAAGCCTAAGAGCAGCATGGGCGTCAACCGTCGTCCACCCTGTGTATGAGGATTGGAGGTCATTGTGCCCTAGGAGTGAATCTGGAACGCTTTGGGAGCGCAGGACAT
>JAABUR0100009446.1_pt1 | contig 10988 bp, 8 predicted proteins | sample 5560091 | NCBI WGS metagenome assembly JAABUR01 (sample SAMN10711879, study PRJNA513375) | rock metagenome | isolation source: Antarctica rocks | place: Antarctica: Victoria Land, University Valley sud
GCCACTGGGCGACGCCGAGCGGGTGATCGTCACTGCCGAGCCGGCGCGCGGAAGCCGCACACCCACGAGACCGCCACTCGTCATTGTCACGCTCCCACAGTGATCCGGGTCCCGCTGACAGTCTCCGGGCGCACCGGACATGGCCTCGACGAGCACGTGCGCGCCGCCCCGCCGCCCGTGCTAAGCCCAAACCGGCGGCCCGCGCAACTTCCCGGCGACCGGCAACCCGCCGAGCCGAGGCCAGCGCAACCCGCTCGAACGCGAGCGCATCGCAGCGGGCAGTCGAGTCCCCGCGCGGTGCGGGGCTAGACCACTTAAGGGGTCACCTCTACCAGCGCACCGTCGCCGCCGATGGCGACCCAGACCGCGCCCTCTCCTACGGATACCCCCGTCGGAGGACCTGGCAGGCCCGTCGCCTTGCCTATCTGGCGGCGCTGCTCGGGATCGACGCGGGCCAGGGTGCCCGAGTCCGCGCCTGAGGGGATGTCGGCGCCGCCGGCCTGGGCGAGCCAGACAGCTCCGGCGCCGGCGGCCAGGCGCACGGGCAGGCCGGGGCGGTCCAGACGCACGAAGTCACCCTCGGGCTTCGAGGACTCCGGGTCGATCCGTGTGACCTCGATCTGATCCCCCCGGGGCTCGTCGCTGGTTGCGACCCAGACTCCGCCCTCTCCATAGGTCAGGGCAAAAACTTGGCCTCGGGCCACCTCGATCGGATCGCCGGCCTCGCCGGTCTCGGGGTCGATCCGCGTGACGGTGCCGTTCATCTGGCCGCTGTTGGCGACCCACACCGCGCCCCCGCCGACGGCGATGTCGGTGGGCTGGGGGCCGACATCGATCGCTGGGCCTTGGCGGCGGCCGGTGGCCGGATCAAGTCGTGTCACCGTGCCGTCGGGCTGGCTCGTGACCCACGCCGAGCCCTCGCCGACCGCCACCCCGGCGGCGCCGGGCACCCTCTCGGGTTCGCCGGCGGCCAATCCGGTCTGGGCATCGAAGCGGCGGACCGTGCCGTCGGCGCTGGCCACCCAGACCACGCCGGCGCCCACCGCCACCGCCGCCGGTCCTTGGCCAGCTGGGGCTCTGCGCTCCACGCGACGCGCGCGCGGATCGACCTTCACCAGGTGGCCGCCCAGGTTGTCCGCTACCCAGACTGCGTTCAGACCGGTGGCTACCGCGGCCGGACTGCCTCCCACCCGGACCGACCCGGTGAGTACCGGCACCGGGCCTGGCGCCGGCGGGGGCCCGGGCCGGCGCTCCTCGTCTCCACCGCCGCAGGCGGCCAGAGCGAGGGTGCCCATCAGGACCGCGGTGCAGGGGGTTCTCTTCACGGGTCCTCGGATGTTCGCGACGATCTGTCCACTTGGATCAGTGACATCCGACCGTAGAGGCTGCCTGCCGTGGCATGCTGGCGCGTTACGCACTGATCCAAGAGGTACGGTCGCTCCGCAGCTTCTCTCGAAAAGCACGGATCGGATTGAAACCGGCCGCGCGTACCCCCAGGAGGATTCGGATGAAGAAGCTCTCACTGCTCGCGGCGCTCGTTGCGTCCGTGATCGCGGTTTCTTTCAGCAGCGGTTCGAGCCATCGCGAGGCGCCGAACATCTCCCTCGACCCTGCGGCTGACAACACCGACACATATGCCTTCACCGCGAAGGACGCCCCCGGGGCTCTGACTGTGGCCGCGAACTGGATTCCCGGCCAGGTGGCCGCGAACGGACCCAACTTCTTCCGGTTCGACGACCGTGCGGCCTACTACATCAACATCGACAACACCGGCGACGGCCGGCCCGACGTCAGGTACCGCTACACGTTCAGGACCAAGGTCAACCAGACCGGCTATCAGCATTCCGTCCCTCAGGTCACCTCGCTAGACGACGCGGACCTGAAGCAGAAGGAGTCCTACGACGTGGTGCGCGAGACCTACAGGCGAGGGAAGCTGCGCTCCTCCAAGCGGGTCGGGCGCGGTCTGCGGGTCGCTCCCAGCAACGTGGGCTCGAAGACCATGCCCGACTACTCGGCGCTCGCCAACCAGGCGATCAGGACCCTCCCCGGCGGTGTGAAGGTGTTCGTCGGGCAGCGCGACGAGGCCTTCTTCATCGACCTCGGCGCCACGTTCGACTCGATCAACCTTCGCGTGCCGACGGGCATCGCCGGTGGCGGCAAGGACGACTTCTCGGGTCAGAACATCAACTCGATCGTGATGCAGATTCCCGAGCAGCTGGTGACCAAGAACCGCCGTCCCGTCGCTTCGCCCAATGCTGCGAACGCGGTGGTCGGCGTCTGGGCCTCGACCGAACGTCGCCGGATCGAGGTCACGAACGCCAACTTCAACCGCAGCCGCGCGCCCAGCCAGCAGCCCCGAGGCCGCAAGGCCCGTCGCGCCCCCAAGTTCGTACAGGTCTCGCGGCTCGCGGTTCCGTTGCTGAACGAGCTGATCTCGCCGGCGGCAAGAAAGGACCTCTACAACCGCAGAAAGCCTGCGGGGGACCGGAAGCTGCTCGGGCGGTTCGCGCTCAAGCCCGAGCTGGCCCGCTTCATCAACGAGCAGTTCCCCGTCGTGAACGCGCCGGAGGACAACCGCACCGACATCGTGCAGGCGCTCCTCCAGGGCCTCCCGGGCCTGAACCAGCACAAGGGAATCAAGGGGCCGCCTGCCGTGGACACGCTGAAGCTGAACCTCGGCACGCCACCCGCGGCCGGGGCCGAGAACCGCTTCGGGGTGATCGGCGGCGACATGGCCGGCTTCCCGAACGGCCGGCGCCTCGGTGACGACATCGTCGACATCGACCTCCAAGTGGTCGCCGGGTTCCTCAAGGGCAACAAGGTGCCGGTGGGCGACGGCGTGGATCGCAACGACAAGGAGTTCCTGGCCACCTTCCCCTACCTGGCGGCCCCCACCGGGGGCTTTGAGTCCAACCCGAGCGACCGCGTCGAGCCGCTGCACGCGCCGACGCCGGCCGGAGGAAGCCCGGCTCCGCCTTCCGCACCGGGGGGCCTCCCGCTCCCGCTCCCGTAGGCCACGGATATCTCTCGCCCGGCATCACCCGGACGCTCAAGTGGACCTCGATGATCGCGCGGCGTCAGAAACCGGTTCTCAAGCTGGGGGTTCCGGTGCTCGTGTTCGCGGTCCTGCTCGGGGTCCTCACGCTGGCCAACCACTCGGGGGGGACCACCTCCGCCGCAAGCGGCGAAGCGCGACCCGCAGCCGGCCTCGGCCGTCCGGCCCGCAACACCGAGGAGTCGATCGAGAACCTGCAGCGTCAGGTGCGTGCTGAGCCGGGCAAGGCGACCGGGTATGCCGAGCTCGGTGACGCCTACCTGCAGCGCACCCGCGAGACGGGCGACTTCGGCTTCTATGTGCGTGCTGAGCGCAGCTTCGACGAGGCTCTGAGCAGAGAGCCCGGAAACGCGACGGCCACCGTCGGGGCGGGCACACTCGCGCTGGCCCGGCACGACTTCGATGAGGGTCTGCGACTCGGCCGGCGTGCCCTTGAGCTGGCGCCTGAGACCGTGCACCCGTACGCCGTGATCGTCGACGGCCAAGTGGAGCTCGGCCGCTACGCCGCGGCGCGGCGTTCGCTGCAGCGGATGGTCGACCTCAAGCCCAACCTCGCCTCGTACTCGCGCGTCTCCTACTTCCGCGAGCTGCACGGGGACGTTCACGGCGCCACCGCGGCGATGCGCCTGGCAGTCTCGGCCGGAGGAGGGACCAAGGAAAGCGTCGCGTTCGTCCAGACCCTGCTGGGAGACCTGTTGCTTGACGCGGGCAAGGTGTCTGGCGCGCGGCGGGCGTACCGCGAGGCGCTGGTGGGGGTGCCGGCCCATCTGCCCGCGCAAGCCGGGCTGGCGCGCGTGGACGTGGCAAGGGGCCACCTACGCGCTGCCGCGCGGCGGCTGCGCGCGGTGACCCGCCGTCTCCCGCTGCCTACCTACCTGACCCCGCTGGCCGAGATCGAGCTGGCGCTCGGGCGGCGCGGGCAGGCGACCCGTGACCTGCAGCTCATCCGGGTCCAGCGGCGTCTGCTCCAGGCGGCTGGCACGCGCACCGACGTCGATCTGGTGCTCTTCGAGGCCGACCACGGGAGTGCTCAGCGCGCCGTGCGCTTCGCCCGCCAGGTGTTCGCCGAGGCGCCGAGTGTTCGGTCCGATGACGCCCTCGGCTGGGCGCTCACCCGCGCGGGCCGGCCCGAGGAGGGACTGCGCCACGCCCGCCGCGCGCTCAGGCTGGGGTCGGTTGACCCGACGTTTCACTACCACGCCGGCATCGCGGCCAGGGATGCCGGCAGACCCGTGCTGGCCCGCCGCGAGCTGCGCGAGGCGCTGGGGCTCAATCCGTCGTTCTCTCCCTTCCACGCCCGGCGCGCCCGGCGCGCCGGGCGGACCCTGTCATGACCGTCCGCCGTCTGCTTCTTGGCGTCCTCGCCGTTGCGGTTCTCTTCACCGTGGCGGTGCCGGGAGCGCTGGCTCATCCGCTGGGCAACTTCACCGTCAACCACCTCAGCACCGTGCGGATCTCCGACGACCGCGTGGACGTGTCCTACGTGCTCGACGAGGCGGAGATCCCCACCGTCGAGAACCAGCGCCTGTCCGACGCGGAGCTGATCCGCCAGAAGCGCGAGGAGATCCTGAGCGGGCTCGAGCTGACAGTCGAGGGACGCCGTGTGGCGCTGCGGCCCGTGTCCGCCCCCCGGCTGTCCTTCTTGGCCGGACAGGCGGGCCTGAAGACGACCCGGCTCGAGCTCGAGCTGCGAGCGGCGGTGACCGGACCGCGGGAGGTCGAGCTTCGAGACCGGACCTTCTCCGGGCGTCAGGGACTCAGGTCGATCGTGGTCGAACCCGGTGACGGCACCGCGGTGCGCACATCCACGCCGACCGGTGACGCCACCGAGGGCCTGCGGCGCTACCCCCAGGACATCCTGAACAGCCCGCTCGACCGCACCGAAGCGAGCTTTCGCGTGCGCGACGGCGACGGCACGCTGGTGGCGCCACGCAGCGAGGGCGGCGATCTGTCCACTACGCGGGACGCCACCGGTGAGGGGTTCGCCTCGGTGTTCGAGGACGCCGCCGCCGGGACCGGCGTGCTCGTCCTGCTCCTGCTCGCCGCGTTTGGCTGGGGGGCGTTGCACGCTCTCTCGCCCGGCCACGGCAAGGCGATGGTGGCGGCCTACCTCGTCGGCTCCCGCGGCACAGCCCGCCACGCCGTGGCTCTCGGCGTAATCGTCACGGTGACGCACACGATCGGGGTGTTCGCACTCGGCATCGTTGCCCTCTCGCTCCAGCAGTTCATCCTGCCCGAGGACATCTACCCCTGGCTCACGCTCATCTCGGGGCTGCTTGTCGTGGTGATCGGCGCCTCCGTGCTCCGCTCGCGGATCCGGTGGGGACGCGCCCGCACGGCCGGTGGAGCAGCAGGGCCCGCGCCGAACCCGGACGCCGCGATGCACTCGCATGACGACGAGCCCGAGCATGTTCACGCTCATGCGCATGGCCACGTGCACACACATGCACACGGCCACCATCACATGCCCGACGAGATCACCTGGCGGGGCGTCTTCGCGATGGGCGCGTCGGCCGGACTGATTCCCTGCCCGTCGGCGCTCGTGGTCCTGCTTGCCGCCGTATCCCAGAACGAACTGACTCTCGGGTTGCTGCTCATCGTGGCCTTCAGCGTCGGGCTGGCCGGGACCCTGACCGGGTTGGGGCTGGGCGTGGTCTACGCGACGCGCCTACTGCCGAGACTGCAATCCGGAGGCCGATTGGTCTCGGCCCTGCCCGCCATCTCAGCGCTGATGATCGTCGCGGTCGGCCTGGCGCTGACCGCGCGTGCCGTACCGGGGGTGGTCTGATGCCTGCCCTCAGCGCCCGCGCGCCGACCCAGAGTTTGACCCTGATGCAGGTGCAAGGTCGTTGCACTAACCGGCATCCGAGCGGACTGGGGGGAACCCGCTCCCCGCCCCTCACACCGGTCCCGCAGTGTCAGCGCCCGACCTCGCGGCAGCGGCGTTGGCCTCGCACAGCCCGAAAGTGGTGAGGGAGGTCGTGTCTTGAGCTTCGAATGGCTGTTTCATCCCGTGGAGGAAGTCGATGCGTGGCTCATCGGCCTGTTCGACGGCGCTCCGCTGCTGGTGGCGCTCGGGCTGGCCTTCGTGCTCGGCCTGCGCCACGCATCGGATCCCGACCACCTGGTGGCGGTCACATCGCTCGTGGCGGCCGACGACGGCGACACACGTGCAGCCACCAGGCTGGGCGCCTGGTGGGGCCTGGGCCACGCGACGGTGCTGCTGGCGATCGGGATCCCGCTGATCGCCTTCAAGACCGAGCTGCCGGGATGGCTCGAGAACGGCGCCGAAAAGGCCGTGGGCGTCGTGATCATCCTGCTGGCGCTTCGGGTAGGTGCGAAGTGGATCCGAGGCGACTACCGCGCGTCCAGCCACGAGCACCACGGCACAGTGCGCGACGACTCCCACCCCTCACGCGTGCGGCATCTACGCAAGGGCGGCACAGAGCACGCCCACCGCCACGTCCGCACGCCCCAGCAGGCGTTCGCCATCGGCACCCTTCACGGCCTGGCCGGCACCGGCGCGGTGGCGCTGCTGCTGATCGCCGCGCTGCCCACAAGGCTTGAGGCGATCGCAGCGCTGGCGGTGTTCGCGCCCATGTCCATCCTGTCGATGGCGCTGTGCACGGCGGCGTTCGCCTGGATGCTCACGCGACCAGTGATCGAGCCGCTCTACCGGGCCGTGGTGATTCCCGCGCTCGGGGTGTTCGGGTTGATGTTCGGCCTGTGGTACACGGGCCTCACCTAAGCATCGGTTTACGGGATCGGATCGAAGCAGGGCCGTCAAAGGAGCCGGACGAGGCATCTCAGCCTCGCTCGTCCCCGAAACTGAGAGGGCTACGACTCCGGTGGCGGGGCGGTCCGGCCGTGGCTGATGGGCATCGTGCGCAACGGCTGTATCGACGAGCTGCGCAAGCGCGACGTCCACGAACGGCGTAGAGCCGACGCCGAGGCTCTCGAGGATCGGTTCGCCGCGCCCGACTCGACCGATGGTAAGGCGCTCCGCGCGGAACAGTCGATGACGGTGCGGACGGCGCTTGCGATGCTGCCGAACGAGCAGCGACAGGTATTAGAGCTCGCCTACTTGGCGGCTGGACGCAGACCGAGATTGCCGACCGGCTGGATCTGCCGCTGGGCACGGTCAAGGGCCGCACCCGCCTCGCGCTCGACAAGCTCATGTCCGCGCTCGAACCATCGCACGCAGCGGGGTGACCGAGGAGGAGTCCGGTCACACCAGCCAGGCGGCGACGTGGGTGCTGGGAACGCTGTCAGCCGAGGAGGCCGAGCGCTACGCCGAGCATCTCGAGGCCTGTGAAACCTGTCGCGCCGAGGTGGCGCGGCTGCAAGAGGCTGCCGACGCTCTCATCGACGCTCTCATCGACGCTCTCCCGCCGGCCACCCCGCCTTCGGAGCTCCGCGCGCGGCTCATGGCGGCCGTCGAGGCAGAGGCGGAATTGTTCCGGGCGGCGGGAGGATGGGCACCAGCCGCCAGAGCCCGCCGGCGCCAGAAACCGGCTCCCCACGCTCGTGCTCGGCGGGCTCGCCGCGCTCTGTCTCGTCGCCGTCGGCGTCATCGTCGGCAGCGCGTTGACCTCCGACGAGCGTGCCGCGCCGATGGACACGATGCGAGGGGATCGCCGTCGTGGGGGTTGAACGGCCGCGACGTCAGGAGCGCCGGCGGGGGAAGTCCGATCAGATCGATGCGCTGGCGGCGGCCAAGAAGGTGCTCGCCAACCAGGGACTCTCCACGCCCCGTGCCGGTGGCACCCGCCAGGCACTGTCAGCGCTGCTGGTCGCCTACGGCTCGTGCATAAGCGAGCGCACAAGGCTGCTCAACCAGCTCCAAGCGCTGCACACCACCGCGCCCGTCGCCCTGCGCGAGCGGGTCGGCCCAGGCAACGGCAGAAAGCTCGTCGCTCGCCTTCACAGGATGCGCGCTCGTCAAGACGCACCCGAGCCAGAGCAGCTCATCTTCGCCGTGTTGCGCGACCTCGCCGACCGCGCGCGTGAACTCGGCCGCCGGGCCGACGCCTACAAGCGCGAGCTCAGCCGCCTGATCGGCTCACTGGACCCAACGCTGCTCGACGAACCCGGCGTCAGACCGATCTCCGCCGCCAAGCTCCTGGCCTGCGACCCCCAACGCCTCAAGAGCGAAGCCGCGTTCGCTCGCTGCAACGCCACCGCACCCAAGCCCGCCTCCTCCGGCCAAACCATCCGCCACCGTCTCTCCCGCGGAGGCGACCGCCAAGCCAACAACGCGCTGCACACCATCGCCCACATCCAAGCCCGCCACAACGAACAAACCCGCGCCTACCTCGACCGCCGCATCAGCGAAGGCAAAACCCCCCGCGAAGCCACGCGCGCCCTCAAACGACACCTCTCCCGCAGCCTCTACAAGAGACCCATCACCGTGCCCTTGACCTAATAGAAGCGTCCACCGCGCTAAGGAGAAGCCGGCCGGTCGTTACTCCTTCGCGCCGGTTGCGATCGTCTGTGCGGGCTGTGCCGCCGCTATCACTTTTCGCGGAGGCTGTCGCACAAAGCCGTTTGAGAAGAGCCGCTGTGCGCTCGCTGGAGTGCGCGCCAGCGCGGCTGTGTGCGACGACGTAGTGACCGATGACCGGCGCGCGACGGAGGGGGTGGCCATTTCTCAGACCACCCTTAGAACGGACTGAGAGGGCTCGGCGGGGGTTTATGCGACAGCCTCCCCGCAAAGCGGTTGCGATAAGGTCGCAGAGGCCGAATGGAGCGGATACCAGGTAAGCGACTGTGTGCGACGACGATGCTCGTCGCCTTGATGAGCGGGTGCGGTGGAGGCGAGCAGGAGTCGGCTGGACCGAGAGCAAGCTCAACTGGCCCCGGGGCCGCCCAGGAAACGACATCCCCGCGGGAAGTGGAGCAATGCCTACGGGCCGCGGGCTTTCGGACCACACGCGGCCGGCCCTCTCCGGGTGACACGGACGCGCCTGATGTCGAGGTCACGGCCACCCGGCCGGGCATGGTCTCCTTCATTGCCTTCTACGACGACGCCCGTCGTGCCAGAAGGCTAGAGCCGGGCATTCGCAAGGACGCGAGTCGGTTCCACGGGCATGTCGAACGTCATGGCAAGGTCACCGTCGTCGCAGGGTCACCAAACGGCGAATCGAAGCCGCTTTCATCGGAGGCTTTACGGCCGGTGAAGAGATGCGCTTTCTCGACAACCTAACCGCGCTGCACCATGGTTTGGTACGGCTGCCCCGACGGGTCGCCCGAGGGCCGACCGCGACCCGATCCCGATCCCCGACGGACATCGAGGGGACTCGCTTTTCGCGTGGAAGCAGTAGCCAAGCGCCGCTCCACCATGGCTATCGTTCCCGGCGCGGAGCGATAACGTCGGCGCACCCCGGGTCGTTGGTTGCCTCGGGCCAATGGCGGCAGTCGAGGCGCTGCCTTCGGCGACATGTCGTCAAGGCGTCGAACCGCTTCGTAGATGGCGCCGACAGCCTGCGGCTACAGATAACAGGCGCGCCCTCGCTACGGGCAACCCGTCGATCGCGACGGCGGCCGCGCTGGAGCTGCCTCGTGGGCTGCTCGAGGACGCGCTGCGCCTCGTGCTGCTCTATCGCGACGCAGGCGACGAGCGCTTCGAGCGCGCCGCTGTGCGTTTCCACGCCCGCCTGTGCGCGGAGATCCCCGCCGTCGACCTGGCCCATGGCGCGGCCGCGCTAGGGGCGCTCGCGATGCTCGCCCGCGGCGATGACAGCGGCGCCACCGCGAACCTCTCCGAGGTACTCGAGGCCCTCGGCGCCGACCACCTCATCGCCGCGCTCGCCGAGGCGGCCGACGAGCCCGTCCCCCTAAACCCAGTCAGCGCCACCACGGCACGGGCGACTGCGCGCTCCGGTGCCGGGTTCGCACCCCCGGGCCGGGGTCGTGCATGCTCGGGGAGTGGGAAGACTCGCCGAGGCCCTGCTGAGCTCACAAGCCGGCGTTTGCGCGCTCGCGATCTCACTCGCGGCCCCGGCCGCGCTGGTGACCAGCGTGCAAGCCACCCCCCTCCCCCACCGCCCATGCGTCCGCAACGTGCTCTGAGTATGAGACCCAGGGAGACGCGCAGCGCGCCGTTTTCTAGCCGCGCCCCGCTGGAGCCCGGTTCTGCGCGCGGCAGTCCGAGCTACGAGCTGCTCGCCGGGGAGGTGGTCCTCCAGGCAGTCAACAGCCTGTCTTGGACTGTTCATGCTGGGGCCGTTGCGCTCTCGCCAACAGCGCCGCGCCACTGACCGAGGTCGCCTCACTTGTGATCGTAGAGTCGCGCGCGCCGGCGACCGCAGTGGCGCTGATCAACCCGGTCGCGGTCCAGGGAGGTCGTCAAACGTCGAGCTTGTAGCTGTATACCTTTGCCTCGAGCCGCTCATCTTCCGGCAGCCACGGCCGAAGTTCGTGCAGGTACCCGCCCTCGGCCCCGCCATCTTCGACCAGGCGAATCTGATGGACGACGAAGAGCGCGGTATTTGGATGCTGGCTGCGCGCAACTGCCACTTCGTTAGCAGTCAGCGTGATCGTGTCGGCTAGGCCGGTTGTTCCCTTGACCTCAACGTAGAGAACGTGGCCCTGCGCGTCCATGCAATGTATCGAGGCTGCTGAGACTCGGCGGCCGCCATGGCCGCAAGTTAGGTGCTGTCAAGGCTGTCGCACGAAGGCGGGGCGCGTCCGATCAGGTTTGTGCGTGTGCTTGCGCCGCTTCACCTGGTCGGTCCTCCTCTCGCCCATTGTCGGGCGCGGGTAGGACTCTCATGGCATCACCCGCCGCGCGGGGTCACCTGGGTGGCCCCGCAGCTCGACGTCGAGGTCTGCTGCCATGGCCGTGGCGGGGCGCTGCGCGACGCGGCCGTGTCGGCGGTCTGCCGGGCGCGGTAGGCGCCATTCGAGCTGGTCCTAGCCAAGCGGCTTTGGC
>JAABUR0100009448.1_pt1 | contig 10984 bp, 9 predicted proteins | sample 5560091 | NCBI WGS metagenome assembly JAABUR01 (sample SAMN10711879, study PRJNA513375) | rock metagenome | isolation source: Antarctica rocks | place: Antarctica: Victoria Land, University Valley sud
AGGTACAGCTCGGTAGCCAACTCCGACAGCCGTTGCTCCTGAATCCCGTCGAAATTGTCATAGTATCGTCTGATGATTTTTTTCTGGTAAGGGGTGTGATCGGCCATAGCGGTCGCTCCAGGGTTAGCCCCCTAGTACGAGAAATCATGTCTCCAAGTCCGGAGTTTTCCGCAGTTTTTTCGAGGCGGAGTGTCGCTGTTTGGCCTCCACCCTGCGTCGTTGCGAGGCGGCGGTGGGGAATGTTGGGCGACGGGCACGTGGCGGGTTAACCGCAATCTGTACGAGGTCTCGGACCTTTCCGAGGCAGTCGGCCAGATTTCGTGACTGGTCGCGGGTCCGCTGGGACGTTAGCAACAGGTCTCCATCCTTGGTCAGGCGGGCCGCGAGCATGCGTAGTAGCCTGATGCGGACCCCCTCGGGAAGGCTGGTATTGTCAGCGGGGCGCCAACGAAGTTGAACCTTGGAGTTGACCTTGTTGACGTTCTGTCCTCCCGGCCCCCCCGATCGCGAGTAGTCCGAGCGGAATTCCGCGATCGGGATTCCGATGTTCTCGTTAATCTTGAGCATGGTCGGGGGCTCGTCGACGGTCGGAGAGAGTCCTCCAGCCCGGTCCGTGGGGCGGGACGCCGGGCACTCTACGCTCATTGTAGCGGGTCACGTCGGCCCGGACAGCCTCGCCCCGCCGATATCGCTCTTCCCGGCGGGGCGAGGTGGTGAGACGGGGTCGATCAACTGGAGGAAGCGACGACCGGAACTCGGACTGCACGTGCCGCGTCGTCATGGAGGAAGCGGTTCATGCTGGCCTGGAGATTATGAGGGACGCTCGGTCCGCGACGAACTCCCGCGATGGCCGGCTCTCGCCGCTTAATCTTGACGACCGGCCCGGACGTGGCGTTCTGGGAGCGAGCCGCCGTGGGCGACTTCGCGGAACGTACGGGGATGGATACTCGGGCAATGGGGGCCTCGCCCGCCGGGCGGGCCAACCTGGCGGCGTGGCTAGGGGAGTGGGCCTGTTGCGTGCGGACGGCACCCGGCGAATAGAAGGACGAGTCGCGGTTGAAGACCCGGGTGGAAGTCGCAAACGCCTGACCGTCGCGGGTGATGCCGGTGACCTCGGCGTTGTTAACGCCAGGGGGAAGCTGGATGTCGTTACCTCGGAAGATGAACGTTGCATCCTCGAATTCGTCGCGGTTGACCCTTCTGGTAAAACTGTTGATCGGCGCAGCCCCGCCCAGCCGGACCGTCGCCGCGTCGATCTGTGTCGCATTGAATCCCGAGGACCCGAGGATGCTGACCCGGACATTGGTGGGGTGCGCGGTGTTGACGTGGCGATTCTCGTGGGGATTGATCAAGACGTTGGGCGACACGGGGGGGCAGACGGGAGGCTGAGGAGGGACGGGGGTCAGGTCACCCAGCCGGACGGACTGCTGGGGGAAGAAGGCCGAGGAGATGCCGATATCGTCGGCAGAGCCACCGAATGCACCGATAGAAAACCTGCTGTCGGCGGTTAGCGCCTGGCCTGTGATCGACTGATAGAGCTGCGAGAAGTTCGTGATCGAGAATTCTAGGTTCGGATGATCCGACGAATTTACCAGATAGAAGTTGCCCGTGTTGCCAGGCAAGGGCATACCGAAGTCAGGTTCCGTGGGAGGGGCGTTCGTATTGACGATCGCCCGGGCGACCTGATATGGTTTCGGCGTCCGAGGATCATCGAACGCGAATCCTGCCACGACATCCGCATATCCAGTGTTCCTCAGGTCAAGGAAGGCCGCGATGGTTTCGCTACTGCCCAAATTCGGGAAATCACGAAACGCCGGCCTCAATGCGAGGACATCGGGGTTGACCGTTCCCGAGTCTCCGTTATTGTCAGCGTCCCCCGCGATGACCGATCTCGGACGACCGGGTTGCTCGCTGGGGGGCTGCTCGATGCCGATGCTGAGGGTGTCGTCCGCCGGGGTGTAGGTGGCGCGGATTCCCGAGATGTCGAAGCCGGATACCCTGATGAGGGGAGCAAGGTCGGCGGCGATCACAGGATGAGTGACGGCCGGATTGTTCGGGAGGACGACGACGCCTGATGTCATTGAAGCGGGGAAATCGATTGGGACGTTTCCCGTGAAGGCGACGGCCAAGAGTTGCCGATGATCCAGACATTCTACCGTGATGCTCGTCAACTGGGTGGTTCGATGGCCACCGCGACGACGTCGCCACGACTGGATGGTATGCATCAGTTTCGCGAACAGGGACATCTCGCCAACGTCCTTTCTGACGGGGCCTCTCCCGCTTCGGAAGGGGCTCAACGGGGAATAGTGGCTCGAATCGTCGGGGATGGACCTGCCGAGCGTTCGAAGTCGCCCGGCGATGCGAAGATACCCGTCCACCGGAACAAGGCACAGGATCCGGCAAAGGCCGGCTCCGACGCTGCCCCGAGTTCCGGGGCCCTTTCCGCCTCCGTGGCTGGTGCGTGCACTCGGCACGCCACCGCCTCGGCTGGACGAAACCCATACGTGGAAGGAGACTCGTCATGGTGCGCCCGAGCTTGTTGAATTGGAGCTTGGCGTTTCTCGCAGCGCTCGGCGCCAGGACCGCCTCGGCGGACCCGATCACACTCACCGGCGTCGTCGAGAGGGATTTCGACCAGGCCAGACCGGGCGTCCGCATCTCCCCGGTTAGCACCGATCCCGCTCACATCGGCCAAGCATCTTGGATGAACCAGCGAGGCTGGGTATCGGGCTTCAGCATCAAGGACGTCCGATCCAGCTACGATAAGGACAGCGACATGCTGTTCGTCGGCGTTAACACGTTCGGCATCGCCGGCGACGCCGACGGGAACGGCGATCCTGGGGGCGCCGATCCCTTGACGACCTCCAGCGGCGGAATCGACCCGCCATTCATGGGGGCTGACAAATCGATCGCCGTAGCTTTCGCGCCGAATGGGCCCCCGGGATCGGGAACATACGGCACGCCGGTGGTCGTCGCGGGCATCCCCGCCAACAAAGCCGCTGCGGGGCCAGGCCTGAATGGATTCTCCGTCGCCCGATACCTGAACGCGGACGCGGGACTGGCCCGAAACTTCGGGGAATCGCTGCCCGATCATCAAGGGGTCCTGGCCTTCGACCCTTCGGCGGACCATCCCGATTTCGAGTTCACGATCCGCAACTTCAGCAAAATCCCCGGCATCGACCCCGACCTTGGCTTCTGGATGGCCGCCTACGCCGGTTCCGTCAAGGACGTGGTCGTGGGCGAAGACGCATTGCAATGGACGCGCATCCCTCGCTTCTCTCCCCAGGGAGTCCCCGAGCCGACTACCTTTCTGGCTTGGTCGGTCATGGCCTGCGGTGCGGCCTGGAGCTTCCGGGGTCGCCGAGGCTCGAAAGCTTAGAGTCAGGATCGTCGTTTCGATATTCATACTGGCATCCCTGCGCAAGACGGTGACCCTTGATCCGGGTGACCGTCTTTTTTCATCGGCCCCGCCGTCCTTGAAGTCTCCCCCTTTCCCCCCATTCTTCGCATCCGCGGCCCTAGGTCCTCTATTCCCTGACTCTCTTTCCTCACCCCCACCCAGCGACCGGTCCGCACGGGTCCTCCCTTTGACGCGCGAGTCCCCGGTATGTCTCCCCAGAGTCCTGACGCCCGGGGCACATCGATAGTTGCGATTGCGGTCACGTACAGGAGGCTGCCGGTTGCGAAGACTTTACGACTTCGCTAATCTAATCTGAGACCGGCAATTCCCTCCGGTCGACAGGCGGGGATGACGCCATGACGCACACGAGACCGCCCGGGTGGGCCGTGCATGCCCTGATCTTCGCGGTCGGTTTCATTGCGATCGGGGGAGAGGGAACGTCGGACGAGCAGGAGACCTTCAGTATGTCTCCGGCCGTCGCCTGCAGGGCGATTGAGGGTTACGAGGACTTCGAACTCCTGCCCGATGCGGCCTTAACGTGCGACGAGAAGCTCCTGGTCTATTACTGCCCGACCGGATTTCAGAGTGAGCCGGTCGGCGACAAGTTCCGCGCCCACTTCGTCCAGGACGCCCGGATTCGTCGCCGTGGAGAAAGGACCGTACTCAGGAGTAAGAAGAAGTTGCTCGACTTCGAAGTCAAGAGCGACTTCCCTCCCGTCCTCGTCTACCTGAGAAACTCGATCTCGCTGAAGGGTTTGAAGCCCGGCCAGTACGAGCTGGACATCATTTTGCATGACAAGGTCGGCGGGGGAGCTCCCGCCAATCAGGTTTTAACCTTTCGGGTTGTCGCCGCCGCGCCGGCTCCTGTCTCGCCCACATCGGACGGGTCCGGGGCTCGTTGAGCCGGAGCCTGCCCGGGGTCTCTTCAAGACGAGACGGCAGGGCGCTTCGAATCCACCTTCGTCGCAGGGCGGGTCTTGACCTCGTCCTCGAAGGGCATTTTGGCGTCGGGGTCGGCCTCGCGTGTCAGGGCCTCGGGGGGGGTGGCCGCCTTCAAGAAGACATCCATCTGCTGGCCTACATAGACAGGGAACGGCCGCCGGTCGGGAAGCGCGTAAACCACTTGCAAGACGCGGGTATCGACGCGCTCGGTGTTATCGCCCGTCAGGCTCTTCTTGGGGACAACATAAGGCTCGACCTTGACGAACTGGAGGGGAAACCGGACCTGCGTCTTCCCCTTGAGGGTGGCGATCGCATCGGCCCCTCGCTCGAACAAGAAGAGGTCGTTCTCGTCGATATCCACCCGAACGTGCAGGCGGTTGACGTCTCCCAGTATGATCAACGGCTCTCGCCAGGTCATGGCGGCGAACTGGCCGGGGCGGATGTCCACCTGCAAGACTTCGCCATCGGTCAGCGCGCGGACCGTGAGGCGCTCCAGCCCGATTTGAATGCTCGCGACCTGGCTCTCCGCCTGCAAGACGGCGGCCCGAGCGACCTCGAGGTCTTCCTTCCATGTCCCGGCCAGGATGCGTTCGAGGTCGGCACCCGCGCGGGCATGCGCCGCCTTGGCGGCTAGGTAAGCGTAGCGATCTTTGTCGTAGTCGCTGGCCGGGGTCATCTGGCGCTGATAGAGCTTATCCGAGCGTGCCATTGCGGTTTCGGCGTCGGCAACCTTGGCCTTCGTCTCCTCCACCGAAGCACGGGCCGGCGGGACATCCTCGGCCCGGGGAGCGGCCTTCAGCCTGTGCAACAGGGCGGTCGCAGACGTGACCGCGGCCTGGCGGACGACCAGTTCGGCCTTCGGCTCGCGGTCGTCGAGCCGGAAGAGGGGGTCCCCCTTCTTGACCTGGTCGCCGACCTTGACGAAAACTTCCCAGACGACGCCCGGCACCGGCGAACCGATCGGGATGTTCTCCATCCGGGCCTCGATCAGCCCCGCGCCGGCGATCGATTTGATCGCGGGGCGCGTGGGAGGCGTGACGATCGGCTCGGACGGCGGGGGCGTCTGACGAGCCAGGACGACTGTGTAAATCGCTAAGGTCACGCCCGCGAGGGCGATCAGGGGCAAGAGATACCTGGTCACCATCTCGGCACTCCGTCACGTTTCCGCGTTTGAGAAAGGGGGCGAACTCCGAGGGTTTAAGGGCCTAAGCGGCGGCCACCTTGGCCTTCTCCTCGACCTTGACGATCCGGCCGTCGTCCATGTGGGCGACCCGGTCGCCGAAGTCGAAGACGCGATTGTCGTGGGTCACGACGACCACCGCGCGATCGGGTCGGACGGCGGCCTCGCGTAGGAGTTCCATGACGGTCAGGCCGGTCTCGTGGTCGAGCGCGGCCGTCGGCTCGTCGCAGACGAGCAGTTGCGGCTCGTGGACCAGGGCCCTCGAGATCGCCACCCGCTGCTGCTGGCCGCCCGACAATTGCGCGGGGAGGCTCTCGGCCTTTGCGGCCATCCCCAGCGATTCCAGGACCTCGCGGGCCCGTCCTACGGCCTTCTCCCTGGACCAGCCGGCGATGACCAGCGGGATCGCCGCGTTCTCGGCGGCCGTGAGCGCGGGCAGGAGGTTGTACTGCTGGAAGACGAAGCCGATGTTCCTGGCGCGAAAGCGGGTCTTCTGGCGGTCGTTCATCGCCGTGACCTCGTGGCCGAAGATGCTCACGTCCCCCTGCTCGCAATCGAGGATGCCCGCGATGACCGAGAGCAGGGTCGTCTTGCCGCATCCCGACGGGCCGACGATGAGCGACATCTGGCCCTTGAAGACGTCCCAGTCCACACCTCGGAGCGCATGGACGCGCTGCTCGCCAGAGCCAAACACCTTGGTCAAGCCCCGGATGCGGACCGCGATGTCGTCACCCTTCAGACCCATCTCTATTCCCCTCCGGTCAGGTCATGGGCATCCACATGCCTCTGCCCCTCATCCATGACCCGCTCGCGATCCACGATCAGCCGCGGAAGACGACCGCGGGCTCCAGCACGATGACGCGGCGGACGCTGAGCAGGCTGGCCAGCAGGCAGATCAGGACCACTGCCCCCCCCGTGATCGGCAAGAGGTGCCAGGGGGTGTAGAAGGCCAGCTCCGTCCCTTTCGTCCTCCACCCGAAAAGGGCGGCCAGGCCCACGCCCATCCCGTAGCCGAGCAGGCCGACCACCACGGCCTGGAGCAGGATCATCTTGACGATCCGGAAATTGGTCGCCCCCATCGCCTTCAGGGCCCCGAACTGCTTGAGGTTGTCGAGCGTGAAATTGTAGAACGTCTGACCCGCGATCGCCGTCCCCACCAGGAATCCGAGCGCCGCAGTGATCCCGAAATTGATCGGAATTCCCGTATATGTGATGTAATATAGGATGGTCATGTCCGTGAATTCGTCGCTCGTCTGGGCGCCCAGGCCGGTCTGGATCTTGATGCGCCCGGCGACGACCTTGGGGTCGAGGCCGGGCTCGGTCTTGGCCAGGACGTAGGAGAGGATCTTTCGCTCGCGCGGGACATAATGTTTGGCGCGCGAGTACGTCGTATACACCACCGGGCTCGACTGGAAGGTGCGCGTGGCCTCGCAGATGCCGACGATGACCGCCCGGCGATCGTTCATCTCCAGCTCGCGGCCGACGAAGCGTCTCAGGTCGGCCGGGGCGGAGTCCTCCCCCTTCTGGCCCGGGAACAGCTTCCTCAGGCCCACCTTGTCGACGATGATCGCGTCGGGTTTCCGCAGGTCGTTCAGGCTCCCGACGTAGACCCGTTCGGGAGGCGGGGCGCCGACCATCGAGGAGTCGTCGAGGCCTAGCAGGATCACCTGCTCGATGACCTCACGCGGTTTTCCATCGAGGTCGAAGGTTTCGAGCTTGGCGCGGGCCAGGCCCTTGTAGAGCGGGACCGCCCAGCGGACCCCTTCGACCCCTCGGACGCGATAGAGGTTGTTCTCGGACATCGGCTTGACGTCATCGATGAACCGGACGTTGGGGTCCATCACCCAGAGGTCGGCCCCGGTGATGTCACTGATCTGCGCCGCCGTCCGGAGCATCAGGCCGCAGAAGATCGAGCCTTGCTGCGTGATCAGGAGGGCCGCAAAGGTCAGGCCCATCACGATCCCGTAGAACTTGGGACGATCCCCCACCAGCATCTTCAGCGCGATCCACGACATCGTCTTCCCTCCATCGCGGGTGGTGCTCACCACCGGCCGACTCGCCCGCCCCATTCAGCGGAGGCGTCAACCCGAGCGCCGCCAGGCAGAACGCCGTGATATGCTCCGTCAGGAAATCGAGGTCGAGAGACTCGTAAGCCTCGACGCCGACCAGTCGTACCGAAACCGCCCGGGCCATCCGGTAATGCAGACATTGGCCAATCACGCTGAAAGATAGCGTGTGGAGTCGCCGCTCCCCCGCATCGGGACAGACCCGTCGCATGAGGCCCATCAGGCGATCGAACCGGGGGCGGATCGACTCACGCACCAAGATTTCAGACGCCGAGGTAGGACGGATCATCTCCCGGAGGATTAGCGCGTGGTGCCAGCTGTTCTCTCGACTCATCGACAGGACATTGCTCAGGAAATGGTAGATGTAACGACGAAGCTGATCCGCCGAAGTCCCTTGCTGAAAAGCCTCTTCCGACAGCAGTTCCGTGCCGCAACGGTGGGCCTCCAGGACCGCATGAACATACAATTGTTCCTTGTCGCCGAAATGGTAATTCACCGCGGCATTATTCACACCCGCCCGCCCACAAATCGACCGAATCTTGGCGCCTTCGAATCCCTTCTCCGCGAACTCTTCGCCCGCCGCCTCCAGCAATCTGGACTTGGTCGCATCTGCTGCCGTCGTCGACACACGTTTTCTCCTCCTATGAGACATCCGTTTCAAACAAGCGTTTCAATCAACTGTAAGCGGAACTCCCCACGAGTCAATGGGAGATTCGTGACGTGAAGGAGAAGTGACTCGGGCTTGATCCTTTTGACGAGAGCCGGTGTAGTCGCACGCGGGTGATTCGTGAACACGAGGAAGGTATGGGAGGTGCAGGGATGCGGCCAGTCGTCGTGTGCATCGTGGGGACGAGGCCCGAGGCGATCAAGATGGCGCCTTTGATATTGCGGTTGAGGAGCCGGGGGGGTGAACTGGAGACTCGCGTGGTAACCAGCGGTCAGCATCGGGGCCTGCTCGACCAGGCGCTCGTCGACTTCGGCCTGACCCCGGACACGGACCTGGACCTGATGCGACCCGACCAAGGCCTGGCCGATTTGACGGCACGGGCGCTGGTGGGGCTCTCGGAGTATCTGGGGCGTACGCGTCCGGCGTTCGTGCTGGCCCAGGGGGATACGTCGACGGTGTTGAGCACGGCACTAGCCTGCCACTATAATCACGTCCCGTTCGGCCATGTGGAGGCGGGCCTGAGGAGCGGTCGCGCGAATGACCCGTTCCCCGAGGAGAAGAATCGTGTCCTCACCAGTCACCTGGCCGACATGCATTTTGCCCCGACACCATCGGCACGACGGCACCTGCTCGACGAGGGGATTGCCGATGCGACCATCCATGTCATGGGGAATACAGTCATCGACGCCTTGCGATTGATATCCGACCTCAAGCCCCCGCTCCCGGTGTCGGTGACGACGGGACGAATGATCCTGGTGACGGCTCATCGCCGAGAGAATTTCGGTGCTCCCCTGGCACGGATTTGCCAGGCCGTGCTCGACCTGACCGCCCGCTATCCTGACATTAGCGTCGTGATCCCGGTCCATCCGAACCCGCGAGTCCGCTCCGTCGTCCTGTCCCAGCTGGGGGGCCACGATCGCATTCACGTGATCGAGCCCGTCGGTTATCCGGCGTTCGTCGCCTTGATGAAGGCATCGTGCCTGATCCTCACGGACTCGGGAGGAATTCAGGAAGAAGGCCCCACGCTCGGCAAGCCGGTGCTGGTCCTCCGAGCGACGACGGAACGTCCGGAGGCCGTGACCGGGGGGACCGCTCGACTGGTGGGCACCGGGCGAAGGCAGATTGTCGCCGCCGTCGAACGGATTCTCGAAGGCGTAACAAACCTTCCTCCTGCAGACATTAATCCCACGCAGAATCCTTTCGGAGACGGTTGGGCCTCGGAGCGGATCGCCCGGCTCGTGGAGAGACGACTCGGCCTCATCCCCCTCCCTTCCCCTCCGGGATTCGATCCGGTCTGGCCCCTTGCCGACATCTGCGGAGGCGGCAAGAGGGAAGCCCGCCCTCCGCACTATCGTCAGCCGGTGTTCACTTGAGGGGGCGATCCGCTCCCGGCGTATGGGGTCCAGCATGCACGCCATAGAGCTCTTGCGAAACCCCGGCAAGGTCCCGATCAAGCCACCGTCTTCGGCGACGACGCGTTCCTGCGGAGCGAGACGCTCGAGATGATCGGACGGGTGGTCCTGCAGTGGGAAGAGGACGACCTAGCAGTCTCTCGATTCGTCGGAGATCAGGCGTCCTTGGCCGACGTGCTGGACGAAGTCCGCACGCTTCCCTTTCTGTCGAAGCGAAGGGTCGTACTGGTCGAGGCGGCCGACCCGTTCGTCACTGCACATCGCAAGGAATTAGAAACGTACGTAGAGAACCCTTCTCGGGAGGGCATCCTCATCCTGTCGGTCAAGCTCTGGCCGTCGAACACGAGGCTGGCCAAGCTCGTCGAGAAGTCGGGGCTCGCCGTCGAGTGCAAGGGACCGCACGAGCGCGAACTTGCCCCATGGCTGGTCCACCTGGCCAAATCGAGGTTCCATACTCACCTCGAGGAGGACTCCTCGCGTCTCTTGATCGAACTCGTGGGGCCGGAAGTTGGCTTGCTCGTCTCGGAGGTGGAGAAACTGGCCATCTACGTCGGCACGAAGGGCAAAATCCAGCGCGACGATGTGGCGCGGACGATCGGCGCAGGTCGTATCGAGACGATCTGGAAGGTTCTCGATGCCGCGACGACCGGCCGGAGCGCCCTCGCCCTAGAACACCTCGACCGCCTGCTCGGCGCCGGCGAGCATCCCGTCGGGCTCCTTGCTGCGATGAGCGTCTCCCTCCTCAAAGTCCATCATGCGGGCCAGCTCCGGCGCGCCCGCCGCGACCTCAAGGATGCCTGCCGAGAAGCTGGGATTCCCCATCACGCGATGGAGAAGACGCACCAGCAACACGCCCATCTCGGCCCCAGGCGGGTCGATCAACTCCCGGCGCTCCTCCTGCAAGCCGACCTCGACGTCAAGGGTTCCTCCCAGCTCACCCCGCGAACTGTCCTTGAAAAACTGATCGTTCGGCTGGCACGAGAGCGGCAAGATTAACCGAGCCTCCTCGAAAACGAGACGCAGCGACTCGCTCGCCCCGGCGGGGCTCGTGCAAGAAAGTCGCCTTATCGCTCCCACCGAAGGCACGTGTGGGGCATGAACCAACGGGTTGATGTGATTTGAGATGTACAACCTTCGCAAAGCAAGGATTCGACAAAAAAACCCTCGTCGTTCCCATTTGCTGAGCATGTATCCGATTACCGTGAAGTTATCTACTTAGATTCATGTCTCAACGAAAATCGTAGCCGTTCACAGGGTGGGGTTGCTGTTCGCCAATCATGACACTACCTTGCTGTAATGACACCCGCGCCGCTCCCT
>JAABUR0100009449.1_pt1 | contig 10983 bp, 6 predicted proteins | sample 5560091 | NCBI WGS metagenome assembly JAABUR01 (sample SAMN10711879, study PRJNA513375) | rock metagenome | isolation source: Antarctica rocks | place: Antarctica: Victoria Land, University Valley sud
AAGCGCGTTCGCTTGCCCTTATGGCTGGAGGTCACTCTGGGTGTCGCTCTGCTGGATTACACGCTATACCTCTGGCACGTGCTCACACATCGCGCGCCCTTCTTGTGGCGTTTTCACGTCGCGCACCACGCCGACCTTGAGATGGACACTTCGACCGCCCTTCGTTTCCACTTCGGCGAGCTTGCGCTTTCCGTTCCCTACCGCGCCGCTCAGGTCGCGCTGATCGGCATTTCGCCGCTTGCGCTTTCCGCATGGCAGACCCTTTTGCTCCTCTCGATCATGTTTCACCACTCAAACGTGAGGCTGCCGATAAAGACCGAAACGTGGTTGAACCGCCTGATCGTGACGCCTCGGATGCACGGCATTCATCACTCCATCGTCCCTGAAGAGACCGCCTCGAACTGGTCGAGCGGGCTGACCGTCTGGGACTGGCTGCACGGGACGCTCCGCTTGAACGTGCCGCAGGCCGAGGTCGTGATCGGCGTGCCAACCTACCGCGAGCCGGAAGAAGTTGGATTAGTCAGAGTTCTTGAGATGCCGTTTGTGGAGCAGCGCCACGTCTGGCAAATGCCGAATGAGGGCGTGCCCGTGCGCGCTGCCGTCTTGGTCGCGGCAGACCATCTCACACAAAGTAAGATAAGTTCCGGCTCGAAGTGACGCCACTTGAAGGGCGCAGAATTATGCTTCACGGATTGTGTCCTTAAGAATGTTGTCGATCAATCTTGAAGAAGAGATTATACGCGAGACCAAGGTTTGCAACACTGCCGCGGCGCGTCAGACCAACGAGTTCGGCTGTTTACTGGCGGTCAAATCATGCGCGAAATAGCGGATGATTTGACGTAGTTTACGTTCACTAATTTTGGAACACCGGTAATAGCGGTTTAGTTGTTCCATTTCAGTAGCCTAACACTTTCTTTTAAGTGCTTTGCTACACTAGAGCCTTGCAGATTAAGGGACAGATACAATTCTTGCAACAGAACCCAAGTTAGAACAGGTGCTGTGTATGCAAGTTTGTGAGGGCTGGGATTACGCGGCAGGTTGAAGGAGTTTTAGAATGTTGGTGTTATGGACAACATTCAGCTCGAACTAACTTCCGCGATGGAAGCATACTTAAATGCTTTCAAGCACTCGTTATTTCGTCTGCCTATACCAACACATCTCGCACAGGTAAAGCAGTTACCGCTCGCTGCGTAATTTCAGCATGAGTTTAGTGGACTTTTAGTCGAAAACAATCAGCGCATCCGGCGAGATGTGGAGCAGGAGTTCTTCGCTCTCATGCGCCGGTATCTGGCGGCGGCAGTCGAAGGAATCTTCCTCGATAATCAATGAACGGTTCGACGGCAGGCGGAGCGCATAACGAATGTGCGTGCCAAGATCGACGTATGATTCGAGTGTCGCGGTGAAATGATTCGGCGCATTGCCGTCGGCTTGTGCATGAGGCGAGACGGGACGGACGCGGGCGGGATGGATGGCGAGGAGAACGGGATGGTTGGTGGCGTGCACCATCATCTCGTTTTTCGCTTGCTCGCGCGGCGCGACGTTGAAACATCCGAGCGCGGTTTCGATTGTGTTCAGATGGCGCGTGCCTTCGATGACGAGCCAGCCGAAGAAGCGTGCGACTTCCGCCGTCGCGGGGGCAAGGTGAAAGTCGCGTGGAGCGCCGAACTGCATCAGACTTCCATCGTGAAGAAAAGCGATGCGGTCGGCGAGCGTCGCGGCTTCCTGTTGGTCGTGTGTGACGAAGAGCGTCGTGATTTTTGAGCGGCGCTGCAAACTGTGAACGAGCGAGCGCATCTCCGCGCGGAGCGAGGCATCGAGGGCGGAAAAGGGTTCGTCGAGCAGCAGCACGCGCGGTTCGGTGACGAGCGCGCGGGCGAGCGCGACGCGCTGTTCCTGTCCGCCGGAGAGTTCGCCGGAGCGTCTGGATTCGTAGCCCGCGAGTTGGACGGAGCGTAAAGCTTCGGCGACGCGCCGCTTCGTTTCGTGTTGCGGCGTGCGGCGCATCTTCAAGCCGAACGCGACGTTTTCGCCGACGCTCAGATATGGAAACAGCAGCGGCTTCTGGAAGACGACGCCGACGCCGCGTCGCTCCGCCGCAACGTCCGTGAATCTTTCCTCGCCGAAGAAGACTTCGCCGCCCGTCGGTTGAAGAAGTCCGGCGACGATTTTAAGCAGCGTCGTCTTGCCGCACCCGGAACTTCCAAGTAGCGCGACGAGTTCTCCGGCGCGCGCTTCGAGCGTGATGTCCGCGAGCACAGTTTGTGCGCCGTAAGCCGCAGAAATGTTTTGCAGCCGAAGCGCAGTCGGATTCGCGCGCGTTCGTAGCGCGTCCGCAGGTTCCGAGTTTGTTGGTGAGGCGCGCTTCAACGGCGTAGCACCTGCGCTTCCCAATCTTTCTCCAAGCGTTCGAGATATTCGGCGTCGGCTTCGGGAAGTCTATGCGCGGCGAGCACCTCGAGTGGCAAGGTCGCTTCGCCGCGCGGCAGTGATTCGACGCGGCGGCGTTCCTCATCGCTCAACGCCGCGAGCAATAAAGGAAAGACGCCGCCGAGCGCGCGTGTTTGTTCAAGTAGATGTGCGGGCGACATCAGATGATTGATGACGACGAGCGCGCCCGCCGTGTTGCCGGAGTTGAAGGGGACGGCGAGAAAGTTATAGTTGCCGATGGTTCCTTCATCGAAGAGGAATGTCCGCACCGTTGGCGGGTATTCGCCGCGACGGATTTTTTCGGAGGCGAAACTCGCGCCGTAAGCGAAGACGAAATCCACTTCATTGTTGACGAACAAGCGGTCGAGTTCGCGCGTGGTCGCCGGATAAGTCGCGCCCTGCCGCCAGAGATACGGCTTGATGTCGTTCAGGTATTCAATCGTCGGCGCGGAAGCCTCGCGGTAGAGTTTCTCGTCGAAGTTGTTCTCGAATTGTCGCGCGTCGTCGCCGCCGAAATGATAAAGGATGTGACGCAGGAAAACCGAGCCGGTGAAATCCGGCGGCGCGATGTATGTGAATCTGCCGGGATGCGACTTGATCCATTCGCGCAAGGCTTCGACTGAGCGCGGCGGCGAAGGCGTGCGCGCCGTGTCGTAAGCGAGGACGAACTGCGCTTGTTGCCAAGGGGCTTCATAACCGTCAATCGCCGTCCCGAAGTCGCGCTGCCGCGCCGCCGCTTCGTAATACTTAATGTTCGGCAAGCTGTCCGCAAATGCTCCCCACAACACACGCGCCTGCTTCGCGGTGCGGAAGTTCTCGCCGTTAATCCAAATCATATCAACCGCGCCGCCGCGCATCTTTCCCGCGCTTTTTTCGTTGAGCAAACGATTGACGACTTCCACCGTGTCGTTTAAGGGCGTGAGGCGCAGCGTGATGTCGTACTTCTCTTTGAGCGTCGCGGCGACTCTCTCTTGAAAGAAACGGTTGCGTTGTTCGTCGCCCGCATACATCGCAAAGTTGACGGTCGTGCCGCGCGCGCGTGACAGCACGTCGTCCCAAGTCGTCGCGGCGAATTGTTCGGGCGTCAATTTGGCGCGGTCGTTCGTCTTAGGAACGGAAGCGCACGCCGAGAGCAGGCACAAAGCGCACAGGATGATAAACGCGCCGGGCGTGCGACGTGTGGCGGCGTGCGCGTGACGAATGTTAAAGGTCTGTTTGACGATCATGCTTGATGAAGCGGGCGATGAGCAGGAAGAAAATTAAGGTCGGCAGTAAAAAGATGAGCGAGAGCGCGGCGGTCACGGCTTCGTCGCCGCTCCGTTGAAAGCCGACGAGGATGAGCGGCAGCGTCAAGACTTGTCCGCCGCCGATGAACACCGTCGTCAAGTATTGACTCCACGAAATCAGAAACGCGAACGAAGCGGCGACGCCTAAGCCCGGCGCGATAGCGGGCAGCGTGACGTATCGCCAGACGTTGAAGAAATTTGCGCCGAGCGTGCGCGCCTGCGCTTCCGTGTCGGTATCGAAGTTGGCGAAACTGCTGGCGAGCATTAACGTCGCGTAAGGCACGCATGGAACGAGATGCACGAGCACGACGCCCGTTAGCGAATCCGTCAAGCCGTAGCGCAGAAAAAGATTATGCACGCCCATTGTCGCGGCGAGCGGCGGCGCGATGACGGGCAGCAGTAATAAGAAGGTCAGCGCACGCTTGCCTTTGAATTCGTCGAGCGCGAGCGCACGCGCGGCGGGCAACGCGATCAGGACGGCGAGCAACGTGACGGCGAGCGCGATCACGACGCTCGTCCACAGCGCGGACGCTATGCCCGCCGAGCCTGAAGCGACATACGCCCACGCCCTCGCCGAAAACTCGCGCGGCGCAAGCGCGGGGAAAAACCACTGCCGCGCGAACGACGAGACGATGAGATATAAGAGCGGCACCGCCGTTAAGCCGACGAGCACAATCAAGACGCTGCTCCGCGCTAATCGTTTCGCTTGTGAGTTCAACAGCACGTTCATGTAAACATCGTCGGCTTGGTCGTGTTGATGAGCGCGCGTGCCAGCCGCATATAAACGTAAACAAGGAGCGTGGCGACGAGCGCGAGACAGACGGCGACGGCGAGCGCGTCCGGGCGTTCGCGCAAGTTGACGCTCGTGAAGCGGCGTTGCGCGATGACCGAAAGCATCGCCGGGTAGGTGCGTCCCAACAGAAACGGAATCTCGAACGCGCCGAAGATGAAAGCAAAAACGAGCAAGGCGGACGAGACGGCTGCCGGAGCGACGAGCGGCAACGTCACATAGCGCAGGCATTGCCAGCCGTTAGCGCCCAGTGTGCGCGCCGCGAGTTCGTATCCTGGTCCTGTGCGCAAGAGAACCGCGAGCGTCATCAAAGCGATGAACGGCGTTTCCTTGATGACGTAAGCGGCGATGATGCCGAAGCCGTAAGCGTCGTTCGTCAGTTGGGGAAAATCGGCGGGCAGGCTGATGAGTCCAACGGCGAAGGCGAGCCGCGCGATGAAACCGCTCGAAGCGATGAAGTTGACGAGTATCACGCCGACGACGAGGTGCGGCATCGCAAGCGGGAGTTGCAGCAGGACGCCCGCGAACTTGTGGCGTCCGGCGACTTCGCGCAACGCAAGCGCGAGCGCCAGACCAAACACGGCGGAGATGATCGTCGCCACGCTCGCCAACACGAACGTCAAGAACAGCGATTGGCGAAACTCTACGTCGAACAGCAAAGCATGATAATGCCTGAACGTAAAAGCGTTTTCGCCGCCTGCGGGAAAGTAGCCTAGACTTTGCGCGAGCGCGAGCAACAGTCCGCCGACGAACAACCCGCCGATAACGGCGAGCGCGGGCGCGAGCATCACGAACACGCGGAAACGCGGCGAGATGCGCCACGCTCGTTCGCCTCTCAACCTGATTTTCGTCGTTCCATCGTCACGCATACTTTGAGGCTTTTACTTGCCCGCGTCTTCAGTCGCGTTGTGTGGCGGCAGCGCGGCGAGGTAAACCGGCAGCGAATCCAGTTTGTGCGTGCAGACAAGGCATGGATGAAGTTGCAGGCGTTCGGCTTCCGGTTCGAGCACGTCGTCAATCCAATCTAAAAAGTTTTGAAAGCGTTTGCGCACGACTTCGCCCGGCTCGTCAATCGCTCCCAAATCAAAGTGCGGCATCCTTGATTCGACGGCGAAGGGACACGCATGATGGCGTCCGTCCGTGCCGACGACGGGGCGGCAGCGCGGGCAGAGACGAAAGCCACGCTCCTCAATCTTCTGCGCCATCGTTTCGTCCATTTCGCCCGCTTCGATTTTTTTGTCGAACGACGTGTGCATACGCTCGACGATGTGATCCTGCCCGACGGCGGCGACGAATTCCGCGCCGCGTCCGAACGGGAAAACCCCGGCGTGCGAAGAATAAATCCGGTTCGCGTGAGTGGCAGCGTAAGCCGAGAGCGTTTCCAATGCTTTGGCGGGAATCGGTTCGGCGTCTTCGCCGTGAAGGATCGAATAGTTGAGGACGACATCGGTTTTGTCGTCCGCCTCAAGCGCGCGGATGATGCGGTCGGCGAGCACACCGTTGGTAAAGATCGTGAACCAACCGACGAAGCCGCGCTCGCGCATGTAGGCGAAAGCCCACAGCAGGTTTTCAATGTCAATCGTCGGTTCGCCGCCATAGAATTTGATCGTCGCGTCCATCGGCACAAGCTCAAGCGCGGCGTCGAGCGTCTCCTCCGTCAGCGGTTTATACCAACCGTCTGGACGCCCGGAGACGATGCAAAAATCGCATTGACGATTGCACTTCGAGCCGGTGTAGAGATGCAGATCGGAAAACTTCTCCATCGCGCGGTCATACTTATCGTGGTCGCTGAAAAGCGGGAACAACCATTTCGATGCTTGCGGCACTGCTTAACCTCCCGGAGTAAATCGGTTCACGTCCCGGCGAAAAAATTCGTGAAGAAACAATGAGCCTGTATTCTACTTAAAATCCGACTTTGACGGCGAACTGAATCACGCGCGGGGAGGTCGCGTTACTCACATAGCGCCCGAACGCCGAACTCGACAATGTGCTCACAGGAAAGTTGAAGTTCGGATGATTATAAAGGTTGAAGAACTCGGCGCGAAGTTGAATGTTACCCGCTTCGCCCAACGGCGCAACCCGAAATCTGCGTAGTATGCCGAAGTCCGTGTTGTAGTAACTGTCGCCACGCAGTGTGTTGCGTCCCACATTGCCGAGCACGCCGGGCGCAGGAATGGCGAACGCCGCCGGATTGAAGGCGAAGCCTTGCGGCACATTGGCAGACGGATCGCCGACGAGGTTCGGGCGACGATTCGAGATGCTCGTCACAGGATCGAACGAACCGACGGTGACGGTGAACGGCTGACCGCTTTGCACAGTCGTGATCGAGTCGGTCTGAAAGTTGCTGAGAAGCGTGGTGAGAAAACCGTTGTTGCTGAAGAAGCGGCGGCCACGTCCGAACGGCACTCGAAAAACCAAACTGAGGACGAAACGATGTTTGATGTCAAAGTTCGAGATGGCGCGTTGCGCGCGGAGATTATAGGAATCCTGCGCGCGGTCGTCCGCGCCGCTGCCGATGCCGCTCACGTCGTCTATGGACTTGCCGAAGGTGTAACTTGCGAGGAACGAACTGCCGCCGGAAAAACGACGCTCCAATCGGGCTTGCAGCGAATGGTAAACGGATTGGCCGTTGTATTGCTGTTGGATGATGTCGTTCGAGAAGCGCGCCGCCGCCGGAGTATTCATGCTGTTGAATGGGCGTGAGCCGACGGGCAAGCCGAGTTCGACGGCTGCCGTGCTGTTGGCGGCGACGACCTGGTTGATGTTGACGGGACGCGAAGCATTTAGACCGCGCCGCCCGACGTAGGCAACTTCGGCAAGCAAGTTGCGCGAGATTTCACGCTGCACGTTGATGTTATATTGCAGTGCGTAAGGCGTGCGGTAGTTCACGTCAATCGAAGCGGCGGAGGTCGCTTGCCCCGCGCCGATGAGCCGCGTGAAGGTGATGGCAGGCGCGTTGTCAATTGGGAACGGCGCGGGCGCGTTGTCTATCGCGGTGATCGCAAACGGCGCGTTGGTGCGCGCCGTCGAGAAGCGATCCTGAAACACGCCGCTATCGTAGAAGACGCCGAAGCCGCCGCGCACGACGTTGCGCCCGTCTTCAGTCGCGCGATAGGCGAAGCCGACGCGTGGCGCGAAGTTGTTTTTATCGAGCCGGTGAAGACGCGGCAATTCATCAGAGCCGACGATGAAGTTGCCGACGCCGGGAATCAGGTTAGAGAGTAAGCCGTTGACTTCAGTGAGCGGCGTATCAATTTCGTAGCGCAGCCCCAGATTGAGCGTGAGACGATTATTGACTTGCCATTCGTCTTGCGCGTAGAGACTGACCGCGCTCGTGCGAAAGCCGCGCGACGGGTTGGCGGAACTGATCGTCGCCTGCGCCGGAAGTCCGAGCAGGAAATCGGCGAGCGCGGCGACCGGAGCGTTGCCGCGCACACTCGTATTGATGACGCCGTTGCGCGAGCCGTTGAAATTAAGCGAGCCGCGCAGCGTGCGGTATGCGCTGGAATTGACTTGAGCGCGCCGGGCTTCGCCGCCGAAGCGAGAGTTGTGACGCCCGCGCGTGACGCTGAGATTGTCTATGTATTGAAAGAGAGTGCGCGCCGTCGTCGAAGCGCCGAGGTTGTCGGTTAATGGCTGACCGCCTGTGCCGCCGAAGCCTGTGACGCGGATGATCGGCAGACCGCGCCCGAACTCGTTCTGCGGCGCGCCGTTCGGCAAACCGATTGACGCCGGATCAATCGTCGTCCCGCTCGGAATCGGATTCAACTGCCGGTTCAATCCGAAACGAAATTCGTTGATGACATTCGGGCTAAAAGTTTTCGTGTAAGAGACGGCGAGGGATTGGCGGCGTTCTGGATTCGGGAACGGAAACGCGGGCAGGCTTGCCGAAACGAAGAAGATGTCGAACGGGTAAACTTGGTTCTGGAAATCGAACAGGTACCGCACGCTGACGACATCCTTCCCGGTCAGATAGCTGTCGGTGCGAATCGTGAACGCATCTTCGTCCATGCGTTCAATGCCATTGGCGATGTAGTTCGCGCCCGATTGTTGGGCGTTCGGGAGCGGGATGAATCCGTCGAGAATCTGGCGCGTGATCGGAGCGATGCGATTCGAGATGTCGAGGATGCCGGGCGAGCCGTCCGCGTTGCGAAAACTGAGACGCCCGGCGCGCTGGTCGGCGGTCGGCACATTCGACGCAAATGGTCCTGTGCCTTGGCGAACGCGATTGCCTTCATAGTTGCCGAAGATGAAATGCTTGTTGCGCCGGATGGGGCCGCCGAAGGTCGCGCCGAACTGATTCTGCTTCAGGACGGTGCGCGGCAGGTTGTTGGCGTTATTGAAGAAGTCGTTCGCGTCGAGCGCGTCGTTGCGAAAGAATTCATAGACCGAGCCGTGAAAATCGTTCGTGCCCGACTTGGTGACGATGTTGACGATGGAACCGGAGAAGCGTCCGTACTCGGCATTGAAGACGCTTGTCTGCAATTGAAACTCCTGCGTCGCTTCGACGAGCGGCGGAAAGGCGATGACGCCTTGTTCCGGCACGTTGATGTCCACACCGTCGAGGAAGAAACCGTTGGCACGCGATGGCGCGCCGTTGACCGAGAACGCACCGGCGTTGCCATCGGTTGAAGTCGCCAAGCCGAATTGATTGAAGGCGTTCGAGCGAAAGCCGCCCGCCGCCGAAACACCGGGCGCGGTCAACGCGAGTTCCTGAAGTTGACGCCCGTTCAAAGGCAGATTGACGACGCGCTCGTTCGGGATGACGGTCGAAAGCGTCTGCGTCAGGCTGTCTGTAATCGGCGCATTGACGGTGACGATTTCGCCGACGCTTTCGAGAGTCAAACTCACATCAACGCGCCGTTCTTCGCCGACACGCAAACTCAACTCGCGCCCTTCGATGGCCGCGAAGTTCACCGCTTGGACGGCGAGCGTGTAGTCGCCCACCGGCAGCACCGGAAACCGGAACTGCCCTTCGCCATCGCTCACCGACGACGTTTGCACGCCCGTCGCACGCGCCGTCAGAACCACGCTCGCGCCCGCCACGACCGCGCCCGCCGGGTCAGTAATCGTGCCTGAAAGCGTCGCCCGAGATTCTTGTGCCGGAACGTTGACCGCGCACAAAGCAACCAGCATACAAAAAACGAAGGCGCGCACGGCGACCGTTCGCCGGAGAAATTTAATAATCAAAAATACACAAACTTTCTTTGGACTTAAGGATTGCCACTGGCTTAATTGAAAATGTCTGCGAATGATTTACCGCCGCCACGCAAAGTAGCGGCTGAGCACGGGACGATAACGCGCCAGACTCGCCAGCACCGCGTCGAGGCCAGCTTTCTGTGTTACCTGCGTCAGCGTCGGATAGACATGGACGAGTCCGCCGAGCGCGGAAGCCGAAAGCCGCTGCTTCATCGCCAGCACGACCTCATGAATCAACTCTCCGGCGTGCGCGCCGACGATGGTGCAGCCGACGATCTCTTCTTTGCGTCCGGCGCACACGAGCTTGGCGAAGCCGCGCGTCTCATCTTCGGCTTGCGCGCGGTCATTATCAATGAACGGCGAGCGATATATGCGAATATTCCCGTCTCCGTATTTTTCGCGCGCTTCCTGTTCGGTCATCCCGACGCGCGCCACTTCCGGGTCGGTGAAGGTCGCCCACGGCACGGCGCGAAAATCCGTCTTCTGCGTGAGCGGATAAAAGAAGAGCGCGTTGCGGACGACGAGCGCCGCTTCGTAAGCCGCCATATGTGTGAAGAGATAGTGTCCCGTTACGTCGCCCGCCGCGTAGATATGTTTCGCGGTGGTACGCAAGTATTCATCCGTGATGATTCTTTTTTTATCGTACTTGACGCCCGCCGCTTCAAGGTTCAAGCCCTCAATGTTCGGGCGACGACCGGCGGCGACGAGAATCTCTTCGGCGTGCAGATCACGCTCCTGACCGTTCTCTTCAATCGTGAGCGTCTTGTGCCCGTCGGCCTGACCCGCGCGCACAGCTTTGGCGTTGAGGAGAACATTCAACCCCTCGGCTCGCAGGATGCTTTCGATTGTAGCGGAGACTTCTTCATCCTCCTTCGGCAGCAGCCGAGCGCCCATCTCAACAACCGTGACACAGCTCCCGAAGCGCGCGAACGCTTGGCCCAGTTCAAGTCCGATGGGGCCGCCGCCTAAGACGATGAGAGCAGTAGGGAGTTTCTGTAGATGAAAGACCTCTTCGTTGGTGATGAAGCCCGTTTCGTTCAAGCCTTCAACGGGCGGGATGGCGGGGCGCGAGCCTGTAGAGATACAAAAGCGCTTGGCGCTGACGGTTCGCGTGGAGCGACCTCCTTCCTGTGTCGATTCAACCTCAAGCTCGCGGGGCGAGAGAAAGTGCGGCGTGCCGAAGATGACATCAATGCCGAGCGCGCGAAAGACCTCGGGCGCATCATGCTCGCCCACAGTCTTGATCACGCGCTGGACGCGAGCGGTGATGGAAGCGAAGTT
>JAABUR0100009452.1_pt1 | contig 10981 bp, 9 predicted proteins | sample 5560091 | NCBI WGS metagenome assembly JAABUR01 (sample SAMN10711879, study PRJNA513375) | rock metagenome | isolation source: Antarctica rocks | place: Antarctica: Victoria Land, University Valley sud
GCCGCGACCGCCTCGCTGACACCGCCGGCGTCGTCACCGGCGGACGGGCTGAGGCTGAAGGCGAGGAGCATGCGCCCACGCTAACCGGGCGGTTGGGTAGTAGCGGCGAAGGGTGCCTGCCACCCTGTGGTCGACGTACGGAGCAGAGCCACGAAGCCGGCTCGTTTCGCACACCTGAGGCGGCTTCGTTAAGGACCGCCCGGTACGCCGTTTGAAGTAGCACCTGTCATGCTTCAGCGCAGGGCCTCTTGGATCTCCGGACCGCTCTTGGCCATCCCTTCAGACCTCAGAGGAGTCGGAGCGAGTCGCCGGCAAAGGCTCTCTCTCCACAGCCCCGTGGATAGGCGCACCCAAAGATCCGACTCTCAGGCGGTCCGGGCGACACGACACTCGGATCCTTCCGTGAAGGGCAAAGATCAGTGCTGGTCCGGCGGGGCGGCAGCGGCAAGCAGGGTCCGCGACTGGTCGACGTCGGACTTCATCTGCTCCACCAGGTCGTCGATCGAGTCGAACCGCACCTGGCCCCGCAACCGTTCGACGAAGGCAACCTCGACGTCGACGCCGTACAGCTCCAGGTCGGTGCGGTCGAGCACGTAGGACTCGACCTGGCGGACGACCCCGTCGAACGTCGGGTTGGTGCCGACGGAGATTGCGGCCGGCCACCACGACGCACCGACGGAGTCCAGGCGGCGCAGCCATCCGGCGTACACCCCGTCGGCTGGGACCGCGGTGCGCGACGCCGCCACCGGCACGTTCGCGGTGGGATAGCCGAGCTCGCGCCCACGTTGCTCGCCCTTGACGACCTGACCGTGAACGGTGAAGGGACGGCCGAGGGCACAGGTCGCTGCCGCGACGTCACCGGAGGCGATCCGCTCGCGGACGTACGACGACGACCAGGCCTGGCCCTGTCGGCCGCCAGAACCGTCGAGCGGCAGCCCGACGACGCGCAAGCCCCGGGGCTCGCACAGCCGGCGCAGCAGGTCGACGTCGCCGAGAGCGCGATGGCCGAAGTGGAAGTTCTCCCCCACCACGACCCCCGCCGCCGAGAGCCGGCCCAGCACCAGGTCGGTGACGAACTCCTCGGCTGGCATCTTCGCGAACTCGGGCGTGAACGACACGACCAGCACAGCATCCGCGCCGGCGTCCGCCAGCAGCGCCAGTCGTCGGTCGAGCGACGTCAGGGCACGTGGCGCCTTGTCAGGAACGATGACGCTCAACGGGTGCGGGTCGAACGTGACCGCCACCACGGGCAGTCCGCCAAGCTCCGTGGCGAGTTCACGAGAGCGCTCGATCACGTGGCGGTGCCCGAGGTGCACACCGTCGAAGTTGCCGATCGTGACGACGCACGAGCCGAGGCGGGCGTCGATCTCCGCGAGGTCCTGCCACACCTGCACCGGGCCGCGGTCCTTCCTGCGTTGATGAGTGGGCGAGCTGCCGGGTCAACTCTCCCACGACCTGCCCTTTCAGATTCGTCCGGACCAGCGCGGACAACCCACACACAATCCAGTCGGTCGAATCGCAAGGGCGCGGGCGCTCAGTCGGGGGCGAAGACGGCAACGGCCTTGGCCAGCGCACCCTGCTGCTCGTACAGCGCAAGAAACTCCCCGCTCGGCGTCAGCAGGGCAACCGGCTGATCCGTCCGGTCCGGCGTCAGCTCAGCGCACAGCACACGACCGTTGCGTACGGCGGCGACGTCGCCGGCAGCGAGGACGTACGACGCGAAGTTGTCAACCGCTGCGCGGTCCAGGCCGATGACCGGGAGCGACTGAGGGGGCAGCTCCGCCAGCTCCTGCAGCGTGGCAGCCTGGTGAGTGTCGTAGCACCCGACCCGGGTGCGTCGAAGCCGTGTCAGGTGCCCGCCTACGCCGAGCGCCCGACCCAGATCCCGGGCCAGCGCTCTGACGTAGGTGCCGGTCGAACACTCGATGTGGACGTTGAGGTCGACAACTGAGCCATGTCGCTGGCTGCCATCGATCGTGAACGAGCTGACGCGAACCGGCCGGGCTGGCAGCACGACATCCTCACCGGCACGTACGCGCCTGTAGGCGCGCTCACCGTTGATCTTGACCGCCGACACTGCCGACGGGACCTGCGCGATGTCGCCGCGCAAGTTGACCACAGCGGCCTCGATGGCCTCGGCTGAGAGACCACCCGCATCATGCTGGTCGACCACGTCGCTGTCCGCATCGTCGGTCACGGTGGACTGCCCCAGCCTGATCGTGGCGTCATAGGCCTTGGTGGTCAGAGCCAGATGTCCGAGCAGCCGGGTCGCGCGGCCGATTCCGACGACGAGCACTCCAGTTGCCATCGGGTCCAGGGTGCCAGCATGGCCGACCTTGCGGGTGGCAGCAAGACGACGGACCCGGCCGACGACGTCGTGAGATGTCCAGCCCGGATCCTTGTCGACGACGAGCAGACCGTCAGGCGCGGCCATGGGTGTCGCCGTCGTGCCCGCTCACGATCGAGGCGGAAGGCCCACCACGGTCGGTGTCCTGGCCCGCGGCGTCGTCATCGAGCTCGGAGTCCTCCTCGGCGTGCTTGTAGGGGTCTGCTTCACCGGCGTACGTCGCCCGCGCAGCCGTCGCAGCGACAGCGGCGTCACGATCGCGCGCCCTGGCCAGCAGCTCCTCGATGTGCGCGGCCGTCTCGGGAAGCGCATCGAGGATGAACTCCAGCGTCGGCGTGTGCCGCATCCCGAGCTGCTTGCCGACCTCCGACCGGATCAGGCCCTTGGCGCTCTCCAGCGCCGCCGTCGACGCGGCCCGGTCATCCTCGTCACCGAGGACGGTGTAGAAGATCGAGGCGTGCTGGGTGTCGCCGGTCACCCGGACGTCCGTGATCGTGACGAAGCCGAGACGGGCATCCTTGATCCGACGCTCGAGCATCTCCGCGACGACTACCTGGATGCGATCGGCAACCCTGCGAACCCGACCCGAACTCATGGCGCACTCCTTCGCTGCTGTGTCTCGCTGCCCTCCGGCGGTGGATGAGGCGCATCGTGTGCGCATCACTCCACCGCCATAGCAGCGAACTGGTCGAGCCGGTCCCACATTGCTGGCTCAGCCTCGGGGGATCTCCTTCATCTCGAACGTCTCGATGACGTCGTCGATCTTGAGGTCGTTGTAGTTCCCGAGCGTGAGACCACACTCGAAGCCCTCTCGAACCTCGGTCGCGTCGTCCTTCTCCCGCTTGAGCGACGAGATGTCGAGGTTGTCGGCGACGACGTTGCCGTCACGGATCAACCGCGCCTTCGCATTGCGGCGGATGACACCGGACGTGACCATGCAACCGGCAATGTTGCCGACCTTCGAGGACCGGAAGACCGCACGCACCTGGGCGGTGCCGAGCTGCGCCTCTTCGTACTCCGGCTTGAGCATGCCCTTCAGCGCGGCCTCGATCTCGTCGATCGCCTGGTAGATCACCGAGTAGTAGCGGATGTCGACGCCTTCGCGATCAGCGACCTCAGTGGCCTTGCCTTGCGGCCGCACGTTGAAGCCAATGATGACGGCGTTCGACGCAGCGGCGAGCATCACGTTCGTCTCGGTGATCGCGCCGACACCGCGGTCGATGACCCGCAGGTTGACGTCGTGGCCGACGTCGATTTTGGCCAACGCGTCCTCGAGCGCCTCGACGGAACCCGACACATCCCCCTTGAGGATGAGCAAGAGCTCTTCGCTCTCGCCCTTCTCCATGCTCGACATGAAGTCCTCCAGCGTGCGACGACCCGTGCTCTTGGCGAGCATCGCCGCCCGCTCGCGGGCATCACGCTTCTCGGCGATCTGTCGTGCGACCCGGTCGTCGGACACCACGATGAAGTTGTCTCCCGCACCGGGCACGGCCGTAAGACCGAGGACCATCACCGGGCGACTCGGGTCGGCCTGGTTCACGGACTCGCCGTGCTCGTCGAGCATCGCGCGCACGCGGCCGTATGCCGGACCCGCGACAAGCGAGTCACCGACGCTGAGCGTGCCGCGCTGCACGAGCACGGTGGCGACCGGACCGCGCCCACGGTCCAGGTGCGCCTCGATGACGAGGCCCTGTGCGTCCTGATCGGGGTTCGCCCGCAGGTCCAGCGCCGCATCAGCAGTCAGCACGAGCGACTCGAGCAGCCCGTCGATGTTGATCATCGATTTCGCCGAGACGTCGACGAACATGGTGCCGCCGCCGTACTCCTCTGGCACGAGGCCGTACTCGGTGAGCTGGCCGCGCACCTTGGCCGGGTCCGCCTCGGGCTTGTCGATCTTGTTGACCGCGACCACGATTGGCACGTTGGCCGCCTGGGCGTGATTGAGCGCCTCTATCGTCTGGGGCATCACACCGTCATCGGCCGCGACCACGAGGATCGCGATGTCGGTCGCCTGGGCACCACGCATACGCATGGCGGTGAAGGCCTCGTGACCTGGTGTGTCGATGAACGTCAGGCGGCGTTCGGTGCCGTCGACCTCCGTCGCCACCTGGTAGGCACCGATGTGCTGGGTGATGCCACCGGCTTCCTTGGAGACCACGTTGGCGTCGCGGATGGCATCGAGCAGCTTGGTCTTGCCGTGGTCGACGTGACCCATCACTGTGACGACCGGTGGGCGTGCGATGAGGGCCTCCTCGCCGCCTTCGTCCTCACCGAACTCGATGTTGAACGAGTCGAGGAGTTCCTTGTCCTCGTCCTCCGGTGACACGACCTCGATGTTGTAGTTCATCTCCTCGCCAAGGATGGCGAGCGTCTGCTCGTTGACCGACTGCGTCGCCGTGACCATCTCGCCCAGGGCGAACAGCACTTGCACGAGCGAGGCCGCATCGACGCCGACCTTCTCGGCGAAGTCGGTCAGCGAGGCACCACGTGACAGTCGGACGGTCTCACCCTCGCCCTTACGGACGCGGACGCCGCCTACCGACGGTGCCTGCATCTGCTCGTACTCCTGGCGACGCGCCCGCTTCGACTTGCGCCCGCGGCGTGACGGACCGCCCGGGCGTCCGAAGGCGCCCTGCGTCTGTCCGCGCTGGTTGCGTCCGACGGGACGGCCTCCGCTCGCCGGCAAGCCACCACTGGGTGCACCGCTGGGACCACCGCTGTAACCGCCGCGGCCACCGCGGGCCGGGGCGCCGGTGCCACCGCGGGCGCCACCGGGACCACTTCCGGGTCCACCGCGGGCGCCAGGTGCGGGACGGCTGCGACCACCCGGACCGCTCGGAGACATCCGGTCAGACTGCTTGGGCATCATGGCCGGGTTGGGGCGCGGCGCGCCTGGCACACTGCCGGGCCGGGTGCTGCGGACGTCACCTGCACCTGGGCCTGGACGGTCAGTGCGTCCGGCCGGGGGACGAGGCGGCATCTGTCCGGAGCCTGAGCGCTGCATTCCCTGCGTGGACGAGAACGGGTTGTTCCCAGGACGGGGCGCGCCGGGCCGGGGACCGGGGCGTGCCGCAGTCGAGGGGGCAGCCGAGGCAGCCGGCGTCGCTGGCTGTAAGGGCATCAGCCCGCCGTCGTGCCGGGCAACGGTTTCGACGACCGGGGCCGACTCGACGGGCGGCACGGTCTCGACGACCGGCACCGACTCGACGGACGGCGCGGTCGGGCGGATCTCCGGCTCGACCCGCTCAGTGATCGCAGGCGAGCCGTGCGATGTCTCAGTCCCGGCCGGCATCTCCACGACGTCATCGGTGGTCTTCTTGGCCGGGGCCTTCTTGGCGGCCTTCTTCGCTGCCTTCGCGGCGGTTTCGGCCCGCCATGTCTCACCGTGCGCCGTGGTGAGTTTGGCGACCACGGGTGGTTCGATCGTCGACGAAGGAGACTTGACGTACTCCCCCATATCGTTGAGTGCCGCAAGGACGACCTTGCTGGTCACTCCGAACTCTTTGGCGAGCTCGTGGACTCTGGCTTTCGCGGCTTTGGCCACAATTCTCCTTCTCGGGCGGTCCGGACCCCGAGCAGGGTTCAGACCGTTAGTTGTCGGGCGTGCTCATCGCATGAGTCTCATCGAGATGTCATGAGCAACTGCTCCACTCTCTTGTCGGTCGATCGGCGGTCGCAAGGCTGCGACCTGCTAGCCCCCGGGTGGGGACGGGCAGTGTGTCTCGACCCAGCTCCGCAGCGCACTGATGTCAGCCGGCCCGTCGAGCCGCAGGGCTCGCGTGATCGCTCGTCGACGCTCAGCTTGGTCGAGACACCTGGGCGAGGGGTGCAGGTGCGCACCTCGCCCCGGTGTCCTGCCGCGCTCGTCGGGGACGACGGCTCGTGGTGAGTCGTCTCCCACCGCGACGATCCGCAACAGGTCGGACTTCGTCGCGCGCTCCCGGCAGCCCACACACGTGCGGACAGGGAGCACCCGACTCATCGGGTCAAGTCTACCGGTTCGGGCGCGTCGGCCGCGAACTCGTTACTCCGCCGGCGGCTGGTGGGGCTGCTCGGCCGCGTCGACCTCGGGGTCGGGGGCCTCGTCGGAGCGGATGTCGATGCGCCAGCCGGTCATCCGCGCCGCCAGCCGGGCATTTTGGCCTTCCTTGCCGATGGCGAGCGAAAGCTGGTAGTCCGGGACGACCACGCGCGCCGACCGTGATGTCTCGTCGACTATCTCGACGGCGGTGACCTGGGCCGGGGACAGGGCATACCCGATCATCTCGGCCGGGTCTTCGGACCAGTCCACGATGTCGATCTTCTCGCCGTGCAGCTCGCCCATCACGTTGCGGACCCGCTGGCCCATCGGCCCGATGCAGGCGCCCTTGGGGTTGACGCCCTCCACTGTGGTGTGAACAGCGATCTTGGTGCGGTGTCCGGCCTCCCGGGCGATCCCGGCGATCTGCACGGTCCCGTCGGCGATCTCGGGCACCTCTAGGGCGAACAGCTTCTTGACGAGGTTGGGGTGCGAGCGTGACAGCATCACCTGCGGACCCTTGGGGCCTTTGCGAACCGTGACCACCAGGCAGCGGATCCGCTGACCGTGGTCATAGCGCTCTCCCGGCACCCGCTCCGCCGACGGCAGGATGGCCTCGATCTTTCCGAGGTCGACGAAGACCATGTCGGGATCGCGGCCTTGCTGGACAACCCCCGATACGACGTCACCTTCCTTGCCAGAGAACTCCCCGAACCTGGCATCGTCCTCGGCGTCACGGAGCCGTTGCAGGATCACCTGCTTCGCTGTCGTTGCGGCGATGCGCCCGAACCCCGCCGGGGTGTCGTCGAACTCGCGGACGAGCTCACCGGTCTCGTCGCGCTCGTGGGCCATCACTATGACGTGGCCGGACTTGCGGTCAAGCTCGACCCTGGCGTCCTCGTACGCTCCGGGAGTGCGGTGGTAGGCCACCAGCAGCGCTTGTTCGATCGCGTCGACGAGCACCTCGAACGAGATCTCCTTCTCGTACACCATCGAGCGCAGGACCGTCATGTCGATATCCACCTGGCGTCACCTCTTCCCCGTCTGGTTTGGCCGGTTGAACTCCACTTGGATCCGGGCAGCCGTGATGTCGTCGTAGGCCACCTCGTGAGTGCCGGCGTCGGTCTCGACCTGCGCAGCGGTGTCGTCGCAGCTGCGGATCCGGCCGGTGAAGTCGGCGCCTTCTCGAGGCACGACCTTGACCAGCCGGTCGATGTTGCGGCGCCAGTGTCGCGGGGCGGTGAGCGGACGGTCGATGCCGGGTGACGTGACCTCGAGCGTGTAGGGCTCTTCGCCAAGGACTTCAGTCGAATCGAGCACGTCGCTGACAAGGCGGGTGGCGTCCGCGATGCCATCCAGGCTCACCCCGTCTTCGGTGTCGACGAGCACGCGTACGAGGCTGCGGCGGCCGGCTTGGGAGACCTCGACGCCTTCGAGGTCGTACCCACGAGTCGCCAACGGCTCGCTCAACACGCCGAGGAGCTCTTGTCGTTGGCTGCGCCCGGTCATCGCAGCTGCCCTCCTCGCTGTTGTGTTGTCGCCTCGCGACACCAGCCTAATGCCTGCCCGCGCCAGGGGCGCGAGCCATCGGCGCGCGCGCGACCGTGACGCTTCACGCCATGAGCGGACGTGTTCGGCCTACGACGTCGGCGGATCTTCTGCCACCAGCCAGCGGGCGGCAAGGGTCCGGTACGGTCGCACGGGTGGGAGCTGACGCGGGGTTGAGCCGACGCTCGCTGCTCCGCGGTGCCGTCGTGGTGACTGCCGCCAGCATGACAGCCTGTACTCAGCAAGCGGCGCCCCCGCCCGAGGTTCGCACCGTCACCAGCGGCGCCACACCAGCCCCGCCCGATGACGACGACGTGAGCATCGTGGTGGCTGCGATCGGCGACGAAGAGCGACTGCAGGGGTACTGCGCTGCCGTCATCCGCCGGCACCCGTCCAGCGGTGACGCCGTGCGGCCACTGCAGGCTCGCCAGCGCGCCCACGTCGCGGGACTACGCGCCATCCTCTCCGACGACGACCCCGCGCCAACGACCCGCCGTACCCGGGCACCGGCCGACGCTCAGCGCGCGCTGGCGTCTTTGGTGGCTCGCGTCACCCGGGCCCGCGATGCCCGCTTCGACGACTGTCTGACGGCCACGTCCGGGCTGCTCGCGAGCAGGCTGGCATCGATGGCGGCCTCACACGCCGCGTCCGCCGACCTGCTCGGCGTCGGGCAAGCTGGCCGATGACGCCCGCCGACTCGTTGCAGACCTGCCTCGCCGCCGAGCACGCCACGCTCTACGGGTACGGCGTGCTAGGTGGCCGCCTTGCTGCTGCGGCACCCGGGTCGAGCTCGCAGGTGCTGGCCGCCACCGCCTACGTCGAGCACCGCGACCTGCGCGACCGCCTCATCGCAGAGATCCGCGGACTCGACGCGGAGCCAGTCGTGGCCGAGGTGTCCTACGCCACCCCTTTCGCGATCGAAGGCATCGACGACTGCCGACGGCTCGCCCGCCTGCTCGAGGGGCGATGCAGGGCGGCGTACGCCGACGCGGTGGCCGAGACGCTCGACGACATCAGGGCGCTGGTTGCGCGCGCGCTGCGGGACTCAGCCGTGCGGGGCACGCGCTGGGGGGCGCCGGTGACGGCGTTCCCAGGCATCGACGATCGGTGACCCGCGAAACGGCGGCCGCAGGACTGCTGCGGCCGCCGTCTCGGTCAGTGCGGTGGGGCTGGATCAGCGGTAAGCCGAGAACATCGTCGACATGCGCGACGACTGGTTCGGGGTGAACTGGTTGTAACAAGTGTCGTAGCTGTAGTCCATGTAGTTGTGGATCGGGTCCAGACCCGGCAGCGAGCAGGAGTCGCGGCCCTCGGGGCAGCCGTTCGTCGAGCTGCTCTGAGCCGGGGTGTCCGAGACCTCGTCGTTCGTCGCCGTGCAACCGCCCTGGAACGTGTGGTAGAGCCCGAACCAGTGCCCGGCCTCGTGGGTGGCGGTCTCACCGAGGTTGTAGTTGGCGATCGAGCCTCCTGGCAGCGAGTCGAAGTGGACCCGGATGCCGTCGATGCTGGGGTTGCTCGCGTAGTCCCACGGGAACGTCGCGATGCCGAGGTACTTGAAGTCGACCAGCCAGATGTTCAGCGCGTTCGCGCCACCCAGGCGAGTCTTAGCCCGGTAGGTCGTGCTCTGGCGGTCGGCGTGCCACGTCGAGTTGTAGTAGCGGTCGGTGCCGGCGAGGGTGAACGTGAAGCCGGTGTTGGCCGCCGTGCCGACGAGCTCCTGGCCTCCGTACGTCTTGTTCAGGACGGAGATCTGGTTGGCGATCTGGGTGTCGGTGACGTTGCCGTTGCCGTACTTGTCGGCCATCACGTGCACGTAGACCGGGACGGCGCCGCCGGTGTTGACCGCCGTCTGGCCGGAACTGGCCTTGGCGCTCAGGATCGCCTTCGTACGCTGCTCGATGGCGCGTTGCTGCTTGCGTGTCACGTCGCGGTGGTCGGCCCCGCGAACCCCGTCGGTGGACTTGGCGCCGGCTCCGATGTCGCGCGGCTCGAAGCAGTGAGCTCGGGCGCCGGAGTCTTGAGTGTGCATGGCTTGGGCGGGACTCGTGGGGAGCGCGACGATCAGCGCTGCTGCACCGAGGGCTACTGCGGCGTTCCTGCGGAAACGGCTCATCTATCGACGCCCTTGTCTGAGTGTCAGCGTGGGAACGACTCTCGCGCCCACGACTAAGAAAGCCGCGCGGGCGTCCCTTCGAACACTTTCGGGCGATCGGTACCCGGTCACGAGTGCTTCATGCCAGCGAACCGGTGTCTCCGTCCAGCAGACGACGATGGGGCCGCTCGCACGCTTGGGTAGGTTAGCGAGGTTCGTTCCCGGTGGTAACTCTTCTGGCAATCTTCGGCAGGAAGAGCATCGAATCGCCGAACTCGTGCCACAGATAGTGCTCAGCCACGGCGGCCGCGTAGGCGCGCCCCACCAGGTCACGGCCCGCGACCGCCTCCAGCAGCAGCAGATGGCTGGCCTCCGGCTCGTGCAGCCCCGACGTCAGGCCGGTCACGACCCGGGCTGGCCGGTCCGGGCCGAGGACCAGGTCGGTCCAGCCGTGGGCGGCCCTCACCGACCCGTCGGCCTCCGCAGCGCTCTCGAGCGCCCGGGTGACCGTCGTCCCCACGGCGACGACTCGGCGGCCCTTGCTATGGGTCAGGTTCACCAGGTCGGCGGTGCCGGCCGGGACGTCGTACCGCTCAGGCATCGGTGGCTCGTGCTTCTCCGGGCTGGACACCCCGGTATGCAGGGTCACCGGGGCGACCACGACACCTCGAGCAAGCAGGCGGACCAGCAGCCGGTGGGTGAACGGCCGGCCGGCGCTGGCCATCTCCGCGCTTCCGGGCTCATCGGCGTACACGTTCTGCAGGTCGCCGAGCGGCCAGGAGGCGTTGAGATAGCCGTAACGGACCGGCCGGCCATGGTCAGCGAGGTAGACCTGCGACCCGAGCGTCGTGCTCGGCGTCGCCTTCCACAGGCGTGCCCCGACGACGCCGGGCATCGGATACGACGCCTCGATGCTCAATGTGATGCCACCGGTGAGCTGGAGGGTCTCCCCCGGCCGGACGTCGGCGGCTGGCCC
>JAABUR0100009457.1_pt1 | contig 10977 bp, 10 predicted proteins | sample 5560091 | NCBI WGS metagenome assembly JAABUR01 (sample SAMN10711879, study PRJNA513375) | rock metagenome | isolation source: Antarctica rocks | place: Antarctica: Victoria Land, University Valley sud
ACAAAACAGGCCCGCAGCCAGGGCCTCACCGTCGTCAACATAGACTCAGGCACAGACCCGCAGCCGAAGCAGGTTCCAGTCGCCGCGACGGACAACGTGGCCGCTGCCGAGGACGCCACCCGGCTCCTGGCGAAGGAACTTGGCCCCGACGGCGGCGACGTCGCCTTCATCCCGTTCCAGCCAGGTACGGCGACCAACGACACACGCACCGAGGGCTTCAAGAACGTCCTGAAGGAAGAGCCGCAACTCAAGCTGGTTGCTGAGCAGTCGAGCGAGTCTGACTACAACAAGGCTCTGGAAGTGACGGAGAACATCCTGACCGCCAATCCCGGCCTCGACGCCATCTACGCGGCCAACGAGCCGGGAGTACTCGGCGCGGCTGAGGCCGTGCGGCGGGCTGGCAAGGTCGGGGACATCGTGATCGTGGGCTGGGATACGGCCCCTGATGAGATCAAAGCCGTAGACGAAGGCGTAGTCACGGCCCTCGTCGCCCAGAACCCGTTCCGCATGGGCTACGATGGCGTGAACCTCGCCGTCAAGGGCATCCGCGGCGAAGGCCAGCTCAAGAGCATAGACACAGGTGCGACCCTCGTCACCAAGGACAACCTCGACGACCCGACGGTGAAGGCAATCCTCGACCCGAGCTGCGGCAACAAGCCGCCCGTCACAGAGTAATAGGGAAGGAAAGGTCGCCGGGGATCACAATTCCCCGGCGGCTCCTCCGATTGGAACAACTAACTTGGCCGAGGGGCTGCGTCAGCGGCTGGCTGTGGATCTGGCACGATGATGACCTTGCCTATAGCCGTGCGGGACTCGGCGAACTCCATCGCCTCCCGGACGTTTGCCAGCGGGAACCGGGCAGCAACCTGGGAGGTTATGACACCCTGGGCGAGCAGACCGAATATCGTGGTGAGGTCTTCGCGCAGCCGTACTCTGAACTCCGCCGGACGCCGTATTCGGCCAATAAGGTTCCTGTCCCACACGTCGTAGAAAGTAGCCTTTCGCCAGTTCGGTAACGCGTTCCACCACGCCAGCCGGGCCAGGAGAAACATATAGGGAACCAGAATCGAACCCGTGCCCTGAATAACCGAAGCTATCGAGTAGCTAACGAGGGTTCCCCCAGGAGACAGGAGATCCCAGGAGCGGTTGATGGTCTCACCACCGATGTTATCGAAAACGGCGTCCACACCACCGGGGGCAATATCGCGTATTCGGGACGCCATCAGATCAGGATCATGGTAGTCAACGGGGACGACGCCGAGCGCGCGCAGGGCGTCGTGGTGACGGGGAGAGGCCGCGCCGATGACGCGGACGCCGTGGTGATAGGCGAGCTGGACGAGGATGGTACCCACCCCGCCGTTGGCCCCGTGGACCAGGATCGTCTGTCCGGGGCGCACACGGGCCTTGCGATGCAGCATCTGCCAGGCGGTCACACCGTTGACCACGACGGCCTCCACCTCGGTTGGGTCCAGCCCATCTGGCACGGGCACGAGCTCGTCGGCGGAGACGAGGGCGTGGCTTGCCCACCCTCTGGTCTCGGTTATCGCCGCCACGCGACGCCCGATCAGGGCCGGGTCTACACTTGCTCCGACGCCGACGACGGTCCCGACCAGATCGTAACCCGGCACGAAGGGGAACTTCGGCTGGCCGGGATAGCGTCCGCGCCGCATCGCCTGCTCCGCGAACGAGACGCCACTGGCCTCTATCTCGATTAACGCCTGACCAGCAACCGGTCGCGCCATCGGGCGGGTACACACCTGCAGACCGTCGGGCTCCACCAGACCAGGCATCACGACTTCGGTAACGTCTGCGGCGACAAAATTGGGGACAGCGGGCATTGCAACCTCCTCTAACAGTTACTGATTAGTCAGTCACTTAAATAGGCAAAAAAGAGATGATCACCTTCTACGAGGTCAGACCTCCTTTGGCGTGATGTCATCGGCGTGGCGGATACCGTCGCTGAGTGTCTTGGCCCAGGGCGCATCCACGGCGGAGAGATCTGCCTGCGCTATGAGGTGGCACAATTGCCCGTAGGCGAAGAAGCGCTGCACGCTGGCCGCGTCGGCGCCGGACGTTTCGCTCACCGTCGTCACGATATCTTTAAGCCCGCGCCGTACAGCCTGGCGGATCTCAGGCACATCACAGGCGCTTTGGGCATGTACCTGCAGCATGAGCAGGTCGCGATCTCCTATGAGCTGTATGTATGCTTCGCTCATGGCATCGAGCACGGTGTCGGGGGCCGCCTCGCCAGTGGACTCTCCGCCCTCGACCAGCGCCCTTCTCACGCTCTCGTAACAATGTTCCACAGTCGCCACAAATAGCCCGAGCTTGCCAGGGAAGAGCCGGAAAACATACGCGGGAGATACCCCTGCCGCCTCGGCCACTTCTGTCACCGGCGTCGCATGATACCCGGCCCGCGCAAATACCGGCACAGCCTCCGCCACGATGCGCTGACGCTGCGCCTCAGCGGTCGAACGAATTTTCGGGTGCTGTTCCTGTGCCGGATTCATTATGTGACTGATTAAACACTTACAAAAGACTTCTGTCAAGTGGTGCGCTGCATCAGAGACAAAAATATCGAAGGTCTCCGTGTCGCGCTCTACGACGAGTACGTTACGTGCGGTCTTTGCTGGGGCCGCACACCCTGGATGGGATACGCTTACCAGAATGGGTAACCAGATAACGAAGGTGATGGGCTAATTGGAGCCGGTCAACGTACGCGAATACGAAGCCCTTGCACGTGAGGCGATGCACCCCGCCGCATGGGCCTACGTCTCGGCGGGCTCCGGCGACGAGACCACGATGCGAAACAACGACGCCGCTTTCGGGCAACTGGAAATCATGCCGCGTGTACTACGGGGGGTTGGCTCCGCGAGCCTGAGTACCACGGTTCTCGGGGCCGTGGTGGAACATCCGATCCTGATCTCCCCAATGGGCGTACACGGCCTGGCCCATCCAGATGGCGAGTGCGCGACGGTTCGGGCAGCCGGGAACGCTGGCACGCTCATGGCCGTCAGCACTGCCTCGTCGCGCAGCCTGGAGGAGATCTCTGCCTCTGCCACAGGGCCGCTGTGGTTCCAGCTCTACGTCTACCGCTCGCGCCAGTTCGCGGAACGCCTCGTTCGCCGGGCGGAAAGCGCCGGATACCGGGCCATCGTGCTGACTGTTGACTCGCCCCGCTGGGGGCGCAAGGAACGCTCCATGCGCGTCGCGGAGACGCTTCCCCCGGAGCTGGACTATTCGAGCCTCGACGATGAGGATCTCCCCGAAGAGGAGTTCGAGCCAGCCGCCCTCACCTGGGACGACGTGGACTGGCTCCGCTCGCTGACGGACCTCCCTTTGGTTCTCAAGGGCATTCTCCACCCGGATGATGCGGCCCTCGCCGTCGAACACGGGGTGACCGGGATCTTGGTCTCCAACCACGGCGGACGCCAGCTAGATGGAGTGCCCGCGAGTATCGAGGCTCTGTCGAACGTTGTAGATGCCGTCGGAGGACGCGCCGAAGTCTACCTCGACGGTGGCATCAGGCGTGGAACCGACGTTCTCAAGGCGCTTGCCCTTGGCGCGAAGGCCGTGTTCGTGGGTCGTCCCATCCTCTGGGGGCTCGCAGCGAACGGTGAGGCAGGTGCGCGGCATGTACTGGAACTGCTGCGCGACGAACTCGAAGCGGCGATGGTTCTCGCCGGGCAGCCGGATGTCGCAACGTTGGACCCGGATCTCGTGATGCGGAGACACTGAGTAAGATCCGCTAGACCAACGAACTTCACCCGTCGAAGTCTATGGGACGAGGCTCCTCGACGATCCGTAGTCGCTCATTCTTTTCTACCCTTTGCCCTTTCCCGCAGGTTTTTCTGTAGAGCTACCGGCAAAATTAGTACATTTGGGGGATACGGCTTGTTCGGATAGTTACCATAATTCGGTTGTAATATAGTGCTCAAGAGAAAGGGGAAAGGATGAGACGCCTGATTCTGGTGCTCGCGGTGATGGGGACGACCATCTTGCTGGCGGGTGGAGTGGCCCTGGCGGTGACCCGCGTCGGCGGGCCGGGAAGCGACGTTCTGAGGGGCACTGCTGGGACCGACAGGCTCGACGGCAGGGGAGGCGGCGATACGATCTTTGGCCTGGGTGGGAACGACAACTTCCCAAACGGCGGCGTACTGGTCGGGGGCTTGGGCAACGATACTATCTTCGGAGGTTCGGGTAACGACGACATCTTCGGCGGCATGGACTTTAGCAAACCCGATGCGCACCCCGAAACGGGAGACAACATCATTCACGGCGGTACTGGCAGGGACCGCATAGGCGGAGATAATGGCGACGACGTGATCTTTGGTGACGATGGGAACGACTTGGTGGGCACTTTCGTGGGCAAAGACGTCATTTATGGCGGCGCTGGCAAAGACCGCATGTTCGGTGGTGGGGGCGAGGACAAACTCTTCGGTGGTGTAGGAAACGACGACGTGAACGGTGAACCAGGAGCAGACGTAGTCTACGGCGGCGACGGAGCAGACTTGGTCAGCGACGGCGAAAATCGCGGGGGCGCCAGAGACATCCTCTACGGCGGCGACGGGAACGACATCCTCTTCCCCCGAAACGAACCAGCGGCAGAGGACCTCAACTTCTGCGGCGGCGGACGCGACACCATATTCGCCGACAGAGCCGATTTTATAGCGGACGACTGCGAGAGGGTCCGTTTCCGGAACCCTAGGCCGGGCGAGTTGTAGAGTTTCGCTGGCATCGAAGCAAAGAGGCTGGAGCCACCCGCACTCCAGCCTCTTTGCATGTGGAGATCAAGACGTGAGCCTGTCCGAACCGAAGCTCATGGGTGCGGGATCTTCCACGACCCGTAGTCGCTTATTCTTCTCCACCTCGGGAAGCAGGGCTTCCGACACCCAGATCCGTCGCAGCCTGATGGTGTTCTCGATGCGGACGAGACGGGCCTCCGGTGGCGAGACGCCGGCGCACATGGTGAGTGCCGCGGCGACTGCCATCCTGTCCGTTGGCATGACCATCGGGGTCTTGACCGGGGCCGGGGTGGTGGAGGTGAGGGCGTTCATGTAGGTGGCCGACCGCTCCATCTTCGACGCGAGACGCTCTGTCACAACGTCTGCCATCCCGAGGCCGTTGGCGTTGCCGCCGGTCTCTTCCGTGAGGTCCAGATAGACCATGCGCTCGACTTCCGGGCCACCTGTGGCGGCGGTTGTCGGATATCTTCCCGTGACGTTCGGGTCAGCGCCGTCGCCCGAGACGTTCTTGCCGATCTCATCAACTATCAGTACGTCCAGCTCGTCGAACGGGAGCCTCGCGAGGTTCCGCTTTGCCTCTTCGAGAAGTGGGGCTTCGGCTTCTTCCAGCTTCTTCGCCGGAATGGCGACGATCCGGGACGGCTCCTCGTCGGCGTTTTCTATGGTCGCCAGCCCGAAGGCGACCTTGCCGGTCTCGACAGCTACGCGGGCTGCGTCCGGGATGGTGCGGTGGATGTTCTCCCAGCCCTGCGAGTGGATGGAATGCGCGCCCCTCTGCTTGCCGAGGCCGATGGCGAGCATTTTGGTCGGGCCGCTCTCGACGGTTCCCCGGAATGCTGTATGGGGTTTGATCCTGTTGACGACGATGACCGAATCGGCCTCGTATGCATTTCTGTCCATGTGCACCGTCAGGCCAGCCTGAGTCTTCCCGATCTCGACGGTCTCCATAGTCGCCCGGATGGGACAGCCAACCCGTTCTTCACTCACCCCGAGGTGCCTGAGCACGTCAGCCTGACCCTCGGCGGTCGATGCGCCGTGGCTCCCCATCGCGGGTACGACGAACGGTTCAGCCCCCGCTTCCTTCAGCGCCTCGACCAGCGCGGCGACGACCTCCGGGATGCGGCTCACGCCCCGGCTCCCGACCCCGACGGCGACAGATCCAGTAGGAAGGTCCACCTCCTTCAACGCCTCGCGCACACCCTCCCTGATGTCCTGGATGGCGTCTGGACCCTCCATCCGTTGCTCGACGAGGGCGACCCTTGGCAACTCGACCTCGCGGAGAATCTTGTCGATCTCCTCCCTCACCGGATTCTCTGTCTGCACGCTCTACCTCCGAGAGTTTAGATTTCCTGGTCTTCCGAACTGCTTCTATGAAACTGTGGCAACCCATCATCCACGCGCACCCACGCGAGTCTGTCCTCGGTCCAGATGTGCCGCGTCGGCGGAAACGTCTCGGGCCGGTCCAGGCTCGCCATCGTCACGTCTATGGAGTCGGGATCCCCATCGTTCTGGTATGTGAGCGACGTGCCGCACGTCCCGCAGAACGTCCGGGTCACGCCCGGCGAGGAGCGTAACGGGGTGGGATCCCCGGTGACGAACGAGAACCCTTCGAGCGTGAAAGTCAGCCACGCGACGGACTGGGCGCCCGAGGCGCGGCGGCACGATACACAGTGGCAGACATCAGAAGATAGTGGCTCTCCAACCGTCCGGTAGCGCACCCCGCCGCAGAAACACCCGCCTTCGTGAACGGCGTCTTCCATACCTCTCCCAGCCCTCTCGAATACCCTCGGACATTCTAGCAGCGTGAATGCTTCGGGCGTTTCCCGAAAGCGCAGTTGAGGACGCTGACCATCGGAGTAGAGTTAGCCGGTATCTAGCGAAAGGATGATGAATGCGAAACAGCGTGGCGCTAGTCACGGGGGCCGGGGCAGGCATCGGACGTACGACCGCTGAGCGGCTCGCGCGCGAAGGCATGACCGTGGTCGTAGCCGACGTGGACGAACAGGGCGCCGCGGAGACTGTGCGGGGGATTCAGGTGGAGGTACCGTCTTCGTGCGCGCTGATATGGGCGTGGATTCCGACGTGCGGGAGATGGTCGATTTTGCGGTCAGGCGCTTTGGTGGGCTGGACGTGCTGGTCAACAACGCTGGTGGCGCGCCGGGGCCGCATTACCCGGATGCCGGGCCAGAGCACTGGGGCAGGATGCTGGACATAAACCTGCGCGGTGTGATGCTCGCGACGCAGGCTGCTATCCGGAACATGCGCGGTCGTGGCGGTGTGATCGTCAACGTCTCCTCGATGGCAGGCGCCGTGTTCGAACCATACCCTGACGCCCCGGAGTACGCTGTCGCAAAAGCGGGAGTCATGCGGCTCACCACCGCGCTTGGACATCTCGGTGAGGAAGCGGGCATACGGGTCAACTGCGTATGTCCGGGTTACGTGGAGACCCCTGCGGTGCGACGTACGCTCGAAGAGATGCCCGTGGAGAAGCAAAAATCGCTTTCCTTCCCTCCCCCTGACGTGTTGATACAGCCTGACGAGATAGCGGATATCGTGCTCGAATTCATAGGGGACGGGACGCTGGCGGGGCGCGTGATGATCTGGCCCGATGGGGAGCAGCGGCGTCTGACCCCCGTCGACGCCAGCCATTGATCCCGGTTGCTATACTGGCTTCGTTGTCTTCACGGGGAGGGTGCAAGCGTTGAGGGTAGCCCTGTTCATACCGTGCTACGTTGACCTCATAAACCCAGAGGTTGGCGTGAGCGTGGTGCGCGTTTTGCGGAAGCTAGGCGTCGAGGTCTCGTATCCGCGGGGGCAGACTTGCTGCGGCCAGCCAGCCTTCAACTCCGGTTTCTTCGATGAGGCTCGCGGCGTCGCCAGGCACTTTCTCGAGGTGTTCGAGAAGGAAGATTGGGACTACATAGTCTGTCCGTCCGGGTCGTGCACCACCATGGTCTCGCACTACTATCCGTTCATCTTCGACGATCAACAATTGCTAGAAGAACGCGAACGCGCAGAGAATCTCGGCCACAGGGTGCGGGAGTTCTCGGACTTTCTCGTGAACGTGCTCGGCGTGAAGGATGTCGGGGCGAGCCACGCGGGACGCGCCGTGTTTCACACGGGCTGCCACCAGCGCAGGGAGCTAGGTGTCCTGAACGAGCCACGCGAGTTGTTGGGGAACGTGTCGGGCCTAGATCTGCTCGACTGGGAGAATGAGGAACTCTGTTGCGGTTTCGGGGGAACTTTCTCGGTGAAGATGCCTGACGTTTCGGTGGCGATGGCTGACGAGAAGATAGCGGCACTGGAACGGAGCGGGGCTGACACGATCGTCTCCTGCGACTCCAGTTGCCTGATGCACCTCGGGGGCAGGCTGAAGAAGACCGGGCACGATACCCGCATCATGCATCTTGCACAGATACTCGACCCTGGAAAGGCTGAGTAGCGATGACGACGAGCAAACCCGCCAGCAAGCGCGACACGGCAGACAAGCGACAAGAAGGCATAGAGAGCAAGGTAGAAGGCTTCAACGACAGAGGCAGGGAGGCGGTCAAGGACAGGGAGCTTCACGATTCGATCTCTCTGTTCACCAACAAGACCCTGACCGGACGCAACGCCAACTTCTGGGCGCTGCCGAACGCGCCCGAATTGCGGGAGAAGGCGTACCGCACCAAACAGGAGACGATGGCTAACCTCGACTCCTACCTAGCGCAGATGGCAGACGCCGTCGAGGAGCGGGGTGGCAACGTATTCTTCGCCAACGACGGCGAGGATGTGGTGAAGTACATCGGGGATCTGGCGTGGCGCAAAGGCGCGAAGATCATCACCAAGTCCAAGAGCATGGCGACGGAGGAGATCGAACTCAACCACCGGCTCGAAGAGGACTACGCTGACCTCGGCCTGGAGATCGTGGAGACCGACCTGGGGGAGTGGATCGCGCAGCTCGCGGGTGACACTCCGTCGCACATCGTCGGCCCGATCCTGCACATGAACAAGAAGCGCGTCACCGAGATCCTCTCCGGCGTCGCGGGCGAGGAGCTTCCACCTGACGTGTCAGCCCTTGGGACCTTCGCCCGCCAGAGGCTGCGCGAGAAGTTCGTAAACGCGGACATCGGCATCACGGGGGCCAACTTCGGCGTCGCCGAAACGGGGACGATAGCCACCGTCACGAACGAGGGAAACGCGCGCCTGGTGACCAGCGTCCCGCCCGTTCACGTGGTCGTGATGGGGATAGAGAAGATCATCCCGAAGTTCGAAGACCTCTCGACGTTCGTGCAGCTTCTCGGCAGGAGCGGGACGGGACAGAAGATCACCGTCTACACCAACTTCATCACAGGACCGCGTGGCGAAGAAGAACTCGACGGCGCTGAGGAATTCCACCTCATCCTGATGGATAACGGACGCTCGAAGCTGCTCGGCACCGAGTACGAGGAGGCGCTGTACTGTATCCGGTGCGGATCTTGCCTCAACGTGTGTCCGGTGTACCGGCAGACCGGCGGCCATGCCTACGGCTCGACGTACTCCGGCCCGATCGGGGCGGTCATCACGCCGCTCTTGAAGGGGGACAGGGAGGCGAAGGATCTTCCCTACGCATCATCGCTGTGCGGCGCGTGCACGGAGACGTGCCCGGTCGGCATCCCGCTGCACGAGCTTCTATTGAAACTGCGAAACCGGCAGGTAGAGGAAGGCATGTCCAGTCGCGCAGAGAGCCTGATGTTCAAGGGCTTCGAGCGGGCCATGAAGACCCCGGCTGCATACAAAGCCGGAGCGAAGGTGGGCAAGATCGCCCAGAAGCCTGTAGTCAAGGACGGTTCGATCAAGGGCGCGCCCGGAGTACGTGCCTGGACGGATTTCAGGGAGCTCGCGCCGATGGCTGATAAGTCCTTCAGGGAGTTGTGGAAGGAGGGGATCTAGGTTGGCTGACCGCACGGAATTTCTGGAGGGGATCCGGCACCGCACCCGCAGGGGCCAGTACAAACCAACGAAATCCCCCGACTCCGTGTGGACCCCGAGGACCGATGGGGTGGAGCCCGAGGAGATAGAAGATGCCCCGGCCCGCTTCTTCGAGGAACTCGAAAAGCTCGGCGGGCATGGCAAGAGAGCCAGGAACATGAAAGAGGCGAGGGACTACGTGCTCGGGGTCGCACGCGAGCGGGAGGCGAAGCTCGTCGTGCGGTGGGACGTGGAGTATCTAGAAAAACTCGGCGCCGACAAGCCTCTGCAAAAAGAAGGCGTTGAGGTCGTCTCGTGGCGCGAGTTACCTGATCTCAGGGAGATAGCCGGGCGCGCGGACATCGGCATCTCCACAGCCGCCTGGGCCGTCGCCGAGACCGGAAGCCTCCTCCTCGAAAGCGGGCCTGGCATGGGTCGCAGCGTGACGCTCCTTCCGCCTTCCTACATCGCGATACTTCCAGCAGACCGGATGCTCCGCACGGTCCCCGAGGCGATCAGCAAGTACGCTGTCGGCGCCCTTCCGGCAAACGTCTGCCTCCACACGGGGCCGAGCCGTTCCGGTGACATCGAGATGTCGCTCGTGGTCGGGATGCACGGTCCCGGCGACATCCACGTGGTGCTGGTGGGATGAGGTTCACGAGCTTCCGGGGCCTGTCTCACTTTTACATTGAACTGTATTTCTCTGCATGAGTAATCTTGCCCGATTCCGCATAAGATCTGTTGGACAGACATTATTTAGAGTATTTCTGCATACTCACAAGTTGAGTGGCTGAAGACGTGTCGTATGAAGAATGACCGCACACGAGCAGTGGTAAAGGACGATTATTCGGCAGCACTCGGAGTCGCTGCATGGTGCTTTGCCGTATGCGAATGGAACGTTGTCTGGTGCTGCGAGCGAATCGAACCGGGGGCACTCCAGCGCATCGTTGGTGAGGAACTGACGGCTGGCCGCATTGCACATAAGTTCAAAGACCTTGTTCGGAACATGCCGCAATCCAAAGAACGAGAAGAGCTAATACCGTTCCGGTCTATTGATGTCATAGTGCCTCCTCCACCGCCTTTACCCACCACGAGTAGCCGCTGAGCCGCTTGAGGAGCGATGGGCTCTCCCAGTAAGGGCGCAGCGTCCGTGTCAGGGCCTCTTGCATTAGGGCGACGCTCTCGAACGTCCTGTTCGACAACTTTCGCCTGAATTCTTGAAACCATCTCTCCGCCGGATCCAGTTCCGGCGAGCGGGGCGGGAGCCTGAGGAAGCTGATGTTCTCCGGATGCGCTCTTTGCT
>JAABUR0100009459.1_pt1 | contig 10973 bp, 20 predicted proteins | sample 5560091 | NCBI WGS metagenome assembly JAABUR01 (sample SAMN10711879, study PRJNA513375) | rock metagenome | isolation source: Antarctica rocks | place: Antarctica: Victoria Land, University Valley sud
CCCGACACTGAGACCTGAGACAAGCGCGCGCGCCGCAGCAACTGGCACGCGGACGCCCTCGAGTGGCTCTGGTTCGTCAACTCGCACCCGGACGTGACGTACAAGAGCATGTACGGCGACAAGGACACCTTCCGGCTCGCCTTCCACCTGGCCGGCAAGGCGGGCGCGTTCTGGCAGGCGCGTTCTTACCCTAATTCCTTAACCCTAACCGTAACGCTACAATACGCACCCCACGCCTGGCGCTCCGCCCCTCCCTGCTTGACCCGCATAGGCGCGGCAGCGGGCGCGGCGTGCAGCGCGCCGAGCCGGCGCCGGCTGCGCGCGCGCCGCATTGCGCCGTGCCGCATGCGCTCTGGGCGCCGGCTCGGCCGTCCCCTCCCGCGCGCGCGCGCCTGTGCGCGCTGCAACTGGCCGCCTTCCACTGCGCGTCTGGCCTTCGACCGGGGCTGAGCAAGCCGTCTGCGTCCTGACTGCATGCGGCAGCAAGCGACGCGCGCGCTGACCCAGGGGCGGCTGCGCGAGCGCAGGTGCCGATGCCGCCGCGCAGTGCGCTCGACCACTCGCCCACCAACGTGCGCGCGGCTGCCTCCGCAGTGCCCATGTGCCTGCGCTGTCTCTCCGGCAGTCTCATGTCACAGCAGTGTCCCCCACACCAGTGAGTGCCAGTGAGCAGATGCGCCCAGCGCCAGCCGGGGCCATTTTGCAGATGGAAGTGAGCTGGATCTGCGCTCCAGCATACAGTAATGCTCTCGGCCCCTCGACCCGGGCAGGACAACCCGCCAGCAGCCTGTACATGGGCGCGGCCCCGCACGACCCGGGCGGGCGCAGTGCGACCGTGGAAAACCTCACGCTCCCCGCCCGAAGCCCCGCCCCCGCCCCGCGCGCGCCGCAGGACAAGCCCGTGAGCTACCTGCACGTGGGTATGGTGCAGCATGACCCCGCCGGCCGCATTGCCTTCCTGCACCGCACGGCCGAGGGGAAGTTCCACCCGCTTGTGCGCGCGTTCCGGCGCGTGCACGTGGTCACGGTGCCGCTGTCGCCCGCGCGCGCGGCCGCCACGCTCGGCAACCGCCAGCGCCACATGGGCTTTGAGAGCCTGCAGGCGCGTCGCCCGCGCGCCCGCCCGCGCGGCGGCGGCGGCCTGCTGCGTGCGGCGTGGGCGCTGCTCAACGAAGACTCTCATTCGCGAGCGCCCCGGATTTGTTGACCCGCCATGCATGTCCGAAGCAAAATGCATTATCAAGTCGTGTATGTTTGCAGCTTGCCAAGGAGGCACTCTGGTGTTGTGGATGTGGACCGAGCCACAGAGCGTATGTGTCCGGTCTTAAGTTTACGTCTGACGGCGCACACTGTGCTGACACCCTCTCCCCCGCCTCGCCGCCGGCAGATCGACGAGCGCACGTACGAGCGCTGCAGCGTGCCGGACGAGCGCGAGTTCCTGGCCGCCTGCGGGCTCAGCCCCGCCCAGGTCTCCTTCCCCATTCCGGTGATGCCGCTGAGCGCGCTGCCGGACGTCGAGCGCGTGATCAACGCCAGCCAGGCTGTGCTGGCCGACCTGCAGGCGCAGTACCACCGCGTAATCATCCTGGGCTGATGCGGGCGAGGGGTCGTCAGTAGCGCCGGCCATGCTGTGCCGGCCGGCCTGCAACGTTCATTGCGTGATCACCCTAGGCTGATGGGTGTGCACGACTGCTTGACGGGGTTTTGAATGTGCATCCTATTTGACAGGATTATGTTGGGATGTGGCAGGGTCCTATGTTCAGCAGCCCACAGGCGCGTGGGCATGTACACAGGACAGAGCATTTTTACTTGCAGGATGCCGCCCCATGAGCCCGCGCTGGGGACTCTCTAATTGGTCGGAGCTTGGTGGCGGGAGGCGGGCCTGGAACGAATGCAGATGCGTCCTTAGCTTCCAGCAACCCCGTCATTTAGTCTTGCAGTGACAGGTTTGTTTGGTTTGTTGCACATCGATTCCTGGCACTCGTGGCACGCGTGCAGCAGGCGGCCAGGTTGCACAAGCTTTCTTGCTGCGCTACCTACCGGAGTTAGCGAGTGCTGTATGTATGCGCTGTAGCGTATGTTGAAGCAGCTTAGCCAGCACTTAACATCATGAGATGTGCACCTGGGCTCTCCGACACAGATGTGCACTGCTCGACCCGAGGCGCTGGGGCAAACAGTTTGCATGCTGAGAAACCCTGAGCGGCTCGAAGACACGTCTGCAGGCACATGAAGCAAGCCGCTGAAGCTTGCTGTCTCCGTAACATGACACGTGCCGCATTTTGCATGCCAGACCCTGACGCTGTCCGCTGCGCACACAATCAGACTCCCAGGGCCATGTGCCCATCTAGGGGTGTGTACAACACCCTGACCAGTGGTGCAACACAGAGCATCCAAACCATGCGTTGCCTCAGGCGCATGATCATGCATGCCAGCGCAGCAGGAGCACGCAGCGCGCGGTGCGCAAGTGTTGCGCGTGGGAGGCACACCCAAGTCTGATTAATGCAGGCCCAACTGTAGACTCAGAAAAGGCAACTCCACAGAGCCCCAGCATGCATTTCCAGCTTTTGCGGCAACCCCCCGTGGGTGGATGAAAGCCACCACAGACACGACCCGAGTACGAGAGATGTACACTGGTGCCCCAGAATGTGCTGCGCAACATAAGCACGTGCTCAACCCGTGGCAGGTAGCGAGGGCGTCATGGCACAGAGGCGGGACTGCTGCTTGGCACCAATATGGTGCAAGCTGCGTGTGCATTGCCCTGACCCACGCACACCAAATAACATCCCCAGGCCAAACCTCTGTCACAGCTAGCTGTAGAAGCGGTGCGTTGGCAGGATGCCGCGTCGCACAACCTGCACCGCAGCAGCCAGTGTGAGGGTAGTGGTGTGCGCAGACGGTAAGACAATTGCCGCTGAGGAATGGGCAGAAGCCGCATGAGCATGCACACTGTCTCGTCAGGCACCCGCACAGGCTCGGCACCCGTTGCATGCGCTCTGTCAGGCTAGCATTTGCGCAGCACTGTCACGAGCCTTGACCTGTGCCCATGCCTGGCTGAGGAGATCCAGCAGCGCTGCCGCTGGGTTGCCCTGCGGTATATAACAGCAGATTCAGCATATGTCCGAATCAATCTGCACCCCCCCTAAGAAAGAAGAAAGAGAAGCCGGTGTATGCACTGCACAGCAGGGATACCCATATGCTGTGGTCTTGCAAGAACTTGAGGCTTTGTTGGCAGTATGCAGGACACATGTGCTGCGCGAAGCCTGACCCAGACTCCCAAATCAGGCCATCAGAAATACGTCCTACACACTACCCAGCTTCATATTTGCACATGAGCTTGAGGTGAGTAAATACAAACTCGTCTAACCTCACCATGTTGACAGCCAGCGCCGCAGCCGCGACAACCTCCGCTAGCGCCTCGCCCGGCGGCTTTGCGCCGCTTGCCGCGGCCCCAGCCTGCGACTCTGCGAGCGAGGCACACACCACGTTTCTTTGTGTGTATGCAAGAGTACCATCATGCATACCAAGAGCAACCTGGCATTGTGGCCTCTTGGGCAGCAGCGCAGCCCCGGCGGCGCGTCCTGGGCAAAGCACGCACAGCGCGTGGACGCGAGCACGAGCTGCAGGCGCACTCCAGGAGCGCCTGCGTCGGGCACGGATTTGGGGGCCAGGCAGGAGAAAGTGCATGGGTGCATGGACGAGTCGAAGGCGCACCGGGCGCGCCCGCGTCAGCCTCCAGCTCGGGCGCCAGGCTGGCAGAGCCAAAGCGCGTGAGCGTGGACGCAACGCTCTCCTGCGGCGCCAGCGCCAGGCTCGTCTTGTACGGCGACAGCGCGTCCAGCAGCGCGGCCACCATCTGCCGCTCCGCCGCCGCCGCGCGCACCGCCGCCGCCACCTAACCGGCGCGCCCTGGACCTCAGGCGCTGCACAGCGTCACCACCACGCAGAGCGGGCTGACCAGGTAGTACATCATACCCCCCGTGAATACTAGCACACCGGGCAGCGTGCTGGGCGAGGCCGCTGGAGCCAGCGCCTGTGGCACCCTCGCGGCGCCGGCGTCACCGCAGCGCTCCATTCTCGCAGCTCAGCTGCAGCCGCCGCCCAGCCCCGCACGCTCCGGGCTGTCCCTAACTAAGTAGGGTATGGCAAGTGGGGTAGGGCGGCAGCGCGCCTGCGCCTCCGCGGCGGCGCACTTGCCCTGCAGCGCACGGTTCTCGCGCAACAGCTCCTCATACTCATGCCGCAGCCGCTCGAGCGACGAGTCCAGGTGCGGCTCAGACGCGGTCGGGCAGCACCGCCTGCCCCAGCGCGCATCCCCTGCTGATTGGGTGTGTTCTGCAGCGGGGCTTATGGCGGTGCTGGAGCAACTGGGGCCAGGCGGCCCAGGCAAGCAGCCTGGGCATGATGGCGGCTGCATGCGGACAGCGCCCAGGACCGCCAGCTGTGGCAGCCTGTGCGCGCAAAGCTCCTGATAACGCGCGCACGTGCGACAGAGTGCAGAAGCCTGACAGGCGCGGCGACCTGTCCGGCCTGCGCCACTGCTTGTGCGCGGGAAGCTGCGGCGCACAGCGGCTCGCTGCGCACTGGAAGGGGGGTGCCTGGGTGCGCACGCCATATTATGACGCTCACTCATGTCCAGGAGGGTGAAACGACAGCGCACCTCTTGGACCCCAGCGACGGCAAGGACCCTGGCGAGCGCAGGCGCTGACGTCGCTCGTCCTCCAGCTGGCGCAGCGCCGCGTCGATACGTGCCTGCGGCTCCGACGCCTCCGCAGCTGCACGGCGCCTGGCGCCCCGCGCGCTCCGTCAACGCTCCGCCGGTGAGCACAGGCAGCCCACTGCCAGGCGCCACGGGCTTCCAAGCAGGTCAGGGCGCTCGCGCGGTCTTACTGTGTGGAAGAAGACAGAGTACACGCGAGCAGGCGCACAACACAGGCCGGATGGCACAGGAGGAGGTGCGGGAGGCCGGAGAGCAGCGCTAGACAACGGTGAGAAGCACGGCGCGCGCTGTTGCAGCGACAGAGCAGGCTTCTGAACTCCAGCGCGCGTGCGCACTGTGCAGCGGAGCAGGCCCCGGTCGGCGGCGGCAGCTCCACGCCCCGGGCTTCCGCGCACGCCGGCGGCAGGGGCGCAGGCGGCACCAGGCTCGACAGCGGCACGTGCTGCAGGTGCGGCGGCGTGTCCGGTGCTGCGCTGCTGGGGCCGGCCTGCGGCATGCCCTCAGCCAGCGCGGCGAGCGCCGGCAGGGCCGCGCCGGCGTCAAAGAAGCTCGCAGCCTCAGGGCTGCCGCCGTCGAAGCTCAGCGCGCCGGAGCCCCACTCGCCGCTGCAGTGCGCGAGCACGCCCGCCACGTCCGGGTCGTCAAACAAGTCCGCCATGGCGGCACGCGGGGCTGCTCGGCGCCGCGGCGCCGCACCTGCGCGCGCTGTGCCGATCTAAGACACGAGCAAGGCAGTGCGTGCGTGCACAAACAACACGGGAACTTGGCATGGTTCAGCACAGGTCTGCGCTTGATATGCTTGAGGACGCGGCTGGGCTCAGCCACCCCGAACGCGCATTGCATGTTCGCATTGTTCCCAGCACTACGGCGCTTGGCGTGCTATCGTTCCACGCACCATAGAAGTATAGGCAGCATACACTGCAGCACTTCCAGGCGCTCGGGCGGCCCGGGGGGGAGCAAGCATGCTCCTAGCTACCCTGGATTCACTAGCCTGTGCAGCCGCGGCTGCGCAAGGTAATGGCTGCCCATGTTTTGCTTACTATGCGGGTGCTGCAGGCCTGCCTTCACCTGGACCGCAGCAGGCCTGGGTCCGTCCTCAGACGCCCTCACACGCCGTCAAGGCTGGACGGAGCTGCCTGCCGTGCCAGCACCAGGGTGCAGGTCCAGGAGCTACGCCATTGCCCAGGGACGCTCAGCTCTCCAGGCAGTCAGGCCGTGGCGCTGGTGCCACAACACAGAGGGGCGAGGCCTGGTTGCCACCCACCCAAACGCTCCCTACAGTCAACGTCAGCCACGTGAGACAGAGCCCGGTTGCACTGTGTCAAGGTACAGGTTGTGTGGAGTATGCTTTGGAAGGGGGTGAACAAGAGGAGCTGCAAAACTTGTGTTTGCACAGATGAGGGTCCCGTGACCCTCCATCTGTGGTGCTTCACCGATCTGGTCCGTCCACCTATGCCATTGAGTACAACGCAATCAGATTCATACCGTCCAGACAACCATCGTTCAGCAAGGCATAACAACGCACAAGGTCTTGAGAGCACCGGCTGGGGATGATGTTCACGCAGAGGGCAGCTTTCTCAGGCTGCGCGCTTGCGCCGCGCACCGCCTGTCGCCGCAGCTCCCGTAGCACCGTGCAGCCCCGCGCCGAGTGGACAAAGGCAAGCTCGCAGCTCTGCTTTTAATTCGTGTTTGAGTTGTCCAGGCCATGGTGCTTGCACCTGCAGCTGAGAACGGTGCGCGGACAGGTATGCACACTGGAGGAGGTGAGGGGCAACCAAAACCGCAAGGTGTGCACACCGTGTTCAACCAACCACTGCGTCACTGCTTGTTTTCAAGCTTAACGCTGCTCCAGCGCTTGCAAGCTACCCCGGGCCCCCTTTTTGCTTCGCGATGCAGCCTAGCCCCGGAGAGGCATGCAAGAGCAAGCTCTTGCGTGCTTGTCACACACATGTGTGTTTGCTGGAAATCTTGGCAGGCGCTGACGCTTGCGAGCGCGTGCAGGTTGTGGACGTGGGTGGGAAGAAGGTGCTGGTGGCCGAGGCAGACGGCCAGGTGCGGGCTGTGGCGTCGTGGCGTGCTGGCACGCCGTACTGTGCGCTCACCGAGGCGAGCGGGAGTGCGCAGGTGTACGCCGTCTCCAACAAGTGCACGCACCTGAACGTGTCGCTCGTGGGGAAGACCGCGTTTCTCCAGGGCAAGGTGTGCCCGTGCGCACCGATACCTCGCTAGTGACAATGCCAGGCTTCGCATGCACACCTGCTCCAGCCATACGTCGCCGAAGCAACTACAACGCTTATTGCGAGCATGATGCATGTAATATGACCTGCGCAGGTCGAGATCAAGTGCATCGTGTGTCCAGCGCATGGCACGGCCTTCGACTTGGCCACAGGTGCCACCCCAAGCGTGCGCAAGGGCGTGTGCTGCCCGATAGCTCGGAACGTGTGTATGAGCAGCAGCAGCATGTCAAGTGCACATGCAGCTTTGTGCGTGAGCTGCGTCGTGTGCGGTTAGCCAGGCGCTCTCACATGGGTCCGTGGGTCCTGGCAGGCCTGTGCACATCTGCATCATGCCACCAGGGCATGCACCTTGTTCCTCGCAGACAGTCCCGACCTGTTCAGAGGGGCGATGCAGGCGAGGTGCAGGGCGGCTGGTGCCCCAACTTCCCCGAGCTGCCCTTTGTCGGCAAGGGCACGAAGCAGCGGCCGCTGCCGACCTTCCAGAGCCGGGTGGACGACGCTGGCAACATCGAGGTGGCTGCCTGAGGCGCGACCTGCCGCAGGAAACTGTGCTCGTTCGGGTCTTTGTGCAGTGCACCATTCTTCCTAGCGCGTCTTTCTGTATCGCATGTGGCGGCGTCCATCCCTTGGCAAGGGCACCACGCCTGGCTCCAACTGACCCATTGAAGTCTGATTGAATGGGTTGGAACATTGGGGTAGCCGCTCGGAATGTGTGTATGAGAGAATGCTGATAGCGGAGGTAACGTGATCGCATCCTGGTCGACATGTTGCGCATGCTGTGGCTCTCTGCATGCAAAACATCTTGCTTGGATGTAACTATCAACCACAGCAACCTGCTGGCCAGACGTGCTGGCCGCTGTTGACGGCACAGCTGTGGCGTTGTCCCTGTGACAGCAGTGCAACACTTCATAGCATGCACATAAGCTCTCGTATGGGCCGTACCGCTTACATGCTTGTTTTAAAGCTCCTTCCTGCGCAGACAACACCACAGCACGTGCAAACTACATTGCTCCGCATGTCTGTGTTAGAGTCCGTCTGCCGTGCAGCACTTCAGGGAAGTTTTGCCCAGAAAGAGTCGCAGCTGTTGTGCAGCCGGCCGCAAACATCCAGCAGCGCCCTCAAAGTGCATTGTGGGATGGTCTTTGCAAACATCAAAGCTCAAAAGCCACTCAACTGGCAGATGCAGCATCAGGTGCAAGATTGGCCGCACACACATCTCTGTGCTGCAGAGTGCTTCCCAACCTGCAGAAGACACCACCAGATACACCACCACGAGTAGATGCCACCAGGACTTGAACAACATAAACAATGCGCATCAGCGCAGCACTGAAAAAGTCGACAGTAAAAAGAACTGCGCCCAGAAGCGTGCATAAACCCCGGGATACTGCCTTCGAAGCCCCAGGCTACAGTGCTTGCACACAATCCAGATCTATGTTGAGGTTTGCAGCGTGCTCAGGTGTGCAGACGCACCCAGGCCGCATGCAAAAATTGCATTGATGGTGCTATCCTCAGACTGCCACACAGGCTTGCGATACAAAGGCACCGAATGTGGGATGCGGCCTAGGCCAGGGCGGGCGGCGGGGCGCGGCGGCCGGCACAGGCCGGGTCGCCCCGGCGGAAGGTCACGCGGTCGCCTTCCTCGAGGAACGGGTCCTGGTTGCGGTGCCACACCCACTCCGCCTCGGTCGCCGACTTGACCTCGAGCACGCCCATGCCGAAGGAGGGCTCCCTGCCGCGCCGCCGCGGGCCGCGTCGCGCGAGCGGGCCCATGCGCAACAAGGGAGGCGTGCCAAGGGCGCACGGGGTTGCCATTGCTGGTTAATCTGTTCCGCTTGCACTCAGCTGCTACTCCACTGCTCAGCAAGGCCTGCCCGGGATGAGCAGTCTGTGGATGGGAGCTGGCCTGCATCATATTAACCCAAACAACTGGCCAGAGTCAGCAGTAGCGCTGCAGGCCGCTCATCATGCTTGCCTTTATTGTGGCTGCGTCAAACCGCATGCCACCTGGCAACCATGATCGCACTTCTGGATACACGTTGGAGGTCACACATAGGGCCCAAGAAAAAGAGGGCAACTGTGCAATGCTCGGCTTTGCGTTTCATGATGGTAGCTTGTTCAAACGCATCAGACATGCACCCTGCATCTGGGCATTACATGCTTCCATGGCACCGCAATGCATGCATACCCATGCCAGGACTGTGTATGGCTGTAAGCATCAGACCGACTTCTTGGGCGCACCGGAATGCAGACCACAGGGGCTGCTCGCTGGGGCAGAAGTGGCCGTCCTGCTTGGTGGGGCACTTTGTGATACTAGGCCGCTTCTCCTTGGCCGGGCAGCGCCCGGGCTCATCCACAAAGTTGACATACAGCTTCTCGATGTTCCCGCCATCGCCTGGCAACGCCGGAGCAGCACAGCGCGTCAGCGCAGCAGCTCTCGCGTCAAAGGTCTGGACCTGCACTGCACAGGCGAGCGAGCCACAGGGCTGGCTGTGAACCTGCCGCGGAGCGCCACTGGGTGCACAGAGCCAGTCAGCAGCATGCAGACTACTAGGCCAGCGGCCCAACACTGGTACCCGACACTGGTATGATGTCCCGTGCCGCCCTGCGCTTCCCATGCAAGACTCAGTGCACAGCAACTGGCGCATGCACTGCTGGCGCATGTGCAGCGCTGCATGAGCAAGCGCCACTGCTTGAGCATGCAAATGGCTTGACAGGCCCAACACTGGTACCCGACACCGGTATGATGTCCCGTGCAGCCCTGCACTTCTCATGCAAGACTCAGTGCACAGTAACTGGCGCATGCACTGCTGGCGCATGTGCAGCGCTGCATGAGCAAGCGCCACTGCTTGAGCATGCAAATGGCTTGACAGGCCTCGATGATACCCAGGTATGGGATCCTGCGCAGGCTGGCATGCGTGTTGGGGGGCGGGAGCAGGGAGCATGGCGCGCGAACCTATGGTTATGTAGTGAGGTGCGCAGGGGTTGACCTGGTAGTCGTACACGCGGTTGTGGCGCTCGTATGCGTGAACGTGCCTGCAGGTGGGGGCGCATACCCCTAGCCTTCACATGTGGCCCTCACGCCTCCTCTTGTGGCCATTGAGGCATAAAAAGGGCATCAGAGAGGTACACTCGTCTCATCCCCTGTTGACACTGGGCCACATCTACACAAGCTCCCGACTCAATACGCTCATCCTACCTCGGAATGACAGGGACACGTACACATCCTGCTATGCAATCTGGCGATTGCACACATATCCAGGCCGAGCAAGGCCCCTGACACCAAGGCCAGGCGGGCGGGCAGGCGCTGGCCGCGCGGCCGCGGCGGCGGCGCACCCATTGAAAACCAGGTCCACGCCGCCCTCATACACAATCGGCTCAAGCGCCAGGCGCATGCACTCCATCTCCTTGAAGTGCGCTTCGTACGTGTTGTACCTGCGGTGCGCGCGGCTAGGGTGTAGGGTATACCTACCCTGCCCTTATCCCGCGCAGCAGCTGCTGCGCGGCGCAGTGCGCGGCGCGCGCTGCTGCCTCATGGCGCCCCGCCCGCGGCCTCCTGGGCCCGCCCCTGGAAACAAGCCCGTCCGTATGTCTGCAAACCGGTACAGGCTGGGGTGCTCCCGCATAACTTGACATATGAACTTGCAAGTGCTCCCAGCGAGAAACACCAGCAGGCCGGTCTACAGACCTGGACAGCGAGTCTGCGTAGGCGACCTGGGCGCCCGTGCGCAGTCGCCCCGCAACTCCCAGGTCAACACCGCGCGCATGGCAGCAGAGGTGCAGCCGCTTCACCACAGTGAATACGGCCGCACAGCCCGTCTGCTGACCCAGCACGGCGATGCTGCCCTGGTCGTCGCACATGTCACTGCAGGCAGTGGCCAGCGGCATGGGCGCCCAGGTCGCCTATGCAGACTCGCTGTCCAGGTCCACAGACTGGTCTGCGGTGTTTCTCGCAAGGAAGACTTACAAATTCATATGTCAAGCAATGAGAAAGCACCCCAACCCGGGCCTGTTTGCAGGCG
>JAABUR0100009464.1_pt1 | contig 10968 bp, 12 predicted proteins | sample 5560091 | NCBI WGS metagenome assembly JAABUR01 (sample SAMN10711879, study PRJNA513375) | rock metagenome | isolation source: Antarctica rocks | place: Antarctica: Victoria Land, University Valley sud
CCCGGTCGTTGGCTCTTGAGGCACAAAAAAACCACGAGCGCGTCATGCTCGTGGCCGTGGGCAGAGTACGGCGAGGGTGCGGCGTGGTGGCCGACGATGGGACGGCGGCGACGGCAAGCTAGGGGATGACGATGATAGGCGGACACGTCGGCCTCCGTGGGCCGCTGTCACCATCGCGTCTACTCTGCCCTAGCTATGAGGTCATGTATGCCCCTCCACTATCGCCAACGCCCCCAGTGTAGCGCATATGGCGGGCCCGATGCGCATGATGAGCCGCTCCACATCGGGCCTTAGCGTATGATACGGCTCCAATGTCGCACCCCAGGTATTGGGCGTCTCAAAATCTCTAAGATGCCCTGAGATGGGCATTATGAGACGACTTATGCGACCCGTCGAGCATTGTGCCTCCGAAAGTGTACCTTGTGAGACCCCGGTCCTGGGTGCCGGAGTCGGGTGATCGCCCTCCTATCTGCCCGTCCCGACGACGGGAAGAGCCTACTGCACCTTTTTGAGGGGATATGCAGAAACCCCCAAATGATCGACCCAAAAACCGTGCAAGGAAGCGAACCAAGTGACACGCGGAACCCCTAGACCTTGTGGTGAGGCTGAGGGTGTGACGTCCGCGCGTCGCCGGGGTGCCGCATGGCCTGATACATGAGCGCCATGACGCCCAGCGCGAGCAGGATGTCGCCGACGCTGTAGACATTGCCCAACCCACCCGCGATCCGCACCGGGATCACGTCACTCAAGACGCCCAGTCGCGTCGCGGACGTCGCCAGGTGCGCGTTGTTGAACATATGGCCGTCCGTGATTGCACGGACCGTCCGCGCGCCCCGCACCATCCGCAGCGCCGCGGCGCTCACCGGCATATACCCCCCATTGGCGACAATCACCGTCATGTTGAGGACCACGCCAAGGATCGCCATGCGCGCCGCCGGCCCCAGGCGCCAGTTCGCGAGTGCGCCGGCGGCGACGAGGCCAAGGGAGACGACGTAGAGCGCGCCGCCGGCGTGGGCGACCAGCGGCGCGGTCCGCAGCGGCGGGAGGTAGAGCGCGACCTGCATGGCGAGCGCGGCGAGCAGGACGCCCGTGCCGCGCACGCGCAGCAGCAGGGTCGCCAGGGCCTGGAGCGAGCCGCCGCGCGCCAGGGCGAACGGCACGACCAGGACAACGGGGACGAGCAACAACACGCCGACCTCCTTACCGCGCCGGCCGCGTCCCGCACACCGGGCGTGGACGCGTCCGGCGGTCGATAAGCAGCCTATAACCACTTGAAGCCGGCGCCCGCGGCCAGCACCAGACTGGCCAGGGAGGCCCCGGCGAGGATGAGGCGGGGAACGAGCGGGTGGACCCGGCAGGCCAGCGAGCGCGGGATCAGTGTAGCGATCTTCATGGTGGGCTCCTTCACAGCCCTGCGATGTCGGCTCCGGCCGCGCGGCGTCTCCCGCCGCTCGACGACCTGGAGGACGAGGGGCTGTCCGCACTCACTGTACCAACAAAAGCACTCGTGAGTCAAACGTTTCCGTTCCTCCGCGACAGTGATACGGGTAGGGCGTCGTCGCCGGCGACCCACACCCGGCCCTTGCCGGCGTCCTTGGCCGCGTAGGCCGCGGCGTCGGCGGCCTGAATCAACGCCGCGCGCGTCCGCCCATGACGCGGCCACACCGCCACGCCCAGGCTCGTCGTCGTGCCCACGCGCGCGCCGTCACGCTCAACCGTGACGGCCGCGATGGCCGCGCAGGCGCGCGCGGCCACAGCCATCGCCTCGGTGAGGTCGGCGTCGGGCAGGAGGGCGGCGAACTCGTCGCCCCCGTAGCGTCCGGCGACGTCGGCGGTGCGGATGCTCGCGCGGAGCGCCGCCGCGATGGCCACGAGCGCCGCATCACCGGCCTGGTGGCCGTGGCCGTTGTTGATGGCGCGGAAGTCGTCGAGGTCGATCATGAGCAGGGCGAAGGACCGGCCGCCGCGCGTGGCGCGGGCGATCTCCTCATCGAGGCGGTCATGGAAGGCGCGGTGGTTGAGCAAGCCGGTCAGTCCGTCGACGGAGGCCTGGGCCAGGGCACGCTCCGCCCGCTCCTCGGCGGCGAGGGCGCGCGCGGCGGTGCGCAGGGCGGCGTGCATCGCGGCGAGGGGCGGCGCGAACAGGCCGAGCAGCAGCGGGTCGACGCGCCAGGCGACGGCGGCGAGGATGCCGATGGCGGCGGTGGCCAACTCGGGGAGTAGGGCCGGCCACTGCTCGGCGCGCCAGACCGTCCACGGCGCCTGCCGCGTAGCCACACTGATGACGCCGACGACGAGGGCGCTATTGAGGGCGTAGTACAGGGCGATGAGCAGGGCGAGGGCAGGGAGCGCGGCGGCGACGTGGCCCGGCCGGAGGGACAGGGGCGTGGGGATATGGGCGAGCGCCAGGCTGGTGAGGCCGACGGCGAGCGCGGACACGCAGGCGTTGAAGGCGCGTTTGTAGAGGGGGCGGCGTTGGGGCAGTTCGGCCGCGCAGGCGGCGGCGAACGCCACGAACAGGGGCAGCGGCGGCGGGAAGAGCAGGAGCACGGCGACATGGGCGGCCCCGCTGATCGTCTGGCTGGATTCGGCGGTGATCTGGAGCGTGAGGGCTTCGCTGCCGTAGGTGAGTAGGGCGAAGACGAGGACCGCAGGGATGACGCCAGGGCGGGCGAGCGCGACGGGCAAGAGCGGTGCCTGGAGCAGCAGCACGGCCGCGCAGGCGGCATAGATCGCCCACAGATAGCCGCGCAGCGCGCGGGGTCCGTCCTTCACGGCATCCTCATGTTTCTCCCTCTGCCACGTCGACACGTGGGCGGGTGGATGGTTCCCGCCTACTATAGCACCCGCGACCGCACCCGCCTATCCCCCAGGTGGGGCGGCCGCACAGCGCAGGGCGTCAGTAGCCAACAGGCAGCCATTGATCGGCGACCTCAGCCACGGCACGGGGCAGTTGTCGGTGCCAAGACCGGCGTGTAGATAGCGACTCATCCATGAGTGAGGAGAAGGAGGAGCAGACTCCCTCCTCGCTTTCTAACGGGCTCCGGTTACTAACACTACTTTGGCGTGATGCCATTTTCCCGGTTCAGCGTCCGGACATAGTAACCGGTAGTGAGGTGCGGTGAACCGCATAATCATCGTCACAATCATCGTTAGGGACAATGCTAACTGGTCAATGTGACTGGCGATTTTGGAAGTCGCCAAAGTAGTGCTAAGCACATGACCATAAGTTCGGCACGTTTTTCGCGTCTGGCTCACGCTCAGATAGGCCATGCCAGACTTGTGGACACCTGCTTAGTAAAGAGGAGGGTGGTTCTTGTAGGGGTCCGACTCCAATGATAGTCGGACCCCTACTACGACAAGGCCGGGTTCTGCTCACTGGCGCGCAAACCCTGCGCTCGATGAGAGATACAAATGACGGGAGCGGAGGGGGGGAAGGTTTGACCTTCCCCCCTTCCACTCCCGTCATTTCATGTGAGAAATGATACTCCCGAAGGAGATGTGTGGCGACTGGTCTACTGATGGCCGGGAGGACCACTATGGCAGTGGTTCTTGTCGCCGTACCCGTGCCCCGGCTTGCATTGCTGCGGGGTCGGTCCGCTCCCACTCCCGCTTTCACTTTGTGACGGCGTGGGCAGACAGCCTGTAAAGGGTCCCGTGTTCGATTGGCCGGAGTTGGCCTGACCGGAGTTGGCCTGACCGGAGTTGGCCTGACCGGAGTTGGCCTGACCGGAGTTGGCCTGACCGCCGCTGTTGAGCGACGCCCCGACGAGCGTCCCCGTGATGACGCCAGCGGTGAAGTCTATGGCGGCAGATGGCGCTAGGATGCTGCCCTGGATGGCCACGTTTTGCAGCGTCAGGGCCGTCGCCTGGTAAAAGTTGTAGAGCACATGGCTGGCGTCGACCCCAGTGAGGGTGAAGTTCGCGTTGGTGAAGCCCCCGGTCGTTCCATCAATGTTGACTAACACGGTGGACGAGGCCGGGGCATTGATAGTGACGCTCCTGGCTCCCGCCACGGCGCTTCCTGAGACCGTGAAAACATTCAGGGTCGTGCTGGACCCACTCAGGGTGAGGGCACTGTTCTGAACGCTCGTCGTCCCGTTGGTCGTTAGCGTCGCGTAGTACGTGGACAGGCCGCGTAGCTGGGTCGTGGCGGCCCCAAAGTCGAGCACGGAGCCCTGCTGGGCGCTCCCGCCCTGAGGGAAGGTCACGTTGGTCAGCGTCCCCTTGCCCCCGTACACGGCGTTCCCGTTCTGGACGGCCCCATTGGTGAACGTCAGGTTGCCGCCGACGACCAGCACGTTACGGGTTCCATTGGAGGTGGGCAGGGTGGCTCCCACGCTATAGTCGCGCAAGGTGGCGTTGCCGCCCACGGCGAGCGCGCCCTCACTGTCCGAGCCTTGCAGGGAAGCGTCGCCGGTGACGAACACATTGAAGGGCGTCGCCGCCCCCAGAGGTGTCGTCGCGCAGGGTGTGGTGTCGGAGGCGGCAGACGTCGTGTGCGCGGCATAAGCGCTCCCCGTCACGCCGACCATGGAGGCGAGGGGCGCGAGGGCGAGGGCTCCCGTCAGGAGGATCAGGGGAGGCCGTCGTCGCTCCCTGTATCCTAATATCGTCGTCAAGCTCTTTCTGGTTCCTAACATCGTCGTCAAGCTCTTTCTGGTTCCTAACATCGTCGTCAAGCTCTTTCTGGTTCCTAACATCGTCGTCAAGCTCTTTCTGGTTGATTGTCCGATCATCCGCATTGTCCAGTTCATGTCCTCGGTCGGCGTGACCCAGGATAGTGCGTCGTAACGCACGACCTCTTCCTCTTCCTGGATTGCTACCCCCTCTCTATGAGGCATTTACATGAGGCACTGCTAGAACTCTATCTTTGCACTTTTTGTTTGACTACCACATGTTGTTGTTCGCCAAGCGCGACGATCGCAATATCTAGCGGGCAGAAGCCGTTTTACTTGACAATAATCGAAAAGTGCAAAGATAGTACTAGAAGCAACAGGTAATATAAGTATCGAATAACAAATAATAAGGCAGAATGCGTGCCAACGTAAGCGGGAGACCCTTTCCTTATCCATATATATGGCACGGGGACGATGCTGTCCTGGCATGCGACGCTGCTGCTCGATCGAGACAATTACCCCGCCCCGCGCCACCGGTTCGCGCTACCAACCATCGTCGCAACGTAGGCAGGGGGGCTGCGGTCGAACGCGCCTAGGCTGGCCTCGACGCTCCTGCGCCGAGGCGCGCCGCCAGCCGCCCCATCGATCCTGGATCGTATGACACGCTGGGCCACCCAGACCCTTGCCCTGCTGCTCGGCGGGCCGCGCCGCTCGAACACATGCACGGCCACCATGCAGGGTGGGCCGGAGCCGCGCGTCTACCGCGTCCAACTCCTTGCGCTGGCACGCTGCCCGGCACCCCTGGCGTCGCCCTGCTACACGGCTGTCGTGCGCTGAGGGACAGCTAGAACCGCTGCTCGCCCCATCAGTCGCCCTCGCTGTAGCGGTGCCGGCGATACCACTCCTCCCCCATCTGTGTCCTGATCGTCGCCCATTCCTCCTCGATACACGCCGCGCAGCGGCCGATCGGCCCCGGCCCCGGCGTACCCCCGCAGGTCGGGCAGGTGTCGCCCGCTGCGTCTGCGGGACCCAGGACGGCCGCGCTCACCGGTGTCGTCAGGGCGATGTCGTCGCCCCCGGCTGGTTCTGCCGGTGTCTCCCACATGGACATGCCGTGCTCCTCTCGTGCCTCGTGTCGTCGCTCAGGATGCCTGTGCCGTGGTCTCGGTCGAGGCGGCCGCCTCGACGACGTACTCGACGCGCCCGACGCGCTCCGCGTGCAGGGCGGTGTAGTCGATCTTTTGCAACGCGCCGGTTACCTTGCCGTGCAACTTCTGCTCCAACCAGGTCTTGTTGAAGGCACCGGGAACCGCCACGCGCAGTACCGCGCCGTCCTGGTCCAGGGCGCGCGTCGAGGCCAGCCACGCGTTGAAGTTTTCGGGGGTCATGACCTGGGCGAGTTCGTCGAGGGCCGCGCGCCACACCGGATGCTCCTCGGCGATGGGCAGGCGGTCGGGGCTGTCGGACCACGCCGCATAGGAGCCGACGGGCTCACCGCGGCCGTCATCACGCCGGCGACGACGACGACCTGACGGGCCGGATCGCTGGCGATCCGTGTCCAGACCGATGTCTGGCGTCTGGGGCGGCGCGGGGTGCAAGAGGTCCTGCAGAACGGCGAACAGGTAGGGCATGCCGTTGGTGGCCTGGCCGTCGTGCCGGCGCTTGACGATGCTGGCCTGGCGGTCGCGGGTTCGGGCGGCCGCCTCGTCGAGCAGGCGCAGGAAGCGGCCGGGGGACACGCCGGCGTCACGGCGCAGGTTGCGGGCACGACCGAGACTTGAGCGCGGCGCGTCGTCCCCTAGTTCGTCACTCAGGGCGGCGATCACGACCGCGAGCGCCTGGTCGGGCGGGTCCGCGTTGGCCGGAGGGTGGCCATCGGTAGACTCCGTGGTCAGTGTTGCTTTAGTGGGGGTAGGGGGTATCGAATCGAGATCGAAGTTTTCTATTTCGATTGGGTTTACTTGGGGTGAAAGATTCTTCATCCCTTCCCCACGCAATCCTTCGCCCTCCCCTACGGTCAGTGTGGCGGCTTTCTTAACGGTGTTTTCGAGTCCATTGCTACCGGCCTCTGCACATAGTGACTCCTGTTCCGCGTCCCTCTGTACCCCCTTGTGATGGTCACATAGCCCATCATTGCACGCATCGTTGGCGGGGGTCGCCGGCGTCGCGGGGGCTGCGGCGTCGGCGGGGAGCAGGCCGTCGAGCCGCGCGAGCCCTTCGACGGCCGCGAAGAACGGGCGCAGGTCGTAAGCGTTCGTGGACTGCCGTCCGTTAGTGGATAGTCGAGTCTGTATGTGCAGTAACCCCTTTCCCTCCAAGGAACGGAGATAGCCCTGGATCGTGCGCACGCTCTTACCCATGCGCGCCGCCAACGCCGCCTCGCCAGGGTACGGATCGCGCGCGGACCACCAGTAGGTGCAGAGCTGCGCGATGAGGACCATCTCGGCTTCGCTCACGCCGAGCCGTGCATAGTACACCCAGGCGTAGGTCGGCAGCGCCGTGTACCCGCCCACGAGCAGCCAGGCCCCGTAGCGGACGACCAGGCGCCGGTCGATTCCGTCGATGGTGTCGAGGGGCGGCGGTGTAGTTTCTCTAGCGTCGGGGCTGGGTGGATATTGACATGCACGCGCCGGTCCCGTATGATTGCTCATAGGTACTCCTCGGAAGCACAAAGCTCCCCTGTGAGTCCCGAAAGCTCTTTTGGGGGTGGTAGCCCGGTTGAGTTTTCGGACCCGATTTAGCGGCCTGGTGGGTGATTCTTAGTCCGCGACACCAGAGCCGGACAGTATTAGTCGTAGCCTTAACCCACCGGGGCAACCCGGTGGGTTTCGTGCGTCTAGCACGAGCACGCTAGAACATAGCAAACTTCTCCATGCTGGGCATCATAGCGCATACCACTGCGCACACGCAACGGGTGGGGTTAATATAGCACACCTGTTCTATACATGCGCCGGGTGGCACGTGTCCTCGACGGCTGCAATGCGCGTGGCGTGCGTGGCCGCGTCATGGGTCAGGGCGGGCTCGAACTGCGCGTAGTCCTGCACGTCCTCCGGGTCGGCACAGACCGGGCAGAAAAGGATAGCGTAGCTCTCCAACTCGCCTGTTTGCTTGTTCCTGACCGTCACGCTGTGCGCGTAAGCCCGCGGCGCCTGCACCGCAGGGTTGGTGCGTAGCGGAAGAGGGAAGACTGCCACACCGCACGCGAAGCACGCACAGGGCTGTCCCTTGCGCCGCTCATCGTCGGTCGACATCATCCATCCAGCTGGCATTGTCGTCTCCCCTCTCGTCCACATTGCGCGTGTCTCAACGTACGCGTCGGCCGCTATGTCACTCGTCCCGGCTGCCCTAGCCTTACCGTCCCCTCCGGCACACAATCCTGCCCAGGTCGTAGACGCGTGCCCCGAGCTGGACCGTCATAGCCAGGCAGCTTAGCAGGACCAGAGAGGCAACGACGGCTGTGAGACCCTGCAGGAACACGGAGTCGCTCCGCAACGCGCCTTCCAGGAGGAGCGAGCAGGGAAAGATCAACAGGCCGAAAAGCCCCATAAGGACGCTCGTCCTCCCGACCAGGGCGATAGCGTCTCGGACCTTGTCACGGCCGTCCACGGGCAAGATCGCGTGATTCAGGGCGTCGAGGTAGTCCAGGGGAAGCGTCCGCACCAGATCCGTTAGCAGGCACGCCCACCAGCGCAGCAGGCCGGAAACGCCCCCCCGACGATAGACCATCCGGCAACGATCGTCGACGGCGCTGTCCATCGGCGTGCCGAACTGGCGGCGATGGGACGCGGGATAGAGGTGGAGAAGCAGGCGATAGAGCGCGATGGACAGGGCGACGATCCGCGGCGTGTGGTCGCGATCGGGGGGCGCGCTCATATCAGCCCCCCGACGCGCACCGCGCGCGACCCGGCCATGCGACGCCAGAGCGCGCGCACGCGCCCCAACTGTGGCCGCGCGTCCATCGCGGCAACCGTGTCCATCATGCGTTGCCGCTCGGCCGCCGCCGCGCGGTGGCCTTCATCGGTCAGACGATAATAGCGCCGCCGTTCGTCGTCCCCCGCGGCGACCGGCCGATCGGACACCTCCACGATCAGACCCGTGTCGAGCATGCGTTTGATGGCCCGGTACAAGGTGCCCGGCGCCAGCACGACTTTCCCGCCGGTCGACGCCTCGACCTCCTGCATGATGGCATAACCGTGGCTCTCGCCCTCGCCGAGCGCGATCATGATGTGCAGGACGACCGGGCTGAGCGGACTCGCGACCGCCGGATCGCCGCCCTTGTCGGCTTTCATGGACACCCTCCCTACTCTATTACCATTGTATCTATACCATGGTAATAGAGTAAGGGACACCCGCGCGTTTGTCAAGTCGTCCCTGCTTGTCATGCCGCGCCCCCTCGTGCTATCATTGCGCCGGTGGCGGAACTACTACGCGCCGGTGGCGGAACTATTACGCTCATTCTACCGCTGGCGTACTACTCTGTCAACGCATATTTCCGAGCGATGTACGCCGAGACAAGACAGGTTGTGTGGAGAGGGGAGGGCCCGAGGCGGCCATGCAACTCAAGGATCGGTTGGGGGAGCTGCGCCGCGAACGCGGCCTGACCCTGCGCGCACTGCGCGAACGCGTTCTGGAGCGCACCGGCGCCGTCCTCTCCATCTCCTACCTGTCCGAGCTTGAGCGCACCGACGCGCTGCCCTCTCTGGAAACGCTGGCGCGCTTGGCGCGCGCCTACGACCTCTCGCCCCAGGACCTGCTCGCGCCGGTCGATCTGCCCGCGGGCGACCCCGCGCGTGGAGACGCTGGGGGCGGGGACACCCTGGCCCAATATCCCCCCGGCCTGCGCGCGCTCATCGTGCGGGGGACGGTGACGCCAGAGTGGCCTGGAATAAGCGTAGCTGTCACCAAGTGCAAGGTATGTTGATAGATAGGCGCGCAAGGTCGGCCGAAAAGAGGTGGTAAGTGCCGAGAATGCCAAGAGTCGGCTCTTATTGGGGATCAGGGACGGTCGATGATGGCCCTGCACCATGTTAACGACCGGCGCAAGGTCGTAAGTGCCATTTCCGGCACCACAGTCGGCACTTTAACCAATACCTTGAGCGTCCAGCTATAAACTTACCTTGCCCCTGGTGACAGCTACGCTTATTCCAGGCCAGAGTGGGCGGGGGCGCTCGCCCGCATCGAGTTCCGCGGCCAGCGGCCCCGCTCCGAGGACGAGTGGCAGGCCATCTACGGCCTGCTCAAGGCGTTCCTCGACCCGGCGACGGTCGGCGAGGCGCGCATGGCCCCCACGGTAGACCTGACGGACGACGTGGGCGACGCAGGTGCCGCGCGTGATGGGGAGGCGTGAGATGGAGGAGAGGACAGGGCCGCTGGACGCGCCGGACGCGTGGCTCACGCCGCGCATGCTCGATGAGAAGATCCGCGCCCTCGTCGCCGACGCGCGCCGGCGGCACGACCTCCCGGTGGGCTGCGCGGGCGCGGTCGCCTGTGCGCGCCTGGGACTGCGGCTCCAGCACGGTCCGTTGCCCGCGGGGATCGACGGCTTGCTCGCCGGCAATTGCGTGGTCGTCGCGAAGGCCCTCACCCACCGGGCGCGCGTCGAGTTCAGCATCTACCACGAGATCATGCACCGCCTGATCGAGGAAGACGGCGCGCTGATCGAGTACTACACCACGCGCCTGCGTCGCGACGACCGGGCCTACCACGTCGCCATCGAGCGCTGCTGCCAGCAGGGGGCGGCCGAGTTCCTGCTGCCGCGCGCCGACGTCCAGGCAGCCATCACCGCCGAGGGTTTCGCACCCGACCTGGTGGGCCTCCTCGCCGAGCGGGCGGGGGTGTCCCTCGCCGCGGCGGCCATCCAGCTCGCACAGTGCGCGCCGGTCGAGTGCTACGTCGTCCTCTGCGGTCCCGGCCCGACGGGGCTCGTCGTCGCGTATGCCCCCACGAACGGGCGCTACCCGCTCGCGCGCGCCAGCCCCATCCCCGCCGACCACCCGCTCGCGCGCTCCTGGCGGACGCGCGCGCCGGCGAGCGGCTGGTCGTACGTGCCGTTCCCCTCGGGCAAGCGCGTCCCGTGCCACTGCGAGGCCACCTACCGCATGGGGCGCGTCATCGGCGTGCTGGCCCACGAACGGCCCGTCCCCCACGCGCAACTGGCCCTCCCGTTCTAAGGATTATGTGGCTGAGGAGCCGGATGAGATCAACGCCTGACGTCCAGCGGTAAAGACACGTCACTCTCGCGAGGGAGTGGCTGTGTTCAGCACAGCGTCGGCATCGCCCATTCTACGCTCACAGGTGCATAACCTATTGAGATAATAGGACGCATGTACTACAATACCCCCGTTATCGC
>JAABUR0100009466.1_pt1 | contig 10967 bp, 9 predicted proteins | sample 5560091 | NCBI WGS metagenome assembly JAABUR01 (sample SAMN10711879, study PRJNA513375) | rock metagenome | isolation source: Antarctica rocks | place: Antarctica: Victoria Land, University Valley sud
CTTATATTAACAGACCTGACATTAGCTTCTTTTAAAACATCAGTAAATTCATGTAAACGGGTTCCGTTTGTTGTTAAGGTTAGTGTAACCCGAAGTTTAGCAAGAGACCTGATAATCTTATCAGCATCTTTGCGTACCAGTGGTTCACCTCCGGTGAGGCGTATTTTATTTACCCCAAGTTTTACAAATGTTGCGGCAATAGATTCGATCTCATCTGCTCGCATCAGCTTAGACGAAGGAGCAAATTTATAATCCTCTTCGGGTATGCAATAAAAGCAACGCAAGTTGCAGTTATCAGTAAGCGAAATACGAAGATAATTATGAATCCTGTTATATTTGTCTGTTAACATTATTGAATAAAGTTAAACTGAAAAAACGTACTATAGTACATATTAATATTTATACCTCATCTCCTGCCCTATCCATCTCAATAGCTATAGGGAGAGAAAAGCTGCTGCAATATTCTTCTCGTATTTCCATTAAATAAAAATGTGCAACTAAAGTTTTATTAGTCGCACATTTTTAATGAAATTTATTATGATTAAATTTTTAAGTCGCTTTTGCCATTTGACGAAGGTAAGCTACATGAGAAACAATTGCCTGGCTCATCTTACGGTACTCAACATATTGAACACCATATTCCTGACAGGCCTTCTTAATTATTTTGCTTATTTGCGGATAATGGACGTGAGATATCTTAGGAAATAAATGATGCTCAATTTGAAAATTTAAACCACCTACATACCATGAAATAAATTTATTATTCGTTGCAAAGTTTGCAGTGGTTTTTAACTGGTGAATAGCCCATTCGTCTTCAATTTTATTGGTAATGACATCGGGCATCGGAAAGTGGGTATGCTCGACAGTATGTGCAAGCTGAAAAACAATACTCAGTACAAAACCGGTAACTGCAGTAAAACACAAGAATCCAATAAGCCAGTCTGTAAAACCAACCGTTATAATCGGAATTACTATGAACAACGAATAGTAGACAATTTTGAAAAACCAAAAACTGATGTGATCGCTTAATTCCATTTTCTTCAATGGTATACCCTGTATTTTGCCACTGAAATACTTTTTATAATCAGAAACAAAACTCCAGTGAAAGTGAAGAAGGCAGTACAGAAACCAAAAGTACCAATGCTGAAATTTATGTATACCATACTTTTTTTGTGTTGATGCCATTCTTAAAAATGGTTTGGCATCAATATCATCATCAACGCCGTCAATATTGGTATAAGCATGATGGACTACGTTATGCTTCATATTCCACATAAAAGGGCTTCCGCCTAAAATACCTAAAGTAATGGCGGCGCATTTATTAATGAAAGGTGACTTGCTGAAACTTCCATGCGAGCCGTCGTGCATAATATTGAAACCAATAGCAGATATAAGGCCACCTAACAATGCAGACTCAAGCAAAGCAAAAATAGTCGAAGGGGTAAAAAAGACCAGGTGAATATAAGTAAGGGAAGTACCAACTAAAAGTATTACAGCTTTAAGGTATAATTTATAATTGCCCGATGTGCTGATTTCAGAGGCCGCGAAATAATCGTTTATCCTTTTCTTCAATTCAGCGTGGAAAGACTGTTTTTGTGTAGCAAATTTAGGTGTGACCATAATAAGAATTTAAAATACGGGATTTTTGTTGATTTGTTTAGCAGTTAAGATAGAAGCTATGTGGTATATTGTATTAAAGAGTCAAAATTATTTATTCCAATCATTTTTTTACTTATATATCCTTCCGCATATTTCACGCCAATTCTTTTTCCCAGCATCATCGCTCTTGCTTTAACAGCTTCAAGAAAGTCTGGGTTTGATATATAAGTTTCAGGTTCATCAAGGTCAGGATTATAAAATTGTGTTTTATAACATAGAACAGATTTTAGTTTATCTTCCAGGTAATCCGAAATATCAAACACGAAATCTGGTTGAAAGAAACGATCCTGCAGATAGTGAAATGTATATTTGGGTCTCCATTCCTGCTGTTTCTCCCCGAGAAAAAAAGTTTCTATCTTACGCAAACCAGACAAAAATGCTGCATCTTCTACCAGTGCAGCACTACGCCCATGATCAGGGTGACGATCTTCGGTAGAATTGCATAAAACAATTTCTGGTCTGTACTTTCTAATAACTTCTATAACTTTCAGTTGATTATTTTCGTTGTTTTGAAAGAAACCATCTGCCATTTCAAGATTTTCTCTCGCTGTAACCTGCAGAACTTTTGCAGCATTTGCAGCTTCTTCTTTTCTTACTTCGGCACTTCCTCTTGTTCCTAATTCACCTTTAGTTAAATCTATAATCCCCACTTTTTTTCCTTCTGCAACAGAAGCTAATATAGTTCCTGAACAACCTAACTCTACATCATCGGGATGGACACCAAAAGCCAGAATATCCAGTTTTTCAATCATTTTTGCATCCATGCTAATGAACTGCAAGGTAAGTTTTTATAGGGAGAGTTACTGTTAATAAATACAAATAGATATTCTAAGGAGAAGTAAGAGAACATATTTATAAACGATAACATTTTGGAGACGAAATAGATAATATCAGAATCAACTTCTGCGCCCATACATTCTTTCTACATCCTGTACTATAATTTCGATTGCACGATCTTTATTGGCAGGGTCATAATTTTGTTTCAGGTTACTTCCAAATACAACAGCTATAGTTTGCCAAAATCCTGCAGTAAAACCGCCTTTGTACTCGTGAATTAAATTATAACAGTTGTTGCCTGTTTCACGGTAAATCAGTTTCATTAAAACCTTGCCCTGGTAAACAGACAGGTTTGTCAGTTTATCAGCAAATTCCCTTTTAAGTTCTTTTTCACGTGATTTTATTATCCTTTTCCGTTCCTTTTTATCGGTTACGTTTACCAGCATAGCATTAACTTCATTCATTACTTTTCCTGCAGCTTTGGCATATGGATAAGTAACATAAACAGCATTGCGAAGCCTTGACCATTCTGCCCAGTAATTACGCCACTTTTCAAGCATCACTGTTGTTACATTCACGTCGAGCATACGACCGCCGGGTATTGTATCGCCATCTACAATAAAGGCATAAACCTTCAGAGTATCGTATCGGTTATCCTGTGCTTTTAAGGTTTGTTGAGTAAACAGCATAAAAACAATTAACCCGGAAAAAACACCTATCTTGAAGTTTATGCTCATTAACTATCTGCTCTTGTAAAATGTTATAATTATAAGATAATAGTACGAATATTTATGCTGCTTTATTGCTAATGTAACCTGAAATCTTGCTATTTATTTTCAAATACGTATTTCCTCAAGGAAAAGTATGAAGAATATTAGAAAAAAGATAATTCAGAAAGGGTTTTCTCCGCTTAGTTGGCAGGTTGACCTCATTCCCTGCCCTTCTCCTGTGGAGAAGGGGGAAGTTTTTCGTGCATCTTTTAAAGATATTAAGACTCTAAACAACTATTAATTGAGGAAAGGATAAAATTCTTTTTTGTAAATATTTAAGCTTCTTTAGCCATAGCTTTCTTTTGCAGTGGTTGAGGGCTTCTTGCCAACTGCTTTACCCTTTGCACTATACTCATCACAATTCCTACTACCATAACAAGTATACCTAACCATAATACATTGATGTAAGGAAATTCATAAGCTTTTAGTGTAACGAAATCCAACACAGCAGAACTCTCTCTGACACCAATTTCGAGCAAACCTTTTGACTGGTCTTTTACCTGATTAAACTGCAAAACTAAGCTTTGCGCCATTACTGTATCGGGGATGGAATAAATATTTCCGTTTTTTACATGCAGCAGTGGCATGGCACTAAAACGATTTCCTTCTTTGGAAATTACCGTCATATCAAGACCAATAGCTGTGTCTGTTTCTGCAAACTGATGTTTATCAGTTTTTGGATTGACGGAGACATTATTTACGATCATTAATCCTTTAGAATAATAAACAGTGTCGCCAATATGAACATTTCTATTTCTAAATGTAGATGTATCCTGGTCTTTAGCCTTTTCCGGATCAGTTAAGTAAGTAAGGTAAGTAAAAACATCTTTGTTCCAAAAGTGCTTCGAATCCGGATTAGTTGTTATGCCTTCAGCACCCTTGTTATTTTGAATATAATCCGGATAAACATTAAACTCTTCATTACCTGTTTTCTTCTTAAAATTTATTTGATAATACCTTTTTTTGTCACGGGGATTAATGCTATCATTTATATAGGTCACCATGTATTTCACCATGTCAGTCGGTAACCCTTTAACAAGTGTGATATTTTCTAAAGGTCCTCCAAATTCATTTTCTTTTAAAGGAGACATACCTGTAGTATTGTAGCTTAAAACAGATTTTTTCGACGAGGAAATTAATATTCCTAAAAGAACCATTGCAAAACCAATGTGAGCAATTGATGCGCCTGCAGATTTTAGTTTTCCTTTTAATCCTATCCAAATGTAAGAAACATTTGATACTGCCGCATATACGGCTGCAAATACACCCAGATGAATAGCTATAAGAAAGCCTTCTCCCTTTTTTTCATAATCAATGCCACCCCAGATACTAATTAAAATAGTTATTATTACAGCAATTGCTGTAGGCAAAGCTATTTTCTTAAGAAAATAATCTTTTGCAGTGTTTTTATATTTAAGGTACTGAGTAAAAGCAGTTAAAGTACCTAAAATGATAGCCACAAAAATTTGTACCTGGTTGTGAAAGCCTTCAGGGTCTTCCCCCACTGCCCATTTTGTGTTAAGTATCTTGTTAAGGACCGGAAGTGAAGTAATAACCATAATGACAAAGGCGGATAAAAAGAAAATAAGCGATCCGATAAACATCCAAAATTCTCTGCTGTATGTATTTTCTTCTTTAACTATGGTTGGTATTTCGTTATCTCTGCTTAGAAGCCAAAAGAATAAACCTATAGCAGATATTGCTGAAATGAGAGAAAAAACAACAAAAAAGTAATTTAAGACATTCAGCCCTATAAAAAGAGCAGCAACCGCCAAACGGTGATTTTTAGTTTTTGCAGCAATAAGAGGCGGAATCCAAAAAAATACATTTAAAAAAAGATATAGCTGCACATTCATTCCTAAATCGGTGAATGCATGTACAGAAGTATCGCCTAAAACGCCGCTTCTAGTAAGAAAGGTTGAGTATAAAATAAGCAAAAAGCTAAGGACGTAAAAAGCATACGTACTTTTTAAAGAATAACCCGTGCTGCGAAAAATAAGGTTCGCATGCAGGCCCGCAACCATTACCAGCCAGGGTACAAGTGAAGCATTCTCCACGGGGTCCCATGCCCAGTACCCACCAAAGGTCAGGCTTTCGTAAGCCCATGCTGCGCCCATCATAATTCCCACCCCTAAAATACCTGCAGAAAAAGCAGCCCAGGGGACCGCACGTTTTGTCCAGCCTGCATGGTCTTTCTTCCATAATCCGGCAATGGCATAGGCAAAGGGTACAATGGTAGAGGCAAACCCAAGAAACAACACCGGCGGATGAATAACCATCCAGTAATTTTGTAATAAAGCATTCAGGCCATTACCATCTTTCCATAGTGACAAATAGTCTTTTCTCAACAAACCGGTAGTGGCATCTTTAAATATGGGAGCGCTGTCGAAAAAATTTTCCTGCCTCAACAGTACGAAAGGACTGCTGCCAACCTTTGCACCCCAGAAATAGAATCCTGTAATCATAGTAGCCAGACAAAACTGCGCAAAACTTAATACTGTCATTACAGGTGCTTCCCATGTTTTAGCCCTCCGGATCAAAACCCATCCCAATATACAATGCCAGAAGCTCCACAACATAAAGCTTCCCTCCTGCCCTTCCCAAAAACAGCTCAGAAGATATTCTACCTGTAAAGCACGGCTGCTATGCTGCCAGGCATACTTATATTCAAACAAATGGTTTGAAATAATATAATAAAGAGAAATAAATACAGAAATAACTGATATGGTCTCTAATAAAAATGCCACACGTGCAAGACGTATCCAACTGTTTTTTTCTGCGAGTTCATTACTATTGGCTGCTTTATAAAAAGCAACGGTAGCCACTAAAGAAGCCACCAGAGAAAGTATAACAAAAAAATGTCCTGTTTGTCCCGGTAATAGATGTTCCCCGATAAATTCCATGAGCACTATTTAATTTCGTCTCCTGATGTTTGATTAATTTGTCTCCTGACTTCAATTAATAATTTGCTGCAGTCCCCAATTCTTTTTTAGCAGCATTCATATCATCTTTATATTTTGAAGGGCATTTTAATAAAATATCCTGGCATTCAAAATGATCGCCTTCCACTCTTCCTTTCAGTACAATCCTTTCGCTTTTTTCTATATCAGCAGGCTTTGTATTCTTGTAAATAACTTTTATACTGTTGCCAAGCGAGTCTACAGCAATGAAAGAGAGATAATTGGGATTTTTAATGGGATCATAATTCATAGAATTCTTCTCCATTTTTGCAATCAGATGTACAAACTTTCCCGGTTTTTCTTTAGCTGAAGTCACCGTATCGTATGTAGTAATATCGCCCATAAAACTTATGAGAACTGCAATAGAAATAGCTATTAAAACAAGTAAGATCAGGTGCGTTTTTTTCATCTTTTCACATTTTTGCAAAGTTAGGTTAAAAAGGTGATGGTAAAAATGACCTGCATTATGTTCTATTGTTAAATCCTGTTTGCTTTGTCAAACAACAGATTAATAATAGTTTTAAGAAGAAAAAACTAATTTCTTTGAGTGTTTGCTTTAGAACAATTGTTGATGGCTAACATATAAAAAATTAAAAAAAAAGTGAGCTATTTTATTATGTCTTTCACTATTCATACAGGGATGGCAACGAAATTGCTGCAATATAGGAAACCCTCGATTATGAAAAAATGGTGTATGGTTTCAGCCTTATTTATTGCTTTAAGCAGTTGCAACGGCAATTCGTCTGATAATAATGCGGCTAATGGTAATACTACTGACAGTACCGGCCTTACAAACCCAACTGCCATTGATACCACAAAGCATCCCACCGGAGTGGACAATAGTTCGGTAATCAGTACCGACACTGCTGCAATGAATACAAGTAACTCATATAAAAAATTAGACTCTGCAAAGCAAAAAAACAAGTGATTATCTATTTATATCCTCTAAAAGTCTGATTTGTTTAGGGCCAGGTCATCAGATGTACTATCAATGAATTTATCAGGAACACTAAAAAGCAGGAATAAAGCCTGCTTTTTAGTAAAACAATAACTTAAAAAAAATTTCCTACCAAAACTTCACGTATAAAGCAGCAATAAGCAGCAATGTTATCATGATCATTGCAAGTGTTGCAGGCTTTACTTTAAACATTTCTTTGTCTAATTCGAATGCTTTAGGATTAATTACCGGACCACCCAAACTTATAGCGATCATTACAATCATAGTAAACATAAATGATAAGCCCATACAAATGTGAAAAGGAATTTCATAGCCACCTGCCCCGTTGGGAAAAGCTGTATATAAAAACGTCTCATTTCCTAAAATTCTTGGTGCAAGTTCATTAAAGAAGACTGATAAGAGAAAGCCTAAGATTACACCTACTACCGCCGCTGCACCTGTTGTTCTTTTCCAGAACATACCGAGGAAAAACATAGCAAAAACACCGGGACTTATAAAGCCCGTATATTTTTGAATATACGTAAATCCACCAACCCCGCCAATCCCTAACAAGTCGTTCCATGTAAACATTACAGCAAGTATCATAGCAATAAATACAGCTACCCTTCCCGTTATTACTAAATTTTTCTCACTGGTAGTTTTCCCGAAATATTTTTGATGAATATCTAACGTATAAATAGTAGAAATACTGTTCACTTTTCCTGCCAAAGAAGCCACGATAGCAGCTGTTAACGCAGCAACCGATAAGCCTTTCAACCCTGTCGGTAAAAACGTAAGAACTGCTGAATATGCTCCGTCTTTACCTCCTACAAGTTGTGGCAAATGTCCATTTTTGTACAAGACAAATGCAGCAATACCAGGCAACATAACAATAAGAGGCATCATTAATTTTAGCATACCTGCAAACAAAATACCCGTGCGGGCAGTATGTAAATCAGCTCCCAAAGCTCTTTGAGTTATGTATTGGTTACAGCCCCAATAATTAAGGTTGATGATCCATATACCTGCGAGGTAAGAAGCTAAACCCGGAAAAGTAAGATACTTATTAATTTCGTTTTGATTAGATGAAGCAGTTGGTCTTGGAATGATTATTTTAAAATGTTCGGGGGCGTCTTTCATAAGAGCATTAAATCCTGCAATAGCACTTCTGCCCACACCAAAACTTTCACCCACTGTTACCAATGCTATGTAGGTCGTTACCAGTCCGCCTATAATCAAAACAGCCACTTGTATAACGTCCGTATACGCAACTACCTTCATACCACCCAATGATATAAACAATGCAAACACAGCAAGCCCCACCATAATAATATGAAGATAAGCTCCCCCCGTAAGCCCATTAATAGCGACAGCGCCAAGGTATAATATCGATGTAAGATTTACAAATACATACAGAAACAACCAAAAAATCGCCATAATTAGAGCCACCGAGTCATTGTATCGTGTCTTTAAAAACTGCGGCATTGTGTAAATATGGTTTTTAAGATAAACAGGTATAAACCATACAGCTACTATGATAAGAGCAATCGCAGCAATCCACTCATAAGCGGCAACGGCAATACCTAAAAAAAATCCTTCACCGCTCATACCAATAAACTGTTCTGCAGAAATATTGGATGCTATTAAAGAAGACCCGATAGCCCACCAGGTCAGATGACCTTCTGCAAGAAAATAGGCTTTAGCATCATGTTCATCTTTTTTTCGTTTATTATATATAGTATAGCCATACACTGATACTATAACAAAATAAGTAATAAATACGGCATAATCAGCAGTGGTTAATCCGTTTTTCATATGCAAGTTTCTGGGTTAGTAATTTGTGTTTGAAGATTTGGCTGTTAAGGTACTAAGTTTGTTAATTGCTTTTAAAATTTATTTATCTGGTAATAAGCTTCGCTCCAGCGCAGCTCATTTTTCAATTGGTAGAGATTAGTTTCTTTTCCAATTAAAACATATTCAATACCTGCAAAAGAGGCAAAATCTTCCATGTGCTCAGATGTAAGGTTTTGGCTATAACCGGTGTGATGAGCTCCGCCTGCATATATCCATGCAGCACAACCTGTTTTCATATCGGGATAAGGTTTCCATAAAACTCTGGCAACAGGAAGCTTTGGTAAATCATACTCCGCTGCAACCGCTTCCACCTCATTAACTATTAACCGAAAACGGTTACCCATATCAATAAGAGATGCATTTAGTGCAGGACCTGCTGCAGAATTAAATACTAAACGAACGGGATCAGCTTTACCACCAATGCCTAATGGATGTACTTCGCATGAAATTTCACCTTCTGCAATTGACTCATCCACCTCAAGCATATGAGAGCCTAATACCATTGCATTAGCCGGGTCAAAATGATAGGTATAATCTTCCATAAATGCATTACCACCGGGAAGTCCGCTCCCCATAACTTTCATTGCCCGTACCAAAGCAGCAGTTTTCCAGTCACCCTCTCCTGCAAAGCCATAGCCCTGGTTCATTAAACGTTGCGCAGCAATACCTGGCAATTGAACCATGCCATGTAAATCTTCAAAAGTATCAGAAAACCCTTTGAAGTTTCCTTCCTGTAAAAAAGTGCGTAATCCTATCTCAATTTTTGCAGCCTCTATAAGTGATTGATGGTTTTCAGCGCCTTTTCTTAAACTGTCTGCAAGTTTATACCTGTCTTCATATTCCTGTATAAGCGTATTAATATCCCCATCACTTACTTCATTAATGACTTTTGCAAGGTCACCTATTCCATGTGTGTTTACAGAAAATCCGAACTTGTATTCAGCTTCTACTTTGTCGCCTTCTGTTACAGCCACATAACGCATGTTATCACCGAAACGGACAAACTTCGACCCCTGCCAATCGTTCCATCCTGCTGCGGCTCTTGCCCACGCACCTATTTGCTGGCGAACCTGCTCATCTTCCCAATGTCCCACAACAACCTTGCGATTTAACCGCATCCTTGTCATCATAAAACCGAACTCCCTGTCACCATGTGCACTTTGATTCAGATTCATAAAATCCATATCAATATCACTCCATGGAATGTCTCTGTTAAATTGTGTATGTAAATGCAACATGGGTTTTTTCAAAATCTTTAATCCGCCTATCCACATTTTTGCAGGAGAAAAAGTGTGCATCCATGCAACAATGCCAATACAATTTTTTGCAACATTTGCTTCCTGGCAAATTGCATAAATTTCTTCTGTTGTTTTGACTGTTGGTTTAAAAACAACAGATACAGGAATGGATGAAGCATCATTCAAAGACGCTGCAATAGTTTGAGAATGTTCGGCAACCTGTCTTAATGTTTCTTCGCCATATAAGTGTTGACTACCCGTTACGAACCATACTTCCAATTGTTTAAGATCAATCATTTGTTTTATTTTTTGTTTTAAACCACAAAGACACGAAGGGCACTAAGAAGCACTAAGTTTCTTAGTGATATTTTTTTCTTTGAACCACAGAGGCACAACGACAAAGAGAGTCACAGAGAAACTTTTCTTCTTATCCCACAAATCCCAAACATCCCACACTCTCAGTTCGGACTACTGCCCATAATAAGAATTTGGGCCGTGCTTTCTTTCAAAATGTTTTTTTATCAAAGCATCTTTCAGTTTAGGATTTCCTGGTCTTATTTGTTCGGTTATAAAAGCCATTTGTGCGATTGCTTCAAGCACTGCACTATTGTACACTGCTTTTTCGGCAGTTTTACCCCAGGTAAATGGTGCATGATTGCCTACTAATATCATCTCGACTTCTTCATAACTATAGCCTTTTTCTTTTAGGCAATTGATAATCTGAAAACCTGTTTCATATTCATAATTTCCCTGTATCATCTCGTCGCTGATA
>JAABUR0100009471.1_pt1 | contig 10965 bp, 9 predicted proteins | sample 5560091 | NCBI WGS metagenome assembly JAABUR01 (sample SAMN10711879, study PRJNA513375) | rock metagenome | isolation source: Antarctica rocks | place: Antarctica: Victoria Land, University Valley sud
AGCAGGGGACGAGCCCGCCGGCCCAACGCAGCCAGGGACTCGCCGCCGGGTGGCGCGACGGAAAGGGGGTCGCGGTTGAACGCCGCCATCGCCGCCGGGTTACGGGCCAGGGCCTCCTCGTAGGTCAGCCCCTCCCAGTCGCCGAACGCGGCCTCGCGCAATCCCGCGTAGGGCTCGGCGACCAGGCCGTGGTCGGACGCGACCGCTACAGCCAGGGTCAGGCATCGCCCCAAGTCGCTCGACGCGACGCGGCCGATGTCTTCCCCGGCCAGCCGCTCACGCAGCCGCGCATGCTGCTCGAGGCCGCGCCCGGTGAGCGCCGTCTCGGCCTGCCCGCTATAGCGCGACGCCCGATTATGCGCGGTCTCACCGTGGCGCACAAGAAAAAGTGTGGGCATCTACCTTTCGTCAAAGGTCATGCGTTGCGCAGTCGTCACGACACACCATCCTCGCTCACCGTTGTCCTACCCTAGTTTACAACCGCGCGACCCTATATCTCGCGGATGATCCGCGCCGGGACGCCGGCGACGACCGTACAGGCCGGCACGTCGCGCGTCACCACGGCGCCGGCACCGACCACGGCGTTGTCGCCGATACGCACGCCCGGCAGGATCACGGCCTTTGCGCCGACCCAGACGTTGGCGGCGATCGTGATCGGCCGCGCCTCGAACCCGCGCGAGGCGATGGGCTTGGGCCCGCGGCCGGCGACGTGGTTGTCGTCGTGGATGGAGACCCCTTCGCCGAACAAGGTGTGGTCTCCGACGGAGAGACCCTCCCGCACCACCACGTGGCAGCCTACGTTTATCTGCCCGCGACATGCCTGACACGCGACGCGTGAGTGAGTGAATCGCGTGTGGTGGCGCGGTTTGTCCGGTGAAAAACCGGACCCCGTGTCAGGTTTTTGACGAGTTGAGGATGTGTCAGGTTTATTGGTGATGCTGAAACTTGTTGACGGACGCATCGCTATGACGCCTCTTCGGTAGGTGTCATGTTTTTAGCCGACGATCGCCATGGACGCAGCGTTGTGGGGGGGCTAGGCTATCTTTATGCACAAGAGCCTCGCTCATGGGAGCAAATCTTGGAATTCAAGAAAACCGCGCGCGCACAGCCGATTGACCACTTCCGTAGCAATGCGCTGCGGTTCATCGTCTGTCACCACGAGCACGATTTGCAGGATGGCTCGCATATGGGTACCCCATCCCTGGATCTCCCACTCGTTCCTAGCCCCATCAATTACCAGTTGCAGGCATTCGATGACGTCAAGCGGCATCGATGCGGCAAGAGATGACAAACGCTCAACTACGAAACGGCTAGGTTCCACTGAGCCGACGATACGCAGCGTTTCCTTCAGTTGCCCAAGAGCCCAGGCAGGATTGAGGCGCGGGGAGGAGAACCACCAGCCGAAAGGAGCGAGTTCAGGGGCGTACTCCTGTGCCCTTGCCGAGGATCGCGCCGCCTCCAGGCGCCGCTCCCATAGCGCCTGCATCCACTCGATGGCACTCTCTGGCAGATCATCCTGCTGCTGCAGGCGGCGACCGAGGAATTCAATAGCGTGCCCGCGTAGCACTGCCGGGGCCGCCGCGTAGAACTGATCGAGGAGGCCGTCTGGCTCATCTGCATCGATTTTGCCCCGACGATAGAGAAGCATTATGTGCTCAACGAATCGCTCGTGGGGGTTGACCATGTCCCAGCGCTTGCTGTGAGTCGTGCCGACCTCCGTCGCCGCCCGTTCATACTGCTCGTGAAGAAGAACGAAGACATCGTCGTAGGGAGAGCAATGTCCGAGATAGGCCTCCCAGGCGGCATCCCGCAAAGGACGCAGATCGGGGTCATTGGGAAAAATGCGTGCTACGTTCCCCGCAGTCCACTGTGGGTCGAGCAGATACAGCCAGGGGAAATGCCATCCGTACACGGCGCGGATCGTCGGTGACGGATCATTGCCCAGATCGAGGTGGCCGTTTAAAGTGTCCCGTACCTCGGGCATCGTCTCGAAACTCTGCACGGCCTGCTCTGCCCTGACAGTCGCGGCGTCCCTATGACGATGTACCCACAACGCATACTGGATCACAGCGTGCATAGCATCGCCCCGCGTCGTATTGAAGGAACGCGTGGCCGGAGAGTCTGCACTTAGTCCCTCGGGCCGAGCATCGTCGGCGGGTGTTGGGTCAGGATCTTGGGTGATGGAAGCCAGTATCACCCATACCATGTCCTTTTGCCCAAAGGGGACTTGGACCTGACCGCCGTTGAGGCCTACGACAAGGAGTCGAGCAACGGCCTGTCTTGCCCATCCCCAGTGGGGATCTTGATAGGCGCCATATCCGTCGCGCCCGACGATCTCCCGCGGCTGCCGCACGAGCCAGTGGCAGAAGTCGAGCACGGCCGACCAGTCTAGGATCGCACCGTGCTTCATGGAATCCGTCAGCCCAGAGAGCACCGCACGCGCATAGGTCGGATCCGCCCCCTTGAAGTGGCTCACGCTCGCAGCGAATCGTTCAGGTTCCACAATCACAAGCTGCGTCAGTTCGCCGGCGAGCCCTACCCGGGACGGGCCCAAACCCATCCTCGCCCCCGATGGCTCCCATGTCTTGACATATGCTGCGATCTCCTCCACGCCCATTGCCCGGAGGCTATCAGCCGATACTGGGCTGGTCGGGCCCTCCAACTCTAACTCCCCGTTCTCACCATTGGGTGGTCCGAGTTCGAGGTTCAAGCCCTCATACAGGTTCCTCCATGGTGCCGGCAGATGGGCAGAGATGGGGGCTAGGTGGTCGCGTCGCCAACGCTTCGCGTAGCGAACTGCATGGTGACCCTCTAACGCTGCGATACCTTCGTGCGTCGGCCCATCCGCGATCCAGGTCAGCACGCGCGCCCGCGCCGCGTCATCTAGATTGCCGAAATGTACGCCGGCTAGCAGGGCATACTCGTGACTCGGGCCGAGCACCTCGAAGAGCGCGCGGTCGGTGAGATGGGCAATGATTAGTTCCGGCGCTGCCTCGGGGAACAGGCGCAGGAGATGCAAGGCAAGGCGGTGGAAGACGTGCCAGGGACGCTCCTCAAGTAGGCGCACGAGTTCGCGCACGGCAGATGGGTCTGCTTTGGCGATTTGCTCTGCCGTGTCGCGCGCTCGCGAGACCAGTAGGCTCTTAACGTCGCCGGTCATAGCATCCCTGGACCCCTCTATTGTAGGTTGCCAGCTCCAGGAGAAGTCCTCAGGTCCTGCGGCCCCGCCTAGGTTTTCATAGTGACGGATGGCATCGTCGAGCGCATCGCCAAACAGATCAAACGTGCTCCGCCTGGCTACAGCTAGGAGATCAGGAACCATTCGGTCTAAGACGCGGTTGTAGTGCCAGGTATCGAACAGGAGATATTGTCCCGACACAGCCTGCGCTGCATTCAGGAAAGCACGGCCTAGCGCGAGGGCGGCATCGACCTCGCCTCCTTCGGCGAACTGAGCCGCGAGGTCGCCGATGCTCTCGGGCTGGAGCCAGAGGTGCATTGAGGCCATCCACCTTACGATGCTGGGAACGAGTTTCGCTGCCTTTGACGGTGGCACAGCCAGTGCTGCCTTCATCAGATCTTCCTGAACGCGGACGTTGCGTGTATCGGCAACGAACTGGGCGATACCAATGACCCGATCTGGCTCTGCCGCAGCCATGCGCGCCAGGTACCGCGACTGGGGCCAGGTCGGGACTCTATAGCCTTCTTCGGTTGCTGGCGGCCGATCGAAGAATCCTGCGGCATTGAGCGGAGCCAGCCATGCTGATCCAGCCTTTCCAAAGAAGTACTCCAGGGCGTCAAGGCTGTTGGGAACCTTGTCCCGCAGCGTAGCCACATCCCTCTCGTCTGGCGCCGCAACGGCCAGCAATTCGTCTATGCCTCGGTGGAACGTCACATAGCGAGCTTCAAATCGGTTGAGCACGACATCAAGTACCGTTTGCATCTCGTCCTAGAATCGGCTAAACTCAGCGTCCACCGGCCTGGGGCGGCCAAGCGCGGCGCGGTGCGCCCGCGCATGAAGGGCATGGGCATTATGCCGGCCGATGACACCTAACCACGTCTGAGCTACGGGGTCCGAGTCGGGGATGCTCAAACCTGCGAGGACAGCCAGGATTTCATCGCGCTGCGTCGTTTCGCCCGACTTGCCCTTGCTTTTCTTAGCCTGCGGCTCCACCGCTACGGGCTCCAACACATCGCGGAGCGCACTCTCAATTTCCCGCAAGCAATGCGCCACGAAGTGAGTGGTCGACGCAACCTGCGGAGTAGTCGCCATGAAGAAACAAGCGTCGCGATAGAAGGCCGCAGGTCCCTCCCCAATGAGACCTAGACGGCGATGAATTCGGGCCTGAAGCGGATCGAAGACGATGGGGCTGAGAGGCCGCATTTCGTCCATCGTACTGTTCCTTCTTCTTAGGGACGTAGAAATAGATATGCATCCCATACACTCGACTGGGAGAGCCCGAGTTAAGCGCAATAGGTGGGATAAACAAGTATTTCGACGTCCCTTACACTCTTTTCGATGCCATCTGTGTCATGCGACGGTATCCAGCGAGGTTGGCATGGCCCACAACCAACTCGCCGATGACCATTGTTTTAATCATAGTCGCTAGTTCCCTACTGTCACAGGCAATGATGCAAGACACGCCCTCGCAGCGTTTAATAGCGGCTGTCGAGATAGAGTAGAGCGTGCCCCGCCAGGGAGCACCATGCGCGAATCGCGGAGTACTATGCCCTCACGCGTACCCCGGGTCACGTTGGCGCGGCACGCGGCTACTCATCCCAAGAAACGCGTCGGCAGCGGCATCTCCGTCACGTCGCCGCCGTCGGAGCGCTCAACGCGATAGGCCTGCGCCCTCGGGCGCGATGCCACCACCACCGCCAGCGTTGTCTCCCGGAAATGCAGGGCACAGCCGTCATCGGCGGCTACCCCCGCCGGCAAGCCCTCCGCCACACAGCGGTGGTAGGTCGGACGCCGCTGCGGCTCACCGTCGTAATGCGGGCAGTGGCTCCCCGGCAGGAAGGCCAGCCCATCGTGCAGCGGGGCCAGGGTGGGCCCGAAGGAGTCGGTGATCCCCGCCTCGAACCAACACAGCGCGCCCGCGCTGATGCCGCAGAGCACGACGCCGGCCTCCCAGGCCTCGCGCAGCACGCGATCCAGCCCATGCACCCGCCAGATGGCCAGCAGGTTCGCTGTGTTGCCACCCCCCACGTACACCACGTCCTGGTCGAGGATCACTGCACGCAGGTCCGCGACCTCCCGCTGGAAGAGGGGCACGTGGCTCGTGCGACAGTCGCGACGCGTGAAGGCGTGGTAGAACTGCGCCACATAGTCGTCGTCATCGCCACTCGCGGTGGGCACGAAGCACCCGCGCGGATGGGCGCGCCCCGTCAGGCTCAGGATGTAGTCGTCCAGCAGCGGGTTGTCCGCCTCCATAGAGAACCCCCCACCACCCAGCGCTACGATCTGTCGGCCTAGCATACTCCGCATCCCCTCCCGTGCTCTCTCGTCCTCATTCCTTGAGGATAGCGCGAGTGGCAGCGACGTGCCACGCCGTGTAAGCGGATCGAAATGACGGTTGGCCGCCGGGCTAGCATGACGGTTTCCTACTGTGTTGATAGTTCGGCGTTGTACGCCACGCCCCATTATCTTTCCTTAGTTATACGATGTGAATTGCGTTAGCCGTCCTTGACTCCGAAGAACAGTGCAATCTTCCAGCGACCATGGGAACGCACCGATGGCCGTATTAATTTGCAGTCAGATGAATAAAGATGCGTGCGTTCAACATGGGCCGATTGGGTGCTGATCGGGCAGCGCGCTCACGTGCCACATTTAGGTAGCTATGCTATGCGAGCGCTATGCGCCGATATCATGCAAGATGCTTATGCTAATCGTGTGTTAATACCTTTTCAGGCGCAGACGTTGACTACATCGATCACATCATGCGTGGACGAACTTGTCGTCCAGCATAGCCTCAGCCTCATCTGATCGATAGGCAGCCGTGCAAAAGAAGATGTGTCGGCAGGCAAACTGCAGCGGCTACTCCCTTCGCCCCTGCGCAGTGATAGGGACCCGACGATGGGTAAGACTCAAGCGCCTCATTGTTGGAATCGGAACAGGACACCACCACTGATTCGGCCGAGAGTAAGGCCATCGGCCGTATCTGGCTAGAGGTACTCGAATGGATCGACCTCCGCGACTGCCACCACTATACGCGTCACCAGGAACAGCGCGAACAGTGCATGACCCAAGGCCAACAACTGGCGCAAGAACAAGTCCGTCATCCTATCGACGCTTATGGCCTAGACCGTTCGTACTTAGTCTGGATTTCGCACGTAGATAAAATCGGCCGCAAAGTGGGGAAAGCCCAGCGTTTTGGAGCCATTTTGGGCGCTTTGGTTGCCATGCAGGGTGGCCAAAACGGCCATTGATGGGGAAAGCAGACCTTCCACTTGACGATAACTATCACCGTGCGAAATCCAGACTTAGCACTCCCTCCAAGGTCGTTTTAAAGTGGACGCGCAGGCCGTGTACACTTGGGGCAGGGGTGGCAGGTATCACTAAGATGGTGTGCTGAAAACGTGATGTCGCCGTCATATATCGTATGCGATTTCGGGGTTAGACTGATGAGAAACTGTAGATACTATTGGAGAGTTGCCCTGTGTAGTAGTCTGCTCGGCATGCAAGGCGTAGGCGCGGCGAATGATCATGCCGGGTCTAGCCACGCTGAAACTCCTCTTGCCCGGATCGCTGTGACGCTCGACAGGCTAGGCACGCGGATTCCATCAGATTTTATGGGTTTGAGCATCGAGTATCCGGCGGTCGACGCCTATCTCGGGGCAACCCCTGCATCCCCCAATACGGTCTTTCGACAGCTATTGACGAACCTTGGCTCTGGCTCTCTGCGCATCGGCGGTGATAGCCAGGATACATCGTGTTGGAGCCCAATCGGTGGTCACGACCGCACGGGATGTGCGTTCAAGATCACCGCGTCGTTGCCCCGGGTTGTTTTATCGACGGCGGCGGCAACAGGCTGGCGTGCGCTTATAGGGGTCAATCTGGCGGTAAGCAATCCGTCTGCGGCCCAGGCATACGCGACGGACGGCATCCTTCCGTCTACCATATCCGACGCTTCCGGACTTCTTGGCCTGGAGATCGGCAACGAACCTGATATCTATAGCCAGCACCGATTGCGTCCGTCCCGCTACTCCTTCGCACGTTATCTGCATGAGTTCGGGCGCTATGTCAAAGCGCTCAAAGGTACCGTGCGCACGGCGGCACTACCATTAGTGGGGCCGGCATTCGTGACCCACGAGTGGGATCGACAGGTAGGCCCCTTCGTGGCCGCGACGGGGGCGCGCAATCTCGCCTTTCTCACGCTCCACTATTATCCCTTCAGCGCCTGCAGTATCCCCAGCGCCGTTGCCGCGACCGATACCGCGTTGCTGTCCGAAGGAATCATGGCTAGATGTCTTGAACACGCGAACTTGTTGCGATTGAGTCAAGTTTTTGCGTCGTATATATCTCGTCGGTCTGAGGCGGAGCCTCGTTAGCCTTTACCGGCGCTTCTCGCGCGATGTCGCCGTGGCCCGCTCCTATGGCTTGCCCCTGCGCGTCGGCGAAACCAATTCCGTGTCCTGCCACGGCAAGGCCGGCGTCAGCGACAGCTTCGCCTCGGCCCTGTGGGGGCTCGACGTGCTTTTCACACTGGCTAGGGCGGGGCTGCGGGGCGTCAATTTCCACATCTATGACCTTGCCCGGTCGCCCGGTCGCTATAACCCTATCGTCAGCGCGGCGACCGAGACCGCGCCAGGGACGTGGGCCTATGCGACCAGCGTGCGCCCTCTCTACTACGCCATGCTGCTATTCAGCCGTGCTGCGGGCGACTACTTCCTGCCGGTTACGTTGAGCGGCACCGCGGCCAACCTCAAGGCCTACGCCGTCGGCAATGGGACGAGCGTCCGCGTGTTTGTGCTGAACAAGGACAACAAAGCGGCCGGATCGGTCGTCATCGCGCCGTCGCGCGCCCTTGGCACGGCCACGATCACCTACTTGTGGGCCCCCGCGTTGTCTTCGACAACGGGCACGACCCTGGGCGGCCAAGTTGTCGATCGACGGACGGGGGCCTTGCCTCATCTGTCTACCACGACGATCAAGCCCGATCTCGACGATCACGCCTACCGCGTGCCCGTGCCTGTCGCGAGCGTCGCGATGATCACGCTGCGCCTTGGCTCACCCCTGTGAGCGTGGCCCCCAGCCGTGTCGCCGCCGGCCCGAGTTCGATGTGGGCAGCCTGTGCCATGTAGGGCTAATGCTTCAATCGCTCGTGGACGTGATACATCATAATAAGGGCAAGGGAAGGGATTGCCAGCGCAAGAGGTAAGCTGAAGGTGTCGCATGCCTCGCATGTCTAGCCCGAGGGGAACCCGCATAGAACCGGCTAATAGTCTATTGATCGAGGAGATGGTCCTCGCTTATCGTCACTACTGGACTGCCCTTCTCGAATCGGCAGAGCCTGTGTGGTCGGAGTTGGATCTGACGATCCTGCAACTCAAGGGTCTGGTTGGTCCTCCTTGAGGTGCGCGGCGAACTGGCGGTTAGTAGCATCGCAGCCGCCCTCGATATCGCACGCCCTTCGGCCAGCGTGCTGGTCGAGCAACTCGTCCAGATGGGTATCGCGATGCGCGTGGAAGACGAGAAGGACCGGCGTCGTTCGATCATCTGCCTTACCCAAAGGGGCAAAGACCTGATCGCCCGCCTCCACCGAGGGGACGAGGGATTCATGGCGGGACTGTTCGCGCGGCTCGGCCCTGACGACCTAATCGCCCTCAAAAGGGGGCTGCATGCCCTCACCGAGGCAATCTGCGCGGCGAGGACGTAGCCCCATGGTCCTGTGCGCAGTTCGATGCCCGGGGGCACGGCCCCCGATGCCCGACGCGGCGCCGGACCAGCATTGCTCCATGCACCCATGGGTCCTACCATTTGTTATCAACAATCTACACCCCGCCGAACGTTCGGCCGCGGACCAACCGCGGCCAGTCGCATATCGTCATGCCAGAGGAGCTACAGGCCGATGAGCATTAGCGCACACACCATCACGGCGACGGCGCCGCCGCCGATTGAACCCGAAGAGTTCCAGCGTGTGGCCTCGGCGGTGCGCGACCAGATTCGTTCCGTCATCGTCGGACAGGATGAGGCGATTGAAGGGACGCTGATCTGCCTGGTTGCCGGCGGCCATGCGCTCCTCGAAGGGGTGCCTGGTCTCGGTAAGATCAGCCTGGTGCGCACGTTCGCCAGGACACTGGATCTGCAGCACGGCCGCATCCAATTCACGCCGGACCTCATGCCCGCCGATATCACGGGCACGACGGTACTCAACGAAGATCTGGAAGGCCGTCGCACGCTCGCTTTTCAACAGGGTCCGGTCTTCGCCAATCTGCTCCTCGCTGACGAAATCAATCGTGCCACGCCAAAGACGCAGAGCGCGCTGCTCGAAGCGATGCAGGAAGGCACGGTGACGCTGGCCAACCGGCAGCACATCCTGCCGCGGCCGTTCTGCGTGCTGGCCACCCAGAACCCGATCGAGTTGCAGGGGACCTACCCGCTGCCCGAGGCGCAACTCGACCGTTTCCTGCTCAAACTGTTCTTCGGCATGCCATCCCGCGAGGATCTCAACGAGATCGTTTTCCGCATGGCGGAGGTAGACGAACCTCCCGTGCGGCAAGTGGCGGACGCACGCGTGCTGCTTCAGATGCGCCGCCTCGCCCACGAGGTGCCGATGGCGCGCCACGTGGTCGATTATGCGACGCGCATCGTGCTGGCCTTGCAGCCGGGGCGCCTGGATGTGCCCGACGTCATCGCGCGGTATGTACGGATGGGGCCGAGCCCGCGCGGCGTGCAGGCCCTGTGCTTGGCCGGGCGCGCGACGGCGTTGCTGGCGGGACGGTACAACCTCGCCTTCCAGGATGTGCGGGCGGTGGCCAAGATCGCGCTGCGACATCGCATCCTACTTACGTTTGATGCCCAGCGCCAGAGCATGACGGCCGACGCGATCATCGAGGAGGCCCTGGCATCCATACCGGAGGAGGCGCCATGAACAATTGGGGGTGGCGCTCGTTCGTGGCCCGGGTTGGCCGGGGCCGGGCCGCGCGGAATGCCCCCGCAGAAACGCGCGAGGCCGCGCAACCGCTACTCGACGAGGCGATGCTGCGCCAGTTGGGGCGCATGCAGATCGAGAGCGGAGGCTCCCTCACCGAGTGGTTGGGCGGAGAGCACCAAGGACGGCGCAAAACCCATGCGCTCGAATTCGAGGACTACCGGGGCTACACGGCCGGCGATGATTTTCGGCTCATCGATTGGAACGTCTATGCCCGGCTCGGCGAGCTATTCGTCAAGACATCCGTGGCCGAAGAAGCTATGTCCATCGAACTCCTCATCGATTGCAGCCGCTCGATGGATTGGGGCCGGCCGACTAAGATGCGCTACGCCGAGCAACTGGCCGCGGCGCTCGGCGCCCTGGCGTTGATGCACGGCGATCGCGTGCGCGTCATCGGCATGGGCGCCGGCGACGCGTACGCCGGCGCCCCGTTCTATGGGCCGGGCGATCTGAGCGCGATGGTTGCGGAACTCGAGGTGCTCCCGGTCCTCGCCACGACCGATTTCACGGGCAGCATCGCCGCGTTCCGGCGCGTGGCTGAACCGCATGGCGCGGTTGTGGTCCTCAGCGATCTGCTCGCCCCCCTGGACGCCGTCGGGGCGCTCGATCTCGTCCCGTCCCAGGGCCGCGATGTCTTCGTCATACACATCGTCGACCCCGCCGAGGCCGAACCCGCGCTGCACAGCGCGGTCGAACTGCGCGATCGTGAGAGCGGCGTCACCACCATCCGCGCCGTCACACCCACCGTGCGCCGGCAGTATATGGCGCGCTTCCGGGAGCGCACCGAGGCGATCGAGGCACGATTGGCGGCCGG
>JAABUR0100009476.1_pt1 | contig 10962 bp, 15 predicted proteins | sample 5560091 | NCBI WGS metagenome assembly JAABUR01 (sample SAMN10711879, study PRJNA513375) | rock metagenome | isolation source: Antarctica rocks | place: Antarctica: Victoria Land, University Valley sud
TGCACCAGCGCCCGCGAGGCCGACCGGGTCACGGCCGTCGCCAGCCGCGGGTCGACCAGCCGGGCGACGACGTCGACGCCAAGGTGGATCAGGACGATCAGGACGGCGATCACCGTGACGGAAGCCTGGATGATCGGCAGGTCACGGGACGCGGCGGCGTCGTAGGTGAGCGAGCCGAGGCCGGGCCAGGCGAAGACCGACTCGACGACGACCGAGCCGCCGATCAGGAAGCTGGCCTGGAGGCCGAGGTAGGAGAGGACTGGCAGGAGCGAGTTCCGGGCGGCGTGGCCGAGGATGATCCGGTGCTCGCGCAGCCCCTTGCTCCGGGCGGTCCGGATGAAGTCGCGCCCGAGCGTCTCCCGCAGCGACGCCCGCAGCAGCCGGGTGATGAGCGCCAGCGGGTGCAGCGCCAGCGTCACGGCCGGCAGGACGAGCGAGCCGGCGCCGTCCAGCCCCGAAGCCGGCACCAGCCGCCAGCGGACGGCGACGACGAGGATCAGGACCGTCCCGAGCCAGAACGCCGGGATCGCCTGTCCGGCCAGCGCGACGAGGTTGACGAGGCCGTTCACCAGCCGGTTCGGGACCAGGACGGAGACGACGCCGAGCGCGACCCCGGCCACGATCGCGATCCCGAGCGCCGAGCCGAGCAGCGCGAGCGTTGCCGGGAGCCGGTCCATGACGGCATCGAGGGCCGGCCGGTCCTGCCGCCAGGAGTCGCCGAAGTCGCCGGTCAGGGCGTTGCCCATGAACGTGACGTATTGCCGCGGGATCGAGGCGTCCAGCCCGTAGCGGGCGGCGAGGTTGGCGCGGTCGTCCGCGGAGGCGCCGGGCGGGGCGAGGGCGTCGATCGGGTCGCCGCTGAGGTGGATCAGGCTGAACGTGACCGTCACCACCGCCAGCAGCACCGTCACGAGCCCGACCAGTCGGCGCAGGAGGAACGCGATCACGCCGCACCGCCCGAACGAGGCCCGATCAGGCTCGGCGTCATTCCAGACCGTCGCGAGGTGACCCGTGACGTAGGGTCATCCGCTTGCGGTGACCGGCCGCCGCAGCGGCCATCGCCCCGCAAGGCGATCACGGTGCTCGCCAGCGCAGTATCGCGAATGCGAAGCGCGTGGCCCCTTGCGGCGCGGACAAGGCAAGCCATGTCCCTACAGACTGGGATGCCGCAACTGTCAGGGCTCGGTGGGCGATGACAAGTCCCTCCCGTTGAGTCGGGATGCGTCGCGATCTGGCGGATGGTGATGATGCGGGTACCCATCGGCGACGACTCCTTCCCGTGCGCTGGCCGTCCGAATCCGGCGGGGCAGCAAACGACCCCGGCGGCGATCGTGCCTCGGGGTCGGGAAGGTGGTGTGTCGCTGGATGGGGGATGCGCCGATGGCCCGGCCCAGCGCATGGGCGAAACGCGCCCACGGCAAAGCCGGTCACTGCGCCTTCTCCCATCCGGACTGTACCGTCGGCTCCGGGATTTCACCGGATCATGCCGCGGCCCGGGATGTGTTCCCGGCACCGCCGCTCGCGGGCTCTCACCGCCGGTCGGGACTTGGCGTGCGCCAGAAGCTACTGCCCCTGACATCCGCACACCTCACCCAACCCCGAAGGCTGATTCACTTACGAATAGATAGTATCGCAGAGATCCGGCGTCGGCAACCCTGTCATGTGGGTGGGCCTTGTCCGTCACGGTAAACCGTCGCTGGTTCAACGACCAGCCTGCCGTCTGTGCCAGCGGTGCAGACTTGCCGCGGCCCATTCGGCCACCTCCCGTGTCAGGCCCTCGTAGACGACCATCAGCGCCCCGGATGGAGTGGGCGTCGAGGAGATCCCGATGGCGAGCGAGCCGTCCGCGGCGAACGTCTCGAACACGTCCCACGGGCCGGACGGCGTCGATCGCAGCCTTGGGCGGACGTGTTCCGGATCATCGTGGATGAAGAGTGTCGAGCGGAATTGGCCCGTCTGACCGTCGATCGATTCCCGGACCAGGTCCGCGTGACCGTTGTGGCGGGCCGTCTCGGCGATCATGTGGACGACGATGAAGCGGAGGGCGACGGGCGGGTCATCCGGGTCTGCGTGACGGGCAAGATCCTCGAACGAGGCCGCCGCGATGGCGTCGTCGGCGCGGGCGACCGCCTGCCGGTAGGTCACGATCAGCGTCGCGCTGGTGTCGTCCGGGCCGGGCTTCCAGTCCCCGTCCGGGTCGCTGTCCGTGAACTGGCGGCTGGGCGGGTCGCCGGCGAAGACCTCACCGAACCAGAATCGCTCCACGTCGCCAAGGTGACGAAGCATCCCCAGCAGCGTCAGACCTGACGGCTCATGGCGCCAGCGCAACTGCTCGTCCGTGAGCCCGTCGAGCCTGCGCAGGAACGTCTGGCGGTGCCAAGTCAGGAACGCCAGCAGCGTCTCTCGTTCGGTTCCCGTGTATGGAAGCTCGACGCGTGGAGCAGGATCGGCCATCGAAGGTCAGTCTCCATTGAAGGAGGAATGGGTCAGAAGCTCGCAACCGCCACGATGTAGCGGCCGCCGCAATCTTCCGGTGGGTTACTCCGGAGCGTCGTCGTGTCGCCGGTCTCGAGCCGGACCTCGTAGAGCGTCACGCTGCTGGACCAGCCGCTGACCAGGACGTAGTGGGAGCCGGCCTGCCGGACGCAGACCACGACCATCTGGAACGCCGCGATGGCGCCGGAATCGACCGCGATCGCGGCCAGCACCTCGCTCTCGGCCACGGTCGCCGAGACCACGCGGAGTTCCGCCTCCGACGCCATGCCGTTCCGCTCGGTCTGCCGGACGTCGATGTGGGGCAGGTTGGCGTCGCTCAACCGGCCGTCCGCCCCTTCGAGGGTGACCAGCGCGAAGGCCAGCCCGCCGGGCACGATCGTCGCCGGGGCGATGTCGGTGGTGATGCCGAGCCCGACGGTGGCGTCGCCGTCCCGCAGCGTGGCGGTGATCTCGGCGCCGCGGATGGCTGACCGGGTGTTGTTGCGCAGGGCGACGAGGACGTCGTTGCCGGAGTCGTCCGGGTAGATCCCGACGACGGCCAGCTGGTCGTTGTCGCCACGGAGGAACGGTCCGGTCGGGTCCCGCGCGAGCAGGCCGGGGTCGGTTGCGAACAGCCCCGGCTGGTTGGTGGGGCCGGGAACCGGGGTCGATGGCGGGACCACCTGGCTGGACCGCGTTGGCACCGCGGCCGGTGTCGTAGCCGGTGTCCCTGCGCCATGGATCGCCGTCGGTGTTGGCGGCGTGGGGGTCGGGCGGCCCTGGCTTGCGAAGACCGGCGAGATCAGGGTCAGGGCGAGCAACAGGGCGAGCAGGAGCGGGCGAGCCATCGGGAACCTCCGTCGGTGAGGCTGGGCCAGGTCGCCGTCATGGCGACCGGGCGGAGATGGGGGGCGACGCGTCGTGAGGCCAGTGTACGCCCGGTGGCGGCTCCATCGATACCGTCCTCTGCGTCTGATCGCCCCTACACCCAGCGCCAGACCAGCCATGCGGCGCCGGCGGCCAGCGCGACCCAGAGCAGCACGATGACGCCAGCCGTCAGCCAGCTCACCGGACGGTTCGTATCGACCGCCTCGTCCGCCTGGACCTGCGCGTCGGCCCAGACCACCGCCGGGATGAGGCGGATCGCCAGCGCTACGCCGAGCGGGATCAGGATCAGGTCGTCGAGGTAGCCCAGCACCGGGATGATGTCCGGGATCAGGTCGATCGGGCTGAAGGCGTAGGCGACGACGCAGGCCGCGACGACCCGCGCCAGCATCGGCGTCCGCTGGTCCCGATAGGCGAACAGCAGCGCCCACGTCAGTCGCTTCAGCTGCCGGGCGCGTTCCCGCCATCGTGCTCGCATCGTGATCCTATGCTCCCGGCGTCGCCGCCCGAGTGACGAACCCGTCAGCCCGCCGAACCCGTCAGCCGCCACCAGGCCGGAATGGCGTAGTCGTCCGGCTCCCCGTAGGCGTAGCCGGCCCACTCGACCCGCTTCGAGCGGCGCAGCGCCTGCGGGATCACCTGCCCGTGGATCACCATCTTGCTGTACCGTTCGCTCTCGCCCCAGCGGCGCAGCGCCTCCTGGTAGGTCGCGGCGCCCTCCGGGTCGGTCAGCATCAGCTCGATGAACTGGTGGGTCGTGAACTCGTCCGCCCCCTCGATCCGTTCCAGCATCGCCTCGACCAGGGGGGCTAGCAGGTCGGTCAGGGCGTCGACCTCATCGGGCTGCCCCGGCCCGCTCGGTGGCGGGCCGCCGGGCAGGTTCTCGGGGCGCTGGTTGCGGCGGTGACCGGGCATGGGGTGATCCTTGCGGCTGGGCAGGGCGAGCCTGTGCAATGCGTCGAGACCCGTCGGCGTGATGAAGGAACATGGCGTGGGTGGCTGGTTGGAGCAGTGGCGGGATTCGGCCTTTCAGCCGCCCGCCCCATCGTCGCCGGGAACCTCTTCCCACCAATGGTCCGTCGCCCGGCGGTCGATGTCCAGCCCCACGAGCGGTGAGCGCCATGGCCAACCTGTCTTCGCCCCGCCGCACCTGCCCACCACCGCTGATGTGGTCGTGACGTGCAGGAACCGTTGCCGGGCGCTCGTCGTCCTCCCCGCGGCCGAACTCACGGTGAACGGTGACGGGAGGATAGGATGATCCATGTGCTCGGGCGGCTGGCGGTGGCGGATGTCGAACGATTCCTCGCGGTCTTCAGCACGGCCGGGGCCGAGGCGCGTCAACGCCACAGGAATCCGGCAGCCAGGTCTTTGCGTGCGCGGACGATGCCCGCCGGGTCGTCGTTCCACTGACGTGGGAGAGCCGGGAAGCGTTCGATGGCTTACGGGCCGATGCGACGGTCCGGGAGGCCATGCGCTCTGGCGGGGCGCTCGGTCCGCCAGCGGTTGCGGTGCTGGAGAAGCTGGGCGACTTCGAGGACTGATCGTACCGGCGGTACTCATCGCGACGATGCTTGTTGCGGCCAACGGCCAACGGCCAACGGCCAACGGCCAACGGCCAACGGCCAACGGCCAACGGCCAACGGCCAACGGCCAACGGCCGGTGCGAGGCGTTGACAGGGCTGGCCCCGATGACAGTATATAACCAAGTTGTTCTGAAACAGGGTGGTGATGGATGCCGGTCGACCAACTCAGTGCCATCTTCGGGGCGCTCGCGGACCCCACCCGTCGGGCACTGCTCGCCCGGCTGACCGAGGGGGACGCGAATGTCTCGGAACTGGCGGAGCCGTTCAGCGTCTCGCAGCCGGCGATCTCCCGTCACCTCAAGGTGCTGGAGCGGGCTGGGCTGATCTCGCGGACGCGCCAGCGGACGGCCCGTCTCAGCCATCTGGAGGCGGAACCGCTCCACGCGGCGACGGCCTGGCTTGCCGACTATCAGACGTTCTGGGACGAGAGCCACGGACGGCTCGACGCGCTCCTCGCCACCTTGCGGAACGATGCCGGCGGCGACACGGACTGACCGTGTCGCGGGAATCTCGTCAACCGACCGGAGAGGGACACCCAATGGCAAGGACGCGGATCGTCGCGGAACCCGGTCTGCCCATGATCTCGATCACCCGCGAGTTCGACGCTTCCCCGGAGCTTCTGTACCGCGCCTACACCGACCCGGAGCTGCTCACGCAGTGGCTTGGCCCGCGCCGGTTGACGATGGTCGTCGATCACTTCGATGTCCGGAACGGTGGTACCTGGCGCTACATCCACCGCTCCACCGACGGCACCGAGTACGGCTTCCACGGCGTCTACCACGGCACGCCGTCGCCGGAGGGCATCGTCCAGACCTTCGAGTTCGAGGGAGCGCCGGGTCATGTCTCGCTGGAGTCGCTGACCTTCGAGGAGCGCGACGGCAGGACCATCGTCCGGATGGAGTCGGTCTTCCAGTCCGTCGCGGCGCGGGACGCGATGGTCGAGTCCGGCATGGAGGGCGGCGTCAATGAAGGGTACGAGCGCCTCGATGAGCTGCTGGACACCCTATCCTCCGCCGTCTGACCACCGTGGTTCGGAGTACGACGATGTCGGTCCTCGTTGCCGGGCTGACGATGTCCCTCGACGGCTTCATCGCCGGTCCGGGGACAGTACCGCGGATCTGTTCGACTGGTCCGCCAACCTGGTCCGCCAACAGTGACGTCACCGTACCTGCCTCCCCGGCGTGAGCTTCCAGACCACGGAAGCACATGCCGCTCAACTGCGTGAGATCGTCGCAGAAGTCACAGAGGAACCAGGAAACGGCGCGTTGCAAGGCCATGGAGGAGAGATGGAGACCAGAATGACCAATCCGATTCGACTGTATATGTCGATGTCGCTCGACGGCTACATCGCTGGCCCGGACGATCGACCCGGCCAGGAGTTGGGACGCGACGGTGGACGACTTTTCAACTGGCTCGACGATCGGGAGTCCGACGGCCCGAGCGGGCAGGTTTACCGCGAGATGGCCGCGACCGGCGCGGTGATCTCTGGCCGGAGGACGTTCGAACTCGCCGGGCGTTGGCAGGGCGACCATCACGACGGCGTGCCGATCTTCGTCCTCACCCACCATGTGGATGACGGAGACGTACCACCCGGCCGGGCGCAGTTCGTCACCGATGTCGAGAGCTGCGCCCGTGAAGCCCGCGCGGCCGCCGGGGACCGTGCGGTCATGGTCCACGGGGCGAGCGCGGCCCAGGCGCTCCTCCGAGCCGGGTTCATGGACGAGATGGAGATCCACCTGGTTCAGGTCCTCCTCGGGGACGGCCGACGATTGTTCGACCACCTCGGTGGTGATCGCATCGAGCTCGACCTCGTCCGACGGCTCGAAGATCGAGACGTGACGCACCTCCGTTATCGCGTACATCGCCCCAAGGAGGCCGCATGAAGACGCTGTTCGTCGCCTACCGCGTCACCGACCTGGACCACTCGCGCGATTTCTACACCACGCTGGGCTACGTCACACTAGGCTACGTCGAGATAGGTAGCGCCGCGGGCGGCGACGAGGGTCGCCTCATGGTTCTCAAGTTCCCCGACGAACCGTCAGCCACGCTGGAGTTGGTCCACCGTCCCGGCGGCGGACGCGTCGACGTGGGTAGCGGTTTCGACCACCTCGCGATCCAGGTGGACACGCTGGTTGCCACCCTGGAGAGGCTGATCGAGGCCGGCCTGGAGCCGGAACCTGTCCAGTACCCGGCGGGCCCACACGGCCCGAAGACGTCGTGGCTCACCGACCCGGACGGTTACCGGATCGAGTTGGTGGAGTGGCCACCCGGACATCCCGACGGCATCACCGCAGCGGACTTCTCCTGAGGCGATCACGGTGAGTCGAGTGACGAAGTCCGCCGTCGGTCATCGCGCAAGCGAACCACAGCCGTGCGGGTTCAGCCACCTGACCAACCACGTTGGAGCTGGCCGCGCGCTTCACCGTCTACAACCATGCCCGGCGTGGTCGCGGCAACGGCGGCCCTATGACGTGGACCGCGAGATCGAGGACGTCGACACGCTGATCGTCGAGGCAGGCAGAGCGGCGCACCTGTACGGAGTCTCCACGGGTGACGCCCTCGCCCTGGTCGAGCGAGACGCCCCTTGTCGAGGTCGGCGAGGCGATTCCATCTTTACGTTGAAGGAGGATGACATGGGAAAGGTCGTCGCGTGGGCGATGATGTCACTGGACGGCTACATCGCGAAGGACGACAACACGATCGGTCGGTTGTTCGACTGCCTTCAGAACGGTGACGTGGAGGTCCCCACTGTGTCGGAGGGCATCACGTTCCACCAGACCCCCCAGAGCGCCGAGTACTGGAGCCAGTGGACCTCTGGGGTCGGTGCTCTGGTCTGTGGGCGGACCCTCTTCGATTACACCGACGGGTGGGGCGGGCGGCACACCATGGATGTGCCGGTCGTCGTCGTCACCCATCAGGTGCCGAGCGACTGGGTGGAGGCCCATCCGGACGCCCCGTTCCACTTCGTCACTGGTGGCGTCGAGGAGGCGGTGGCCAAGGCCCAGGAGATCGCCGGACACCGCACCGTGGCGATCAGCGCCGGTACGGTGGCTCGGCAGTGTCTGGAACTCGGGCTGCTCGACGAGGTCGCGGTCGACCTGGTGCCCGTGGTGATGGGGAAAGGTCGGCCCTACTTCGGCAGTCTGAGCATCGAGGACGTCCTGCTCGGCGATCCGTCGGTCTGCATCCAGGGAGATCGGGTCACCCATCTGGTGTTCCCCGTGCTCCGCGCGGACGACGCGCTCCAGAGTTGATCGAAGGGCAGGCCGGTGGAATAACAGGCCCGCTATTCCGCGGGAGTGCAGACAGGAGATGGTCAGCGGTCCTCATGGCGGTGAACAACGTGCGCAATGACGGGCCGCACCGTGACGGTCCCCACCGCCGATTCGCGCTGGACGTTCCAGACAAGCGAAGCCAGCGCCCACCACCTCAGGCGCAGTCTCACGTGAACGGGCGCGCTGATCTGCGGCCAGCGCCTGTTCGACCTTACACGAGGTTGGGGGGCAATCATCCGACCGGCGTCCCGGTCTTCGCGGTCACCCACCCTGATCCAGAGACCTGGGTGCACCCGGACGCACCATTCACCTTCGTAACCGACGGAATCGAGAGCGCCGTCCAGCGTGCTCGCGTGGTTGCCGGTTACCGCGATGTCGCCATCGCGAGTGCCACCATCGCCCAGCGATGCCTCAACGCCAGCCTGCTGGACGAGATCGTGGTGGAGCTGGTCCCGGTCCTGCTCGGGCGGGGCATTCGCTTCTTCGACAACCTGACGGCCGGGCCGGTACGACTCGACGAACCCGACATCGTCGAGGGAACCGGCGTCACGCACCTGTTGTACCGCACCGGGCGCGGCTGATCGACTCATTTCACGCCTGATCCCAAGGAGCCTGACATGCCCCAGCTCGCCCCGATCGAGACGACCAACATCGACGGCTACGGCGCCGATGTCATTCCCTGGCAGAAGGTCTACGATCTGCTCATCAGCGACCTGCCGCGCCCCGAAACCGCCGCCTGGCTGGCGACAGTCCGGCCGGATGGCCGTCCGCACGCCGCCGGCGTCGGCCCGCTCTACCACGGCGGCGACCTGTTCTTCGTGACCGGGCCGGCCAACCGCAAGACGCGTGACCTGCTCGCCAGTCCGGCCTGCACGCTCGCGATGCGGTCACCGGCATGGACCTGATCTGCGACGGCACCGCCGTACGGGAGACCGACTCGCTGGTGCTCGCGGCGATCGCGCGCAAGTACCGGGACGGTGGCTGGCCGGCCGAGGCCTCCGGCGACGCGCTGACTGCACCATACAGCGCCCAGACGGCCGGCCCGCCCCCCTGGCACCTGTACCGGTTCAGGATCGCGCAGATCGTCGGCCTGAATCTAACCGAATCCGCTGGCGCCACGCGCTGGCGCTTCACCACGGGTGGTCTGTCATCGTAGCCACCGGGTGCGTTCGCGCCGGTGTCGATCCGTTCGATCTCTCGACCGGCTCGCTCGGCTGCCATTCATTGGCCGGTAGGGCTGAAGCCACCGGCGCCTTGGGTGGAGGTCCCGTGTGGGCTTCGAGACCAACGGAGGTGATTCATGACAAGGGTCGTTGCCGAGATGTCGATGTCTCTGGACGGCTTCATCGCCGACCCGAATGATGGGGTAGAGCACCTCTTCGGCTGGTACGGCAACGGTGACGTCGTCGTGCCGTCCACTGATCCGCGCTGGACGTTCAAGGTTTCCGGGGCGAGCGCCGACCATCTCCGCCACGCCCTCTCCCGTGCCGGTGCCCTCGTCTGCGGCCACCGGCTGTTCGACTACACGAACGGTTGGGGCGGCAACCATCCGGTCGGCGCGCCCGTCTTCGTCGTGACGCATTCCGCTCCGACGGACTGGCCGTACCCCGATGCGCCGTTCACCTTCGTCACGGACGGCGTCGAAAGCGCGGTCCGGCAGGCTCGCGCGGTCGCAGATCGAAAGGATGTCAGCATTGGGAGCCCAACCATCACTCAGCAGTGCCTGAACGCTGGCCTGCTGGACGAGATCGTGGTCGAACTCGTCCCCGTCCTCATGGGGCAAGGCATCCGGTTCTTCGACCACCCCTCGGTTGCGCCAATCCGGCTCACTGACCCGGACGTCATCCAGGGCACCGGCGTCACTCATCTCCGGTATCAGGTTCTGCGACCCTGACGCGGTCATGGACGAACCACCACCTACCACACCGCCAGCGTTCGGCCCGAGGCCGAAGAGGAGACCCATCATGGACTGGAAGCTCGAAGTGATCGTCATCCCCGTATCCGATGTCGACCGGGCCAAGCGCTTCTATGCGGAGCAGGTCGGCTTCACCGTCGATGTCGACCACCGGGCCAGCGACGCGTTCCGGGTCGTGCAGGTGACACCGCCGGGCTCGGCCTGCTCGATCTCTTTCGGCGTGGGGCTCGGTGACTCGACGCCCGGGTCGGTCAAGGGCCTGCAACTCGTCGTCAGCGATGTCACCGCCGCCCAGGCCGCACTGGCCGGACGTGGGGTCGAGGTCAGCCCGGTCCGGCACATGGACGACGGTGTCTGGGCGGACGGGCCGGGTGGCGACTGGAACTCGTTCATCTTCTTCAGCGACCCCGACGGCAATAGCTGGACGGTTCAGCAGAAGCCTGCCCAGTCGGCACCAGACGCTCCCTGACATCGTCCCGGTCGCCGGCCCACTGCCTTGCCCTGGGCACTGGATGGCTGGAGCGGATCAGGGGTAACGGACGTCGCCACTCTCCGCTTCCCGGCGGAGGGCGGCGTAGCTCTCGTAGCGCTCCTGGCCGATCTCCCCCCGCCCGGTCGCCGCGATGACGGCGCAGTCGGGCTCGTCGAGGTGCTCGCAGTCGTCGTAGTAGCAGTGCCCGAGGAAGGGCCGGAACTCGGGATAGTACTCCGGGAGCTGGTCGCCGGGGACGGCGTTCATCGCCAGCGACCGCATCCCCGGCGTGTCGGCGACGAAGGTCCGCGGCGCGATCCGGTAGAGCTGCGTCCCGATCGTCGTGTGGCGCCCCTT
>JAABUR0100009485.1_pt1 | contig 10952 bp, 13 predicted proteins | sample 5560091 | NCBI WGS metagenome assembly JAABUR01 (sample SAMN10711879, study PRJNA513375) | rock metagenome | isolation source: Antarctica rocks | place: Antarctica: Victoria Land, University Valley sud
TCGCCGTCGTCCTCCCCGCGACGCTGTCCTACGGTCATCCCGAGCGGCCGACCACCTTCCCCGACCCGGGGTTCGGCAAGGTGCCGGCGTTTCGCACGCACGGTCCGAGCCTCGTGGTCTGCAAGCGCCGTGAGTCCGCCCGCCGGTTGCACCGGGAGTTCCGCGGGAGCGCGTTGCGTTCGCGCCTCGCGCTTTTGCGCCGCTGCCGCTTCGCCGACATCCAGGCCGCGGTCAACCACGCGAAGAGCAACACGCGCATCCTCATCATGCCCGGCGTCTACCAGGAGCTTCCGAGCCGGCGCGTGCCGTTCACGCCGAAGAAGTGCAGCGACCAGGGCAAGTACTTCGCGGAGACCGAGGGCTACGGCAACGACGCACCCCCGCCGGCGGGAGCCCGCTCGAACGATCCGCCGGTGCGGCCGAACTTCCGCTTCCAGCATGACTGCCCGAACGCGCGCAACCTGATCTCGATCGTCGGCACCCGCAAGGTGCTCGGCGACGGCGCGCACTCCCCGCGTTGCGACGTGCGCTGCAACCTGCAGCTCGTGGGGATGGGACGCAAGCCGGGCGACGTGGACATCAAGGGCGACCGCACGAAGATGGACGTCATTCGCGTCGACCGCGCGGACGGCTTTGCGGTGCGCAACATCACGGTCGAGTACGGAGCGTTCAACGGCATCGACGCGGTCGAGTTGAACGGCTTCCACATCGACCACGTGATCGCGCGCTGGAACCAGAACTACGGGGTCCTGTCGTTCACCACCGATCACGGCCTCTACGAGAACATCACCGCCTTCGGCAACGGCGACTCGGGCGTCTACCCCGGCTCCGATCCCAAGGGATGCTCTCCCGCAGACGGTTATTCCAAGCGCCGCTACGGGATCGAGCTGCGCGGCATCAACTCCTACGGCAACACGCTCGGCTACTCGGGCACCGCGGGCAACTCGACCTACATCCACGACTCCCAGTTCCACGACAACGCCACCGGCCTGTCGACCGACTCGTTCGCCGCCGGGCACCCCGGCATGCCGCAGGAGTGCTTCAAGTGGGAGCGCAACCGGATCTACTCCAACAACTTCCCGCTGTTCGCCGAGCCCCATCAGCGCTACTGCGCGGACACGCCGTTCAAGAAGCGCAAGCCGCACCTCGTCTGCCCGCAGTTCCAGGTGCCCGAGGGCTCGGGAATCATCATCTACGGTGGCAACCGGGACGAGATCCGCAACAACCAGATCTACGACAACTGGAAGAGCGGCGTCCGGATCTTCTGGATCCCCGCCGCGTTCCGCGGTGACAACAATCCGAACGATCAGCGGGACACGTCGAACGGCAACCGGATCGTCTCCAACCGGTTCGGGCGCTCCTCGAGCAACGCGCGACTACCCAACGGCTACGACATAACCTGGGACGGCGAGGGCGCCGGCAACTGCGTGCACGGCAACTCGAGCGCCGACGCCGGAGGCGCCACCCAGGAGCATCAACCGGCGATGCCCGACTGCGGCGACCCCACCGTCGGCGTCTTTCGCCCCGGCAGCCCCGGCGTGCTCGAGAAGGAAGCGGCGTGCGCGGCTTGGGACCCGAAGAACATGACCAACCCGCCTGGCTGCGACTGGTTCACCCTGCCGCCCAAGCCTCGTTGAGGCGCCGCGGCGGCGCGCGCGCCGCGGTCCTCGTCCTGCTGGCGGGGCCCGCCGTCGCGGTCGGCTGCGGGGGGCACTCCGGTGCGCCGCTGGCGTGGAGCGGAGCGCCGCACGTCTTTCGCTACGCGAACCTCCCCCGCGACGGCGTGCTCGGGGGAAAGGTCGAGAACCGGTCGGGAGCGCCGCTCGTACTCGACGCGCGCCGGATCACCCTCCGCGACGGCCGGGGCGCCGTCGTGAAGGGTGCCACGGTCCGCTTCCTCGCCAGCTTCGCGCACGGCCTCTACTCGCCGACCCAGTTCGGCCAGGTGCAGAACGCTTTCGAGCTCGAGCGCCTCGGCATCAGGGTGCGGCTCGCGCCGCGCCAGGTGCTCCCCATAAACGCCGCCTGGCGCCTTCCTCCGGGGGCGGGGCAGCCGGTCAGCCTGGACTACGGCGGCGGACGGCTACCGATCCCGGGGGAAGGCCGTTGAGCGTCCCCCGACCGGACGCATAAGGGGGGCGCCTCCCGGGTATGCCGACGCCAGCGCGGCGATGACCGCGGCGGGAGATCGGAGGCAGAGCATGGTCGAAGGTAACGAGCCCGGAGAAGGCGCCAGGGTGGACGAGGAGGACCCTCCCGAGTCGCTCGAAGAGGCGGTCCGCGGTCGGGGCGCCGACGCGGCAGCCGGGACCGACAAGATCGGGGAGGACGCCGTCAAGGAGCAGACGGCGGTCCGCGCGCCCGACGAGGATGCCGGCGCGGGTGGCGAGACGGAGGATCGGCCCGGAGCGTAGGAGCGCAAGAGCGGTGACCCGGGCGAACCGGGCCACCGCGTGCGCGCGTCTTGCGGATCAGCCGCCGAGGCCGCCCGGTGGCGCCCCGTCGCCGTCAAGGTGGTCGTGGTGGAACCCGTGGTGGAACCCGTCGGGACCGTCGCGCTGGTGTTGAGCGTCCGCGGCGAAGACCGTGGTTCCCTCGCTGGACTGCGAGACGTGCACCCGGTCCCCGGTGCGAAGGTCGCCGAGCTTGGCCGCGGAGCCGTTGCGGTACACCGTGGCCTTCTCGGGCACGGTGAGCGTCACGTCCTTGTAGGTGACCGACCCCGCCGCTTCGGTGATCGTGACGTCCTGCCCGGACACCGACTTCACCGTCCCGTTGTCCGCGGTAACGGTGTTGAACCCGTCGCGCGCCTTGTGAGGACGACGAGCTGGGCGTGCACGGGCGGCCCGCCCCGGTGCTCGCGTTCAAAGCCGCCACCGGGGCCCCGGAGGTCGCGGGCAGTCTGCGCCGGGCCGGCCTTGAGGTGGGTGCCCGAAGGCGAGGCGGCGGTTCCGGCGATGCCGGCTCCCGCCCCGACGAGCGCGCAGGCGCCGGCGACGACGCCCGCGCGGGGGTGAGCAGGGACCTTCTCATGTGCTTGACCTCCGAGTCGGGTGCATGGACGGGTGGCGTCACCCGAGGAGGCGAGTATCGAAGGCGACCCTGAGAGGAGGCTGAAAGTGCGCTGGGAGATCAGCGCGCGAAGGGCGCAAAGCGCGGCTCGCGTCGCTCGAGGAAGCTCGAGACGCCTTCCTTGAAGTCGGGCGCGGCGAAGGAGCCGAGCATGAGCCGGTTCGCCTCCTCGAGGCCCGCGTCGAGCCCGCGCTCGAGATCGCCATAGAGCTGGCCCTTCATCGCGGCCATGCTCGCCGGCGAGCAGTTCACCGCGAGGTCACGGGCGTAGGCGAGCGTCTCCTCGAGCAGGCGCTCGGGCGCGATCGCGCGGTTGACGAGCCCCAGCGCCGCGGCCTCCTCGCCGAGCACCACCCGCCCGGAGAGAAGAAGGTCGAGCGCCCGGGCCGGACCGACGAGACGCGGGAGGATCCACGCGATGCCGTACTCGGCGACCAGGCCGCGGCGGGCGAAGGCCGTGGTGAGCTTCGCGCTCTCGGCGGCGAAGCGGATGTCGCACATGAGGGCGAGGACGAGGCCGATCCCGGCGCACGCGCCGTTGACGGCGGCGATGATCGGCTTGGGCACGCTCAGCGGGAACGACTGCGGGCGCGGGTCGCGCTCGCCGGCGCCGGGCTCCGCGCCGTTCTCCCCGAGCGACTGCAGATTCTCCATGTCGGCCCCGGCGCAGAAGCCGCGTCCCTCACCAGTGACCACGATCACCCGTACCTCCTCGAGCGAGTCGAAGTAGGCGCGCCCCATCGCCGGGGTCCAAGCGTTCAGCCGCTCGGGGCGGTTCAGCGTGAGCAGCGCCACGCCGTCCTGCACGGTCCGCTCCACCACTGTGCTCATCGCTCCTCCTCCTCCCTCGGGGCCCGAGCCGCGCAGTCTACGGAGCGTCGAACAGCACGAAGCGCACGCCGGCGATCTCCACGGCCGCGCGGCCGCGGCGCACTTGGGGCGGGAGCGCGACGGCGATCTCGGCCAGGCCGACGGCCCGGGGGGAGTCGGCACGCGAGAACTCGACGTACCCGCCGCCGTCGAGACGAATACGGGGCGAATCGCCGCTCGGCGCCGGCGTTCCGAGCACCTGCGCCCAGCGATCGGCGCCGGCGCCCGGGTCGGCGACCCGGACTCCGATCCCGACGAGCGCGCCGGGTGCGCCGCGGCCCGTGCGGCCGGTCCAGTCCGGGCCGCCCCAGCGCCACGAGGCGCGCGGCTCGGGTCGGTCGAGCGAGACGATCGTGCCGCCCACGTCGCCCGGATGGAGGTGGGTGGCGGAGATGTCGGGAAGGTCGATCTCCCACACGACGCGTACGCCCCGCTCCCGTGCGCGCGCGCGGGCCGCGTCCAGATCGTCGAGCTGGAAGATCGCCATGTAGCCGCCGTCTCCGCCGTGGCGCTCGAGCTGGCGCCCGGCCGCGGTGCCGGGTTGAGAAGGAGAGACCACCTCGATGAACCCGTCGCCGAGCGCGCACACCGCGTTGCGCAGGCCGAACTCCGCCACGCCGGGGTCGCCGTAGGGCTCGCCGAGGCCGAGCTCGTCCCGCAGCTCGGCGAGAACCGGCTCGAGCTCGCGCGCCACGATCACCGCTTGGCGCAGGCGCACCCCGCTGTCCGCGCCGTTCACCTGGCCCACGCTACTCGGGCTGGCGCTTCGTGGGCCGGTCGGAGGGGTAGGTCGGCGATCCGAACCCGACCGAGAAGAGAGTGCACGATGGAGATTCCCAAGGACAAGATCCTCGCCCTCCTCAAAGAGCGCGGCGAGGGCGAGAAGGCCGACCAGGCCGACCAGGAGCTTCCCGATCAGGTGGATCCCGAGCGCGACAGCGGGCTGCTCGAGAAGCTCGGCATCGACCCCAAGGACCTGCTCGGCAACCTCGGAGGGCTGGGAGAGAAGTTCGGCCTGTAGGCCGGGGCTGGTAGGGGGGAGGCCGGCGCGGCGCTATCCCGGCAGCGCCTCGTCGAGCCGCCCGCGCAGCTCGGCCACGGAGTTCCACACCGAGCGCGCGCCAGCTTCTCGCAGCTCCTCGGCGGAGAAGCCGCCCGTGCGCACTGCGATCGTCTCCACGCTGGCCGCCGCGGCGGCCTTGCAGTCCCACGTCGTGTCGCCGATCATCACCGCCGGGCCGCCGCCCGCCTTCTCCACGGCCGCATGCACCAGGTCGGGCTCGGGCTTGGTGTTCTCCACGTCGGCCGAGCTCGTCCATCCGTCGGCGAGCTCGCGGGCGTCGAGGAGGTCGAGGTAGAAGTCGACCTCGTCGGCCTTGGCCGAGGAGGCGAGGATGACCGCGTGGCCGCGACCCTTCAGGTCCTCGATGAGCTCGCGTGACTCCGCGAAGGGCTCGACCTCCTCGATCAGCGCCATGTAGAGCGCCTTCTCCGCCGTGCGGATGTCCTCGCCCTGCTCCTCCTCGGTCTTCTCGTCGGTGAGGGAGGGCACGAGCTGATCGCCGCCCATCCCGATCGAGCGGTGGATCCGCCAGATCGGGAGCACGATGCCGTGCTGGCGAAAGGCGCGGTACCACGCGATCGCGTGGTGGAAGTTCGTGTCGACGAGGGTTCCGTCGACGTCGAGGATCACGGCCCCGGGCATCGCGCGTCATCTTGCGCGGAGCCGAGCCGTTCCAAACGAGCGGTTACGCGCCAGGTCTCGTTTGTCGCGCTAAAGGTCCGCATGCGAGCGGCCGATTATGTGTCGGTAGGGAAGGGAGGCCGGCGTCCGCCCCTCGGCTGCCCCCGCAACGAACCACCGTGCCCTTCAAGCGACTTCTCAGCGTCCTCCTGCTCGCGTGCGGCGTGCTGGCCCTGGCCGGCGCGGGCTCGGCGGTGGCGGCCCCGGCCGGCAATCCCCTGGCCGCCGGCCCGTGGTTCGTCGACTGGCACTGGAAGCCCGCGGTGCGCGAGGTGAGCTATCAGCGCTCGCTCGGCCATCTTGGCACCGCCAACCAGCTCGACGTGCTGGCCCGCACCCCGTCGGCCAAGTGGTGGCCGTGGCAGTTCGGCGAGCAGCCCACGCGCGCCTACTTCGACCGGGCCGTCGCCGAGGAGGGGGCCGACGTCATCCCGACGCTCGTCACGGAGAACCTGCCCGGCATGGGCTGTGCGCAGAACGGCGGCCCGAGCGCGGCCGGCTTCCGCCGCTGGGTCGACGGCTTCGCCCGCGGGATCGGACGCCATCGCGCGGTGATCTTCGTCGAGTCCGACGGCATCGGCAGCTCGAACTGCCTGCGCGGGAGCGCTCTGAACTTCCGCCTCGGCCTGATCGCCTACGAGGTGCGCCGGCTGGCCGCGCTGCCCAACACCGGCGTCTACATCGACGCCGGCGCATCGGACTGGCTGAGCCCGCGGCGCGCGGCGCAGCTTCTGCGCCGCGTCGGAGTCGACCGGGTGCGCGGGTTCGTCCTCGACCCGACCCACTACGAGTGGACCCACACCCAGATCGCCTACGGCACGAAGATCTCGCGGTTGCTGGGCGGCAAGCACTTCGTGGTCAACACCGCCATGAACGGCAACGGGCCGCTCGTGCCCCGCAACCGGGTGCGCTACGGCAACGAGGTGTGGTGCAACCCTGCCGGCCGTGCGCTCGGACCACTGCCCACCCTGGACACCGGCAACCGCCTCGTCGACGCGTTCTTCTGGGTCAGCCCTCCCGGCCTCTCCGACGGTCCGTGCGCCAACGCGCCCGGCTCCATGCCGGGTCCCCGCACGGGCGCCTGGTGGCTGACGTGGGCGCTCGAGCTCGCCGGGAACGCCACGCATGCGCGGGACTTCCCCCGCTATCGCGGCTGAGGAGCGCCGTCCACTAAGCTCGGAGGACGGTGTCGCCCTTCTGGATCTGGACTCAAGTCGCGATCGTCGTCGCGGTGCTCGCCGGGGCGATCATCGCGCTCACGAAACTCCTCTGAGGCGTCCGAGCAGTCCTCGGCGCTGAGGTAGCTCGGGGCGCGGCGGGAGCGGCTCTCCGCGTAGGATCGCGGCGGGCGCCTGCTCGGTGAGCCAGGCGACCTGATCGTTCAGCCCCCGCACGTCGCCCTCGGCGGCGGCCAGCCCCTCGCGCAGCCCGGGCGGCCGGCGCTGCGCGTCGTGAGCGTCGGAGGCCACGTCGTGCACCAGGCCCTCGCGGAGCAGCGTGAGCGAGAAGGAGCGCACCGTGCGACCGAAGCGGCCGAGCAGCGAGCCCGCGGTGATCTGGCAGAGCGCGCCCTGCTCGACCAGTCGGCGCAGGGTGTCGGGATCGCGCATGAACACCGGCGAGCGCTCGGGGTGGGCGAGGAGGACGCGAAATCCGCGCACGTGGAGGTCGAACACCGCGGACTCGAGCCCGATCGCCGCCGCCTGAAGGGGGCTCTCGAGCAGGATGTAGGGACCGCCGCCGAGGCTCACGGCGCGCAGTTCCTCGTCGCGCAGCTCGGGGCAGCGTGAGAGGGCGACCTCTCCGCCGGGCAGCACTTCGAGCGCGATCTCCTCCTTGCGCAGCCGGGCCGCGAGTCGCTGCACGGCCTCGGCGACGGAGGCCGGCGCCAGGCCGTAGGAGTGATCGATGTGCGGGGTGGCGATCAGGGTCCGAACGCCGCTCTGCGCCGCCGCGCGAGCCAGGGCGAGCGAGCCCTCGAGGCTCGCCGGCCCGTCGTCGATGCCGGGCAGGACGTGGGAGTGGAGGTCGATCATCCCCGTGGCCACCATAGATGACCCGTTCCGCGACGCTGCGAGGCGCCGCGCCCGCGCGCCGGCTCGCCTCTATGATCCCCGCGCATCGATGCACCGGCGAAAGGAGAAGCGATGTTCCGCTCGATCGTGGTGGGGACGGACGGCTCGGAGACGGCCAAGCAAGCCGTGAAGCACGCGATCGACCTCGCGCGGAGCGTCGGCGGCAATCTCAAGCTCGTGAGCGCCTACGAGCCGGTGCCCGATCAGCGGCTGCGCCAGGAGCGGGGCGAGGTGCCCAGGGACGTCGAGTGGGCCGTCAACCCGCGCGAGGACGTCGAGTCGACGCTGGGCGACGCCGAGGACGAGGCCAAGGCGGCCGGCGTCGAGGTCCAGACCTTCTCCCGGCGCGGGGACCCCTCTGACGCGATCCTCGACGTCGCCGAGGAGGAGAACGCCGACCTCATCATCGTGGGCAACAAGGGCATGACCGGCGCCAAGCGCTTCCTGCTCGGCTCCGTGCCGAACAAGGTCTCCCATCACGCACCCTGCTCGGTGCTCATCATCCGCACGACCTAGCCGCGCGGCTCCCGGGCTCTAGGGCGCCGTGGCCCGCGCCGCGTTCACGAGCCCGTAGCCGTAGCGGGGGTCATAGCCCGGCGCTCCGAGGTCGCGCGCCGTGCTCTGGAGCCGCGCGGCGACCGCGTCAGGCGAGGGATTTGGCCCGAGGACGCCGCTGGCGATCACCAGCGCGGCGGTGGCCGCCACGTGCGGGCAGGCCATCGAGGTGCCGATCATGTCCGAGGGCAGGCCGAAGCGGTCAGGGTAGGGGACGGTCGCGTAGCGCACCACGCGCCCGCGGCGGCGTACGGGCACGTTATGGGAGAGCAGCGTCTCCTGGTAGATCGGCCGTCCGTTGGGGTCGTCGGCCTTGCAGTTCGGGTCGCGGGGCAGGTACGCGTCGCCGCCGCCGCCGGGAGCGACGAGCGTCAGCCCCGCGCCGTGGTTCGAGTAGTTGGCCAGGCAGCGATGGACGGTGGTGGCCCCGACCGCGATCACGTGGTCGGCGCGCGCCGGGTAGGAGACGCGCGGCCCCTCGTTGCCCGAAGCCGCCACGATGACCACGCCGTGGCGGTGCGCGTACTGGATCGCGTCGATCACGTCGGGGATGTCGGCGGCGGTCAGCGTGGCCTCGCGGTCGGGGAACTCGAGGCTCATGTTGATGACCTGGGCACCGTGGCGCACCGCGTAGCGGATGCCGGCCGCGACCTCGACGTCGCCGGAGTTGGGCCCGAGGATCCGGACCGGGATGATCGTGGCGCCGTACGCCAGCCCGGTGACCCCGGCGCGGTTGTTCGTCTGCTCGGCGATGGTGCCGGCGACGTGGGTCCCGTGCCCGTCGCGGTCGAGCGGGAAGCGGTTGTGGGCGACGAAGTCGTAGGGATCGGCAAACTTCGTGGCGGCGAAGTCGGGCGAGCGGCGGAACTGCCTCCAGTTCCGGTAGGCGACGCCCGAGTCGAGCACCGCCACGCGCACGCCGCTCCCGCCCGGGCGCCCGGCGGCGATCAGGTTGCCCCACGCGCCGGGGGCGTCGACGCCCGCGCCGCCCAGGAAGTTCCATTGAAAGCGTGTCCAAGCGCCGGCGCGACGGGTGCGCCCGGGGTCGCGCGGGAAGAACGGAGGGCTCTGGCCCGCCGCCTGCACCCTGAAGTTGGGCACGGCGGTGAGCACGCCGGCCGTGCCGCGCAGGCGACGGACGGCGTCCGGCACGGAGGTGCCGGCTCGCAGCTTGAGCACGCGGAACGGCGCGGTCGCCGGCTTGGGCTGCGCGAGCGCGACGGCGCCGGCCGCGCGGTCGGTCGCGGCGCGCGCTACGAGCGGCGTGCGCGCCGCGTAGCGCACGACCACCTGCCCCGGGACGTAGGGGGCGGGCGCGACTTCGGCGCGCGCGGCCACGGCGCCGGGGCCGAGGGCGGCGCCCACGCCGGCGAGGCTCAGCAGGAATCGGGGGGAGGGGAGGAGACGCATCGAGGCGAACCGGAGAGGACTCGGTAGCCCTCTGACTCTAGTAAGACATCATCGGCACTAAGAAGTTTCCCTTTTGCCCTGAGAAGGTCCTCCCGGTGACCTCCCGATTCTTTCCGCGCGACGAGTACTACATGCGCCTGGCCCTCCGTGAGGCCGAGGGAGCGCTCGAGCACGACGACGTGCCGGTCGGCGCGGTGGTCGTGCGCGAGGGAGAGGTGATCGGCGCGGCTCGCAACGAGCGCGAACTCCGGGGCGACCCGACCGCCCACGCCGAGACGCTCGCCCTGCGCGAAGCGGCGCGCAGCCTCGGGAGCTGGCGAGTGCTTGAGTCCGTGCTCTACGTGACGCTCGAGCCGTGCGCCATGTGCGCGGGCGCGATCGTCCTCGCGCGCGTGCCGCGCGTGGTGTTCGGCACCGCAGATCCCAAGGCGGGGGCGGCGGGGAGCGTCCTCGACGTGCTCGCGGAGCCCCGCTTCAACCACCGCCCGGAGGTGGCCGGCGGACTGCTCGCCGCCGAGGGCGCGGATCTGCTGCGCGCGTTCTTCGCCGGCCGCCGCTGACTTGGAGCCAACCTGCGGCCGAGGGAAGCGTTCTCAGTTCACGAGGGCGCCACCTTGGGAAGGGAGGCTGCGGACGCCCCGGTCACCGCCACGACCGGGGCGTCCGGCCCGAGCGCCTCGGCGGTGCACGCGGCGCTACCCTGCTGCCCCCGCGACCGCGGGGCCCGGAGGGGTGGCAGAGCGGTTGAATGCGGCGGTCTCGAAAACCGTTTCGGGGGGTTCTCCTCCGACGAGGGTTCGAATCCCTCCCCCTCCGCTCTACGCCGGGCTTTCCCCGCTTTCACGCGGTTTCTGGCCGCCGCCGAGGCCGGGGAACCGGCCCGCGGCGTTGCCGCTGAGGACCGCTCGGAACTCTCAAACAAGGAGCTGACTGGCGCGACTGGCGCGCACCCGGCAGTTCCGGTGCGCTCCCTCGGCCGACGCGCTGGGCCACGCGCGACCACCCTCGCGAAGGCGCTCTCCGTCTACATGGGGCACTCCGGCGTCTCCATCACGTTCGACCGCTACGGGCACCTGTTCCCGGGCAACGAAGACGAGGCCGCGGCGCTGCTTGGCGCCTACCTCGACCGGGCCAACACGCAGGCCAGGCTCGCGCAGCTCGCCGACTGACCCGCGCCGACTCGACCGCCGCGCGCGCATTGTCTTTGGTGCGTCGGTACTCACCCC
>JAABUR0100009491.1_pt1 | contig 10948 bp, 13 predicted proteins | sample 5560091 | NCBI WGS metagenome assembly JAABUR01 (sample SAMN10711879, study PRJNA513375) | rock metagenome | isolation source: Antarctica rocks | place: Antarctica: Victoria Land, University Valley sud
CGCGCCCCTCCTCATGCTCCTTGATCTGCCGCCAGCCGCGCCGCCGGCACGTCAGCCCACGACGCTGGCTTTGACCCGGCGCCTCATGGGCGCGCAGTCTCTCAAGCGCAGCTGATGTGTCCTCAAGGATGCACCCAGGTGTGCAAGAGCATTCCCGTGAATAACCCCTGACAGGCTTGGAAGGTGTCCACAACCCCGTAGGGCGCCAAAGCGGCCCCAGCACTGTCCGATCACAGGCACGCCCAGGGTCCCCAGCTCCCTGACGCGCTGAATTGCGCACCCAGACACGAGGCAGCGGCCCTCCGCGGCGGGGCTGCATTGGCGGCGCCCGCACCAGCGCGATCACGTCGTCGCGGGCCATGTATGCCGCGCGGCGCCGCACCACGGCCCACGTGCTCGGCGCGACCTCCACGCCCGCGGCCAGCGCGCCGTTCAGCGCCTCCAGCGCGGCCGGCAGGTCGCCCGCGCGGCAGTGCGCGCGCGCGAGCGTGGCCCAGTGGTGCGCTCCGGGGTCTAGGCCGAGCTCGGCCATCTCGCGCATCTGCCGCGCGGGAAGCATCGCTCAGGCGCCCTGGACCGCAGGGCTGCCGGTACCCCGCACAGGCTGGCGGGCGCCGTCGGCGTGCGCTGCCCAGCGATGCGCGCAGGCTACCCCGGGGCGGAGCGAGGCTGCTGCGGCAATGGCGTCAAGTAAGAGCTTGCAGGCCTTCGCCAACCAAAGCAGGGGTTGCTCGTCTTCTTCTGGGCGCCACCGCACTGGCAGCAGGCAGACGACTAGCCATGCGCAGGCGCGCACGTGCTTCAGCGGCCCGCAGGACTCATCCAACTCATGTCTGCCCATGTGCCTTCACGTTCTGTAACTAACGGCATCATGCACGTCACCTCGTAAGTGATGCCACTTGCGTGCGGAGTGGCCGCCAGTGCTGCGCGACACGCTGCGCTGGAGCTGCTGTCGAAGCAGAGGCAGAGGAGAAGAGCGCACCAGCTGCTGCGTCATTGTAACGTCATTTGCGTTGGCGCAGATGCTCATCGCCCACCCGAAGGATACCGCGTCAGGCCGGACGCCGTGCGCCTCCTGCACATGCCACCTGGTCACCGCTGGGCAGTTGAGCGTCATGCCGCGCATGAACTCGCGGCACGGGGACGTGTCGCGGCACGCCCGCAGCCTGCCTGGCACGAGGCGGTTCTACTGGCCTGCTGCACCATCAACAAGCCAGGACTAGTCACCAGTACATCATGACAACACTTGCGCTGACATATTCTGGACCGGTGGCATGCCTATCAACACTGTAATGGAGCCCCCACTGCAATGGCGCCCTTTTTCACATATGCTCCAGATGCTCGCAAGGATCAGAGCGGGCGCGGCGCAGCCAGGCCGGCGCCCGCAGCCGGCGCCGCGCGCACCATGTCCCACAGCAGCTGCAGCGACGGGCCCAGCTCGTCCGCGGCGTCGAACTGGCGCGAGCTGGCCTTGAGCACCGCATTGCAGGCGCGCGCCCAGTCCAGGTGCTCGAGCGTCTGGTCCGCGGCGCGCGGGCGGGCGGCCTCCACGGCGGTGGCGGCGCCGGCCTGGGCATCCTGCTCGCCCGGCCGCGGGGGGCCGCCGGCGGCCGCGGCGGTCGGCGGCGCGCGCTGCGCCCACCAGTGGTACACCAGCGCGCGCGCGCCGAGCGTGTGGCCGACCGCGCCCATCGCCTGCGGCGCCAAAGCCGATTCGGCGTATTTTTTAACGGGGCGCGCGTCAGGACGCTCAGCTGTCCTTCATTGCAGGTCGCACGATGCAACGTGTGTAATTGCTGGCTGATGCATACCTCAACTGCTGCTGTGTCTCGCGGTCGGCACGCCCCACCTTCCTCAATCAGCGAGCGTCACTGCGCAGCAAGAGATAACTTCACTCGCACAGCTCACCTCATGCAAGGAGCCACGCGCAGGTCAATCCCGCCTGCCCGCTCTTGCAACCGAGCCAGACCTCGTCGTATGTGCAGCGGGAGGCAGGCCGCGCGCGCCTGCAGCAGCGACATGGCCGACAGCGGCGTGTGCGCCAGGCCGGCGGCCTCGAAGTCGGCCAGCCAGGCGTCGAACAGCTCGCGACCGCGCGCGCCGCCCGCGACGCGCGACATGGGCACGCCCTCCATGCCGCCGCCGTCGTCGGGCTCGGCCGCGCTGCCGCCGCCAAACGGCTGCGCGCCGGCCTCTCCCGCCGCCGCCTTGGCCGCCTTCTCCTCTGCGAACAGCGCCTCGTGGCTGTTGTGCACGGCCTGCGCGGGCGCCGCGCCGTGAGCTGGTGGCGACCAGCGCGGGGGCCCCCTTCCACCTCCCGGCCCGAACGCCCCCAGGGTGCTGTGACCTGTCCGCACCACTGACCGGCGCGGCCGTGTGACGCCCAGGCGCTGGGGGCAATCGGCCCGTGCAGGCGCTGCCAGCCGCTAGGGGGGCCAGGGGTGCTGCCGGGCGGGCGCGTGCCGCAAACAGGCTGGTGAAGGTCTCGAGCGAGGGCGCCAGGCCGCGCGCGCGCAGGCCCAGGTACAGCGCGGCCGCCTCCTCCAGCTCGCCGGCGACCGAGTGCGCGTACAGCAGCGCGTTGTAGACGTGCAGGCTCGCCGGCAGCCCTGCCGCAGGCATCGTGGGTGAGGTCAGCGCGTCGCAGCCGTGCAGGCTTGCCGGCAGCCCCTGCCGCAGACATCGGGGATGCCGACAAGTGGCGTACATACACGAGGGAGCACGGAGCTTCGGGACTGTGCAGTGGGTGCTGACGGACCACGCCGGCCTGCGGCAATGCCCGGTGCACGGCAGCAGCGGCAACGCTGCAGGGATTGCCAAAGAGGCGCGGTGTGCCTCCTCGACCCCTGGTTGAGGAGGCCGCCAGGCAGGGGCTGGCAGGGGGCGCCGGGCGCACCCGCGGCCTGCATGCGCTCGTAGACGCCCGCAGCGCCCGCGGTGTCGCCCGCGCGCGCGTGCGCGTGCAGCAGCGCGCCGTAGCTCTGCGCGTCGGGCCGCAGCCCGGTCGCCGCGGTGTACTCCTCCAGCTCGGCCGGCGCGGCGCCCTCGTGGTGACGCAGGCGCAGCTCGATATTGTGCATCGCCATGTCTGGCGCTAGGTTTGCCTGCACCCGCGCTCGCCTCTCTATATTCCCTGAACACAAAGTGCACGGCGCATGGCTGGCAATCCATCGGAGGCGCTGCCAGCAGTTCCCCAGCCCTGCTTGCCTTACTAACGTAACATGCAGCACAGCTTAGGGTTAGAATGCGTACGCGATCCTTACAACCAGCAAGCCGCCACTCCCAGCCCAGGCGCCGACCCTGCCTGGCAGACCAGCGCGAGGCGCACGGCTGGGGCGTACCCGCTGCGCGGCGGCCATGACGCGGCGCGCGCGCGCGGCGTCCCGCACGCGCTCGGCCTCGGCCATCACGTAGTGCGCTGCGCGCTGCATGGCCTGCGCGAGCTGCGCGCCATGCCGCCGCTCATCGCGCCGCCGCCAGCCGCCCAGCACGCCACGCCACGCCAGCGACGTGTCCTGCTCGGCCGCGGCCGCGGCCGCGGGCCCGGCACCCGCGGCCAGCGCGGCGTGCCCAAAGCGGCGGCGGCGCTGGTGCCGCGCGGGGTGGCGCGTAAATTCGACCCAGCGCTCCGCGTACACTTCCAGCAGCTCCTGCAGCGCCTGCTCAGCGCGCGCCAGCGCGCCGCCGCCGCCGCCGCCGATAGGGTTAGGGTCTAGCAGGAAGACGCTGCCGACCCCAGGGCGGCTGTGCGCGGTGCAGGGGCCGCGCGCGGCCGCGGCAAGCACGGCGACGTGCGCAGCGCCCGCGTCGACCAGCGCCGTCAGCGGCAGCGCGGCCGCCTGCGCGGCCGCCCACTCGCGGTCCGCGCCCTCCGTGCTGAGCAGCAGGCCCTGCGGCACGCGGCCAGCGCCCAGCCAGTCTGAAGCCGCTCGCCACTCGGAGCGCCAAGGCCTGGCATGGTTGACGACGACCCGGCACACAGGCGGACCCTGCAGTGCTCATCCATAAGCGCCCGGTTCCTCTGGCAGTGCCTTTGCACGGCATCAACAGAGCGCGCGCGCCGCAGCCACCTCCGACGTCCATGCTGCGCAGCAGGCCCTGCGGCGCCAGGCAGACCCGCCGCCCCCACATGCAGGCGACGCCGAACGCCCGGCACTCAGCATTATGCCGCCCGCGCTGCGGCTGCTGCAGGAAGCTTCACCTTATGCACCCGCCCACAGGCGGCAGGTGCGCCGCCCACTTTCTGTCGCGCTCGACCAGGCTTTGCCTTGCCAGCCCTGCTGCACAGCCTTCGCGCGCCGCCCACCTGCACGCAGATGGCCAGGCGGAAGGTGGAGCCGTCGCGCGGCACATCGGCGGCGGCCATGGCGGCCAGCGCGCGCTGCGCGTCCGCCGCGCGGTCCGCGCCCAGCGCGGCCGTCACCAGCAGCTCGTACATGAATGCCTGGCGCGCGGCCGGCGGCACGCGCGCCTCCAGGTGCGCAAGCGCCTGCTCCCACTGCGCGCCGCGCGCGCACGCGTCACCGCTGCAGCCCCTCCAGCGCAGGCGGCGGCGGCGACCGGGCGGGCGCCCTCCCTCAGCGGGCCAGCCGGTGTCAACCATGATGGGCGCGTCGCCGCCCGGCTCTGCAGCGCATCAGCTGGCACTGCTCCCGACAGCGGCCAGTTCACAGCACAGCCGCGCGTCGACGCGCTCAGAACCACATACGCAGTGCGCCACTGCCGGCCGCACGACGCCGGCTGCACGTCTCGCTCTCAGACGCCGCCTTTGGTCTCTGTGTCTTCAGCACGGCCTGAGACTGTACCCCCACTGCTCATGCTTGAGAGACTCTGAGACGCACGCGCCTCCGACCACGAGCCAGACGCGTCGCCGGCGCGCGTCAGCGCGCTCAGGACCGCAAAGTGCGCGAGCGGGGGCAGCGCGACGCCGGCGCGCCGCGCCTCGGCGGCCGCCGCCAGCGCCGCCGCGCCGCGCGCCTGCGCCCGCAGCGCCAGCAGCAGCGCCGTGTACTGCCGAGCGGCCGCGCCCAGCTCCGACTGCGCAGGCAGACAGCGCAATCTCAGAGCCAGACGTCGCAGCACAGGCCCAAGCGGGTCCCGCCAGCATCAGCTCCATGCGCGGCCATTCAACTGCACATGGCTGCAATTGTGATTGCATGTGACGCAGCAGACACCTGTGCTGCGTTTCAAGACACGTGCCCTGCGCGCCGTGCGCCCCAGCATATGGCACCCCTCAGACACACCCCGGAGGGTGCTCACAATCGACGCTCATCAGGAGGTCAGTCCGCCCGTCGATGTGCTGTCATCAGCGAGTGTGCCTGGCTTGAAAACTCAAACATACAATCGCCCGTGTCTCTGCAGAATCACCGTTACCAGTGAGGCACGACGCGCACAGGGCCGCGAGCATGCACATGCCACGTCCTGGTCCGAGGCACGATGTGCCCGCACTGTCCACCGCCTCAGGCACCACAGAGACACGACATGCAAGTAAGGCTAGTCCTGACACTCCAACTGAACGGGTATGCCACTCTACCAGTGCCAGGCTGCCGCCAAGGCCTGTGTGCGCGCCTGCCGCGCGAGCTCCGGCGAGAAGCGCTCTCGCACGGCCTGCGGGCCGAGCGAGTGCAGCATCTGGTGCAGCTCCCGCGCCAGCAGCCAGCCGCCGTCAGCCAGACCATCGGCGCCCGCGCAGCCCGCGCGCGCAGCAGCGGCAGCACCAGGCCTCCGCAGCGACGCCAGGCCTCCAGAGCTGGCATGCTGAGGTCCATGCAGCGCCGCGCCTCCCCTGGCCGCAGCTGCGCCTGGTGCGGCTGCTGCTGCGCACGTGGCCATGCCGGGACCGCGGCCGGGGTTGTCTGCGTGCGCTGGCGCGGCGCAGCCCCTGTCGGTGCCCCACAGGCCTGCCCCAGGCTCGCTCGTGCGCTGGCTGCACTCGCGCCTGGGCCACGGCAGGCGCCACGACAGCGCCAGCCGCCCGCAGCGCCAGGGCGCCGCGAGCGCCCAGGGCACGGGGAGCCCCCAGGTCGGCCACGCGCCTGGCGGGACAGCGCTGTGCCCTGACAGCGCACGCGCGCGCTGCCAGCCAGAGCCGCCAGCGTGTGCAGGCGACACGGCCCCCAGGGCGCACGCCGCGTGCCAGTCCCAGGCGCAGAGCGCCGAGGGCGCGGCCGCGGCGGCCGGGGGCGGCGCCCCCGCGGCCAGCCCGCCGTGCTGCGGCCGGCGCGCGCACGCAGCGAGGGCCGCGCGCAGCATGGCGGCGGCGCGGGGCGTCACACCATGGCGGCACCCGCGCCGGCCGCCGCGCCGCCGACCGGCGCGCAGTCGACGTCCATCTCCCGCAGCGCCTGCTCGGCGGCCAGGATCTTCTTAATCTTCTTCTTGGAGGCGGCGTCCGTGACCTTGATGCCCTTAACGCGGACGCCCTTCTTGATGCGGAAGCCCTTGCGCTTGGGCTTGGTGGCGGCCGGCGCCGCGCCGAGCTTGGCCGCCTGCTTGGCCGCCTTCTTTTCCGACTTCTTCTGCTTCTGCAGCGTCTGCTCCTTCTCGACTGCGCTCCCAGAGCGCGTCAGACCTCGGCCGCTGGCTGCCTCGTGAGTGTAAGCAACAGTGAAGGGCAGGCGGGTATTTGCTCAGCGGCGAGTGGGTCGCACGGCGCAGGTCGTTGGCGTGTCGGTTGCGCTTGGTCGACTTCTTGTTCTTCTTAGACATGCTTCTGCGCGCACCGCAGCCTCAGCTCAGACGCATTCGCTTGGTGCACCACGTCCAGCGCAAGTGCAAGCGGGAGGGAAGACACCTTCATACGTTGACTTGCTCTGCAGACACCGCGTACTTGCAAAGACTGCTCCTGCTCCTGGCTTGCCCGTGGCGCCAATATTGGCAAACATATGGGCGCAAGCCGGCGGTCTCTACCTGTGAGGCATGCTTGTTGAATGCGCTGCTAGCACAAATCTGACAGCATTTGTAATGGCCAGTGGCACGATGCAGCTCGCGCACAGCGATGCAGCAGTCCCCCTTTCGGTGCTGGCAACTGCGAGCCTTGCCGGAATGGACCTGGCCGCAAAGGTTGACCCGAAGCTCGAGCGGGGCGCACAGCCGGTCCTGACTTTGCCCCAGCGGTGCGAGCGGCCTGATTGATTACCAATTACCAAAATGAAATGAAGCGTGGCTTGCTAATGCTTGCCTTGTCGGACTGCAGCGGCGGCCGGATAGACGGTACGCAGTACATTCTGCGCTACCTGGCTCGTATCGCCACCGGCGACAGGAGGCTGTATGGGGGGGACGCCTTCTCTGCAGTGCAGGCAAGTGCCTGCCGCAGTTGATTGCATGCCTCCACGGTTGTCGCTCAGCTTACCAGCACTCCGTATGGTGCGTTCTGACATACTTACGCTGCTGCTGAAATTTCAGGTGGACCAGTGGCTCGACTTTGCGCCGCAGCTGGTGGCAGGCGCCAGCTTTGCAGCGGCATGTGAGGCCGCGAACGCCGCGCTCACGCTTCGCACATACTTGGCAGGACACAGCATCTCAGTTGCGGACGTGGCGGTGTGGGGCCAGCTGAAAGGTGTGATTGCACGCTCGAGCGTCGGTCCGTTGCCTCAGGGGCATACTTGCCTGCAAAACTTGCCCACACGATGCCGCCGCACTCACGCTTTGCTGCGCTGCCTGGTGGTGCGCCCGGGATTTGCCACATGTATGTGAATGAAAATAGTGCGAATGCAGGCCGGGCAGAGCCAGACACATTTGATATGGCTGCAGGCTGCAGGCTGGCCTGGAGCCTGTGCCTCATAACAAGTCTGTCTTGGCACCAGCCACACACTGCTGCAGGATGTGGCGGCACAGAGGCACCCTCAATGTGCATGGGGTCACTGCAGCCCGCTGTCGCGCATGGCGCATGCAGGCCGAGAGCCCTCCCTGCCAGTCGTCCTAACAGCATGCAGCAGTGTACTAGCGCGTGGCTCAATGCCGTGCGGGGCCGCGCGCAGGCACGCTGCAGTGGGACAAGCTGCGCAAGGCGGGCACGCTGGCGCACCTGGCGCGCTGGTTCGACCATGTGGCCGCCGAGCCCGCGCTCGCAGAGGTGGCCGAGCGGCACGGCCCCAAGCGGCCGCGCCCGGCCGCCGAGGCGCGCGAGGCTGCGAGCGCCTCGGGGCGCCCCGCCCGCGGTGCGCCCGGCAGTACAAAGCCTGCACTCTTGTCAGCCTTGGGCACGACATGCCGTGCTGTGCGGCTGTTGGCCGTGTCCATGCGCCTGCATCACTTTCAAGCTGAGCGTGCCGTCGTGCATGCCGCCTGTCCGCAGTGCCCATGCGTCATGCAATATCTCAAGGTGATCTCGCTGCATCTTTGCATACATTTTTGCATTGTTTGTGAGCGAGACATGTGCAATAAAGAATGAGAAAACCCAGGGGCAAGTCCCTCATGCGGCCCGTCGGAACGCAGCCTGGGCCTCTGTCACATCAGTTCACTGCACATGCACCGGCAGTCGCGGGACGAGCGTGACGGCCGCGCGCGCCGCAGTCACCGGCTCGTTCGACATCGAGCTGCCGGGCGCGGCGGAGGGCAAGGTGGTCACGCGCTTCCCGCCCGAGCCCAGCGGCTACCTGCACATCGGCCATGCCAAGGCCGCGCTCATGAACCGCACCATTGCCGACATGTACAAGGGCGCCATGCTGATGCGCTTCGACGACACCAATCCCAGCAAGGTCCGCGCTCCTGCCCTGGCGCCGGCCAGAATCATGCACCCTGTTATGGGGCTTGCTATGCGGCATCCGTGCATGACACATAGGTTGGGACTCTACCCATAGCTGCCTTGCACTCAATGCGCAGTCGTGTGTTAGCACATCGTGTACACAAAGGCGCCTGAACACTCCTGTCAGACAGCATTGATGCAAGGGGGCATCAGCCTGACACTGCTGACTGCCGGCACTGCCTCATCCACCATTACCCTTCAACGTGCGGCAAGTGCGGCACCGTGCACCATCCACGCGCTGCGCGCGCGCGCAGGAGAAGGACGAGTTCGTGGACAACATCCTGGCGGACGTGGCGGCGCTGGGCGTGGCCTACCAGCGCGTGACACACACGAGCGACTACTTCCCGCAGCTGGCCGACCTGGCGGAGCGCCTGCTGCGCGCGGGGCACCTGTACGCCGACGACACGCCGCTGGAGCAGATGCGCGCGGTGCGGCCGCCCGCCCCGCCGCGCAGGGGCGCCCGCCGGCCGGCGCCGTGCTGCTGCGGGCCACGCGGGCGAGGCAGCGGCTGGGGGCCCGGCGCGCTGCAGGGTGCTTGGGAAGGGCCTTTTGTTTGCCCGGGCATGCGCCACAGCACGCCTGGCGGCCTGTTGATGTACTTTCAGAGATGCACCAGTGACAAGTGTGACGTGTGAAAGTGAATACTGAGTGCTGTGGCCTTTGCGGTGGGCACTTGGCTACGGGTGTGCTGGGCTTCTGAGATTTATAGCGCGCGTTGCAGGAGCGCATGGAGGGCACGGCGTCCGCGCGGCGCGGGCGCAGCATCGAGGAGAACCTGGCGGCGTGGCGCGAGATGCAGACCGGCAGCGAGGAGGGCCTGCGGCACTGCCTGCGCCTGAAGATGGACCCGACCGCGCCAAACAAGGCGCTGCGCGACCCCGCGGCCTACCGCTGCAACCTCACGCCGCACCACCGCACCGGCACGCGCTTCAAGGCGCGGCCTTTGCTTTTCCATGCATTCACACCTGACCCCAGCCTGCCTTGCCAAGTGCCGCATCGTGCCGCCCTCCCATCCCTGCGTGCTGCAAGCAAGCGGTTGTGCCTAGACCTAGCAGGTGCGTGCAGTTGTCTTGCAACCCCGTTCACCTCCGCCCCGTACATGCCTGCAGTCGCCAAGAGCCACATGCGCACGTGCCGGTGCTCCAGGAGCTGCGACAGCCACTGCCCCCACCGCGCAGCCGAAAGATGGCGGCTGCTGCGCGACCAACCTGGAAGCGCTTGAAGAGCAGCGCGCTCCTTATGCATAACAATGTCCTCATGCCTCATATCCCGGGCGCACCGGGGACGCGATAGCGATAGCCGCGGGCCTGCCAGGTGTACCCCATGTACGACCTGGCGTGCCCGTTTGTGGACGCGCTGGAGGGCATCACGCACGCGCTGCGCAGCAGCGAGTACCGCGACCGCGAGGACCAGTACTACTGGGCGCTGCGCCTGTGCCAGGAGGCGCGCGCGCGCCCTGGCCCTGCCGCGCCTGTCCCCGCGCGGCTCGCATGCGCCAGGAAACGTAGGAACATTTGTATAAACGCGTCCCCTGCCGTCATGCACATGCGCTGCTCTGGCCAGGGGGTGTGCCGAGGTCTGGCTGTTGATGTGGTGCAAATAATCCTGCGGGGTGTGGGGAGTGGTGCAAGCGACGTCGGGCTGTGGGGAGTGAGGCAGGAGCGAGGCAGGCCGGCCGACAGGCGGCCGGCCGCAGGTGTGGCCGGGCCTGCCGCACGTGCACATCTTCGACTTCTCGCGCCTGTCCTTCATCTACACGGTGCTGTCCAAGCGCAAGCTGGCCTGGTTCGTGGACACGGGCCGCGTGTCCGGCTGGGACGACCCCCGCTTCCCCACCGTGCAGGTGCGCGGGCGAGGCCGAGAGGCGCCGCTGAGGCGCACACCGGTGTGTGCGTGAAGCGCGCAGTGGTGCATGACATGGGCGTGCCAGTCCGCAAAAGAGTGTTTGTCAGCAAACAGTATCAACTGCGCCAAAGGAACGCGTGTCAATATGTGTGGAGCATGCTGCAAGCCATCAGACCATTGGTGACGTGTGCAGCTGTTCGTAACGAATGCTCTACATGGCAACAAGGCCTGCCAGCCTGACTATGCACAGGTATGAGAAGCCTGTAATGGTAACACACCCCGGGTGCGGCGCATGAGCGCCCGGCGCTGCGGGCCGCCAGGGCGTGTTCCGGCGGGGCATGCAGCTGGCGGCGCTGC
>JAABUR0100009492.1_pt1 | contig 10946 bp, 18 predicted proteins | sample 5560091 | NCBI WGS metagenome assembly JAABUR01 (sample SAMN10711879, study PRJNA513375) | rock metagenome | isolation source: Antarctica rocks | place: Antarctica: Victoria Land, University Valley sud
GGCCGCACAACAGGCTGCAAGCTACCGCAAGTTTTCAAGGGCAATACTAAGGTGCTTGCCCGCTGCACTGACTCAGCTTCTCTGCCAAACAAAAAAGAAAGCTGCTTGGGCCTTGTAGGCGCATTGCCTGTCGGCCCTCTACTAGTGCTAGCACGCCGTGCGCAAGTCCAAACAGAAGTCATTTGCGGAGACTGGTATATTATCCCTACTTAACACTACTCCAGGGTCCTTGCTGAAGTGGCCTGCGTGAGGAGCAGCAGGACAAGAGCAGACACGAGCTAAATGTGTAATAAATCCACACCTTACCGGGAGCGACAGGTTTGCCTTGCGCTACCACACTAACCGCTGCGCTTGCGCCATTTGGCAGAAGAGTGGCCACCAGCCAGGCTTGATGCGAGGAGTGGCCGCACACCAGCACTGGGCCTTGGCAGACATGCCCCAGTACCTCAGGTATCGAGCTCCTCTGCATGCGCCAATGTGCGAGTCATGTAGCCAGTTTGCCGGGCCAGTTCTAAGTACTGCTGGTTGCACTGCTGCTGTTCCTGTGCACGTTGTCTTGCGTGAGGAACTTTACCTGCCACTGCTTCGGCTCACATGCACAGAGGCCTCCGCACCGGACGTGTCGCACTCATGGCCATGGTCATGCCTGCCGCCGCCCCCCCCTTATGCACGCGCTCGGCTCTGAAAGGTACTGAGGCAGCACCCGTGTGCTCCCGCAGGTGTGTAGCGCAGGGCTGGCGGCGGCCGTGCCTGGCGCAGCTGCACGCGCGGGCCTCTCACCGCGGCCCTGCCCCGCTGTGCTGCGCCGGCCTGCAGACGGCTGAGCAGGCGGCGCCGGCGGAGCGCGCGCCTGCCAAGCAGGCGGCCGGGAAGCCAAAGGGCGGCGGCAAAGGCGGCGGCGGTCAGTCCGGGAAGAAGGGCGGCGGCGGCGGCGGCGGCGGCGGCGGTGAGAAGCGGGTCACCCCGAAGAGCGAGGACTTCAGTCGGTACGGAGTCCCTTTGCCCCCTCCCAGCCCCCCCTTGCGCCTTTGCACTGGCTGCTGACAGCCTGCACAGCACCGCCGGCAGCTGGTGCGTCAGTGCGGGAGCTGGTGGATGTCAAAGCGCGGCACTCCAGGCAGCGGCGCAACGTAAGAACCAATCACCTCGCCGGACGCACAGGTGGTACCTGGACCTGGTGCGCGAGGCGGAGCTGGCAGACTACGGCCCCGTGCGCGGCACCATGGTCATCCGGCCGTACGCCTATGCGCTCTGGGAGGCCATCCAGGCGCGCCACGTCACCTGGCTCACTCCAAAGGCATGCGCAGTGTGCTTGCGCTTCACGGCCACTGCCGCTGCTGGAGTTGACATGTAGCCTGACAGTACTTGAGGCCGCACAGGCCATCCTGCCATGTGTCTGTGGGGGATATCACTGCAGCAGTCGGCGACCCACCCGGCACCAGGCGTGGCCTGCTTGTCCAGGTGACCTCGAAGGGCGTGCCACCCGATGAAGGGGCGGAGCGCGCCGGACCCACACTCTTGCAGCTACCATGCCACACTCGATCGGCGCTGCCATGTGCGGCCCGCCGCATGCCCCACTCAACGCGACACGCCCGAGCGCGCGCCGCCCGTACAGGGCGACCTGGACGCGCGCTTCAAGGCGGCGGGCGTGCAGAACGCGTACTTCCCGCAGCTCATCCCGCTGTCCTTCCTGCAGAAGGAGGCGCAGCATGTGGAAGGCTTCGCGCCCGAGCTCGCGCTCGTCACGCGCGGTGCGCCGGCCCGGCTGCGCCGCCCAGGCCCAGCCTCCCGCAGCAGCCCTGCTTGCAGGAACGGCGTGACTGCCAGCATACAGTCAGCCGACTCGATGCTGCTGAGTTATGATGCTGTGAATCTACAGGCTCGCGTGATGGCAGCGGCCGCAGGTGGCAGCGGTGAGGCGCTAAACCAGGCATCAAAGGCTATGCAACCACAGGCCTGCAACCCGCTGCCCCTGCAAGGGGCGAACAGCCACGCGAGTGGACACGCGCGGGCGAGGAGTTGCGGGGCGCCCCCGCTGCTGCAGCCCGCTGCTGCAGCCGCGCAGCACACCGACATGTCGGAGCCGCGCGCGCCGGGCGTTTCCAACACATGGTGGCCGTGCATATCAGTGCTGGCCCTGACCCTACCCTAGCCTGAGCGGCGCAGGCGGCGGCAAGGAGCTGGAGGAGCCGCTGGTGGTGCGGCCGACGAGCGAGACGATCGTCAACCACATGTTTGCGCAGTGGGTGCAGAGCTACCGCGACCTGCCGCTGCTGCTCAACCAGTGGGCCAACGTGCACCGCTGGGAGCTGCGCACGCGGCCGTTCGTGCGCACGCTGGAGTTCCTGTGGCAGGAGGGCCACACCGCGCACGCGACGGCGCGGCGCCTGGGCCTCAAGCAACGCAGCAATTCCCCGTTCCGATACAAGCCCGTGCAGCAAGGGCGAGCACTTGAATGACGATGCATGCAGGAGTCCCAGTGTGTCAGCAACGTAATGCGCTACCGCGCTCGGCACCGCCGGATGGCGTCGCGAGAGTCTGCGTTGACAAAGTGTTTAGAGTTATTGTGCTACTGTGTGCTTGCGAAGACTTTCTGAACAGGCGTGGAGCTGCAAGGGTAAGTCTCAGGCGACGCACCAGGCAGCAGGCGCTTTGTTGCCTGCCTCCTCGCACCCGGCCGGCATGTCGCTGACCGCCTTGAGGCTGCGCAGGCGGAGGAGGCCTCAGCGATGGCCAGGCGCATGGTGCAGGTGTACGCCGACTTTGCGACCGATGTGGCGGCCATGCCTGTGTTGGTTGGTGCGCGCCCGGCCTACATAGGGCAGCCTGTACTGCCTTGGCCCACGCCCTTTGCCACATCATATGGAGCTCATGCCTCGGGGGTGGCCCTTGAGTGGCTGCGCCTCGCCGTGTGCCCGAGTGCCATCGTTCGCAGCATACCCGCTCTTGGCTGCTCATAGGCCCCAGGGTGTTGCAGCGCCTGGCCTGGCTGCGTGCCGCTACCCAGGAGCCTTCCAGCCTGTGCCACCGTGCATTGGCCGCGTTGCAGTGCTGCAGGACAGCCTTGTGGCGGATGCGCAGGGCGGAAGTCGCGGTTGGAGTCCTTTGCGGGTGCCAACCTCACGCTGACCATCGAGGCCATGATGGGCGACCGAAAAGCACTGCAGGCGCGCAGAGCGCCGCGCTCTCACGCTTTGTGCAAGGGGGTGACATAGAGCCGGGCTGGCAGTGCAGGGATGGGTGAGTCGGTCGATATACTGGGTAGTTTTCAGAGGTGTCCGCTTCCGTCAAGGGGCAAGATCCGTTGCAGTCCTTGCTGGCAGGTCCTGAGTGTCGCCCACGAACATGAACTTTGGGACTTGTTTCTGCTTGAGGTGCCTTCGCAGCAGCGGTGCATCTATACGTTGCATCCCTTTGTTGACGCTGCGGCAGACAGGTTGTACCTGAGCCGAGCAGCGCGGCGGCCGTGACATGCTTGGGCGCTTCAGCAGGTGGCACCAGCACAGGCCATGACCCGCCTCACCGCTGCGCGTGCGTGCAGGCAGGCACGAGCCACGAGCTGGGCGACAACTTTGCAAAGGTGTTCGGCACGCGCTTCCTGGACGAGGCGGGCGCGCTGGTCAACGTGCAGCAGACCAGCTGGGGCGCGTCCACGCGGCTCATCGGCGGCATCATCATGACGCACGGTGCCAGGCCGCGCGTTCCGCGCGCATGCAGCCGCGCCCTGTGCCGGCCCTGGATAAGCGCGCCAACATGGGGCATGCACTGGTCCTGCCTGCACGCTTTCTGACGCTCGCAGTGAGACCCTGCCCGGCGCCCTCGCCGCATGCGGTGACATGGTACGTGGGCAAGTACGCAGCGAGGCATATCAGTGTGATGTACGTAAGCGTGCAACAGCTGGTGTGTGTAAAGAGAGCCCAGATGCCCACTGGTGCGGGTGTCAGGCGACGAGACGGGCTTGAGGCTACCGCCGCGCCTGGCGCCCATACAGGCGCGCTCCTCCTGAAAGCGCACTCGACGAGGCCTGTAGCTAGCACTGCTAGCGCTGCTCGTCGCAAGCCCGTGGCGCAGCCTGGTATTGCAGTGCTTGTCGCCGCTTGGCCAAAGTCAGTGCGTGCACGACGGATCCGTACTCTCTGTGCTCCAGGAGGCGTCTAGCTCGCGTCTGGCAGTAGGCCCTGATGACGCCAACCAGAACTGCTGTCCCGGCTGCGGCATCGGCGGTGTACGGCGCATGCGCTCGGGCGGGTAGGGTAATCCTAGACCTACCGCACGCAGGTGGTCATCGTGCCCATCGTGAAGAAGGACGCTGACCGGGAGGCCGTGACGGCCGCGGCGGAGGCGCTCACGGCGGCCGCAGCGGCCGCGGGGCTTCGCGTGCGCCTGGACGCCGACCGCGAGCGCACGCCCGGCTGGAAGTTCAACCACTGGGAGATGAAGGCGCGGCCCGCTCGGCCGCTTCAGACGCCGGCCGGTGCCTGTCTCAGGAGCGGCCCGCGCATGCCGAGCGTGCGCGCCTGGAGCGAATGGCGCTGGTGGGCGCTGGTGACATGTCTGGGGCATGCGGCTGCGCGACGGCAGCCACAGAGCCGCGTCAAAGCCAGACTAAATCGAATAGCCGCTTGAAATGGACCCCGTTCGGCCCTGTCCAAGGGCGCTGCTGGCATGCAGGGGGTGCCCGTGCGCGTCGAGGTCGGCCCGCGCGATGTGGCGGAGGGCACGTGCGTGGCCGCGCGGCGCGACAGGCCGGGGCGCGAGGGCAAGACGTTCGGCGTGCCGCTCGAGCCGGAGGCCTTTGTGGCGCACCTGCGCGGCCTGCTGGATGATGTGCAGGCGCGCCAGCCCCCCATGCCGCCCGTGCTTGGCCTGTCTGATGGGCAGGGTGCTTGATTATTGCTCGGCGTCACAGCATCTCATGTGGCATGAGAGAGTTAGAGCTGAGGGGCGAGACAAGCTTATTTCCAGGTGCATGTTAATGCATGTACCAAGCCTGCGTGTGCACCGCCGCGCGGCGGAAGCCCTAGCAAGCAGGGCATCAGGCGGTGCGCGCCAGGCCGAGCCGCGTGTCCGCCGCTCCCTGGGCTGAGCACGCTTGCGGCATGCAGGCGAGCCTGCTGGCAGAGGCGACCGCGTTCCGGGACGCCAACATCGTGGACGTCGCCTCGTACGCGGAGCTGCGCGAGGCTGTCACCGCCGGGCGGTGGGCGCGCGGCTGGTGGGCAGGCGCGCGTCCAAGTCTTGCATGCACTCTCGCAAGATAGTCGAGAGCTCGTCGAAGTGGCAACCCCAGTTCCTTACCCTTGTCAAGGGCTTTTTGCAACCGAACTGAGGCTGGTTCTCCGCACTGAGGCTGTGCACATCATGCGCTGACCGGAAGCCATGTGCCGTGGATAAATGAGCATGCTGATGGCCGCCGCCCGTGGCCAGGGAGCGACGCGGCGGAGACGCAGATAAAGGAGGAGACGTCTGCCACGCTGCGGTGCATACCCTTCGACCAGCCGGGCGGCGGCGGGCCGTGCTTGTTCAGCGGCGAGCCCGCGACCGAGGTGGCAGTCTTTGCAAAGTCATACTGACGGTCTTGCACATGCCATGCTGTAAGTCTGGCGTCGAACCAGAGCTCATGGCGTTCAGAGATGTTAAATGTCGTGTTCCTAATCTCGTGAAGCAGAAGGAGGAAATTGCCCTCGAATTATCCTATGCATAACCGCTACCCGAGCTCTCTCGATGAAGCACTTCTTATCAGCCAGGTGCCGTTGCCAGAGTTTGTGAGTGCAGTGCTGTACGTTGAGCTTATAGAGGTAGCTGACTTTGGAAGCGGCAGGCGTGCACTGATAAGGATGAGGGCCCCTTGTCTGTCAAGCAGTGGCGTAGGGCACAGGCAAGCCTGGCATTGCAATGCTGTTGGTCGCAGTCCCTCAGCACAGGCACACGCACGGTGCGCCAGTAACGCTGCCGCCCTGCTTGCATATCAGCGAGCAGCACTGCGTCCTAAGGCAAAGTCATCACCCAGCTTACCGGGCAACCTTGTGTCCTGTGGTGACTGCTGCTGGCAGCTTTGTGTGTGGTTGGTGACGCTCGGCTGGCGTGCTGCTGCGCAGGCACCCAAGCCCGGCGCTGAATGCGAAGGCGCGTGTGCAGCGGCTGCAGCCCGCCCGCGCGAGCGTCGCCGTGGAGAAGGGGACCGACCTGCGGGTCTGGAACGACAAGGCTCGCGCAGCAAGGACAACCCACTTGGAGGTGAGCCAGTGCAGTCGGCCCGCACGGCACAGGCGCCACTTGCTCTTTACAGGCAGTGACACGGCCACTCTCCATAAGTCACGCAACACCTGCTGGGGCCTCGCCGGCAAGCCAAGGCCTTGCCAGAACACCCAGCGTATCGTTGCCGGGACCAAGGTTTGGCAGCGCGCCGGGCGCACGCACCAGGCCGCAGCGCAGAGCGCCGTGCGCGAGGGCGCTTGGCAGCAGTCGTCCGTTGTATGCTCTGTCGTCCACGGCGGCCGCGCGCGGCGCCAGGAGCAAGCGATGGCCGTGCTGCAAGCCGCGGTGGACAACTTCGAGCGCCCGGCCTTCCCGTGCGCGCTCATCCTGGGCGACGTGGTTATCCTCGACCTGCTGCACCGCCTGGACCTGCTGGCCTCGGGGCGCGTGCCCATCATCTTCGTCGACACGTTCCACCTCTTCCCCGAGACGCACCAGCTGCTGCGCAAGCTCGAGGTGCGCGCGCGGTGACGCCCCGAGACGCACCAGGCTGAGAATTTCGCAGACGCGCTTGCGCTCGCCGCGCATGGCATACAGACAGGGTGTGTGTGTCGCGCTCGCCGCGCATGGCACACACACAGGGCACCGAGGGACTCTGCCTCCTGCGGGGCATGCACAACATAGTGTCCTAGGAGTGGATAATGTCGCTTGCGCGGGCATGCGTGAAGATAGCGGGTATGCGCATTGTAAGCCGCTCTTGCGCGCGCCCCATGCAAGGCGCCGACCGGCCATGCACGGGCGCATGCGACGCATAAGAAACGCGCTAGCTGTCTAACATACTTGTCGTGATGCGCAGGACAAGTATGGCTTCAAGGCGCGCGTGTTCCAGGCGGACGGCTTTGCCACCAAGCAGGACTACCAGAAGGCGCACGGCAGCGACCTGTACATGACCGACACCGACAAGTATGACCAGATCTGCAAGGCACGCCCCGCGCCCGCGTGGCGCTACCCCGCCAAACAATCGCTCATGCATTTGTTAGGCACGCATGCGCGCCGAGCAGGTGGTTATTACGACGCATGTGAGGTCAGTGCGCCAGCGGCTGCAAGACGGGCGGCCGCTTTGCATGCACAGTACTGGCGCAGGCATGTTAGGAGTGCGTGCGTGGCTGCATGCGCATCATGCAGGGGCTCACGCTCGGCAGGTGCCACTGCATCATACGGCGCACTGGTAGGGCGCGCACGAGGAGCCGGGTTAGGCCGTGGCGGCAGCGGGTGCGCGCGCGCGCTGGGCGCCTCACGCGCGCGCGGCGCTGCGCAGGTGGAGCCCTTCAGCAGGGCGCTCCGGGAGCTGGATGTGGACTGCATGGTCAACGGGCGCCGGCGGGATCACGGCTTCGACCGCGCGCACCTGGAGGCGCGCCTTGCTGAGCCCCGTGCAGGCTATTGGTGGTTTTGTGGGGCAGTCCCGCAGGCGGAGGAGCATGCCGATATGAGCGAGTCAATACAGTGGGGATGGGGGGTGGGGGCGCATGCTGTAGCAGGGAAGGGTGGTGGCAGGCCCTGACGTGTATCATACAGAAAGAAGCACATCAGGTAGGGGGCGTCAAGCGAGCTGCATGGGCCTGAGCTGTTCTGCGCAGCCCTGACCCTGACAGCCGCCGCCGTGCCGGCAGGTGTTTGAGGACGGGGCGCCCGTGAAGTGCAACCCGCTGGCCTTCTGGGAGTTCCGCGACTGCTTCAACTACACAGACGTCAACGGCCTCGACATCCACCCCCTCCATGGTGGGCCGCCGTTCTCACGAGCCCGCGCGTGCTCCCCGCCACAGCGGCGCCGCCGCGCTTGGCAGCGCAGCGGGCCTGTGCGGACGCATGCATGGTGGAAAGCTGTCATCGGTGCAGCGTCGCAGGGGGAGGCTGATGCAGCGCCGATTAGCTCTGGGCCCGGACGGCCCGGACGCCGTTGGTTGGCAGCAGTGAGAGACGCTGGCTCGTGCACCGTCGTTTTGTAACATGCACGGTTACCCCAATAGGGATGACGCGCGAACAGGGCTTCCCGTCGGTGGGCGACGTGCACTCCACCGTGCCCGTGGCCAAGGAGAAGTGGTTCGAGTATGGCGGCGAGCGGTCCGGCAGGTTCCAGGTGCGCCGCCTGCCGCCTGCCGCCGCTCCCTGCCTGCACAGTTTGGCATGTATGCGCCTTATCAGTGTTCGACCTAAGAAAGCGGGCAGTAGTGAGTGGGGACTCCATGCGCTGGAGGTATCTTGCTGTCGGCCTACGCATGTGGGACGCGGGCGGTATTTTCACAAAGAGTGGTGCACCGCGCGCCGCAGGGTTTCACAAAACCCCGATGGGTCCATGAAGACGGAGTGCGGCATCCATGTAGCGCGCTGAGTGGTGCGTGCTGCGGTATGTCGGGAGGTCTTGTCAGTCTGTTGGGGAGTGCCTGCCGTGTGTGGGCGCAAAGGTGTCTATATAGTCAGAGCGAGCTCTGGCTCTCTGGCTGTCTCGAGGAAAGCCGGTGTTGTGTCTACGTGGGACTGAAGGGACTTTGCGGCCATGGTGCTTGGCTGCAGCATTTGCGAATTGAAGGCAAGGCACATACACTTTAGCGGGGGGCACATTGCGCCTCGACGAGCTGTGCGAGTTTCGGGCCTCGAGCATGCAGGTAAGGCACAGTGCAGCACCCAGCACCCAAAAACCAGCACCCAGCTGCAACAGGCACCCAGGCTGGGAGCCCACAAGGCGTGGCCACATGAAGGGACCCTGGTGAGCTTCGAGCAGTCTCAGCCTTGAGCTCGGGGACCTGGTGCTGCAAGAGCTTGCAGTGGGAGGCTTGCCGTGGGAGGACAAGTCCTGATCGTTGTGGACCTCCCGCTTACAGTTCGCTTGTCGTTTTAGCTTTTCAGCATCTTCGACACCTGGGCCGAAGATCGAGCGTCCTGCGTCCTGTGAAACACGGGTGTACACGGACGTGTCGTTGTCGTCGTGCAGGGGGTAGCGGACGGCAACCGCAGTCACCGGCAGGCTGGGCATGGAGTCTCACTGCGAGGGCAGAGGCGAGGGCGGTGGCAGCCCGTGCGCGCCGTCGCCGCAGGCCAAGCACGCGGGGCCGCCCACGCTGCTAGTCGCCGGTGAGCAGCACTGGCGCTGGCATAGCATGGCGATCACCCGCTCGCCTGCGCCCCAATTGGCGGGACAGCAGGCTTACCATAGCTGAACGTAGTGCGCCTGCTGCCGGGCAGGCAAGGAGGTGGTGGGGCGGCGGCTGGCGGTCTGCCGGCAGGATGGTGAATGGGCGCAGGGCGCTGTGTGCGCCTTTGATGTGGCCACCGCCCGCCACAAGGTGCCCAGCCCCCGTGCCCCCACCTGCAAGCGCGGCTCGTGGCTCACCGCAGCCAGCCGTTTGTCGCATGGCAAGGCATGCCACTTCCAGCAGCCCATGGAGCAGCGGCCCTGCCACTGTGCCAGGGAGTGCAGCTTGCGCAGATGAGCGTGTGGGCACGCGTTGGCACGCACAATGGCTATCAGCCAGTGTGGCGCCGGCCACGTGCGGTACGTGGCGCGGTCGGGTGTGTGGGGGGTGTGTCGGCGCGTGGACCGCAGCTGGCCTCAAGTGTGCCCTGAGTACCCGCAAAGCGCAGCACTCACGCTGCTCCAGGGCGCATACCGGGCCTGGTAGCTGGCACCCCCCGGCGCGGTCCCGCCAGGTGCCGCGCGGGCCGCGATGCGCGCGTGCGCGCCCCGAGGCGATGCAGCGCTTGCGCGTCGGCTGCTCGTGTGGCCGCTCCCGGCACGCGAGTGCCTAGGCGCAGGGATAACCAAAGCACTGCAGGCGGCGGTGCCAGCAAGCGCGTGCGCCGCGCCAGGTGCGCTATGCGGTGCGCGGCGCGCGCGCCGAGGAGTGGCTGCGCCTGGACGGCAGCCGCTTCATGTGGCTGACGGAGCTGCCGCCGGGCACCGCGGGCAACCCGACCTTCTCGACCGCGCACACGCCGCAGCGCTCCACCGCAGTGAACCAGCGGGTGCGGTCCCGGCCCCTGGCCCTGCCCACCCCGCCTTGTGCACCGCGCAAATGCCGGATCAGTGCCGCAGCGGTCCTCTGCGGGGGACCAGCGCGTGGGGTACCTGCCCCTGCCCTGCCGCCCACACCTTCACCTCCGCAAGCACGCCGAGCGTGGCGAACCAGCGGGAGGGCGCTTAACCCGCCCCAAGCTGGGGACCCCGTGCGCCTGCAGCCGCAGCGGCGTGCGCCTGGCAGGGTAGCAGCAGGGCCTGTACGTCTGTAGAGAGGCTCGCGGGGCTGTAAGCTGTGGATGGGAGAGCGGCGTGGCGAGGCGGAGCTCTTGCACTGTTGCTGGCGTTGCAGCGCGTTGCGGCCTGGCTTGATGCCGTCGAAGCTCACAGCGTTGCCAAGGGCGTCCAAGTTTCTTGACAGCCAGGGGCTTTGTAGGCAGGAGCACGGGGGAGCGTAGCCCAGGTGTTGCCCGAATGCAGCAGTGCTGGGCTCCAGATGCGCACGTGCTTTGAGCTATGCAAAGTAGACGTATGTACTCGATCGTGCCTGCAGGTGCGCGTCTTCTGGCCGGCGATGGGGCGCTGGTACAACGGCCGCATCAGCTCCTACAACAGCAAGACAGGTGGCCGCCCATGCCCATCCTTGCATACGGACTATAAGGCCCCACGCATGTGTATAGATGTAATTGCCTGTGCAGACTCGTTCTCTGCAAGTGCCTGCCTGCGGCGCGCG
>JAABUR0100009494.1_pt1 | contig 10945 bp, 11 predicted proteins | sample 5560091 | NCBI WGS metagenome assembly JAABUR01 (sample SAMN10711879, study PRJNA513375) | rock metagenome | isolation source: Antarctica rocks | place: Antarctica: Victoria Land, University Valley sud
CTGGCCGCTTGGCGACCCTCGTACGAGGATCCGGTGTCTGTGCACTGGCGCGGCCACACCGTGTGCAAGGCCGGCCCATGGAGCCAGGGCCCGACCTTCCTGCAGGCCCTGGGCATCCTCGACACCCAGGCAGCGACCGACGCACCGCATGCCAGCGCCGAGCAGATTCACGCCGTTGCCGAAGCGGTCAAGCTGGCGATGGCCGATCGGGAGGCCTGGTACGGCGATGCCGAGCCGGTCCCGATCGGGGCGCTGTTGGCTCCGGCGTACGCACTCGAGCGGGCCGCACTCGTCGGGAACCGTGCGGCAGGTGAACTGCGTCCCGGCAGTCCGGACGGGAACCCGCCGCGGCTGGCCCGCCACATACTGAACCCACCGGCCGCGGACCACCATGCTCCCGGGATGGCCGGCGTCGGTGAGCCCACCGTGTCCCGAACCCCAGGTGACACTTGCCATCTCGATGTTGTCGATCGTTTCGGCACCATCGTCTCGGCCACTCCCAGCGGCGGGTGGCTGCAGTCCTCGCCGACGATCCCCGAGCTCGGCTTCGCTCTGGGAACGCGGGCGCAGATGTTCTGGCTCGAGCCGGGTCTGGCCAGCTCCCTGAAGCCCGGGACCCGACCGCGTACGACGCTCACCCCCACCCTGGTGCTGGCCGGCGACGAGCCGACGATCGGCTTTGGCAGTCCCGGCGGCGATCAGCAGGAGCAGTGGCAGCTGACCTTCTGGCTCGCCCACACCGTCGGCGGCATGAACCTCCAGGAAGCGATCGATGCCCCCAGCTGGCACACCACCGCCTTCCCGTCCTCGTTCGCGCCGCGCGCGAGCACCGAGGCCGAGCTGCACGTCGAAGATCGGGTGGAGGACGCCGTCATAGCTGACCTGGAGAGCCGCGGGCACACCGTCGTACGGTCCGGGCCGTGGTCGCTGGGCCGGATGTCGGCGGTCAGCCGGGATCCGGAGACCGGAGTGCTGCGCGCGGCCGCCAACCCGCGCGGGATGCAGGGCTACGCCGCCGGTCGCTGACCTCAGTCACCCCTTCCGGACGTTATGCGCATAACGTCCCGCTTTCGGGCCCAGATCGGGGTCGTTATGCGCATAACGTCCCAAAGGAGGGACCGGTTCAGCTGATGGGCACGGGTAGGGGCTCGGGGGCGTGGTGCCTGGCCGCTGCCTCGGTGGCCACCCGCAACGCCTCGGGATCCGGCGCGTATCCGCAGCCGGTCAGCCAGGTAGCCAGCATCTGATGGCCGCCGACGGTGAGCACCGACTCGGGATGGAACTGCACGCCCTCGATCGGTAGGCCCCGGTGGCGTACGGACATCACGATGCCGCTCGGCGTACGGCTGGTGACCTCCAGCTCCTCGGGCAGCTCGCCCTCTGCCGCCGCGAGCGAGTGGTAACGCGTCGCGGTGAACGGGGACGGCAGCCCGGCCAGGACACCCAGTCCGTCGTGGACCACCTCGCTCGTACGCCCGTGCAGCAGCTCCGGCGCACGAATTACCTTGCCGCCGAAAGCAACTGCGATCGCCTGATGTCCGAGACAGACCCCCAGCAACGGCAGCTCACGGCTGGCCGCGGCGTGCACCAGCGAAACGCTGATGCCGGCATCCTCCGGCCGACCGGGACCCGGTGAGATCAGAATTCCGTCGACGGCGAAGGTATCCGGATCGGCGATCTCGACCTCGTCGTTACGCCGTACGACGCAGTCCGCCCCCAGTTGGGCGAGGTACTGAACCAGGTTGAACACGAAGCTGTCGTAGTTGTCCAGGACCAGGATCCGCGCAGCTCTACCCATGCTCGTTGCACCCGCTCACTCGATACCCATGCTCGTTGCGCCCGCTCACTCGACCGTTATGTCGTTGAACGGCAACATCGGCTCCACCCACGGAAACACGATGAACAACAGCAGGACGCATACCCCCGCGATCAACACCGCCGAGCCGATGATCTTGCCCGGAAGTCCACCGGGTAGCACCCGCCAGATCCAGCCGTACACGGCTAGCCCTCCGCTAAGGCCGGCGGCCCGTCGGGGAACTCGGCTCGCGGCAGGCCCGGGCCATCGAGGACGGCATGGATGATCAGCCGCAGCCTCGCCGAGAACTTCGGCTCGCAGGTCGTCAACGTCAGATAGGCCGCGGTCGGTTCGACGGTGGGGTCATCCAATCCGGGAACCGGAAACACCACCTGCGTGTCCTGCGGCGAGACGATCTGCTGTCCGGGGATCCCACTCGGGTCAGCGCCGAAGTTCCCGGTTGCCGGATCGCCGAGCACCCGATAGGTGAACCAGAACCCTTCGGTCTCGATCACGATCGCATCGCCGGGCCGCAACTGATCGAGATCGAGGAACGGCGAGCCCTTGCTGACCCGGTGCCCGGCCAGGGCAAAGTTACCCAGCTCGCCGGGCATGGCCGAGTCGACGTAATGTCCGGGGCCCTGTTCCAGTACGTCAGGATCGGTGCCTTCGATGACCACCTTGACGTAGTCAGCGCCGAAGGCCGGGATCCGGATCCGGGCAAAGCCGTCGCCCAGCGGGATCGACGCCAGCCCGCCACCGGGCAGGTCCGGCCCCAGAGTCGGGTCGTCCTCCCATTTCTGCAGCAGGTCCTGGGTGAGTTCCTCCTGGCGCTGGTTGGTGAGCAGGTCGGTGATGAGCAGCTCGTAGACGACGAACAGCAAGATCACCAGTCCAGCAGTGATGAGCGTCTGACCCAATCCGCGGATCCCGGTGAACACCAGATCCCGACCGGTTCTGGGCTGGCTCCGGCTGGCGCCGACGGACTCGTCGTACCCGGACTCGTCGTATGCGGGCTCGTCGTACGCCTGAGTGCCGTACGTCGGCTTGCCGTACGCAGGCTCGTCGTACGTCGGCTCGCCGTACGCGGGCTTGGCGTACTCGCTCCGGGCGTACGCGGCCGCAGGGTCCAGGAGGCGCGACCCGGACGAATAGGACCTGTCGGGGTAGATCTCGTCGGTGCTCGGTCCGGAGTCGTGCGACCGCTGGGTGCCCCGAGCACCGACCGCAGGATTCGCGTCGTCCACCCCGTGTTTACTCATGCCGCCCCGGCGTATCGCAGAGTCAAGAGGCCGTCGTAGGCGGGCAGTACCAGATCGTTCTGAGCTTGCACGCTGAATTCGAGACCGAAGCTGCGCACCGCCTGGGTGAGCAGCGCGACACCGGAGGACTTGGCAAGTTCCGAGCGGATCTCGTCGACATCGCCGATCGCGTCGATGCGGTATGGCGGTGAGTACGTACGACCTTGCAGCAGCAGGGTGTTGCCGACGCACAGGACGGCACTGGTCGCCACGATGCGTTCACCCATGATGGTCACGGCGTCGACGCCGGAAGCCCACAACGCGTTGACCACGGCCTGGACGTCGGACTGGTGGATCACGACATCGTCAGGTCGGGCGCCCGGCGGCAGTTCGCCACCGACCTCACGCGGAGCATCGTTCAGGGTGACCGTGACGCCCGGTCCGTGCAGCTCGGTCAGTCCGGCCGAGCCGGCACCGAGATCGGCAACACCGCGGGCGATCGACGCACCTGCATCAAGATCCTCCGCGCGGGCCAGGGCCACGGCGGTTTCGTCCTGGAGTTCGGACAGGGTCCTCGACTGCTGGTCGGTACGGCTCTGCAAGTCATCGATGAGCCCCAGCAACCGGGTCTCGGGAGCCCGGAGGGTGGTACCTCTCGCGGTGAGGGCCGTCGTGGCGAAGAGCAAGCCCATCAGGACAGCACTCAGTACGGCCAGGACACGCCAGACCGAGGCTCGTCGCATGCTCTCCTCATCGGTTGATCCCCAAGCTACGCCGGTGGGCTCCGTTGGTCCCGCAGCCGCGAACTACGCTAGTACGGCGACCCGCACTCAGCTGGCCTCGCATCAGGTGCGACGGCGCAGGAAAGGAAGAACTCAGCCATGCCCAAGTCGAAGGTCCGCAAGAAGCCGGCCTACACCCCACCGGAGGACATCCTGCCCGGTGCGGCGGCCCGCGCTCGGGCCCGCCGCCCCAGTCCGCGGTGGTTCGCTCCGGTCATGGTCGGGCTGATGTTGATCGGTCTGTTGTGGATCGTGGTGTTCTATGTGGCCGGCGACAAGATCGCGATTATGAACATCCTGGGGCCGTGGAACTTCGCAGTCGGGTTCGCAGCGATGGTCATCGGGCTCGCCATGAGCATGAAGTGGCGCTGATCGATCTTCACCGCGGGGAAAAACTGCTGAACGACATGGTTGTAATTATCCCCAGGTGTGCGCAGAGCTGGGGATAGAGCCCGTGATCTCGATCAACGGCTAGCTTCTTGCTCGATCTTTTGTCCACAGCCCTGTGGATAATTCCGGCCCTTTCGGACGAACTCCAGAGCTGTCGCGCTGGCATCCCGCCGCCTTCGCACCCCGGCATGATGTGCTCCGGCGGTCAGCTTGCCAGTTCGAGGATCGTCGCGTTGGCCATCCCGCCGCCTTCGCACCCCGGCATGTGTGCTCCGGCGGTCAGCTTGCCAGTTCGAGGATCGTCGCGTTGGCCATCCCGCCGCCTTCGCACATTGTCTGCAGGCCATAGCGGATGCCGTCGCGGCGCATCCGATGGATCAGCGTGGTCATCAGCCGGGCGCCGGATCCGCCGAGCGGGTGGCCGAGGGCGATCGCACCGCCCTGCGGATTGAGGCGGGTGGGGTCCGCGCCGGTCTCGGCGAGCCAGGCAAGGGGCACCGGGGCGAACGCCTCGTTGACCTCGAAGGTGCCGATCTCATCGATTCTCAGCCCGGACTTCGCCAGCGCCTTCGCGGTCGCCGGAATGGGCGCGGTCAGCATGATCACCGGGTCGTCAGCGGCCAGAACCGCGGTATGCACCCGCACCAGCGGCCTCAGCCCGAGTTGGGCGGCCCGGTCCAGCGTGGTGACCAACAAGGCCGCAGATCCGTCGGAGATCTGCGACGCGTTGCCCGCGGTGATCACGCCAGCATCTGCGAACGGCGTCGGCAGCGTGCCGAGCTTGTCCACCGTGGACCCGCGGCGGATCCCCTCATCGGCCTTGACCATGCCGGCTTCGGTGGGGATCGGTGCGATCTCGGCCTCGAACAATCCGGCGTCCTGGGCGGCAGCTGCCTTGGCATGGGACTCGAGGCTGTAGGTATCCAGCTGGGTACGGGACAGGTTCCAGCGCTGGGCGATCAGCTCCGCGCCGACACCCTGATTGGGGAAGACCCCGTCGTAGCGCTGCATGAACATCGGCCCGAGCGGCAGGCCCGTACCCGTACCCGTACCGAGGCTCGTACCCACGCTCGATCCCATCGGGACCCGGCTCATCACCTCCACCCCGCCGGCGACAACGACCTCGCACTGGCCACTGAGCACGGCCGCCGCGGCGAAGTGCACCGACTGCTGCGAGGACCCGCACTGCCGATCGATCGTCGTACCGGGCACCGACTCCGGCCAGCCGGCCGCGAGCACGGCATTGCGGCCGATGTTGTAGGTCTGCTCGCCTACCTGGCTGACACATCCCCAGATGACATCGTCGACGACTGCCGGATCGATGCCGCTGGCCTCGATCAGCGCGTTGAGGACGTGGGCGGACAGGTCCACCGGATGCGTTCCGGCCAGCCCTCCCCCACGCTTACCGACCGGGCTGCGTACGGCGGCACAGATGACGGCATCGGGCATGCCTTCGAGCGTAGGCGCGGACCTGGGAAACTGGCACCGTGACCTTGCCGACGCCCGCGCCGACGCCTGCGCCAAGGCCGAACGCCTCCCTGGCCTGGGCCCCCCGACCGGCCGAAACCACACTCGCCGCGGCGGGGGGTCTGGTGATGACCGCCCTCGGCTTCACTGTGGACCCGACCGGGCGATGGCTGGTCTGGGCGGCTGCGGCCCTGCTCTTCGGGATCGCCGCCGTCGATGTGCTGATCCGACCGCGGTTACGGGCCGACAACACCGGACTGACCATACGTTCACTCACCGGTCGTCGGCTCGCCCGCTGGGCGGAGATCGAGCTGAGCCTGCGCCGGCTGCAGAGATTCGGCCGTAGCGTTCCCACTCTGGAACTGGAGCTGGACGGGGAACTGATCGTCCTCGGCCGGCGGGAACTCGGCGCCGACCCGGAGCTTGTAGCCCAGCAGCTGGAGTCGATCCGCGCCGACGGAACTCCACCACCCTGACGGTTATGCGCATAACCGTCAGGATTCGGACCGATTCGCGACGGTTATGCGCGTAACCGCGCCTCTGTAGGCCGGAATCTGCGACGCCGTGCGGGCTTGGCGGGTCAGCTGAATAGGACGGTCGAGCCCACGAAGGTGAGTACGACCAGAGCAACGCCGAGGCTGATCAACCCGACACGGATCGCTTGGCTGCGCCGCTTCCCGTAGATCACGATCGCGCCCGCGGCCGCCCCGACCAAGAACCCGCCGGCGTGGGCAGCCAGCGAGATGCCGGGCAGGAAGCTGATCACCACATTGATCGCCAGGATCGCGACCAGCGAGCGCAGGTTCGCCTTGCGCTGATAGAGCGCGACCGCGGTTGCGCCGAGCAGCCCGAAGATGGCTCCGGAGGCACCGGCGACCGAGCCGAACGGTACGGCGAAGAACAGCACCGCTACCGAGCCACCGAGCGCCGACAGGAAGTAGATCGCGGCGTACCGAACCGAGCCCAGGTACTGCTCGAGATCCCGACCGAGGACGTAGAGGCTGAACATGTTCACGGCCAGGTGGGTCAGCCCGTAGTGCAGGAACGCGCCGGTGAGCATCCGCCACCACTGCCCGTCGGCCACCAGCAGCGGCTCGGTGGCGAACTCGGCGAAGAGCGGGGACCGGTAGTTGGCCATGATCTGGCCGCCAGCCGTGGCCACGGTGACCAGAAAGGCGAACACGTTGGCGCCGATCAGCCCGGCGGTGACCGGTCCCAGTTTCGCGACGGTCACCCTAGCGGCGGTCGTACGCCGTGGCCGCCGGATCGAGGCCTGACCGGCCGATACGCAACTCGGGCACTGGAACCCGACCGATGCCGGGTGCATGCAATCGGGGCAGATCGGGCGCTCACACCGCACGCAGGAGATCTGCGTCGGCCGCTCCGGGTGCCGGTAGCAGGCCAGTGCCGGACGTGCCGGCGTGGTCATTGGCTGGGTCCCGATCGCAAGATGGGCGTGCGGCCTAGACCGGCTCGATCGTGACCGAATTGATCACCACGTCGGTCACCGGCTTGTCGCCGCGAGAGGTCGGTGCGTTGTTGATGCCCGCCACGACCTCACGACTGGTCTCGTCGGCGACCTCGCCGAAGATCGTGTGCTTGCCCTGCAGCCACGGAGTGGGGATCGTGGTGATGAAGAACTGCGAGCCGTTGGTGCCCGGGCCGGAGTTGGCCATCGCGAGAAGGTACGGCCGGTCGAAGGCGAGATCGGGGTGGATCTCGTCACCGAACTCATATCCCGGACCACCGAAACCCTTACCCAGCGGGTCGCCGCCCTGGATCATGAAGTCCTTGATCACGCGATGGAAGATCGTGCCGTTGTAGAGCGGTTCATTGGACCTGGCCTTGGTGCCCGGATGAGTCCACTCACGCGAGCCCTCGGCCAGTTCGACGAAGTTCTTGACCGTCTTGGGTGCGTGGTTACCGAACAGTTCGAGGCGGATGTCGCCGGCTGAGGTGTGCAGGGTCGCTGTAGAAGTCACGACGTCCAGTGTTCCACGACCATCCGGACACCCCTTGGTGATCTTGACCTTATTGCGGTTTCCTAGGCGCTCGTACGGCGTGTCTCCGCAATAAGGTCAAGATCACCGGGAAGGGAGCAGGTGGGGTTCGGGGCGGATCAGGTGGGTGGGAGGGCGGCCAGGACGGTCGTACCGAGCTCGCGGGCCTGCAGTGAACTCTCCTGGTTCATGCTGACCGACACCAGGAGCGGGCCCGCGGTCACGGCCAGCAGGGTCCGTCCCGGGGAGACCAGGACGCCGCCGTAGTCGCCGATGTCGGTGACCGGCAGAGCCGCCGGGGTAACCAGCGTCAGCGCAGCGTTCTGCGCTGCGATCGGGTCGGCGTACGGCGTGAGATCGATCGTCACGGCCGCTGTCTCGTCGAGTCGGTACAGGACGCAATCGGGTGCCGGCTGCCCCTGAACCGTGATGGTCTCGACCCGACCGATCCGCTGCCCGATGGTCAGCTCGACATACTCGGTGTCCAGATACGGGCACGGACCTTCCGCGACGACGGGTGGGCCAGGTGCCGGTGGCGGCGTGGACTGCTCCGTCGAGGAAGATGACACAGAGGCCGCAGCCGTGGACGAACCAGCCGTCTGGTCAGCCCTGGGCTCAGAAGCCGAGCATCCTGACGTAGCGATCACCAGCAACAGGGCGTAGGCGATTGCCGGTCCAGAGGTTCGGCTCACCCGAGGAACCTTATGAGCCAGCCCGGGCGGAACCGACGGCGGTCAGACGACCCGGCGGCCGGTCGAGAAACCGATCCGGCCAGAGCTGCTGCCAACGATTCGGAGAAGGCCCGGACTCAGTTGACCGGTCCGCGCGAACTGAAGTGGTCCGGGTCGCTGAGCCGGGTCGGGTGAACTCCGAGACGTTTGTTGATCAGGATCGTGATGACCCACAACACGATGCCGAGCAGCACGAGGGCCCCGGCGACGAGGTACTGCGCCTGCGGACGACCCGACAGCGGCGTCACCAGGTAGAGGCAGAAGACCGCCCCGAGGATCGGCAACGCCGAGGGAGCCCGGAACGCACCTTCCGGCGGTGGGTCCTTGCGCAGGATGAGCACCGACACGTTGACCACGGCGAACACGGCCAGGAGCAGCAGTGCGGTCGTACCTCCGAGCACCGCAATCGCGTCCTCGTTGGCGAAGGACACGTAAACGATCAGGGCGAAGGCCAGCACCGTCGTGAAGATGATGGCTACCCAGGGGGTACGGCGACCCGGGTGCACCTTGCCCAGGACCGGCGGCAGGACCCGCTGCTTGGCCATGCCGTAGAGCAGCCGGCTGGCCATCAACATGTTGATCAATGCCGAGTTGGCCACTGCGAACATCGAGATGAACGGCAGGATGTCGCTGATCGGCAGGTTGGGCGCGCCAGCCTCGACCACCAGGACCAGCGGAGTGTCACTGCCGGCGAGTTCGCCCACCGGGACGAGGGCGACCGCGGCGATCGAGACGAGAACGTAGATGAGGCCGGTGATTCCGAGGCCGGTGAGCATCATCTTCGGGAAGATCCTCGCCGGTTCCTTGGTCTCCTCGGCCATGTTCACCGAGTCCTCGAAGCCGACCATCGCGAAGAAAGCCAACGACGTCGCGGTGGTCACCGCCAGGAAGACGTTCTTGTCCGCTGGTGTGTCGAACGCGACGACCCGGGAGAAGTCGGCGTCCCCGCCGAAGATCGCGAACAGGCCGACCATGATCACCAGCAGCAGGCCGGACAGCTCGACGAGGGTGAGTACGACGTTGGCCTTGACGCTCTCCCCGACACCGCGGAAGTTGACGATCGCCACCAGCAGCATGAATCCCAGTGCTACCAGCACGATTCCGCCGTTGCCGAGGTCCAGTCCGAAGCCCAGCGAGAGGTTGGAGGCGAAGGCTCGGGAGGCGGTCGAGGCCGAGGTGATGCCCGACGACATCACGACGAAAGCGACGATGAACGTCACGAAGTGGACCCCGAACGCTTTGTGCGTGTAGAGCGCGGCGCCGGCGGCCTGGGGATACTTGGTGACCAGCTCGAGGTAGCTGAACGCGGTGATGGTGGCGACGATGAAAGCCACGAGGAACGGCACCCAGGCGGCACCGCCGACCTCGGCTGCGACCTGACCGGTGAGCGCGTACACCCCCGTGCCGAGGATGTCCCCGACGATGAACAGCAGGAGCAGCTTGGGACCCATCACGCGTCTGAGTGCCGGCTCACCCTGCGAATCGGTGTCCTCGGTCGTGTCGGCGCGCGTATCAGCCATCAGTTCTCTCCGTCCCGTAGGCCTGCAGCCACTCAGTGACCGAGATCACCTTGGCCTGTCCTGGGCGCACTGTCGAGAGGGCGGCTGAATCCGGTCCAACTCCACGGTTATGCGCATAACCGTGGGATTTCTGGCCGAACAGCGACGGTTATGCGCATAACCGTGGAAAAGGGAGGGCAGGTTCCGGAACAGTTGGGTCGTGGGCGTTTCGCCAGTCGGCCTTTCGCTTACCTGGGAGCGGGTACGGGGTCACCGGTTGCGACGCCACGGCCTGGTCGATCCGTATCCGGCCGGATCGGCGGCCACAGTGGCCTCGACCGTCTGCGGTATCCATGCCCAGGTGGGGTCGGCCGCGGCCCTCTCGTTGGCTCGCCGGGTACGGGGCGGCCGCACGTCACTGCTCACCGACGCCCTCTGGCAGGACCGATCGCTGGTCAAGACGTACGGCCCTCGGGGAACCGTGCATGTCTTTCCGGCAGAGGAACTCTCACTCTGGACCGCTGCCACCCGGGCGATGCCTGACCAGGGCTCGCGTCAGCCATCGTCCGCGCTGCCGCCCAACGCGCCGACGCCACGACAGCTGGAGCGACTGCGTACGGCGGTCCTGTCGGTCACGCACGGGACCCAGCTCACCCGCAGTGAACTGGGCGATGCACTCTCCGCCGAATGCGGCCCATGGGTCGAGGCCCAGGCGAGCGCGGCCTGGAACACCGGCTGGCCGCACTGGCGGCTTGCCGTGGACGAGGCGGTCGCCCAAGGGGTGCTGTGTTACGGTGCACCACAACGCAATCGGGTCACGTTCGTACGAGCGGACGAGTGGCTACCGGACACGGTCACTCAGCTTTGGACCGCCGCCGACGGCGAGCTGGTCGGCGACGCGCCGGCCGTACTCGTCGAGATCGCGCGGCGCTTCCTGGGCGCGTACGGGCCCGCGACGCACCAGGAGTTCGCGCAGTGGTTCGCGTTACCTGCCAGCCTCGCCAAAAAGGTGTACGCCGCACTCGGCGACGAACTGGTGC
>JAABUR0100009496.1_pt1 | contig 10944 bp, 7 predicted proteins | sample 5560091 | NCBI WGS metagenome assembly JAABUR01 (sample SAMN10711879, study PRJNA513375) | rock metagenome | isolation source: Antarctica rocks | place: Antarctica: Victoria Land, University Valley sud
GCTCCACAGCGCTGAGCCGCGCAACTTCACCGGTTATGCCAATCCGGCCGCTGATACACCACTTGAGCTGGCGAGATTCACCACCGACCAGGGGCAACGCAAGCAGTTGTACGCCGACGCGTTGCAGATCATCCTCACCGACGCTCCGGTCATCTTCACTCACTACGAACTGGTCAACTACGCATTTCAGCCGTCTGTCCACGGCGTGACTATCCTGCCGTCGATGGACCTGCGGTTCGAAGATGTCTGGATCGATCAATAACCGCGCGGGGTTGACGGACATGGAGAAAGGGAACGACATGCCAGCAAGCCGGGGGAACGCCAGCGATCGACGGGTGGCGGTGTCGCTGACCTTCGATTTCGATGCCGAGTCGGCGTGGCTCGGCGCCTTCAAGGTGGATACACCATCGGCGCTCTCACGTGGCGCCTACGGTGCAAACGAGGGAGTCCCTCGCATCCTCCGCCTGCTTGAGAAGTACGACCTGCCAGCGACCTTCTACATTCCGGGCGATACGGCCGACCGCCACCCGGATGAGGTGAGGGCCATCGTCGCCGCTGGGCACGAGGTGGGGCACCATGGCTATCTCCACGAGGCGCCGCACCTCCTCGACCGAGACGAAGAGCGGACGATGATTGAACGAGGACTCGAAGCCCTGGACCGCCACGGCGTCAAACCACGCGGCTATCGCTCGCCCTCCTGGGAGCTGTCGAAGGCGACCTACGGATTGCTCGCGGAGTATGGGTTCGAGTATGACGCCAGCCAGCTGGCACGCGATCGTCCCTACTGGGTCGAAGACCAGGGAACCCGCACCAACATCGTCGAGGTTCCGTCGGCGTGGGAACTGTGCGACTCCTCGCACTTCCTCTTTGCGTACAACCCCGTTTACTTGATGGGGCTGAGCGGTCCGTCCAAGGTCGAGGAAATCTGGCGCGAGGATTTCGCCGGCGCGCACGAGGAAGGCGGCGATATCTGCTACGTGCTGACGATGCATCCCCAGATCATTGGCCGCCACCACCGGATGCAGATGCTTGAGCGCGTCATCAACGACATCCTTGAGCACGACGGCGTCTGGTTCGCGCAGATGCAAGAGATCGCCGGCGACTTTCGCCGCACCCCGGCGGCGTAATTCGACTGCCGCCGGCGACGGACGGAGGCGACGGCAAACGTATTCGACGGCCAGAGACACGGGTGGCCATGGCGGGTCGCTCGGCGACGACCGGCCGTGGTCGCCCTCAGTTGGCCGCGGGAATCGTGGCGTCGTGGCCTACCGGTCCGGCATTCGCGTCATAGGCCTCGACCACGTCGAGATCGAAGAGCTGTTGGTGGCAGCCGCCGAAGGCAAAGATGACGCCGTCGATGGCCACCAGACCGAGGCCATGGCGAGGTGTTGGCATTGGCACGGCGTGGGACCACCGCTGGTCAACAAGACGTAGGACATCGTGGACGTCATGCTCAAGGACATGGATGCGACCATCCACGAGGACCGCTGAAAAGTTGCTGAGCGGCTCCGGGAGAGACGGCCCTGCATGCCATCGGTCGGCAGCCGCTTCGTAGACCTCCGTCACGTCCAGCGGTCCGTGGTCCGCCTCCCCCCCCAGCGCATAGATCGTTGCTCCGACGCCGACTGCGGCCAGATGTGTCCGCGGCGTTGTGAGGGGGGCACGCGGCTGCCACCGGTCGGTGAGCGGATCGTACCGCTCGACTGTCGCCAATGCGCGCCCGTCACGGAAGCCACCGATGGCATAGAGCACACCGTCGACGACAGCGATCGCCATGCCGTACCGTGGGGTCGGCATCGCCGCACGTGTGGACCAGGCCCCAGTCTGGGTGTCAAACGCTTCGACTGTTCCAGTCGGACCCGTGACCCCGACCCCGCCGACGACATAGATCGTCGCGCCCACCGCGGCGGCCCGAACCGACCGCCGCCTCGTGGGTAGATCGGGTAGCATCCGCCACGTATCGCTGACCACGTCGTAGACTTCGGCATCGTCCAGAAGCGTGCCTCGCGGACCGGTCATACCGCCAAATGCGTAGATCCGCCCGTCGGTCTCCGCATAGGCGAAGTCATCCTTGGCGACCGGCATTGAGGCGCGGCGCAGCCAGGAGCCATGTGCCTCAGGTGTTGCGAATGGATCGGACGAACCGAAGGCCGCCGGGTCGACGACGTAGTGATGGTCAGGCAAGCCATCGACCGCGGAAAGGGACAAACGGGGGCGCTGTTCATGGCGAGCACTGGCGACATCTCGCGCCGCCGATGTGGGGGCGCCGAGCCAGATCACGCTCCACGACAGGAGGAGCGCACGGAGAGCGACGGTGGCGGTCATTACAGAAAGCGCCCGAGAAAATCGACGGTCTTGTCTTGAACGTCGATCCAGTTGTCGATCTTCCGAAAGCCGTGTGGTTCGCCTGGATAGCGGTGGTACTCAAACACTTTGCCGAGACGGTCGAGCGCGGTCCGCATCGCCTCGGACTGAGCCAGCGTGACCCGGCGATCGTCTTCACCGTGGAGCATCAGCAGGGGAGCTTTGATGCGGTCGACGTAGTGAAGCGGCGCCCCGGCACGAAAGCGCTCCCGGTCGAGCAACGGCACGCCGACCTCTTCCTCGATCCCACGCCGCCCGGGTGTATCGGATTGCATCCAGAGCGTCGCCTCATCAGAGGAGCCATAGAGATCGACACCAGCCTGGAAGACATCCGGGTGCTTGCCGAGGGCGAGGAGTGTCATGTAACCGCCGTAGCTGCCGCCCCAGATACCGATACGGTCGGAGGCGATCCAGGCGAGGCGACGCAGTTCCGCCGCGGCGGCGACGCAATCATCGAGGTCGCCACCGCCCCAATCCTGGTCGTTGGCGCGGTCGAAATCCCGCCCGTAGCCGGTGCTTCCACGAAAGTTCGGAGCGAGCACGGTGTAGCCAGCTCCGACGAGATGCTGAATCTCTGGAAGCCAGCCGCGCTCGACTTGCCAGGTCGGCCCTCCATGGACATAGACCAGTCCCGGTCGCCCTTCCCCTGGCTTGACGTCATGTGGCGTAAAGAGCAGAGCTTCGATCTCCTGACCGTCGCCACTTGCGAACCGAATCGTCGATGGATCGACCATTCGTTGAGCTCGCAATGCCGCCGGCATCACGTTGGTCAGTCGGCTTGGCTCCCCCATCAGGGGCAATTTCCAGATGTCGTCTGCACTCGTCGGTGATCCCGCGATGGCGCAGAGCGCGTCGCTATCGGCGAACCAGGAGAGGCTGGCAAGTGTCTCAATGGTGCTCACGGGTGGCATGGCGGCTCGTTCACCAGTCATAGCGTCGATGACCAGGAGCTCGGCGGCAACCCCAACACGTCGCACCGCGGCAAGATGCCGACCGTCTGGACTCCAGATGGGCTCAGTCTGTTCAACGTCCTCCGGAGCGAGGGGTTGCTGGTCCCGTCCGTCGGCGGTCATGGTCCAGATTTGCTTCCACCCGTTCCGCTCGGAGACGAACGCGATGCGTCTACCGTCCGGCGACCACACCGGGTTGGTGTCGGCGTGGCCGTCTGGCTTGGTAAGGCGCCGTTCCTCGCCGGAGGCAACATTGACGATCCAGATGTCGCGGTTGTGGCTCCGCTGGTCGTCGCTGCGATTGGACTGGAAGGCGATGGTCGTTCCATCCGGTGACCAGGCGGGTTCGGCGCTTGCGAAGGATGGGTCGGAGAGGCGTCGTGGCCAGCCGCCGTCGCGACTCACGACATTGACGGAGTCGACTCCATCAACCTCCGTGACAATAGCGAGAAATCGACCGTCAGGCGACCAGCGCGGCGAACGGTCAGCCCAGTTGTACTGCGTCATACGGTGAAGGCGTCCTGTTTCTACATCGACTGTCCATGAGTTGCTCTCTCCGTGCTCTCCGCCGACAAACGCCAACAGTCGGCCGTCGGGTGACCAGTCGATGTCACGAGGACCCCAGGCCCGGGCGCCTGACGGGGCGATGTCGGCGGTGAGCGTCCGCAATGGCTGGCCGGCGAGCGATAGGAGGACGATCTGCACACGGGCATCATGCTCGACAACGTACGCGACGTGCGATCCGTGCGGCGCGGCGACGGCCTGCCCGATCAATGGAACGCGGGCGAGCGCATGAGGCGTAGCTGACGGGTTCTGCATGGGCACCTCCCAGATGAGACGATCCTGGACAGTCTTCTAACGATGATCCGCCTGGAGTCGGCCGAATAAGAAGCGGTCATTCCGCCCGGTCCTGATCACATGGCGCGGCCACCTATTCCACGATGACGACACCCGCGAGTCAGACGCATCTCGTTCAACGGCCCGCCGGTTCGGGAGCGACGGAGCGCTCGTCGCTCCTGGACCGGCGTCGAAAGGGTATGGCTAACGGTTCTCCGAGCAACGGCCCACCGACGATGGCCAGCAATCCGTACAATGCGGCGCCGGTCCGTAATACCGCCGGGTAGCCATACTGAACCGCGAGCGTCACCGCGAGAACGGAGCCGACCACGGACGCGATGCCGTTGATCGCCCACGGAAGGGTTGCATCTCCCGGCATCAGACGCAGACCACTGGGGAAGAGCATGCCCATCGCGAACCCGAGCGGCATGATTGAAAGGAGCGTCAGGGCGATTCGACCGGCGAGTGAGAGATCGCCGACATCGATCGTGCCGGCGGTGGGGGCGGCCGCGACAGCCATCGTAAGCGCCGCGACGATGGCCCCGGCGGTGATGATGACCCGGCTGAGGTGGCGGCCGGGTATGCGGTCATTGATGAAGCTGCCGACCCCGCCCGTGACAAGCAAGCCACCGAGCGTGACGGTCAGTGCAATCGACGGATGTCCGAGCACCCGCGACAGGCGCACGAGCAGCGACAGCTCGACCAGCATGAACGCGACACCGAGCATGGCAAAGTAGCCAAGGCTGGAGATCGCTGCTCGTGAGCGATCGACGGGAAGCACCCTTGCTCGGCTTAAGAGCAGGAGCGCGACCGTGACGACGCCCAGAACCACGGCGACAGCCTGCCAGGTCCTGATCAATTGATGCGGCAGTCCGCCCGTCATTTCAAAGAAGAACGGACGAGCGTCGGTCGGTGGAGTGAAGACGCCGCCGGTCAGCTCCGACTGGATGCTTGCCAGCGACGACTCACCGCGGGCGACCTTGCCGAACGCTCCGTCCTCCTTCACGAATGGCGCGAAGAGCACCGTGAAGTTCATTCCATCGACCCGTGCAACGAACTGCTGTGCCGCCTCTTCGGTAAGCGGCCGCTTGCTGATGATGAGCATCGGATAAAAGGCCGGACTTCCGGTGGCCGCCTCAGCAGGATTGAAGAGCACTGCCAGGTGAAGGACCGCGGCGATATCGCTCGACTCGGAGCGACGCACCGCGGCGGCGGCAGTCATAAACGCCCGCGTCAGCGTCGCATCGTCGTACAGACGAATGGCCGCAACGCCGTTGTCCGAGAGGTGGTTGTAGACAGCGGCGAACGCCTCGTCGGTGAAAAGATAGTTCTCCGTCAGCGCGTACCCGCTTTGCGAGCTTGCAAGGGAGACGACGAGTGATAGATCGATCACGTCATATCGGCTCGGGTCACGATCGAGAAATGATCGCCCCTCCTGGGTCACGACCCGGACATCTGGTCGATCGTACAGGTATCCGTCATAGTCGCCGTCGGCGCGCACGGCGGCAACGACACCAGGACTCACCTCGACCGCCGTGACGTCCTTGACGCCGTCCAGAAGCGCGTAAAGCACGCCGATACCGCCTCCGCTGCCAATGACGAGTGCTCGGTTCGCCCTGACGAGGCGGTAAGGGAAGGCGCCAAGCTCCGTCTGGCGCTTGGTTGCCTCATTTTGGTCTGACGGAACGTGTGGCAGGGGCGATCCCGCGGCACCGTCCACGAAGACGAGTCGTTCAAGTGGATTGCTTGGGGTCCGCACGACATCAACCCGCGAAAAAGGGTCCCACGAGCTGCGCTCAACGCTGGCCCGCCCATGATTGAGCCAGCTCGCCAGCGGTTTGCCGGCAGCCAGCCGTCCGAGGTCGACATCGATCGGCTGCAGGAGGGCATTGACAACAAACAGCGCCACCGTTGTCGCCGCAAGGAGACCCCGCCCGATCGTTCCAGCGGCATGGTGCCGTCCAAGCGTCCAGGCGGCGAGCCCGTACAACGCGGCCGCACCAAAGGCGGCCGAGATCCCGCCGAGGTAGAGCAACCCAAACACGACCACTGTTCCAAGAGCCGCCCCGCAGAGATCGGCAGCATAGATGCGGCTGCTCTCCCCCGGCCGTGCGACAAAGAGCAGCGGCATGGCGACGCCTGCCGCCAGAAACGGGAGCATCGCCACCCCGCCGTGCCAGAGCGACGACCCGGCGGGCAGGAGCCGAGTGGAAAGCATGACCACACTCACGGTGGCGAGTGCCGCGATCCCGGCCGCGTGAGCAGCCCACTCCTCGGCTCGCGCGGACCGATTCGGGAGGACAGCCGCCACGATCGCTCCGAGCCCGAGCCCGAGCAGGGCGATCGCAAGAACAAGGAAGACATAGTTGTAGAAGAGAAGCACCGAGAAGAGACGGGTCAGACTGATCTCAAGAACGATTGTTGCCCCTCCAAGGAGGGCAGCCGCAGCGAAGATGTGGCCATTCAGGACCGTGTTGGAGTGCCTCTCCCGAATGGACGTTTTGTGGTCCTGGAACCCCTGCATGCGTCAGGACCGGTCCTTCCCGGCATCGAAGATTCCCTTCAATCGTGGATCGAGGGCGTCGCGCAAGCCATCGCCAAGAAAATTGAACCCCATCACCGTCAAGACGATCGCCATGCCGGGGAAGAAGCCCATCCACCACGCATCCTGCATATAGTCACGTCCCTCGCTCAGCATCCGTCCCCAGCTCGGGTCTGGTGGGGGGGTGCCAAGACCCAGGAAGGAGAGCGCCGCTTCGGCGAGGATCGCGAAGGCGAGACTCAGGGTCGTCTCCACAATGATTGGCGCCAAGATGTTGGGGAGGATGTGGCGACCAATGATCCGAGCGGGTCGGGCACCGACGGCCCGCGCGGCCTCAACAAAGACCTCTCCGCGGATCGCCATTGCGGCGCCGCGCGTGATGCGAGCGAAGATCGGCGTGTAGACGATGCCGAGCGCAATCATCGCATTCGTCACACTGGGACCCAGGACGGCAACGATCGCGATCGCGAGAAGAATCCCGGGAAAAGCGAACATGACATCGGTGATTCGCATGATGATCTCGTCGGTCCAGCTGCCGACGTAACCACTGATGGCTCCCAGAATCGTTCCCACGGTAGCCGAGATACCGACCGCGATCAGACCGACTTTGAGTGATACCCGGGCCCCGTAAAGGATGCGGCTGAGGACATCACGGCCACGATCGTCCGTGCCAAATGGGTGGGAAAGACTGGGCGCCTGGGTACGGATCCGAACATTGAGATCGTTCGGGTCGTACGCCGCGATGGTTGGGCCAAAGATCGCGATGATAACCAGCACCGTAATGATCACCAATCCAACCAGTGCCAGCTTGCTCCGCCAGATCACGCGCCAGATGCCGGCCGCCCATTCGCGTGGTCCGGGCGTGAGAGAGACCTGGTCGCGAAGGGGATTGGCGACGGTCGTGCTTGCCTGGGACATCAGTACTCAATCCTTGGATCGAGGTAGGCGTACAGAATGTCGACAATGAGGTTGATAAGGACAAAGGTGAGAGCGACAGCGAGGACGGCGCCCTGGACCATCGGGTAGTCCCGGCGGTAGATAGCATCCAGTGCGAGCCGGCCGACGCCGGGCCAGGCAAAGATCACCTCAACCACGACGACTCCCCCGAGCATGAACGCGAACTGAAGCCCAATCACGGTCACCGTCGGAATAAGGGCATTCTTCAGGGTGTGCACCATGATCACGTTTCGATTCATGACGCCCTTCGCCCGCGCGGTGCGGATGAAGTCCTGATGCATCACCTCAAGCATGGACGAACGAAGAAAACGCGTCAGGACCGCCGCGTTGATAAGTCCGACCGTTATTGCGGGTAAGACCAGATGCTTAAACCACTCCAGGACATTGTCTCCAAGGGGGACATATCCGGAAGGTGGCAGGCCGCCGACGTGGAGAGAGAAGATGAGAATCAACATGATCCCGAGCCAGAATTCGGGGATCGCCACGCCAAGCTGGGTGAAGATCATCGCCGCATAGTCGAACCGGGTGTATGGCCGAGTCCCTGAGATGATCCCCATGGGAACCGCAATCAGCAGCGAAATGAGAAATGCCGCAACCGTGAGCGTGAGCGTCGCTGGCATCCGTCCGAGGACCGCGTGCACGACGCCTTCCCCAGTCAGGTAACTCTGTCCCATATCTCCCTGGAGCAGATGCCCCAACCAGTCGACATATTGAACCGGGAGGGGACGATCTAACCCGAGCTGCTGGTGAATCTGAGCGACCTTCTCGTCGTTTGCTTGGAGGCCAAGCATCACCCGCGCCGGATCACCCGGCACGAGATGAATCAGCAAAAAGACGACCACTGAGATACCGAGGCAGACGGGGATCACGAAGAGGACCCGACGGAGGATGAATCTGAGCACGATATTCCCCAGCGCGCACCAAGAAATTGGGTTAAGGTCGGCGCGCGTCCCTAACCGATCGGGCGTTCTCGCGTCTCAGGCAAACCGTCCCGTGTACGGCGCGGTCAGCTGGCAGAGGATGAACGCGCAGATCATGGAAGGCAGCCGCCCCGACGGGTCCGGCACCAAAGGGGTGCCGGACCGCCAGAGAGTCGACCTACTTATCGAGCCAGGCGTTCTTCAGGACGATCGCTGAGTCAGGGCGCACAACGTACCCCTTCACATACGGTTGCCAGGCGTTGACAGGTGCCGTGGTATAGAGATACGCGTACGGCAAATCATCGACCACAATCTGTTGAATCTGGTCGTAGATGGCCTTGCGCTTGGTTGGATCGAGTTCTTGGCGCCCCTGGTCGAGGAGCTGATCGAGCTTCGGGTTGCTGTAACCAGTGAAGTTGAAGATTTGCTTCGTGTATTGCTGGGCGTAGAACCAGTCATCCGGGTCGACGAGGCCAATCCACCCACAGATGTACATGTCGTAGTTGCCGTGGCCTTCTTCGTCCAGCCAGGTGCTCCACTCAAGCGGCCGAAGCGTGATATCGATCCCGACATCCTGCAGCTGCGACTGAACCGCTTCACCGGCCCGGACCGTTTCGGCATAGTCCTTTGCCGGCATAATTTCGGCCTTGAAGCCGTCGCCGACACCGGCTTCGGCCAGGAGTGATTTTGCCTTGTCGATATCGCGCGTGTACGGCGCATAGTCCGATCGCCAGAAGTTGCCTTCCGGGATCGCGCTTTGGGACGGCACAGCCAGATCGTAGGCGGCGATGGCCGCCACTTCCTCCCGGTCTAGCGCGTAGGAGATGGCCTGGCGGACCCGCTTATCGTCGAATGGTTTGCGTTTCATGTTGAAGCCGATGTACTCGTACGACGTACCGGCCACTTGCTGGACGACGAGGTCCTTCGATTCCATCAACTTGTTGGCGTCCTTGGCCGGCACGCCATCGCTCCAATCGACATTGCCGGTTTCGAGGTTGGTTTGCTTGACCGTCTCGTCCGGGATCGACTTGAAGATGACCTGGTCGAGATAGGGAAGACCCTCCTCCCAGTAGTTCTCGTTGCGGGCAATGGTGAGGTGATCGGCCGGAACGAACTCCACGAATGTGAAGGGACCGGTTCCATCCGGTTTCTGCCCGATCGTTCCGGCGTCGACATCCTCCTTCGGCACGATCGCCGTCCCCGATGATGCCAGCTTGGTGAGCAGCGGCGCGTAGATTTTCTTGGTCGAGATCACCACCGTGGACGCATCGGGGGCTTGAATTTTGTCGATGGGATCGAACAGGTAGGCCCAACCCGATTTGGTATCGGGATTGCGGATTCGCTCGTAGGAATAGACGACATCGGCCGACGTCAGCACCCGGCCGTTATGGAACTTTACCCCCTGACGGACTTTGAAGGTATAGGTCAGCTTGTCAGCGGAGACCGTCCAACTCTCGGCGATTTCCGGAACGATCTGAAGATTGTCATCGAGTCCGACCAGCTGGTTGTAAACGTTTTCCAGTACCTCAAATGTCGAATAGGCTGACGACAGGTGCGGATCCAGGTTGACCGGGTCCGCGCCGATCGCCGCGGTCAACGTGCCTCCGCGCTTGGGCTCACCCTGAGCCATGGCGGGTCTCGGACCGAACGAGCCCACCAACGACATCGCGATAATGGCGCACAGGAGGATTGTCGTGCCGAGCGTCACTCCTCGGCTCCCGATGTCCACCCTCGTTGCACGAACCTGCCGCCATGTTTGCGCAATCGACGACTTGTCATCACCAAGCACCGGTACCCCTCCTCACGCGTGTCGATCGCCCATACCGACGCATTGTTCCCACATCACCGTTCTTCAACAGGGAAAGCATCAGCCACTGGCACGTCCTCCAGAGGTAAACGATGGAATCGTCCACGGGCGAACGTCCCGGATTCTATCGCATGCCCTAAGCGGTAGCAATGGCCACGTGTCGACTCTTCCGACCCATCAGCGGCGGGGACAGGCCCGGTCAATCGATGACAACCACGGGCCGTGCTGCGGCCCGAGAATGATTGTCCAGCTCGTGGCTCGTCACGACGACACCGATCCTCCTGAAACGGTAGGCGTTTGGTATTCACGGTGTATGGCGAGCATCGGCGGCACGCTGGAACTACATCACTGGCGTGCCGGTCACCACGTTTGACAGCATCTGCCGCTGAAGGTGAAATGGTTTAATCGGCCGGCGCGGCAGTGGCGGCGCGCTCTCAGATCATTTTGGTAGGGGAGGGGGCGCGTCACCCCCGTCGGGTGGAGCGGGGCCGGGGCGGTCGAGGGCCATCTCGATGATTTCCAGGGTGAAGCGCTGGCGCCCGACCCACTCGGTGTGCTCGCCAACCA
>JAABUR0100009498.1_pt1 | contig 10943 bp, 10 predicted proteins | sample 5560091 | NCBI WGS metagenome assembly JAABUR01 (sample SAMN10711879, study PRJNA513375) | rock metagenome | isolation source: Antarctica rocks | place: Antarctica: Victoria Land, University Valley sud
CAAGCCGGACGGCTTCTAACTTAAACTCAGTGGTGAATTTTCGTTTCGGTTCTGCCATGAACACCTCTATGCCCGAGCATAACATCGGGCATGATCTGGGTGTCCATCAAAGCGGGTCAGGTTCACTTCACGCGCAGGCGAGAAGTTAATCATCACGGCGCGCATTAGTGCTCAACTCTTAATAGAGTCATCGGAATCTTCACTCCCGCGCTACATCAAGCGCGGCAATCGTACGGCCAGTGCTCAACTCTTAATAGAGTCATCGGAATCTTCACCGCCTCGCGTTCCTCGCTAATCGCTAGAAGTACAAGTGCTCAACTCTTAATAGAGTCATCGGAATCTTCACCGCGCCGCAAAGCGATATCCACTTCGGCGCATGCCATGTGCTCAACTCTTAATAGAGTCATCGGAATCTTCACTTAGGCTTTTTCTTTCCGGTGATACGTCTTATTTTAGGTGCTCAACTCTTAATAGAGTCATCGGAATCTTCACGCGTGGGTGCTAAAGCTACCCAAAGCATTATGTTACCGGCGAGGTTGCGGGGATCAGTTTTCATTTGTAAGGAGCCATCAATTCGGTGCTTGTATTTTTCAGTCGAACCAGAGTTAAATGCTGGAAATACACGTATCTTTCTTGACGCAAGCACAAGGTGGGCATACGCGCAAGCATAAACGGCGCCTTGTACTGAACTTAGCTCCATTCGCCTCCTTTCTGGATGAATACATGCACAGGTACTTGCGTTCATCTCTTGATCGTAAAAAAACTCTGCGGCGTGCAGAGAGTATAAACAGCAGCTCTAAGCTATATCGAAGCTGCTAGCTTCTTCCGTCCAAGCTTCTGGGCGATTATGCGCGGCGACTCGTCGCTCACATCCATCGCACAACGAGAGAATCAGCAACTTGTCATCTGTTGTCAGCATCTTCTCAAGTTCCCAGCGCAGCCGCTCCATTTGCCGCAGTGTCAACCGGCAACGAAAGATTGAAAATTGCAAACGCCGCCCATAGCCGTGCAGATGTTTGTACACTTGCCGCCATCGCTTTGGCTCTGTAATGTCATAACAGATGACATACCAGTTTTTGTTTTCCACGCGCTCATTGCCTCCCAACAACAACAAAACTACCGTAACCGCATTCTCGCAAACAGCCCGCCCTCATTCATCCATTCTTTTTCCAAAAGCCTGACTTCTAATTCAAGCAACCGTGAGTATGTAAGCGAATGATTGATGACCGGATGCTTCCAGTAATCTGCTTTGCGGCGCTCGTAGATACCGATGAACTTCTTGCGCCCCGCCTCCGAGAGCCAGACCTGCTCGCCCGCAATCTCGAAATCGGCATCCGTATCCCACTGGCGTCGGTTGATTGAAGCGATCACCGGCAAATCAACCATTGGCACGCGGAACAACTCCATCATGTCGAGCGCGAGCGGTGGAGCAGTGCTGCGCGGTTGATGATAAAAGCCTAAACTCGGATCAAGCCCTGTGACGATAATCGCGTTCGTTACATCTTTTAACAGTAGCGCGTAACCGTAAGACAAAAGCGCGTTGCACCGATCTCGCGGCGGACGACGGCTGCGCCCGTCTGGGCGCATCAGCTCTCCAGCTTCGGCGATGACTAGGTGCGGTAAAGCTGAAAAGTAATGCGCGCCAATGCTGCCTTCGTAGCCACGCAAGCTGTCAATGTTTTGGGCACGCGAAAGCGGCGACAGCAACTTGCGTATGCCGCTTACTGCTTCAATCACTTCCGGCGCGATGCTCTTCGTGCCTCCTGTATCGCGGCTCGCGCGTAGCAAGAAGCTCAACTGCCCGCGCGCACGCGCTTCCGCTAATCTGCGCGCCAACTTCAAACAGAAATTTTCGTCCGTCAACGCGCGGTACTGACGTATGCGTCGCTGTACGCTACCTGCGCCGGAGACCCACGCGCCCATGTAACGCCCGCCCGTCGTTACCCAATGCACACCGACTTCCTGTTCGGCGCATAAACGCAAAGCCTGCGTCGTAATCTGCGCGAAGCCATGCAACACAACTTGCCCGATTTCGCGCACCGGATGAAACTGCGATTCTTCGTCGCGCGCTGCAACCTCGAACCTATCGCCCTTGCGCCCGACTCTTGCTCCTTGCGTCAGCACGTGCAAACTTCTACGGTCATCATCAGCGGGAAATAAACGCAAACGCTCACGCACAGGCTTCGATTTCGGCTCGGCCTGCGTCCCACTTTGCGCCGCGATTTGCGCCCCTTCAGGAATCTCTCTTTCGGCGGCGCGCACTTCCCTTCCCAGTCGCGCTTCTTCCGGCAAACAAATGGGCGCGAGTGAACATCGCACACACAAACGCTCGTTCTCCGTCACCGGCGGACGCTCTACGGTTTGCATCAACTCGCGCGCTCGCGCAATCGCCTGCGTCAACTCCGCACGCGCCGCTTCATCCACTGCGACGCGCACCATTACATTGTCGGCGTGATAGCGCACGCGCCCCTCCGCAATCTCACGCCCTGTTTGCTCTTCTACCAGCACCGCATACGCGATGATCTGCACGAGGTCGCTCGCCCACACTTCCGCTTCTCCATCAATTGAACGCGCTGCCCGTCCGCGCTTGTGCTCATACGGAATGATCGTGCCATCGCGCCGCCGCACACAATCAATTTTTCCCTTCAACCCCCACCGCTCGCTCTCAAGTTGAAGTGTCAAAGGTTCCTCCTCATCTTCTTCCCGCGCGATCTCCACATGCAGCCGCCTTCCGGCATACACCGCCGCATCAGCAACGCGAAGCTGCTCGACGTTTTCGAGATAAAAGAGGCGCTCACAATAACGCAGCGCATGAAGCGCGTGAACAGGCAACGAATCAGGCATAACTTTGAGCCTCACTTGTCAGGCAAACGTGGTGTCCAAGTCCAAGCCAATTCCGGCGGTTCGGCAGTCGGCTCAATCGTCGGAGCTAACAATGCGCTTGTCGTCTTGCTGTTATCGGCGCGGTCAATCCCGACGGTTAAACGACAAGAGCCTTTGCGCGGTTCGTCATCAGGCGCGAGCGGCGTGTACCAACGTGCCGCCTCCGGTTGGTCAATAATTTCCAAGCGGTCAAACAGGAAATTGTTATCGCCCGCGAACGGCAAGCCGTAGCGCGCTTTATCGAGTTCACCGCGCAAGCCGCGACGAACCTGCTCGGCTAAGCTCAATTCATGCGGCGACTCAATGCCGATGACGCCGTTGTAATCAACGAGCAATTCGCGTCTTGTTGGTGCGATCCAATACTTCGCACCATGCGTGCGTGATTGAAACTCCGCGCCGGAGTTCCCGACCGGGTAGGTGTGGAGTTGTTGGTATAGCGAACAGAGTTCAGGCGGCTTGATGATGCCGACAGCAATGCGTAAGCAAGGCAAATCAGGGCGAATTAGCGTCGTCGCGCTTTTCGGTGAATACTCACGCATCTCTATTCCCGCCAAGTTCAGCACCAAGCCGTAAGCGACGGAGGGCGGCATCACCGGACTTGTCGCGCGATATACGCCCGCTTGAAATGTGCGAAACGACGCGAACGGCGCACGCACGCGCAGCCAAAATCGTTCCATCATTGCTTCGCTCATTGCTTCTTCGCTCCGAGAAATTCGTTGGCGACATCAGCCAACAAACGCTGCGGGTTGTCGTAAAGATGTACGCCTACCTTTTCGAGACGCTGCTTTTCACCGGCTGCCATGTTTCGCGTTATTTCCCCGCCAAGCCAAAACTCTGCGCCGTTCAAATCGTTTTCGTTGATGCGCTTGAGTTCTTGAAACGCGCCGTGTTCGTCGAAGCCGTAAGTGTTGAATCCGGCGACGAGTTGCGGCGTGAGGCGTGCGACGATGCTCGCGGGCGACATCTCGAAATAGCTGCGCGCGTGTCCGCCTGCGACGTTTGAAAGTTGACCGATACTTTCGAGTAATGTCCGTGTCCACTTCAAACCTGCGCCTTTACTGCAATCTTCATAAGCGAGGGCGAACGGATACTGATATGCGACGTGTGCGACTTCGCGGTGAATCAGCGCGGAATCTTTAGCTTCACTCATTGAGTTTTTAGGAGATTGATTGAAAAGCGCGTTGAAGCGGTAAGGCGTGGTTGCCACTGCGATGTTCATCCGTAGAATTGAATCACGCTTCGCCTCTTTGCCTTCGTTCTTCTTAACCTCGCTCTTGTTAGTGACCAAGAAACCGAACAAGAAATCATCTGCGTACTTTTCTGCATTTGGAAACTCTTTGAAGGCGACCGCAAGCTGGTCTTCTTGGTGAAGGCGGCTTCTATTGAAAGGTTGAGTCTTTGCAATCATCTCGCGTAAAGCGTTACGCATTGATTCCGGGCTGATGACTGGATATTCCTTGCCGTCGCGCGTGATTTTTTGCAGCACGGTGCGGTTTTCTTCCGACTCGCCGCGATAGTTGGAACTCGGAGCCGTGTAGGTAAGGACGGTAGCGAAAAGATTTTTGTTCATTTGTTTTAGTTTCTCCTTCTTCTGTGGTTAGCCGCGTGCGGAAAGAGCCAGCATCGTCAGCGTGCGTACTTTGTCGGTGTCGTTGTGTAAGGCTTGCGTTAACATTTGGTAATGCTTTTCGTTCATGTATTGCGGAACGGAACACAACGTCGAAGCGAAGTAGTCAATGAAGTCCGCGCCCGTGCGACTGCGAACCGCGAGAAATGCTTCGCGCGCAATCTTGGCTTTTCGTTCTTCATATTCTTTGCGCTTCTCATCATTGGCTGAAGCCTTCGACCATTCGAGGTCGTGCTTCGATTTGAGTTTTCGGCTGATGTAAGTCCCGACGATTTTGTAAATCAACGCTTCGCAACTTATTTCCGGCGGGAGCGTTGGTATCGAATCGTCGGTAATCGTCTCCGTGATTTCCGTCATGCTGTCCTCCTGTGGTGAATTCTTAAACTCTTCTTCAAAAGTAATGCGCGCATCGCGGCTGAAATACTTAAAGCCGACTTCTTTCTCCGCCAGCAATTCCTTATGAGGCAATGTCGCTAGCAACTTATCGAAGCCCGCGTACCATTCGCGCTTGTTGACCAAGTTGAGCAATCGTTGACGGCGGAATAAAGGATTCCAAAGCACGCCGCGCAACTTCTCATATTCGCCCACGACATCCGCTTCCGGGTCAACGCGCATTTGTCCGCGCAAACGAATGTTGTTGCCCTGCTTTTCGACGTGAATCACATCCACGCCAAGCACCAAAAAGCGTAGCGCGTTTGCGCCCGTGCGGGCAGCCACACGCTCTCGTAAGCGGCTCAACATATCGAGTGCGCCTTGCACGGCTAAATCAACAACCGCATCGCGCGGACGATAACCTGCTAATTCAACGCCGCGCTCGCGCCATACACGCGGCAGTTCTTCGGTGAATGTTTTAAGTTCCGAAACATCAGGCACTGCAAGAGCAAAACCTTCGGGCTTGCTCTTACCTTCGCGGTTTATGACAGTAGGAACATAGATGCCTGTGACGAATGTCCAAAAATGTAAAAGGAAGAAAGTCTTTGCTTTGTCTTGGAAGGGGACATCTTCCGCATTTTGTTCTTCTACACCAAGAAAGAACGTGCTTTTGGATTTAACCTTGTCAGTTTTCAGATTGATTAAAGATTCCCATGTGTCAGTACCGTATTTAGTGTGTTTGCCTGCGGCTCTTGCTTTCAACGGTTCTTGTTGGGTGCTGCGCGGGCGAAAGGTTCGCATCACCATGTCACGCCACAGCTTTACCCAAACGCCGTCATCGCCTTTATATGTCCGGTCATATTCAACAAGAAATGCTCCTTTCAAGGTCAACCATTCTTTCTCATCCTTCTCTGTATTGCTTGAATCTTCCGATTTTGAAGCTTCTTGTTTCTTCCATGAAGCCTCATAAACTTCATCGAACAATGCTTCGAGTCCCTCTTGGTTAAGTCGAATCTTTGCGCCGCGTTCGTCAATGTGCGTGACTTCGCAAATGCCTTTGGGCGTGCGTTGGCGTTGCAGCCAATCAATCATCAACACGAGTCCGGCGAGTCCGGCGCGGTGCTGTGATGAAGGCAGTTCGGCGAGGTGGTATTCGAGGTTAATCGTTTCGGGCGCGGCGGCTTTTGCTTTTGCGGGCATCTCTACTCCTTCACTTTGTAGCCGTACTCTTTCGTATAAAACGCGGCGGGCGCGATGTTGAGATATTTCGGCAACCAGCTTGGGCGCGGTTGGTTTGGGTCAATAACTTTCTTGAGGAAGCTTTCAGGAACATTAACTATGTACCCGTCATAAGATTCTCGCCCCTCTATGAGCCGCCGAACTTTTTCAAGGTCTTTGCCGTTTTCAGGGTCTTCGCCGTCAAGCACGCACGGGCGCGTATAGTCATCCGCATCACGAAACGCTCCCGGCGTGGCAAAGTAACCGCTATCGAGAAAGCGACTGCTGCCGTCGGCGCGCGGCTCGTCTGGCGAATGAACTTCAAGCAGTTCGGCGAGATGCTGCTGGCTGACTTCGGAAGTGCCGATGTCGTTTAGAAGATTGTTTGCGGCGAGTAGCTCTTCTTTCGTGTAAGGCAACGGCGATTCAGTTTGATAGGTGAATAACTGCGCTCGAAACTTGTCCCCGCGTGCGCGATGACGGTTCGCACGCCCGAAGCGTTGAATCAACGATGACACGGGAGCGACTTCGGAGATCAAAACATCGGCATCGAGGTCTAAACTCATCTCGCATACTTGCGTTGTCACGGCAATCGCGGCGCGAGTTATCTGTTGAAAGGCATCAATCGTCAGCTTGTGTTTGTCTTGACGGTGGGAGAGTTTGTAGCGGCTGTGATAGTTGATGACTTCCGCGCCAAGCTCGTCGCGTAACGCTTTGGCGATGCGCTGGCAACGGTCAACGGTATTGACGACCCACAAGACGCGCTCACCTTTTCGGTATGCGGCAACAGCACGGGCGAAAGCCTCGCTCTCATTCGCAAGCGGTGTGTGAACGTAGCGCGGATGATTCGCGTCGCGCCGGAAACTTTCGAGTTCGGCGGCGTGCGCGATGTCGTCTTTCGTCGGGTAAAGCTGCAAGCCGACGCTTTGCAAATCTTCCTGACGCGAGCGCGGGAGCGTCGCGGTCATGCACAACGCAGGCACGTCGAAATTTTTGAGGAAGGTAAGGAGCGACTTGAACATCTGCTTATCGAAGCTGTGAACTTCGTCGAAGATGACGACGCTATCGGCAAGCAAAGGCAACAGGCAGATCGCGCCGTAACTGTGCTCCATGAAGCCTAAGAATTGGTCAACCGTCGCGCTGAAATAGCGTCCCGTCCAAAGTCCGAGTGAGAATAATCGTTCGTCTTCTTCACGGCGAAAGTTTTTTCCTTGTGTCGCCTCGCTTCCGCGTTCCGGGTTTTCTTGCATCGCTTCGAGTTCGTAAGCAGAAGTCCCGTGTACGAGTTTGGCTTCCGCTTCGGGTGCCCATCCGACGTAATCACGAAAGCCTTCCGTCGCCGTGCCGCGCGTCGGATACAAAAAGATAACGCGCCCGATTTCACGCTCGCGCGCCTGTGCTGCCGCCCATTTCCATGCCGCCAAAGTTTTTCCTGAACCACACGGCGCAATCAATAACGCTCGCGCGCCGAGAGTAGCTGCTTGCTCTTGAAATGGGTGCAAGGTGAACGGCTTTCTCTCGTCGAGCTGCTTGATGCGTGGCTTGATGATGTTCTTTTCAATGTCTTGCTCGCTGATTGACGAAGCGTGAACAACATCCTCAATCCACTTTTCTATCAAGCGTTCTTCCCGAACCGCGCCTGAAGCCACGCGAACCAATCCCGAAGCCACTGCATCGGCGATGATGAGTCCGGCTTTAACCGCCAATAGCAATGCGCGTCTATTGTCGTCACAATACTTTCTAGTGAAAAACTTATCTGCGGTGTCTATACCTTCCGTTTTAACCTGCGCCCAGAAGGGATGGCTATTTACCCAAGCATTGACGGAGATTTTAGGCACGGGCAAAGGCAGCGAAGCAATTTCCTTTATCTTGTGAAGTGTTGCTGAAATTTGCTCATCTTGAAGAAAGAGTTTCAGCGACTTCTTTAAACTGCGCGGCACACACCATCCCCATTTCTCGCCTTCCCGCGCCGCCTTCAAGTGATGCGACAGCACGGCGGCAGTGATGATTTCTGCATCAAGCAACGAGTTCCCTTTCAGCCACGCCCGTATGTCAGGCAAGTGAAGCAACAGCGCGCTGAGGTGCTCATGGCGGATAAGTTGAACTGTGTTTGATTTCTTTAGTGCCTCGCAAAAGTCTTCATTTGCTTTGCCGATGTCATGCAGCAAAGCAGCTACCTGCAAGTTCAGCAAAAACTTTTCTCTCGCCGCTTCATTTTCAAGGAGAAAGAAGCGACACCAATTACGTCCCCATCTCTCCTCAGGGCGGAATATATTCGTCGCGGCGTTGCATACATCCTCTAAATGTTGCTGCAACGTAAGCGGTGGTTTATCTGGACGCACGCTTTTAGCGAGTAATTTCTCCGGTTGGCTCATCATGTTATTGTGCTCGTTCTTTTCGGACTCTTGTTTAAGTCGCACTGATCTGATTTGTCGCCGGGGTCAGGAACCTAATGGGATTGAAGCTGCCGCAGCCCATTTTGCGGCGTCCGCCGAGGCCGTGCGTTTGCAGCTTAATGGAATCATCGTCAGTTAAATCATGCGCCGCGAGCGAGAAGCCAACGATTGAGGCAGCTTTGATCTTAATGATGCGGCGACGAAAGCGTCCCTGTTCATCACGCGGAAGTTCGAGCGTTGCGGTAGTGATGCCGAGTTTATCGAGTTGGCGTTTAGCTGCATCGAGGAACGGTTCGGCTTCGGTGGAGTTTCTGATCGTGACGAAGCGCGCGTAAAGCGACGCGGCGGGCGTGAGCGGGCGCGCGACGGGAATGCCGAGCGTTAGTTGATGACCCTCTATGTCGAGGCGGCTACCAGCGAGCCGCATAACTTTACCGAAGGCGTCAGCAGGCAATCGCAAATTGAGTGCAGCGGAGCGTGTGGGAAGCGCAATGATGCCTTGTTGCCATGGAACGCCGCTAATGAGTTCGACAGAGAGCCAGCGCGCAGTATGAAATTCTGGTATGCGACGAGATAGTGCGCTGTAGAGCGCGTAGCCGTGATCGGCGGGAAGCGTTTTCCCTTGTACCGGGAAACGAACGATGATGTGCGGGACTTGTGGGTCTGTAAGTACATTCTCGGAGAGCGTGGAACGTGTGGCTTCGGCTGACATCTGTAATATTTCCTTTCGAGTGAAACTGCGCTTCGTTAGTCTTCAGCGTGTTGTAGTAAAGCGAGTTGAAGTTTCTGCCGAATAATTTTGCGAAGCGCATGTGGTCGCTCCGCGTAACAGTGTCCGGCGTAGGCCATGCAGAAACGCGCGACCGCTTCGAGACCGTTGCTGCCGACGGGAAACGAAAGGCGCAGTTCCCCGCCCTCTAAGTCTTCGCGTTGCTCGTCCGGGTGAAAGGTATGGCGCTCGCGTATCCATTGTGCTTGGTAAGCGTCAAAGACGATGGAGACAGTGGTGAGACGGCCACCACGCATCATGTAAAAGCCGCGCCGCAGATAATCGTCGGCGTTCCAATTCTCTGGCGGCGCAAAATAGCGTGAAGTCTCGCGCAGATTACGAATACGCCCGGCGTGGAAGTCGCGCACTTCGCCGCGTAAATGATCGTAAGAAATAGCATACCAATCACCGGCGAAGTTGTGCAGCAACAGCACGTCAATTGCCCGTTGGGTATCTTTGCCGCGATGCTGCGAGTAATACTCACACTCGATGGTGCGTTGTTCGGCAGCGGCGCGCGCAAGCGTGCGAAGAGTCGTTGGTTCGACGCTTGTATGTGCCGTCTCTTGGTAAGTGAGCGCATCGCCCAGCGTCGTGAGATTGAACTGTATTTGTTCCGGCAGATACTGCGTTAGCTTGGTTAAAGCATTTCGCAACAGTGCCGCTTCAGGCGTGTGGCCGAGATGCCGCAAGGCATGATCTGCGGTAAAGAGAGCAAGCAGTTCGCCTTCTGAAATCTGCACCGGCGCTGGCTGCCATCCTAACTGTCCATAATAGTAACCGTGTTCTTTACGGTCGTACTTGATCGGCGCATTCATGCGGTCACGCATCATGCGCACATCGCGCTTAACGGTTCGCTCCGTGACCTCTAATAACCCGGCAAGGCGAGCATTGTCAGGGTACACACCTGAGTTAATTTCCCGGTGAATAACGCCGATGCGAGCGTAGGCGCGCACATGCACGCGATGATGAAGATTGGTAGATGTTTCTTCCGACATATCCGGCATGATACTTGAGGATGCGGGACAAGCAATGTCTCTAATACAGGAGATTCAAAAAATGTTGTATTGCTGCTGGCATGAAGTGCGGGATCGCCAGCAGTTATAAATTGACTACCGCCACAATTCTTCAAAGCGCACGGCGGCAGTTCTGGTGTAGCGAACCGTATGCGCGATGTACTTAAGCACTCGTGCAGAATTAAATTAGACCATCTGTTAGGGCGGAACACTTGATTTCCGCTTATCTTCACTGATTCCCCAAGTATCCAGCCTACACGAAAGTTAAAGGTAAATTTGCACGAGTGCTTAAGCACTCGTGCAGAATTAAATTAGACCATCTGTTAGGGCGGAACACTTGATTTCCGCTTATCTTCACTGATTCCCCAAGTATCCAGCCTACACGAAAGTTAAAGGTAAATTTGCACGAGTGCTTAAGCACCCGTGCAAAATTAGCTTCACCCATTGTATAAACCGGACGCTTGAAAACTTAGCAAAAACAATCGAAAACCATGTGCGGTACTCAACTGATGGTTTCATGTAATTTTGCACGGGTGCTTAAGCACCCAAGCAGAAATAGGTTAGACTATTTACCAGTATGGGTAAAACAAAAATAATCGAATTGACTGCTGAGCAACGCACCGCTGTTGAGCACGGCTATCGAAAAGGCAAAAGCCATACGTTTC
>JAABUR0100009500.1_pt1 | contig 10940 bp, 10 predicted proteins | sample 5560091 | NCBI WGS metagenome assembly JAABUR01 (sample SAMN10711879, study PRJNA513375) | rock metagenome | isolation source: Antarctica rocks | place: Antarctica: Victoria Land, University Valley sud
CAAGGTATACACCCGCTCGAACTGATCCGCGCGCAAGAACGGCTCCACGCCCGCACCCCCCTCTTCGACAGGCAGATCATCCCACCCAAGAGGAGTTTACCAAGACTCGTCAACAGAACCTAGTACAGCGTGTCTGGTATTTCTCGAGGGTTTCACCGTACGATTTCCCTGCTGTGTCGCCAAGAATACTCCCGAGGTATTCCGAGCGCGCTGTACTAGTCGAGAGCAGCTGCTTATCAACATGACTTCGTACTTCACTCGCCCACTCGCCCACTCAATGGCAGTGGCTCGGCCTTTCCGGTAGAATTAACCGGATCGGTGGCGGGATGCGGGGCAGGCGCGGCGGCGACAACGCTCGCGCTCGTGGCGGCGGGGAGCGTGAGGGTGAAGTTCGATCTACACATGCACACGCATCACTCGCGCGATTGCACGATCCCGACCGCCGAGGTGATCCGCATCTGCCGGCGCCGTGGCCTGCATGGCATCGCCATTACCGACCACAACTCCCTCGGGGGAGCCCTGGAGGCGCTGCGGATCGCGCCGCGCGGCTTCACGATCATCCCCGGTGAGGAAGTGAAGTCGCGTGAGGGCGAGATCATCGGACTCTTCCTCAGCGAGGAGATCCCCGGCGGGCTGACGCCGGAGGAGACGGCGGAGCGGATCCGCGCGCAGGGTGGGGTCGTGTTGATCCCGCACCCGTTCGACCCGCTGCGCCGCAGCCCGCTGAAGACCCCGGCCCTCGAACGCCTGGTGGCGGCGGGGCTGGTGGACGCGATCGAGATCCTGAACGCGCGGATGGCGCGGCGTAGCCACAATCTGCGTGGCGCGGAGTTCGCGGCGGCGGCGGGGCTGCCGGGGACGGCGGGGAGCGACGGGCACAGCCGCCCGGAATACGCCCACGCCTGGACCGAGATCGCGCCGTTCGCCACGGCCGCCGAGTTCCTCGCCAATTTGCAGGGGGCGACGATCGACGGCGACCTGAGCCCGTTCTTCGTCCATCTGCTCAGCACGGTGGCGAAACGGCGCAAGAAGATGCTGGTCTGGCGCACCGCCCGTCGCGAGCGCGCGAGCGCGCTGCGGCCCGACGCGCGCGATTGAGAACGCACACAACGATGGGTACTACCCGGGGGAGCAGCTTCGGTGTCTGAGAAGGGGCAGATCCTGTTCCGGCGTGGCCGGACGGGTGGGGAATTGGAATCGATCGCGCCGGGCTCGCTCGGCGAGGCGCTCGGCCTCAAGCCGGGCGACATCGTCCACAGCATCGACGGCAAGCCGCTGCGCGACGTGATCGATTACCAGTTCTACAGCGGCAGCGCCGGTGAGGTCGCAGAACTCGAGGTCGAGCGCGACGGCGAGCGGATCATCTACGAGGTCGAGTTGGAGGGGGACGACTTCTGGGGCCTCGGCTTCACCGAGCCGACCTTCGACGGTATCCGCCGCTGCACCAACGATTGCCCCTTCTGCTTCGTCAAGCAGGTGCCGCGCGGGATGCGCCGCACCCTCTACATCAAGGACGACGACTACCGCTACTCCTTCCTCTACGGCAATTTCGTCACCCTCACCAATCTCAGCGAGGAGGACTGGAATCGCATCGGTGAGCAACAGTTGAGCCCGCTGAACGTCTCGATCCACGCCACCGACCCGCAGCTACGCCGCGATCTCCTGCGCCATCCGCGCGCGGGCGAGGTGCTCGCTGATCTGCGACGGCTCGCCCGCATGGGGATCGAGTACAACACCCAACTCGTCCTCAATCCCGGTATCAACGATGGCGACCAGCTCGATCGCTCGGTCAGCGACCTCAAAGATCTCCCCGGTATCCTCTCGATCGCGGCGGTGCCGGTGGGCCTGACCCCGCTCGGCATCGCGCGCGACGTGAAGAAGCTGGAAGGGATCGCGATGCGCTCCGACCGCACGATGCCAGGACTCCCGGCGTCGGCGATCCGCAAATACAGCGAGGCGGAGGTGCGCGATGTACTGCGCCGCGCCGCGCACTGGCAACACCAATTCCGCGCGGAGCGCGGCGAGAACTTCCTCTACCTCGCCGACGAGTTCTACCTGATGGTCGGCGAGACGGTCCCGGCGAGCCGCCTCTACGACGGCTTCCCGCAACTGGAAGACGGGATCGGCATCACCCGCACCTTCCTCGACGATTGGAGCGGCGTGAAGCGCCGTCGCGGTGAGCGACGCCCGGACCTTCGCGGCATCCGCGCCACCCTGGCCTGCGCGATCCTGATCGGCCCGACGATGGAGCGCGTCGTCGCCGAGTTCAACGAACTGACCGGCGCGGCGATCACCGTGAAGCCGATCGAGAATGGGTACTTCGGGCCGGAGATCGTCGTCTCGGGACTGCTGACCGGGGCGGACATCCTGCGCGCCATGCGCGAGGAGCCGGGCGAAGGGCCGATCCTCCTGCCGCGCGTGATGTTCAGCCGCCTCAACGGCCTGACCCTCGACGACATGAGCATCGAGGAGCTGGAGGCCGAACTCGGTCGCCCGATGCTGGCCGGGCACACCCTCAGCGAGATCGCGCGCGCGCTCGCCGACCGCTACAGCACCGTGGCGGCCTAGCCGCCCCGATGCCCGATGTGGTCGCCCCATTCACCGATCTCACCCTGGCGGAGGGAGCGGAAGGGATTATCCTGCCGATCCGCGCGGTGCCGCGCGCCCCGCGTGACGCGGTCGATGGCGTCAGCGACGGCGCGTTGCGCGTGCGCCTCGCCGCTCCTCCCGTCAAGGGCGCGGCCAACAAAGCCCTGATCGCCTTCCTCGCGACGACACTGGACCTCCCGAAGCGCGACCTGACGCTGATCGCCGGCGAGAAGGGGCGGCATAAGCGGGTGCTGGTGCGCGGTCTGACCGCTGCTGAGGTGTTCGCGCAACTGCGCGCACAGGCGGCGCGAGGGGCGTGAGCGATGGGGAAACGGGCGATAGGACGCGCCGAGCGGCGGACCCGCGCGTTGCATGGCGCGCTCGCCTTGCTCCTCGTTGCCCAGCTCGCGGCGCTCCTCTGGCTGATCTGGCGACGCACGCCGCACGTCCCGCAGTGGGACGAGTGGGAATTAGCCAACTTCTTCGAGCTGACCGATCTCGATCGGCTGCGGTTGCTCGATTTCTGGGGGTTCCAAAACGAGCATCGCATCGTCCTCCCCCGCCTGATTCTCTACGGCCTGATCGCCGCGACCGGCTGGCAGCGCCAGCTCATCATGGTCGTCAACCTCGGCATCGCCCTCGGCACCTTCGCGCTCACCTTCGCCGCCGTGCGGCGCACGGTCGGGGCGCGCGCGGCGGCGCTCCTGGGCGTGCCGCTGGCCCTCCTCCTCTTCTCCTTCGCGCAGTTCGAGAACTGGCTCTTCGCCTTCCAGACGAACTTCATCCTCGCGGGCTGCGGGATCGGCCTGGCCCTCTGGGGGCTGTTGCCGCGTCCGACGCGCGGAGAGGCGGATCGGGCGTTCGCCGTCGCCATCGCGGGGGCGAGCGTCGCCTCCCTCTCGACGCTGGCCGGGCTGCTCACCTGGGTCGCCTTCCTCCCGGCGGTGTGGTGGCGCGGCTGGCAACGACTCGCCATCTGGTGCGCGGTCGCGCTCGCCATCGGCGTCCCCTACTTCCGTGGCTTTCCCGGACACGCGGGGGGTGAGGCCGGTCCCGGCGACATCGCCCGCTATGCGCTTGCGTATCTGGGCGCACCACTCGGCTACCCGTCCGTAGCCCTCTCGACAGCCTATGGGCTGCTCGGCCTCGGCCTCCTGGCGCTCGTGACAGTCATTATCTGGTGGCGCGGCTGGCTCGATGCATGGGCAAGCGCCTGGCTCGGACTGGCCCTGCTGGGACTGGGGAGCATGGTGGTTACCACGGCGGGTCGGGCGGCGCTCGGCGCGGATCAGGCGCTCGCCTCGCGTTACCAGAGTTTTTCCACGCTCCTCTGGGTGGCCCTGCTCATCCTCGCGGCCCTGATTATGTCGCGCACCTTGCCACAGCGCGAGGGACGCCGTGGAGCACACGTTGCGCCATCGTTACGGATGAGGTCGCTTGTGCTCCTGCTCGCCGTCATCCTCGGCGCGGGGTTGCTGCGCGCGAACGTCCACGGGCTGCGCGAAGGGAAGGTCTGGCTCGACTCTCTGCAACGCAACGAAGGGTGCATCAGGCAATACGATACCGCGCCCGACGACTGCCTGACGCTGTTCTACCCGGTCGCTGATCTGGTCCGCATCCACGCCGCCTTCCTCGAGCAGCACCGCCTGGGCACCTTCCGCGAGCTACCGACGACCCCCGACTTTGCCGCGCCACCGCGCGCCGGGGCGGCGCTCGCCACGCTCGACCGGGTCGGCAACGGCGCGACGCCGCAGGGTGTGACGATCGCCGCGAATCAACCGATCGCCGTCACCGGCTGGGCGCTCGATGGCACGGCGCGGCGACCCGCAACGGCGGCCTACCTCCTCCTCGATGCCCGCTACACCTACCGCGCCGAATATGGCGTGGCACGGCCCGACGTAGCGACGGCGGTCGGGGCGACGGGCGACGACAGCGTGGGCTTCACGGCCACGCTACCGCCTGGCCTGGCAGCACCGGGCGCGCACACGCTGGCCGTTCGCATCGTCACCGCCGATGGTACCGCCTACGCCGATAGCACGCCGCTCGCCACTTTCACCGTCGCCGCGACGACCGCGCCCTGAAAGGCGGGCGCAAACCCGCGACACCGGTACAGCGCGCGGGGTCGCGGACGTCCAAGAACCGGTTTCCGGCGACCTCTCGGGACATGGTCGCGCCGCTGCTCCTGCACGATCCACCGCGCGCTGCTCGACCGACTAGAGGGCACGGTCAAGCGCGATCGGTCGCGCACCCGCGCGGTGATGAACCGGCCGCTCAGGCCGACGCGGTGATGATCTCATCGGCGATCCACCGCGCGACGTTGGCGGGGTAGGGCGCCGGAAGTCCTAAGACGATGTGCCGGAAGCCGGCGTCGAGCGCTTCGCCGATCGCCTCCCGGGTGGTGCCTGGCTGGTCGTAGGAGAGGGGCAGGAAGATCGAGCGGGTGATCGCGGCGGGGTCGCGACCGATCTCGGCGCAGAAGCGGTCCAGCAGCGCGCTACGGCGGACGGCGTCGTCGATGTTGCCACCGGGGATATTCCACACGTCGGCATGCTCGGCGACCACGCGCAACGTCGCGGCAGACCGCCCGCCGATCACGATCGGCGGATGAGGGCGCTGGACGGGCTTGGGGTTGCAGAACGCTCCGATGAGAGCGTGGTAGGTGCCGTGGAAGTCGAACGATTCGTCCTCGGTCCACAACCGCCGGATGATCGTACACGCTTCGGCGAGGCTCCCCACGGCGTAGGCGGCGTCGTGGAAGGGCAGGCCGTGTGCCTCATACTCGCGCCGGGCCGCCGGGTAACTCGGTCGTGAGCCCGCACCGATGCCGAACTCGAGCCGCCCACCGGAGATGATGTCGACGGTCGCGGCGATCTTCGCCAGCATCGCGGGCGGGCGGAAGCGGTTGCTGGTCACGAGCAGGCCGAGGCGCAGTCGCTCGGTCTGGGCGGCGAGGGCCGCGAGGGTCGTCCAGCCTTCGAGGATCGGCCCGTTCGGGTCGCCGCCGATCGGCATCAGATGGTCGAATAGCCACGCGTGCTCGATCTCCAGGATCGTGTCCGCCTCCTGCCAGAGCCGCAGAATGTCGTGGTAGCCAACCTGCATCGGAGCGGTCATGATCCCGAAATGGGGCTGAGTTGTGTGCGACATGGGGCGTTGGTCCTTTCATTTCTGTCCACAGACTTGTGCGTGAACCGTCAGCGACGGCGCAGTGCCGGATAGAGGAGGGCGGGGGGCGTGTCGAACTTCTCGTGTGCGGCGAGGTCGGTGCCGGGGTCAACGATCGCATCGAGCACGTCGGCGGGGGACACGGTGTCCGCAACGGCGGGCTGCACGTACAGGTGCCCCTCCTCGGACTCGCCGCCGCTGTACCTATCGGCAGTGTCGATGACGTTGATCCCGGTCTCGAGGATGGCATCGACGATGGCGATGGCCTCATCCTGGGTGGTGTGCCCGATCTGGCCGAAGTTCATCGCGCCGAGCACGAGCGAGCTGACCTGTACACCGGTGACCCAATATGGGTACTACATGATGGTTTCCTTCTATCGTGAGCGAAGCATGCTGCTCAGGCATAGCGTAGCGATCGGTGGCCCGCTTTGATATCATAGGAAAGCGGAACGTCGCTCCGCTAAATATACGGAACATTGTTCCGCTTGTCAAGTGGGGTGGCGGAAGGGACGGCGTGGTGGACGATATCGACGTGCCAAGGGGGCCAGCAGCCCCGCGTAAACGGGCCGACGCCCAGCGGAACGAGCAGACGCTCCTCGACGCCGCCGCCGCCCTCTTCGTCACGTCTGGCGTGGATGTGCCGGTGCGCGACATCGCGGTCAGGGCCGGCGTCGGGGTGGGTACGATCTACCGCCACTTCCCGACGCGCGCGGATCTCATCATCGCCGTCTACCGGCATCAGGTCGATGCCTGCGCCGAGGCCGGTCCGGCCCTGCTAACGAGCAGCCCGACGCCCCACGCCGCGCTCGGGCGCTGGATCGATCTCTTCGTCGATTTCCTGGTCACCAAGCACGGACTCGCCGCCGTGCTACAGTCCGGCGACACCGGCTTCGACGCGCTGCACGCCTACTTCCTCGACCGCCTCGTGCCGGTGTGCGCGCAACTGCTCGACGCTGCGGCCGCGGCCGGCGAGATCCGCCCTGACCTGGAAGCCTTCGCGCTCATGTACGGTGTCGGCAACCTCTGCATCGGTGCCGACAACGACCCCCGCTACGATGCACGCCTCCTGGTCAAACTGCTGATCGCGGGACTGCTCCGAACGTGATGATCGTAGGCTGATCGGAGTTCAACGTTCATACTGGCCCCGTTGTCGCGCCGTTCACCATGTACAACCGGTGCACTCTATGGTGGCTCGTTCCGGTCGCCACTATCCTTTCACGCCCCTGTCACACCGCCGACACATCCGCCCCCTATGCTCGGAGCATGACACCGGCACCGTGCCGTTGCGTAGATACCGGCGATGAAGGCCCGCGAGCGGCGGGCGGGCGGAGTAGAGGAGACGACGATGTTGGGGTCCAACGGTTTCGAGCGGTACGGGCGACAGCGCCTGAGCGTACCGGGCATGGTGCTGATCGGGGCGGGCGCGCTGGCGATCCTCTGGGTGTTGCTCTCACCGACCGGCGTGCTGCCGCTGCTGCTCATCGGCGGTGGGCTGACCTGGCTGGCGTTCCGCAACGGCTCGCGGCCCATGCTGGTGCCGGGGAGCCTCCTCCTGGGTCTGGCGGTCGGGAGCGTCGTCGCCGTGCTGCTCGGGCGGATCAGCGGCAGCTACGGGGTTGCCGCGACACTCGGCGGACTCGGCGTGGGCTTCCTGGCCCTCCCGGCGCTCGATCGGCTACGGACGAAGAATCCGTATAGCACCACCTTCGGCTGGTCGCGTCTGCCGGGATCGATCCTGCTCGGTATCGCCGCCCTCTTCGCCGCGATCGGGACGCTGGCGTTGGGCTTCCGGGCGATCGGGCTGGCCTTCCACTTCTGGCCGATCGTCCTGCTGATCGTGATCGGCGCGCTGATCTATCGGCGGGCGCGGCGAAATCGCACGCGCTGGGCTTGACAGTAATGCGCGTCGCGTTCGCGTTTCGCGTTCGATCGGGCTTGACAGTAATGCACGTCGCGTTCTATAGTACCGCTGTTTGCTCGCCCGCGATGACTTGGGAAGAGTAGCGCTATCACGGCACGATACTAGCGACCTGGGGACGGTGGAAGCCCGGGGGATCGTCCGAGCGCGAACGAGCCCATGAGCGGTCCGCCGAAGAAAGCGTCCGTCGGACGCAAGTAGGTGGAATGTCTGCCCCACATGCCAGCAGGGGGTGAAGAGCGGTCGTGGCCAATCGGCGGCGGCAAGCAGGGTGGTACCGCGGGAGTGACACACCCCCGTCCCTGACCAGGGGACAGGGGTGTTTTGTATTTGGTGCGGACTGGCGCACGAATACGACGCGGGCGGCCCGATAGCGAGCCCCCGTGTCGATCCGGCGTCGCTCCCCACCCGGCGGGGATCGAAAAGATGACAGCGTCCGTATCTGTGCTCGAAACCGCGTTGCAGAAGATCGAAACGACTGCGGCACCGCAGGTGCGCCGCCTCGTGCTCGCCTTCTCCGGTGGCCTCGATTCCGCCCTCTGTGCCCTCCTCGCGCGCCACAAGTATGGCGCGGAGGAGATCGTGCCGATCCTGGTCAACATCGGGCAAGGCGACGCGGAGTTGGCGGCGGTGCGCGAGAAGGCCGGGCGGCTCGGCCTGACGCTGACGGTGATCGATGTGCAGGACGAATTCAGCAACATCTGGCTCAAGAAGGCGATCCGCGCCAATGTCGATTACAACGGCTACCCCTGCTCGACCTCCCTCGCCCGCCAATTGATCTCGGCGGTGGTGGCGCAGAAAGCGATCCAGCTCGGCTGCGACGCGATCATGGAGGGTTCGACCGGCAAGGGGAACGATCAGTTCCGCATGCACAATGTCTTCGCCCTCTTCGCGCCGGGCGTGGCCCATCTGGTGCCGGTGCGCGATTTCGACCTGACGCGCGGCGAGGAAGCGGCCCTGGTCGAGCACTGGGGGGTACCGGTCGGCGAGAGCCTGATCGGTGGCGACGACACCACGATGTGGTGCCGCTCGATCGTCTCCGGTGGCCTCGATCTCGACACCATCGTGCCGGACGATTCGTGGCTCTGGTATGTCCCCGCCCAATTGGCCCCCGACGAGGCGACGACCCTGAAGATCCGCTTCGAGGAGGGTGTGCCGGTCGCGCTCGATGGCGAGCGGCTGACGCTGCGGGAGTTGCTGCCGCGCCTCAACGCGATCGGCGGGAAGAACGGCATCGGCAAGCTCGATGTCTGGGAAGACGGCATCATGGATCTGAAATCGCGCGAGATCTACGAGGCCCCCGCAGCGACGATCATCCTGAAGCTGCACCATGACCTCGAAGGGATGTGCCTGACGAAGGACGAACTCGTCTTCAAGAAGACGGTCGATCAGCGCTGGGGGACACTCGTCTATAACGGCGAGTGGTTCCACCCATTGCGCGCCGATCTCGATGCCTTCGTCGCGCAGACGCAGGGCGTGGTGAACGGCGAGTACACGATCACGCTCTACAAGGGCAACATCGACATCGTCAACCGCGAGTCGAACAGCGGCCTCTTCGCCCCGGAAATCCGCTCGATCACGGCGGTGTCGTTCAATCAGCAACACAGCGGCTCGGTCGCGCACCTGCGCGGCCTCCCCTATGAGGTGCTGGCGAAACGCGCCGCCCGGATGCGCTGGTCAGCGGTCGGGGCGCAGCGCCCGGCTGGGCAGTAGGGCAGGACGTGGGCCTCAGAGACACAGAGAACGGACGAGAATAATCACGCAGCGCAGCCGTAGGCTAGCTATTCTATCGTAACTCTGTGTTTCTGAGGCGACCATTCGTGTGACCGTCGTTAGTGTGAGGTAGAGCAGAAGATGTCGGGGAACATACCGGCGAAGTTGTGGCAGAAGGGTTACACGGTCCATCCGCTGATCGAGCAATATCTGGCCGGGGAGGCGTCGCTAGACGATCGCCTGATCGAGGCGGATGTGCTCGGCTCGATCGCGCACGCGAAGATGCTCGGCAAGATCGGCCTCCTCTCACCGGAGGAAGTGCGCGATCTCACCGCCGAGCTGGCACGCATCGTCGCGCTTGCCGAGGCCGATCAGTTCCATGTGACGGTCGCGGACGAGGATATCCACACCAAGATCGAGAATCACTTGGTGGCGACGGTCGGCGAGGCGGGCAAGCGGATCCACACCGCCCGCTCGCGTAACGATCAGGTATTGGTCGATCTGCGCCTCTTCACACGGGTCGAACTGACCACATTGATGGGCGATCTGCTCGACGCGACGACCGCCCTGCTCGATCTGGCCGAGCGCGGGCAGGACATCCCGATGCCGGGCTACACCCACATGCAGCGCGCGATGCTCTCCTCGGTCGGCCTGTGGGCGTCCAGCTTCGCGGAGGCACTGCTGGACGATCTGCGCGTGCTGCAAACGGCCTACGCGATCAACGATCAGTCGCCGCTCGGTTCGGCGGCGTCGTACGGCGTCCCGTTCGACATCGATCGCCAGTACGTCGCCGATCTGCTCGGCTTCGCGCGGGTGCAGCGCAACGTCCTCTACGCCCAGGCGGGACGGGGCAAGTTCGAGGGGTTGGTCGTCCAGGCACTGGCGCAGATCATGGTCGATCTCTCGCGGCTGGCGCAGGACGTGTTGCTCTTCACCACCTCGGAGTACGACTTCTTCCACGTCGCGCCGGAACTGACGACCGGCAGCAGCATCATGCCGCAAAAGCACAATCTCGACCCGATGGAGTTGCTGCGCGGCAAGGCGCGCGTGGTGCTGGCCTGCCAGGAGCAGATCCTGGGGACGATCGCCGGGCTCCCCTCGGGCTACAACACCGATTTCGGCGAGACGAAGGGCGCGTTCATGCGCGCGCTCGACACGACCGCCGCGTCGCTCCGCGTCGTCGCCCTCTACGTCGCCGGACTGGAGCCGCAAGAGGAGCAGATGCGCGCCGCCTGCTCGCCGCAACTCTTCGCCACCGATCATGCGTATGCGCTGGTCCGCGACCAGGAGATGCCCTTCCGGGACGCCTACCGCCTGATCGCCTCGCGGCTCGACGCACTAGCGCCGATGGACCCGTACGAGCAGTTGCGGCAGCGCCAGCACATCGGCGCGCCCGGCAATCTGGGGCTGGTGGAGTCCCGCGCGGAGGTCGCGACGGCGCGCGCGGCGCTCGATACGCAGCGCGCGAAGCTCGCGGCGGTCAAGGCGGCGCTGCTCGCCGGACAGGGCTGAGCGCCACATGCCTGCGGCGAAGCGCGCCGATTCGGTACAATAC
>JAABUR0100009502.1_pt1 | contig 10939 bp, 12 predicted proteins | sample 5560091 | NCBI WGS metagenome assembly JAABUR01 (sample SAMN10711879, study PRJNA513375) | rock metagenome | isolation source: Antarctica rocks | place: Antarctica: Victoria Land, University Valley sud
CATAGTCCTTCTCGATGACCTGGAAGGACTCCGTCAGCGACGCCGCGGCGAGGACGGTGACCGTGGTCCGGCCCGCTGCCGCGGGCGCGGCGGAGCCGCAGGCGCCCAGGGCCAGCGCACCGGCCGTGCCCACCGCCCCCAGCCTCCCGGCACCCAGCCTCCCGGCACCCAGCCTCCCGGCACCCAGCCTCCCGGCACCCAGCCTCCCGGCGCCCAGTCTCACGCGGGCACCCCGACGACGACGTGCGTGGACTTGATCGACGCCACCGCCACCGACCCGACGTCCAGCCCCAGCTCGTCAACGGCCTCCCGGGACATCAGCGAGACGATCCGGAACGGACCTGCCTGCAGCTCGACCTGGGCCATCACCGTGTCCTTGACGACCCGGGTGACGATGCCGCGCATCCGGTTGCGCGCGGAGGTGTCGCCCACCGCCCCGGCGTCGGGGGGGCCCGCGAGCTCCTGGGCCACGCCGGCGAGCTCGGCGCCGTCGATGGTCATCCGCCCCGAGGCGTCCCTCGTGGCATGCAGGCGCTTTGCGTCCACCATCCGGCGCACGGTGTCGTCCGAGACGCTGAGGAGCGCCGCCGCCTCAGAGATCCGCAGTTGCGGCATGAAGGAGAGTCTACAGCGGCTTCTGCGGAATCGGTACCCGGCCCGGGCGGCTCGCGCTCAGGCGAAGGCCGACTCGCCGGTGAGGGCCCGGCCGATGACGAGCGTGTGGACCTCGGTCGTCCCCTCGTAGGTGAGCACCGACTCGAGGTTGCTCGCGTGCCGGATGGGGCTGTAGTCCAGGGAGATCCCGTTGGCGCCGAGGATGGTACGGCACTCGCGGGCGATGTCGAGGCTCTTGCGCACGTTGTTTAGCTTGCCGAGGCTCACCTGCTCGGTGCTCACCCTTCCCGAGTCCTTGATCCGGCCGAGGTGCAGGGCGAGGAGCATGCCGTTGCCGAGCTCGACGGCCATGTCCGCCAGCTTCTTCTGCGTCAGCTGGAAGCTGCCGAGCGGTCGGCCGAAGACCTGGCGCACCCGGGCATAGTCCACCGCGGTGTCGAGGGAGTCGCGCGCCGCACCGAGGGAGCCGAAGATGATCCCGAACCGGGCCTCGTCCAGGCAGCCCAGCGGTCCGGCTAGCCCGGCGACGCCGGGCAGCACGGCGTCGGCGGGCAGCCGCACGTCCTGCAGCACGAGCTCCGCGGTGACGCTCGCCCGCAGCGAGAGCTTCTGGCCGATCTCGTTGCTGGAGAACCCCCGGGTGTCCGTGGGCACGACGAAGCCCCGGATCCGCTCGTCCGTGCGGGCCCACACGATCGCGACGTCGGCGACCGACCCGTTGGTGATCCACAGCTTGGTGCCGTTGAGGACCCAGTCGGCCCCGTCGCGGCGGGCGGTCGTGCGCATCCCTGCCGGGTTGGACCCGAAGTCGGCCTCGGTGAGCCCGAAGCAGCCGATCGCCTCGCCGGCCGCCATCGCCGGCCGCCACTGCCGCTTCTGCTCCTCGCTGCCGTAGGCGTGGATCGCGAACATCGCGAGCGAGCCCTGGACCGACACGAGGGAGCGCAGCCCGGAGTCGACGGCCTCCAGCTCGAGGCAGGCTAGCCCGTATGAGACCGCGTTCGTCCCCGCGCAGCCGTAGCCCTCGAGGTGCATCCCCAGCAACCCCAGCGCGCCCATCTCGAGGGCGAGCTCACGGGCCGGCACGGTCGCCGACTCGAACCACCCGGCCACGTGCGGCCGCAGCCGGGCGGCACCGAACGAGCGAACCGTGTCCCGGATCGCGCGCTCCTCGTCGGTGAGCAGCGCGTCGATGCCGTAGAGCTCGAAGGTGTCCATGCGTGAGCAGCTCCTCAGCCGTACCGGGTCACGTCGGGTCGCTGGGGTTCGAGGCGGTCGCCGGAGGGCTCCCCGTGCAGGCGCCGTCGCACCCACGGCGCGACGTACCGCCGCGCCCATCGCGCGTCCCGGGCCAGGCGCGCCGCCAGCCGGTCGGCGTACCCGGCATACCCACTGGGACGGGCGGCGTCCTCGTCGCACATGCCCGCGGTGAACGAGCCGCCGATGGCGACGGAGCGGCTCCAGCCCCGTCCGGTCACTCCAGCCCCCAGTCGATCGGCGCGGCGCCCTGGGCGACGAGCAGCTCGTTGGCGCGGCTGAAGGGCCGGGAGCCGAAGAAGCCGGACCGCGCCGACAGCGGGGAGGGGTGGGCGCTCTCGATGCGGGCAGTGTCGCCGAGGAGCGGGCCGAGGGTCTGGGCCTGGCGCCCCCAGAGGATCGCGACGAGAGGTCCGCCACGAGTGACGAGCGACGAGATCGCTTGAGCCGTCACGGTCTCCCAGCCCTTGCCGGCGTGGCTCCCGGATGCGCCGGGACGCACCGTGAGCACCCGGTTGAGGAGCATCACGCCCCGCGCGGCCCACGGGCTGAGGTCCCCGTTGCGCGGCGGCGGGAGCCCGAGGTCCGCGGCGAGCTCGGCGTGGATGTTCTGCAGGCTGCGCGGGACCGGGCGCACGTCCGGCGCCACCGAGAAGCTGAGCCCGACCGGGTGGCCCGGGGTGGGGTAGGGGTCCTGGCCGACGACAAGCACCCGGACCGCGTCCAGCGGATGGCTGAACGCGCGCAGGATCCGGTCCCCCGCGGGCAGGTAGCCCCGCCCGCTGGCGACCTCGGCACGCAGGAACTGCCCCATCCGGGTGAGCGTGTCGGCGACCGGCTCGAGCGCGGGCACCCAGGAGGGGTCCACGAGCTCGGTCAGCGGGCGCTGGGTCATGGCGCCAACCTACCGACCCTGGCAGGTCCCCTGTCCCCGAGGAGCGGATCAAGGCGTGGATCGGCCAGCGGCTGGTACGGGCCTTCCGCGAGGTGTCCACCGGGCACGCCGACGCCCGGACCACGCGGAGCTCGCCCTCGGGTATGCGGGCCCGTCCGCCCTCGTGGGGGCGCTCGTGACGATGAAGGACACCGAGCACAAGCCGCGGCCGGAGCCGCTCCTGCTGGCGCTCGACCGGCTCGGTGCGCCCGACGGGGAGGCGGTATGTGCCACCTAGACTCGCGCCCGTGCACCGCTTCGACCCCGAGACCAGCCCAGCCGTCATGGCGCTGGTGCTCGACTACGCGGCGGAGCGGCTCCGGCTCGACCCGGTGCCCCTCGACGGGCCGCTCAGCGCCGCGGAGCTGGCCGGGGCGGCCGGGCGCACGATCACGAGGGAGGGCCTCGGGGCGCAGGACGCGCTGGAGATCTTCGCCGACGTCCTCGCCCCCGCCTGCCTCTCGACCGACCACCCGCGCTACCTCTCGTTCATCCCCTGCGCCCCGACGAAGGAGGCAGCCCTGTTCGACCTCGTCGTCGGAGCCTCCTCGATCTACGCCGGCTCATGGCTCGAGGGGGGCGGGGCCATCCACGCCGAGAACGAGACGCTGCGGTGGATCGCGGACCTCGCCGGCCTGCCCCCGGAGGCGGGCGGGGTGTTCGTCAACGGTGGGACGGTCGGCAACCTCTCCGCGCTGGTGACGGCACGGCACACCGCTCGGCTGCGCGCTGCGGAGGCGGGCGAGGCCACCCGCCCCCATCGGGTGGCCGCGACGTACGGGTCGCACTCCTCGATCCGCGCAGCCTGCGACGTCATGGACGCGGAGCTCGTCCCGGTCGAGGTCGACGACCGGTGGCGGCTCACCGGCGAGCACCTGCGCGCCGTCCTCGGGGCCAACGGCCCGGAGAGCTTCTTCGCGGTGGTGGCGACCTGCGGTACGACGAACTTCGGGATCATCGACGACCTGACCTCGGTCGCCGCGGTCTGCCGGGAGCACGGCATCTGGTTCCACGTCGACGGTGCCTACGGAGGGGCTGCGCTCGCCGCCCCGTCGGTGCGGGCACGGTTCGCCGGCGTCGAGGAGGCGGACTCCTTCATCGTCGACCCCCACAAGTGGCTCTTCGCCCCGTTCGACTGCTGTGCGCTCCTCTACCGCGACCCCGCGACCGCACGCGCGGCGCACACCCAGAAGGCCTCCTACCTCGACGTGCTGACCGACACGGAGGAATGGAACCCCACCGACTACTCGGTCGGGCTGACCCGCCGCGCCCGGGGACTGCCCCTGTGGTTCTCGCTCGCGGTGCACGGCACCGCCGCCTACACGGACGCCATCGAGCGCACCCTCGAGGTGGCGCGGTTCGCCGAGGCCGAGATCGGCCGGCGCGCCTACCTCGAGACGCTGCGCGAACGGGACCTTTCCGTCGTCGTCTTCCGGCGCCTCGGCTGGCAGCCGGGGGACTACCAGCGCTGGTCGGACCGGCTGCTCGCCCAGGAGCTGGCCTTCGTCGTCCCGACGTCGCACGACGGTGAGGTCGTCACCCGGTTCGCCATCGTCAACCCCCTGACGACCGAGGACGACATCCGCTCGATCCTCGACACGATGGCCTGAGCCGGTCCTGCGGGTCGGCGAATGACATCACTGTCATTTGCTCCTATAGTTGGCCGCACAGCCACAGCGAAGGGTCGGGATGAACACCGCAGAGCAGATGCGCTCGCCGGACGTCGGCGTCACGGGCAGGGACCGGGAGATCCTCGCGTTCGAGCGGCAGTGGTGGAAGTACGCCGGGGCCAAGGAACAGGCCATCAGGGAGCTGTTCGACATGAGCGCCACCCGCTACTACCAGGTTCTCAACGCCCTCATCGACACCGCCGCCGCCCTCGAGGCCGACCCGATGCTCGTCAAGCGGCTGCGCCGGCTGCGGGCCTCGCGCCAGCGCGCCCGCAGCGCCCGGCGGCTCGGCATCAACGTCTAAGGCCTCCGGCCACCATGGCTCGTCGGGCGGACCTGCCGAGGACCGGCGTCGGGAACACCATCACCGACGTGCCGGGCTTCCGGGTCGGTCATGCCACCAGGCGTGAGCCGGGCTGGCTCACCGGGACCACCGTCGTGCTCCCCCCCGCAGACGGAGCCACGGCCGGTGCCGATGTGCGTGGCGGGGCTCCGGGGACCCGCGAGACCGACCTGCTCGAGCCCCGGAACCTCGTCGACCGGGTCAACGCGGTGCTGCTCGGTGGGGGCAGCGCCTTCGGTCTGGCCGCCGCGGACGGCGTCGTCCAGTCCCTGTATGCCGCTGGGCTGGGCTGGCCGATGGGCGAACCGGGGGAGGTCGTGCCGATCGTGCCGGGGGCGGTGCTCTTCGACCTCGGCCGCGGCGGGACCTTCGGCAACCACCCCGGGGCCGCGGAGGGCGCCGCTGCCCATGCCGCGGCGAGCGCCGGCCCGGTCGAGCAGGGGTGCGTGGGCGCGGGGACCGGGGCGAGAACGGGCGGGCTCAAGGGAGGCATCGGCTCGGCGAGCGTCGTGCTCGCCTCGGGGGTGACGGTGGGCGCCCTCGTCGCCGTCAACGCCGTCGGCTCACCGGTCGACCCCGGGACGGGCGAGCTGTATGCCGTGCGCCACGGTCTCGGCGACGAGTTCGCCGGGCTGGGTCCTCCGAGTCCTGCGGACGTGGCCGCCGCCCGGACCCTTGCCGCGGCGCTCGACGGGCCCGGCGCCGTCCGGCCCGGCATGGCCACCACCATCGGGGTCATCGCCACCGACGCGACGTTGACCAAGGCGCAGTGCCAGAAGGTCGCCGGTCTGGGTCACGACGGAATGGCCCGGGCGCTCAACCCGGTGCACACGATCCTCGACGGCGACACGCTGTTCGCCCTCGCAACGGGGGAGCGCCCGGCCCCCGATCTGTCAGAGCTCTACCTGCTCATGGAGGCGGCCGGCAACTGTGTCACCCGGGCCATCGCCCACGGGCTGCTCGCGGCAGAGTCCGTCGACTGCACGGCCGAGGGGGGCGTGGCGCTGCGCTCATGGCGCGACGCCTTCCCCTCGGGGACGCGCCCGTGACCGGCTTCCGGCCGCCCGGACCCGGGTAGCGCCGGACCGGGGTCGGGTCAGGTGGTACCGGTGGTCCAGTGCGGGTCGCGACCGACCCAGCCGACGAGGCGGTCGTACGCCGGGGCGTCCGCCGGCACGTCGACGACCGGCCCGAACGGGATGTGGCCGCCTCGCGGCTGCGCCGGGAGGAACTGGGTGAGCGGCCCGAGGCTGACCGCAGCCAGCGAGTCGTCGAGGAGGTCCTGCCGACCGATGGCCGCGGCCAGGTCCCAGCCGTGGACCGCCGCCTCGCCGACATAGGCGAAGATCGCCTGCCGTCCGGGGAAGGTGCCCGCCGGGTGGACGAACGTGCGCTCGAGGACGCCGGCCTGCGACAACGCCGCGTCGAGCTCCCCGCGAGCCGTCGTCCAGACCTCTAGCCAGTCGTCGTCGGGGACGTCCGTCACCAGGGACGTCACGTCGAACGGCTGCCCGCCACGCGAGATGTGGGCGACCCGACGCTCGACGGCGACCAGGTGGCCGAGCAGCTGCCGGACGGTGTAGTCCGTGCAGGGCGTGGGCCGGTCGAGGTCGTCGACCCGAACCGACGCGACGAGCCGGCCGAGCTGGTCGAGAGCCCGGGCGAACAGCGGCCGGGGGTCGGGTGCGCCGCCAGCTCCCGAGCCGGCGGTCGCTGGAGCGGCGGAAGCGGGGGTGGTGGCCTCGGTCCTGCTGGTCTGGGTCATGGCGTCTCCCTGGTTGCCGGTGGGCTTGTCATGAGCCGACTCTGACACCCGATACATGACACGTACTGTCACCATTGTTTGGGAGAGTAGGTGACATGCGCGCCGACCGTCTCCTTCAGGTCCTCTTCCTGCTCCGCCGGCACGGGCGGCTGCCCGCACGCCAGCTGGCCGCTCAGCTCGAGGTCTCGAGACGGACCATCCTGCGGGACATGGAGGCACTCTCCGCGGCCGGGGTCCCGGTCTACTGCGAACGGGGCCGGGGGGGTGGCTGCGTCCTCCTGGAGGGGTACTCCACGGACGTCAGCGGCCTGAGCTCGGGGGAGGCGCAGGCGCTCTTCGCCTGGACGTCCCGAGCGGTCGTGTCCGACCTGGGGCTGGGCTCGCAGCTGAGCACGGCGCTGACGAAGCTGGCGGCAACGGTCCCGCAACCGGCTCTGGAGCAGGCGGACGCGCTCGCCGCGGTGATGGTCGTCGACCGGCGCCGCTGGTTCGCCGCCGCGGAGGAGGTGCCGGTGCTGCCCCTGCTGCGTGACGCCGCGACGGGCCGGCGCCGGGTCAGGATGACCTACCAGTCGGCGTCGGCGCAGCGTCCGGGACGGCGCACCGTCGATCCCTACGGGCTCGTCGAGAACGCCGGACGGTGGTACCTCCTGGCCGCCCACCGCGGCCGGGTGCGCAGCTACCGGGTGTCGCGGATCGCCGCAGCCACGACCCTTCCGGTCCGTGCCCACATCCCCGAGGACCTGGACCTCGCCGCCGAGTGGGCCAGGGTGCGGGCGCAGTTCGAGGGCGAGCAGGCCTCGTCCGTCGAGGCCACCGTCGCCGTCCGCCCCGCCGAGGTCGACCGGTTCCGGATGGTCGCGACGATGCAGTCCGCCCAGGGACGGCTCCCGCGGACGGTCGGCGAGGACGGCGGCTGGCCGGTCCTGCACATCGTCACCCGGGTCCGCCAGGCGACGCTGGGTCTCCTGCTCGGGTTCGGGGGCCACCTGCGCGTCCTCGGACCGGCCGACCTCCGGGAGGACATGATCGCGGTCGCTCGCGCGGCCCTCGCCCTGCATCCCTGGTCGGAGCCGGGTGCCGCGTCCGCATCCGCGCCGCGCTGAGATCGTCCCCGCGTCCCCGCGTCCGCGCGTCCCCGGCGACCGAACCACCGTGCCCACGACCGACGTGCGAGGCTGGGCCCCATGAGCAGGCAGTGGCGCACCCCGGAGGAGCTCGCAGCGGCCCGGGACGTCATCGCGGCGGCCATCGAGGGCTGGGCGCCACCGGCGGCGTTCGCCGTGGGTATCAGCTCGGCCACCTCGTCCGCCGAGACCGACTTCCCCATCGTCAACGTCGGGGAGCACGAGCTGGCCGCCGTGATCATGGCCACCGTGGTGGGCCACGCGAGCGGCACCGCGACCTACGAGCTGAACACCGCGCAGCTCAGGCACGCGATCTCTGGCCTGGAGCCGGCCGAGGCGTGCACGGTCGTCGAGCACCGCAACCTCGCCGCCTGGCGCGAGTTGCTCGCCGAGGCCGAGTCGAACCCCGCCCGGACGCTGTGCGTCGTCTTCGTCGGCAGCCTGGCGGATCCGGTCTCGTCCGAGGCCGACGGCTCGCTGCGCTCGCAGCTGCCGAGCACATGACCTGTGCCTTCTGCGCCATCGCCGCCGGGCAGCAGCCGGCCCACCGCGTCCTCGACGAGCCGGACCTCGTCGGCTTCCTCGACACCAGACCGGTCTTCAAGGGCCACCTGCTGCTCGTGCCACGCCAGCACGTCGACACCCTCGTCGACCTCCCCCTCGATCTTGCCGGACCGCTCCTCGAGGCGGCCCAGCGCCTCGCCGCGGCGGTCGTCGACGGGCTCGGCGCCCAGGGCAGCTTCGTGGGAATGAACAACGTCGTGAGCCAGTCCGTCCCGCACCTGCACGTGCACGTCGTGCCGCGGACCAGGGGCGACGGGCTGCGGGGCTTCTTCTGGCCGCGCACCCGGTACGACGACGACGCGGAGGCCGCGGGGTATGCCGCGCGGCTCGCGACCGCCCTGCGCCCGTCGCCCGGTCGCTGCCGGCCCTGACGCGGCGAGCGCCCGGCGCTCGGCCCTGACGCCGCGAGCGCCCGGCGCCGCGGGGAGCGGCAGGGAGCCGGCCGGCGGCATACCCCGGGGTTTGCACTCTCAGGGTGAGAGTGCCAATAATGGCGTTAGCACTCTCACCCCGAGAGTGATAACCGACCACCTGGCGAGGCCTGGGCAGCGCGCGCGACATGAGCGCGCGGGATACGGGTCGTCCGTCGCGGGCGTCATGTGGTTTCCGCAATCGATTCGCGTGGGAGGAACCACCCGAATGGCCAAGATCATCGCATTCGACGAAGAGGCGCGCCGCGGTCTCGAGCGAGGGATGAACATCCTCGCCGATGCCGTCAAGGTGACGCTGGGTCCGAAGGGCCGCAACGTCGTGCTCGAGAAGAAGTGGGGCGCCCCGACGATCACCAACGACGGCGTGTCCATCGCCAAGGAGATCGAGCTCGAGGACCCGTACGAGAAGATCGGCGCCGAGCTGGTCAAGGAAGTCGCCAAGAAGACCGACGACGTCGCCGGTGACGGCACGACGACGGCAACCGTCCTCGCCCAGGCGATGGTGCGCGAGGGTCTGCGCAACGTCGCCGCCGGCGCCAACCCGATGGCCCTCAAGCGGGGCATCGAGAAGGCTGTCGAGGCTGTCGCCAAGGAGCTGCTTGCCAGCGCGACGGAGGTCGAGACCAAGGAGCAGATCGCTTCCACCGCCTCCATCTCCGCCGGCGACGAGCAGATCGGCGAGCTCATCGCCGAGGCCATGGACAAGGTCGGCAAGGAGGGGGTCATCACCGTCGAGGACTCCAACACGATGGGACTCGAGCTCGAGCTCACCGAGGGGATGCGCTTCGACAAGGGCTACATCTCGCACTACTTCGTGACCGACACCGAGCGCATGGAGACCGTCCTCGACGACGCCTACGTGCTCGTGGTCAACAGCAAGATCAGCAGCATCAAGGACCTGCTGCCCCTGCTGGAGAAGGTCATGCAGTCCGGCAAGCCGCTGCTCATCGTCGCCGAGGACGTCGACGGCGAGGCGCTCGCCACCCTGGTCGTCAACAAGATCCGGGGCACCTTCAAGTCGGTGGCCGTCAAGGCACCGGGCTTCGGTGACCGTCGCAAGGCCATGCTCGGTGACATCGCCATCCTCACGGGTGGCCAGGTCATCTCCGAGGAGGTCGGTCTCAAGCTCGAGAACGCCGACCTCGACCTGCTCGGGCGCGCGCGCAAGGTCGTCGTCACCAAGGACGACACGACCATCGTCGAGGACACCGAGGACCGCAGCGCCATCGAGGGCCGCATCTCCCAGATCAAGGCCGAGATCGAGAAGTCGGACTCGGACTACGACCGGGAGAAGCTGCAGGAGCGCCTCGCCAAGCTCGCCGGCGGCGTCGCCGTCATCAAGGCGGGTGCGGCAACCGAGGTCGAGCTCAAGGAGCGCAAGCACCGCATCGAGGACGCGGTGCGCAACGCCAAGGCTGCCGTCGAGGAGGGCATCGTCGCCGGTGGTGGCGTCGCCCTCATCCAGGCGATCAAGGTCGCCTTCGAGACCCTCGACCTGGTCGGTGACGAGGCAACCGGCGCGAACATCGTCCGCGTCGCGGCCGAGGCACCGCTCAAGCAGATCGCCATCAACGCCGGCCTCGAGGGCGGCGTCGTGGCGGAGCGGGTCCGCGGCCTCGACAAGGGTCACGGCCTCGACGCCTCCACGGGGGAGTACGTCGACATGCTCAAGGCAGGCATCAACGACCCGGTCAAGGTGACCCGGTCCGCGCTGCAGAACGCTGCGAGCATCGCCGCGCTGTTCCTCACCACCGAGGCTGTCATCGCTGACAAGCCGGAGAAGACACCGGCCATGGCCGGTGGCGGTGGCGGCGACGACATGGGCGGCATGGGCTTCTAGCCCACGCTCCGACCGGTAGCCACGGAGGGCGGCTTCCCCCAGCGGGGAGGTCGCCCTCTGCGCTGCCCCGGTCGTGGTGACGCGCGCCCGGGGACTGACGCGCGCCCGGGGGACCGACGCCGCGCGGGGGACTGACGCGCCCCGGCATGCCCCTCGTCGCGGCTGTCCGGAGACTCGTCGGGGAGCGGGGAGCGGGGAGCGGGGGGCGGGTATGCCGGGTGCTCACCGCCGGCTTGCCCCTCGCCCCGCGTGCCCCTCACCCCCGCTTCAGCGGCGGAACATCCCGCGCACGCCGTCCTCGGTCTCCTGGTAGCTGCCCCCGGCACGGGCGGTGAGATCACCGAGCTGCGCGAGGTCCTGGCGGACCCGCTGCTGCAGGGAGTGCCACTCGGT
>JAABUR0100009504.1_pt1 | contig 10938 bp, 8 predicted proteins | sample 5560091 | NCBI WGS metagenome assembly JAABUR01 (sample SAMN10711879, study PRJNA513375) | rock metagenome | isolation source: Antarctica rocks | place: Antarctica: Victoria Land, University Valley sud
TCTTGAAAATAGGCCGAAATGAGTCCAGCTTCGTAAGGCGGTAGTACAAGGGTGTCTCGTAGCAGAAATTGTATCAAGCCATGCTTTGCTGGATCGTACCAATCATCCGGACGAATTTGCGAGCAGACCGATAACGTACATTGAAATGCACCATCTGCAAGGGCTTTGAAAAAGGCGTCTGACCGAGCAAGCGCTTCTGCATCAAGATCGACACCTTCTACAGGAGATCCAAGTTGTGGTTCAAGATACCATCCACTATATTCGGCAAGCCACCAAGTGACCGTAGCTGCCTGCAAATTGCGCAAAGTCCAAGGACTGGAATCCTTAGTATCCACAATCCTGCTATGAATCGCTCTTGCATCGCGAAGACTGCAACCTCCTTCTTGTGACCCGAATACGGAAGTGGAAGCCGCAATCACTGGAACAAAGTGAACCGCCAAGTTGTTCCATCTATCGATTCTCTGCAAATGCTCCAAGAGCTTAACGAAGTCTTCGACTGCAGTATAATTCGATTTCACGAGATACGTGAGTATAGCGCCTAGCGACTCGTGTTGTTGTCCGAGACTGAGCTGCTGGAACCCCATTATCTCATCATACTCGGGTGTCAACGTCTGCCCGAGAGCCAACGTCCCTTGATATCGCTCTCCTAACGCATGTGTCCATTTCTCAATGTTGGCCATCTCGCGCAAGCATTTCTGTGCAAAGAGAGAGCCATTCCGGGCAGGACCATCCTTTATTTCGAGGACCAACGATATCAGAAGAGTTGCACTCTCCCGTATACCGTCTTCACGGTCAGGATCGCTGGATAGTTTTAAAAGGAGGCGTAAGCATTCGAGAAGAAAATGACGTTGTTCGTGGAAATGTATAATAGCCGAGGGAAGGAGGGATCTATCGAGTACTTCCGTATGCTCCTGGGCGTCGATCAAGAGTTTGGCAGAGTGAATTTCGTCCAGGTCGAGAGCATCGGCAAGCTGTACCGAGCTCTCTTTGAATTCCTCGTTGACAGAGTATTCCTCTTCATCGATCTGAATTTGCCCTATCCAGACAACGTGTCAGTTGGAAAGCCTTCCCCAGGGTCAGCATAACTAGAGAGACATGCATACCAGTCAGCAGTCTCTTCCGGCTTCCTTCATTCTTGGGCGTTTTATCCAGTAGCTTCCGGAACTCGATCATGCGCGCCTGTAGATCAGCCCATAGCTTATCAATATTTCGTAATCTTGTTTGATCCAAGGCGATCAAGTCTTGGTGTAAGCCTTGGAGACCCTCCAAGCTACCTTGGTCTGTCATGAATTAGTATGTCAGGTTGCTAAATTTACAGAAAGATTGACGCGACAGTTCTAGTTCGGTAAACGCGCTACAAATTCTACAGCCTTATCAGGCTATCTATCCCACTTGACCTGCAACGGCTGACCACCTTTCTTCAAGGTAGATAGATACCTTACGAAGTGAATCGTCAATAACGGAATACCGATGTTGTAATCTGACAACGTCTAAACGACTTCTCGTCAACAAGGTCTAAAACACTTCAAGATTCAGTTTGTTAGTGGCCTCGCAACTTTCCAGGACGATTGTTGGGTCAGTAGTGAAGTTGGCTCGTGCTTCACTAGGTGCTCCACTTTCATTTTTGTCTCTGCAGAACCCCCTTGATGTATATACCGGCAGCACAAGATTCTCGTCATGTAAATATTCTACCATGAATGCTCCTTCGAATCAAGGATCAAAGATTCCATTTCTGCTGCGAAACATTACTACGACGGGCAATGATTGTCCTAGCATGATTCGGAGCGCGAGAGGCTAAGGTACTCAAGCTTACTCGCTATTTGCTGCACTGAAGGTTCTAGGGGAGACCATTCAGGGAATTGCTTAGACGTAGGAAAATTCCCACAGTATCAAACTTGCATATCTAGCAGTTTAGAAGAATACAGCCAGCTACGCTCGCGGCAGCCCTGCTTGTGATTGACTTAAAGTTATTCGAGAAGCTTGTCGGGCATAACGGTAGAGTCATAAACGTGTTTGACTTGGCAAGCATGACAGAGCCAGCCCCATTCGTTGATGGGTACAATTACAGAATAGGATGAGAAAGCGTGCTGTAGTGAATAGAACAGAATCCCAGCTTGGACGTCAAAGCACCTGTCAGCAATGAACCTTGCGAAGGAAATTGGGATGTTGTCTTCTCTTTTTAATGCCTTGACGGATCGAAATACCAACCATTAACAACAGTACAGAAAGCCTTTCAATATTTCTAATGAACACTTCGACTGGGCCTATAATACAAAGTACAGTGATAGTCACTCATAGACTGGCTCACAATTCGTGAGAAGATCAGGAACGTCATCCTCGTCAGAATTGATGGTGATTCAGAGCAGGATTTAGAAGAGTTTGGGGCTAAGCACCTCGATATGCCCAGACGTCTGATCAGGCAGGACAGGCCAGAGGTCATTCCAGAGGTTACTCGAATCCACGCAAAGGTAGAGCTGACGACGCACATGATTTTTTGCCTTCTGAATAGTCAGAGGTAATGCGATAAGATTGTACATCAAAGCCACGAAGAAACTACATAGGCACAGCAGCAGAAGCTTACTACCTTCACTCTGTTCTAAATGATTGGGACCGTGAGTCTGGCCTGCAAGATCCTGAAACCACTTTGAATCGGCCATGCACAAAAGCTTTTCCAAACTAATCGGTTCACGAAACCGTAGTTCCAGGTGTGGAGCGCGATGGAATATTACTTCGGAGGACCGGATCGGATCATGGTGGCTTTAGAATATGTGCGGTGCGTCAATGAACCGGGAAGCAATGGCACGATATACTATGTTCGGCTGGACGAAGAATGAGTAGGATCTGGGCTGACGAACAAGGAACAGAGAGTTTGATCGAAGATCGACTCTAAGATCGTCTGGCATCTGTTAAGTCTTGAGCAGTTTGAACCGATGCAATAGCGGCCATCTTATGGTATGGGAATATTGAATTCTTTTCTCTTCAGGCAACGTGAAGGTGCACTCATCTTCAAGTGAATACTTTCTGATGACACTAAACCTAATCTAAGGGCAAATACATTACGGTACAAGACAGAAAAGATAAAGATGCACATATTCCTCTGTTAGGCTTGCAAATCGCCTGCTTATCACCAGTATTTCCCTATCTCGCTTAGTCATGCGCGATTTCCCCTAAACCTACCTTAGCGTGCAGTGGCGTGCTAGAAGTGTGTTAACGCGAAACCCTCGACAAATTTTCATACTCGGTTTAACGAGGTTATGTAGATACCATAGAATCAACGTCTCACATGGTGAACCCACGAAGCTTTCGTGTCATTTTTTCTCTATCCAATTGGAGCGTGAAAAAACATGGTGGCAGCGCACGGCAGGGTAGCCGGATCTCCACCCACAATTCGCCCGAGGGTAAAATATGGACAGGGAAAAGTTCAATGGCGATTTCGCACAAGCTCTGGGTGAGTAGTGAGATGCTATGATAGTTTTTCAAGTGCTCATCTTTGCAGTCAACATCCGATCTGGACCCGTGACAAAGCGGGCTGAGGGTCTTGCTTGTGAGATCGATAAATTTGATATGCCGACTTACAACTAAATCACCATAGTCTTGACGGATATATTCAAGAAACATTGGCGCAGCTCTAGCATGTATGTTTCTCGTTTCAAGTTCCAAAGGGCTGTTCCTCACGATCCTCTCCTAGTGGAGTGCCAGACGATAAAGCCTACCATGGGATATTAGAAGCATTGTTCTGTGCGGCTAAAGTCGAATGTTCTGCGTATGCCAACGCATCAAAACCTGCTCCGAAAGCTAAGATTGCTTCCCGACTATCAGAATGTGCAGGTGTGCTTGGCCTCGCTGTCAAGATTGGCGTCCGGAAGCTGCGAGTCAAGACAGTGAAGGCTCTCATAGAGCATGTTTCGCAGACCTTGCCTACTTCCGATGGGCTTTACTGTGAACCACTAGTCGCAGGCTATCTCAAAGCCCTGCGGACCGTACTCGAATATTCGCCTCATCCAGAGCATCTTTTGAAAGAAGATTGGCATGATGCAATTGATTTCTGTAACGCATCCATCCGTGACCTCAATCTTTCGTCGAGCGAGGACAGTTCAAGCCTTCCCAATGGCGTTCGTGGTCCCGACTCTTTTACGGATCTTCCCAGCCGATCCACCACTCCCAGTATCCATAGCGATTATATTCGTAGCACCAAATCACAACAGAACTCTAACTCACAATTGAGAGGCTCTGCGACGAATTTAGTACTTTGTGTACGGTATTTGACTTCAGCATCGAATGCGCCCGTTCTTGAGAAGGCATCAGTCACTTTGGATGCCTTGCTCGCCCTGCTCCAAATGTCCCCGAATCTAGGAGATACCCAGCAAGCTGCGTTTGAGTCAATTAATTCAATTGTGGTGCGCATTACAACCGATGATATCTCCCTGGTCCTTCAAACACTGAGAAGACTTATTCCGCTCATCCGGCGGTTTTGGCAAGCCAAATCTGCGGGCCACAGAGAGATGTTGACGTCAATGTTTTTGGGAGAGATGTATCTGAATCGTCTTGTCCAATCTGACAAGAATGGGGACTGCAAAGCAGATCTACTGGGTCTTCTTGAAACGCTGCGAGCTGAGTATTGCAAAAGAATAGAACGGGAACAATTACAGCTGGATGACGTGGATCTCGCAGATCACACTTTCCGTACCGATAGACATATGCCTTTAAGTACCGAAGCATGTGAGCTCCGCTTAGGAGCAAACAAAGCCGAAGAGCCATGGGCTCTTCTGCATATGAGCGCTTCCCTCCTTATAACCATCCACTGTGAATCCGCTGTCCACGAAATGCAAAGTGGAAATGCTGAACTTGATCCTCCGCTGAAGCGCCAGAAAATGACAGGACCTCTGGACGATATATTAGACCTTACGAAGGGTCCAACGACCTCAGAAAAGCTATACGCTCTGCAAGTCCTTGTTTTTGTTTTTGATAAGCTCACCGTGGATATCGGCACTCTGGAGGGGATCGTAAATTTATTAATACCTTGTGCGTCTGATGACAATGGACCAATTGCGTCTTGGGCCATCTTGGCCTTGACCTGGTATGTACCCTGATTTTCACCTGTTTAAATCGATATACATTGATGTTATTGATAGTGCCACTGGTCAGTGCACAGCGCAGGGACCCAACTTTCGAGAGGTGTGGCGTTCGGTCTGGCATCTTGCAGCGAGACAGATTACCTCCACAACCGCGTGTAGAGCTGCATGTCAATTCATGGCAGTCTCGCTAGAAGTTGGAGTCGTGCAGTACATAGAAATTGCGGATATTGCTGACAGAATGATTTCTTCGATCGGTCTCAACGGCCCAGCTGACTGCACAGATTCTGCAACCACAATGTGGTCAGTCCTTCTAATTCTCAGATGTAGGGATAATCTTGGCCTCGTGTATGAAACATCGGAACAAATTCTCCGGTGGTTGTTCAATCGCTGGGGCCCATGTAAGGCCTAGTAGCAATTACGATACAATCAGAAAGCTAACAGCGTTGCTAGCAAAGATTGAGGACCGTCATTACGCACTGAGGCTTGCCCGGATGTGTCCAACTCATAGTATCGTCCGACTGATTGCCGTGTGTTTAGGCATTCCAGCTCCTTCTGCTGGCATCCGATCCGCTCTTAATCTGGGGCCGCTCGCGCAAGCCCGACTGAATTGCCGCAGGGACGAACTACCCATTAGATTCCTTCTACTAGAGAAAGACAGACCCCCCTCAACAGCTCAAGAAAAGCCTACAGTATTATCGCACAACTCACAGATCCCTCTATCTGGTCCACGTTTCCAGGCGCTTTATAAGATGGTGCTGGATTTTTTAGTTGCGGAGATTACTGCGCTCTTACGTCAAGATTTTCTTGCTGCTCCGAGCGGTGATTCTAATCCGAGCGCGGAGATGGCGGGCGTTGTCAATTCTCTATGCATCACAGCGTACGCACTGCTATCTGATTCACAATTTCCGGACCTTCGTAGACGAGAAGATCTTCATGACGGAGTAGCTCAGTTGAGCAAAGGGCTCCGCCAATGTGTCTTGAATAAGGATCAATCGCTACGTCTTGCACGTGGTATTCTCGACTCTTTCGGGGCTTTCCTTGGTTCAGTTGCAAATTTGTCTCGCGGTCAGAATATACTTACCGATGGGGCGATCGACATGGCACGGGGTTTCGATGCGAAGTTCTGGAGAAAGCTTTGCTCTGCGGAGTCTCGAGAGCGCGCTTACTCAGAAGACGGAATGGAGCTGGATGATGACATTGTTCCTCAAGGAAGCTATGGTAGAGTCGAAACTAATACTGGCGATATTTCTCATAATGAAATCGTCGCAGCAACGAACCTCCTGGCTTTCGACAACTCAGTCACTGCTAAAATCTGTTTCCTGTCTAGTTATGGTAGAGATCCAGAAAACGGCCGCTTCGATGGTTCTGGCGTTGCATCATCTTTTGTGGACTACCTCACTTCTCTAAGACCACCCGAGTTTCTCTCCTGCAGGCCATTCCTACGTGAATTATTTGGTTCAGAGATCTCAATCGAAGAAAAAGATACAAGTAGATTGCTCGACTATCTAGGACAGAAGGTATTAGAGCTATATGAGCTTGAAAGATGCGAGGTCTCTATGGGCGCTTGCTTGGATATCATGACTGGTCTCGCAGGTATGTGGACCAATGCCGACGACACAGAATCATCGGAGTATGGGTCGAATCTGTATGAATGGTTCATCAAAGTTGCCTTAAATCGCGGTATATCATCTCCTCATGTTCTTACCTGCATATCTTCTATGCTCCAACGCGTCATCAAAGTCCGTCCTGATTATGCAAGGAGTCTCGCTCTCCCATCGGCAAGGACCAGCCTCTTTCGTGTATTACAAGAAGGAAACATCAGCGTCAAATTCCACGTTGGCAATCACATATCGGAAATATTCGGTCTCTTTGTTTTGAAAGAGCATAATCACATATTAGAGGACGTGATTGAGAGCCTTCCGAGTGACATTGACTGGCCGGAGGGCATAGCCTTGCGACTATACGTACTTGCCCATTTAGCAGCCTCATGGTCAACTTTGCTCAGGCGATGCGTGTATGCAATCTTTGAGACTCCCGGAAATATTCCTGAGTCCGCTGCCCATGCGGAACGTTGCTTAGGCCTTGTTTCAAAATCGCTCAAGCTACCAAATCCAAAAGAAATTTTACGTCTCTTCGCGTCTCAGATAATCTATACATGGCTAGAGACTCAGAGTATGAATTCTATACCATATACAATCTTCGGTTATGGGAGTCTCCAGGACTTTCTAACAGATGTACAAAGCGATGTAGTAGCTCAAATTGTCATGCGCGGTAAAACCAACGAAGCAACACAACTAGCGCGTGACTTCGACAGGCCCTATGACCAGTTGCTCGAAAGATCCTTTAGCAAGGCTTCGGCATATAGCATTGCTCGAGATATCACCATCCCTCCCTCACAAGATACCCAAGCGGCAGGAGCCGAGAAAGGTCTTCGAAAACATTTCAGTAAAGAACAGTATTCTTCACTTCTCAGCAGACATTTCCCCGAAATTCTCGCCATTTTCTACAAGACGATGGAGCAGGAGGAGTCCATTGAAAGAGCTTTTCAGAAGCGTCCTATGTACGCAAAAACTTATGGCACCTATCGAACCATCTTATCTACTAGTGCTCTAGATAAGGCTCTGCCAGCGAATCAGCAGCCATCATTCAGAGCTGCATACTTGATTGATGAGATTGAGTATCTATGCCATCGCACTAGCTATGATATGGAATCGATGTGGTCACATTCGCTATATGTCTACGTCTTCCGAGAACTACTCAACACTGTTCACCCAGCTTTGGGCTCCCTCCATGCATGCTCTGTTCTTCGAAGAATTAGGGTCTTGGTATGCATGGCAGGTGTCACTGCCTTAGAATACTATCCAATTGAAATGGCTCTTCACTCCCTAAGACCATTTCTTACTGATACCCACTGCGCCGATGATGTTATAGGTATTGTACAGTATCTATTGACTAACGGGGCTTCATACCTAAACGAGGTTCCATCTTTTCTAGCTGGACTGGCAGTATCTACTTTAACGTCCATGAAAGTGTTTCTAGGCTCGACCCAGGAGAGCACCACCCAGGTAACTCAGTTCAAAGCTACAATGTCTAAAGCACATGCTTTTCACGCATGGTTTGGAAAATCCTTAGACCAATACACATCCTCACATTTGTCAGGTGAATCAGCGGCCTCTTTCAAGGCTCTCGTAAGGGCAGCACGGAATACACAAACTAGGGGTAATCCGAAGAGAGGGACGTATGAGAGCGATCTGCTTCTGGAAATATTTGAAGATCAGCGTTCAGGACGAAATCTTCTGAACCAGCCATCCCAAGACCTAATCCTGGCTCTAATTTGTGAAAACTTTGAATTAGCATCAAGTTTCCGTGACGATATCCTCGGGTCGGACGAGCAAGCGGCACGGTATGCTCCAACAATCTGGATGATATACCAGCGTGGAAATTATGGGAAAGACTATTCGCTCTGGGTTGGTCGCGTATTGGGACGAGCTTATGCTGGCACGGGATTGGTTCATCGTCAAATGACGCTTGAAACTGACCTAGATGCTGCTGAGAGAGTATCAGCAACGTCTTCTGCAGGCTCGAGGTCAAATATCTTGAGCTTACTTTGCGATATTCTGCTTGTTGACGATAGGAGAGAGATAGTCTTGGCTGAAGAAACTTTACGATCGATTGTCACGGGTGCTGAAGAAACCGAACACTTTATGAAGTGCGAGCAGGTTCTTCCGGCGTCTTTGATGCAAGGCATGCTTTGGAGACAGTACAGTTGCCCGCCGCTTCGTTCTATTGGTCTGGATGAAGAAACCGTACAACAGAGTGCAGCATTCGATTCTGGTAGACCAGTCGCTCAATGGATCCAAAGATTGTGTATTTCCCTCGCATACACAGCCAGTGATGATCCTATTGTATCCCAACTTCCTTCTATTTTGGGCACGATAGAAAATCTCGCCGAGAAAGCTTTTCCTTACATACTTCACCTTGTGTTGTTGAAGGAGGCCGATGCACATCAAGCTACTAAACGAGCCATGTCAGATGCTTGCCAACAGTGGTTCAAGAAATGTGATAAGACTACAATATCATATGTAAAGATCCTTTTAAAGGCAATACTCTATCTGAGAAAGCAGCCTTTGCCACATGAGGCTGCAAAGGCTGATCGATCGAAATGGCTTGAGCTCGACTACAGGCAGGCAGCTGAAGCTGCGGCAAAATGTTCTATGTTCAGAACCTCCCTGCTGTTTTTAGAAATGAGTTATTCAGAAGTAGCCAAGGCATCAAGGAGATCGTCGGTAGCCAAGACAGATGAGCCAAGCGACCTTCTGCTTCACATATTCGAGAACATTGATGAGCAGGATGCTTTCTACGGCGTACAGCAACCATCAACTCTTTCTTCCATGATGGCTCGCTTAGAATATGAGCATGCAAGTTTTAAAACTTTATCATTTCGTGGAGCACATTACGACAGTCAGATCCGGCAGTCGAAAGGGTCGTACCAACCAGATAACGAAAGTATGGTCAGAGTGCTGGATTCTCTCGACCTCAACGGATTATCGCAGTCAATGCTAGGTAAGTTGTCACACACTGGACCGACCACAGTCGACTCTATGCTACGAACAGCACGAAAGCTCGAGCAGTGGGATATCTCTGTTCCAACTTCGCATACGAGTGGTGCCAGTACCATATTCAGAGCTTTTCAAGGCATTAACAAGTCAACAGATTGCGTGATGATTAAGTCCGCGCTCAATCTTGGATTCTCAGAGTCAATGAGACAACTGTTATCTGGTGGTAACGCTGATGCATCCGTCTACACAACATTGAATAATCTAGCGATACTGGCGGAGGTGGATGACTCTGTCTCCTCGAGTGGAAAAGAGCAGTTGCAAGAAGTTTGGTCCAGATTTGATTTGCGTAGCGGATGGATGCGCTCTGGAAGGTAATTGAGATGGCTACCCATTGTGAAGAGAGAGCTAACAAATGGAAGTTTTGAACATATCAAAGGAATCATATCTTGTCGTGAAACCTTATTCAGCTCTTTGAGCAAGAATTCTCGCCTTCAGGACATTTTGAAGATATCACACCGCGACGCTCGTTCCATCGAAAGCCGTGTTTTATTGGCTTCATCAAACATGAGTAGACGCCATGAAGCCCTCCAAAACACGCTAACCATTGCAACATACTTGAACCAGTTGGTTGGGCCTTGCGAAAAGGCTGGCGTCAATATAAAGGCAGCCGTCCAATTGGAGAGTGCGAACGTGCTGTGGGATCAAGGAGAAATGACCGCCTCAATCAGGATATTGCAGGATCTTCAAACAAGTATTGACAGGAATACTAATTTCATCCACATTGGCAAGTCTGAGTTACTCGCCAAACTGGTACGTATACCGAACAGTATTCTCTACGAGTCTGCTAAAAGTAAAACAGGGACACCAAATATCCGAGGCTAGGCTGGAGAAGCCAGACGAGATTCTGAAACAGTATCTAATCCCGGCAATAAAGGAACTGCATGACATATCACAAGGTGACGAGGCAGGCCAAGTATATCATGAATTTGCATCGTTTTGTGACCAGCAGCTGCAGAACCCAGATAGTCTAGAAGACTTCCATCGCATTGAGAAGCTCCGCGAGCGCAAAAACGCCGAGGTTCGGGATCTTGAGAAGATGATCAAGTCATCAAGCTCTCAAGCAAAGGAGAGAGAAAATCTGAAAAGCCATCGGGCGAAAGCAAAGCAATGGTTCGATTTGGACGATCGCGAGTATCAGCGATTACGCGATAGCCGAGAGGCTTTCCTCCGCCAGAGCTTAGAGAACTACCTTCTATGTCTGAAAGCTTGCGATAAGTATGACAATGACGCTTTACGATTCTCGG
>JAABUR0100009508.1_pt1 | contig 10935 bp, 8 predicted proteins | sample 5560091 | NCBI WGS metagenome assembly JAABUR01 (sample SAMN10711879, study PRJNA513375) | rock metagenome | isolation source: Antarctica rocks | place: Antarctica: Victoria Land, University Valley sud
TGCCCCACGGAGACCTGCACTACCGGGTCGCCGGTCCCGAGGCGGCGGCCTCGCCGCCGGTGGTGTTCGTACACGGGTTCCTGGTCGACCACTCCCTGTGGACAGCCACCGCCGACGCGCTGGCCGGGGCCGGGGTCCGCTCCTACGCGCCGGACTGGCCACTCGGGTCCCACCGCCTGCCACTGGGAGCGCAGGCCGACCAGTCGCCGCGAGGCGTGGCCCGGCGGGTGATCGCCTTCCTCGAGGCGATGGACCTGACCGACGTTACGCTGGTGGGCAACGACACCGGCGGCGCGATATGCCAGTTCGTGCTCGACACCGACCCCGGCCGCATCGGCCGTCTCGTGCTCACCAACTGCGACGCGTTCGACGCCTTCCCGCCGGCCCCCTTCGACGTCCTGTTCAAGAGCTTTCGCAGCCCGACGGCAATCCGGGCCCTGATGGCGCCGATGCGCGCGAAAGCGGTGCGCCACTCGCCGGCGGGGTTCGGGATGCTGGCCGCGAACCTGGACTCCGTCCAGACCCGGGCGTGGATAGACCCCTGCCTCGGACATGCGGCGATACGCGAGGACGTGGCCCGCTTCGCGCGGGCGGTGGACCCCGCGGAGCTGCTCGACGTGTCGAGGAGGCTGGGCTCCTACGGGGGGCCGGTGCTGCTCGTGTGGGGCGCGGCGGACAGGTTCTTCAAGCTCGAGTCGGCCCGCCGGCTGCGCGACACGTTCGCCGACGCGCGGCTCGTCGAGGTCGACGGTGGCCGGACCTTCGTGCCGCTCGAACATCCGCAGCGCCTGGCGGAGGAGATTGCGGCCTTGTCCCGTCACCCGGCTCGTGAACGTCCTTGAGGAAACGTCCCCATGGGGGACGTTTCCTCAGTGCCGCCCTAGAGCCCCACCTTGGCGTCGACCACCATGGCCGCGAACAGCAGCGCCAGGTAGGCCAGCGAGAACAGGTAGAGCCACAGGGCGGAGCGGCGGTCGGCGCGGCGGTAGAGGCGCACGGCGCCGCCGATGAACACGGCCCCCAGCGACATCGAGGCCACCAGGTACTCGACGCCGAAGCCGCCGGCGCAGAAGGGCAGCTGGGTGACCGCGTAGAGCAGCACTGAGTAGACGAGGATCTGGCGGCGGGTCTCGGCTTCTCCGCGGACGACGGGGAGCATGGGCACGCCGACCTTGGCGTACTCGTCCTTCATCAGCAGCGACAGCGCCCAGAAGTGAGGCGGAGTCCAGTAGAAGACGATCGCGAACAGGTAGACCGCGGTCCAGCTCAGCGAGCCGGTGGCCGCGGCCCAGCCCACCAGCGGGGGCACGGCCCCGGCCGCGCCGCCGATCACGATGTTCTGGGGCGTCGATCGCTTGAGCCACATCGTGTAGACCAGCGTGTAGCCCAAGAAGCCCGAGAAGGAGAGCGCGGCGGCCAAGGGGTTGACGAAGGCGGCGAGCACCACCACGGCCAGAGCGGCCAGCGCCAGGCCGTAGGCCAGCGCCGCCCGGGGCGACACCCGGCCCGCGGGCACGGGGCGGTCGGCGGTGCGGGCCATCGCCGCGTCGATGTCGCGGTCATACCAGTGGTTCACGGCGCCGGCGCCTCCGGCCGACAGGTAGCCGCCCACGCAGGTGAGGGCCACGAGCCCGACCGACGGGTCGCCGGCCACGTACATGGTCGTGACCGTGGTGAAGATCAGCAGTGACTGGACCTTCGGCTTGGTCAGCGCCACGTAGTCGGAGGCGACCTGCCGGACGCCGGAGGCCAGGCCGGGAGCCAAGCCGGCGGAGCGGACACCGGCGGAGGGGGGCGCGCTCACGTGCCGGAGGCCACCGGCTGCGCGACGGACCCTGCTGGCTTGCTGGCCTGCTGCACCTCACTCCTTATGTCCTTCATCGGCTCGACCGAGCGCACGCGCGGGATGACGTCGAAGTTGTTCTCCGGCGGTGGCGACTGGGTGAACCACTCCAGCGTGTTGCCCTTCCACGGGTCGTTGCCCGCCTTCTGGCCCTTGTTCATCGAGATGAGGACGTTCACGACGGTGACCATCACCCCGATGCCGAGCAGGAAGGAGCCGATCGTGGAGATCAGGTTGAAGCCCGTCCAGCCGGCGTCTGCGGGGTAGTCGTAGACCCGCCGCGGCATGCCCGACAGGCCGGCCGAGTGCTGGATCAAGAACGTCAGGTTGAACCCCACGAGCATCATCCAGAAGGAGACCTTGCCCAGCCCCTCGCCGAGCATCCGGCCGCTCATCTTGGGGAACCAGTAGTAGATCCCGGCAAAGATCGTGAAGACGCTCCCGCCGAACAGCACGTAGTGGATGTGGGCCACGACGAAGTAGCTGTCCTGGAGCTGCCAGTCCACCGGGAACACGGCGAGGATCACCCCCGTGATCCCGCCGATCACGAAGGTGCTGATGAAGCCCACCGCGAACAGGAGCGGTGTCTTCATCAGGATCGAGCCCTTCCACAGGGTCGCGACCCAGTTGAAGATCTTGATCCCGGTGGGTACCGCGATCAGGAACGAGGAGAGCATGAAGAACACGAGCACCACCGTCGGGGTGGGGGTGGTGAACATGTGGTGGGCCCAGACGAGCGCACTCAAGAACGCGATCGAGACGGTCGAGGCGGCGATCGCCTTGTAGCCGAAGATCGGCTTGCGGCTGAACACGGGCAGCACCTCGGAGATGATTCCGAACCCCGGCAGGATCATGATGTAGACCTCGGGGTGGCCGAAGAACCAGAACAGGTGCTGCCACAGCATCGGGTCGCCGCCGCCGGTCGGGTCGAAGAAGTCGGTGCCGAAGTGCCGGTCGGTGAGCAGCATGGTCGCCGCTGCGGCGATGGCGGGGAGAGCGGCGATCAGCAGGTAGCTGTAGACGAGCAGTGACCACACGAACAGCGGCATCCGTCCCCAGCCCATGCCGGGCGCGCGCATGTTGTGGATCGTGGCCACGAAGTTGATCGCGCCGACCAGCGACGAGATTCCGCTCAGGTGGATCAGGAAGATCCACGCGTCGACGCCCCCGCTGGGCATGTAGGCGTCGTCGGACAGCGGCGCGTACATGGTCCATCCGCCCTGGGGCGGCTCGAAGAAGACGCTGCCGTAGAAGGCCATTCCGCCGAAGATCAGCAGCCACAGAGACAGCGCGTTCAGTCGCGGGAAGGCCATGTCCCGCGCCCCGATAATCAACGGGAGGATGTAGTTGCCAAAGCCGGCCATGACCGGAACGATGAACAGGAAGATCATCGTCGTCCCGTGCATGGTGACCAGGCCGTTGTAGGTGTCCGGGTCGACCACCGTGCCGTTGGGCTGGGCCAGCTGCAGGCGCATGATCAGCGCCTCGACGCCACCGATGATGAAGAAGATGAAGGTGACGAAGAAGTACATGATCCCGATCTTCTTGTGATCGGTCGTCGTCAGCCAGTTGAGCCATCCGCCGGGCTCCTCGCGCACGCCGTGCTCGACCACCTCGGGGCGCACGAGGTTGGCGATCTGCGGCCGTGCCGCGTACTCGGACGTGGCCATCTAGTTGTCCTCTCCCTGTCCTGACTTCGAGGCGCCCTCGCGCTCTCGCCGCTGCTGGGCGAGGGCTTTCTGGGAGTCGGTCAGCTCGCGCTGACGCCGTGCGACGAAGGCCTGGTAGCGCTGCGGGCTGACCGCCTTGACCACACTGCGCATGTCGGCGTGGCCATCCCCGCACAGCTCGGCGCACTGGCCCTTGTAAGTGCCTTCCTTGGCGATCTTGAACCACGTCTGGTTGGTATGGCCGGGCAAGGCGTCGGCCTTGCCGCCCAGCTTGGGGATCCACCAGGAGTGCGCCACGTCCGAGGACGTGATCTTGAGTATCACGGTCGTGTTGGTCGGCACGATCATGCGGTAGTAGCTGTAGGCGTCGCGTCCACCGGGGTACTGGAAGCGCCACAGGTACTGCTGGCCGTTGACCTGGATGGTCAGTGGTGCCTTCGCGCCCCCGGGGGGCGCCGGTTGGTCGACCGAGGCCACCTGGACTCCCGCGGCGAGCCCGTCCGCGTCGGAGGCGGGCGGGTCCTTGATCGGCCCCAGGTAGAGGAAGGTGATCGCGGCCAGCACCACCAGGATCACGGTGGCTCCCGCCGTCCAGCCCAGCTCGAGCGGTTGGTTGCCGCGGATCTGCTCCGGCTCAGGGCCCCCGCGCCGCTGGCGGAACTTGACCAGCGCCCAGATCAGCGCGCCCTCGACCACCAGGAAGATCGGAATCGAGACGTAGAGGACGATCTTGTAGAGCGAGTCGATGTCGTCGGCGTTGGGCGAGCCACCGGACTCCGGGGTGAAGACGTCGGCCATCGCCCCCGGGGCCAGCGCCAGGAGCACCAGCATGGCCGCGCCCAGCGCGGCAGGGGCGATCAGGAGGCGGGTCGTACGGCGGCGCGAGCGCAAGGCCGCGGCATCATATCCCGCGCTCGCCCGCGTGATCCACTTCGTGGCAGGCGTCACCTCCCCTTGAACTCCGGCTTTCGCTTCTGGAGGAAGGCGGCGACGCCCTCCGCGAAGTCGTCCGTGCGGGCCAGCGCGTGCTGGAGGTCGGCCTCCAGGTCGAACTGGGACTCCAAGTGTGGGTAGAGGCTGGCGTTCAGGGCCTTCTTGGCCCCGGCGTAGGAGCGCGTCGGCCCCGCGGCCAGGCGCCCCACCAGTCGCTCGGCGTCGCCGAACAGGTCATCGTCGGCGTGCACCGAGTTCACGAGGCCCCACTCACGCGCCTTCGGGGCGGGGACGCGCTCGCCCAGCAGCGCCATCTCGAAGGCCCGCGCCTTGCCCGCGGCGGCGGGCAGGAACAGCGTCGAGCCGCCGTCGGGCATCAAGCCGATGTGCACGAAGGCGAGGCTGAAGAAGGAGGACTCGGCGGCCAGGATCAGGTCGCAGGCGAGGGCCAGCGAGCAGCCGATCCCCGCGGCCGCGCCGTGCACGGCAGCCACCACCGGCTTCTCGAGGTTGCGGACGCCCCGCAGGATCGGGTGGTAGACGTCGTGCAGCTCGTGGAGGACATCGGGGCGGTCGTCCTCGGGATCCACCGTCAGCCCCCCGCCCTTGAGGTCCACTCCCGAGGAGAAGCCATTGCCGGCGCCGCGGATCAGCACCGCGCGCACCTGCGGATCGGATGCGCGCTCGTTGATCACCTCGCCGAGCTCCTCCCCGAGCTGGCCGTTCCAGGCGTTCACCGTCTCGGGACGGTTCAGGGTGATCAGACCCACTCCGTCCCGGTGCTCCCAGTCGACGGTCTCGTAGCTCACGCGTTGCCTCTTCGGCTCGGGGGAGGGAAACGTATCCTGGACCCATGCTCCTCGATTCGCTCGAATGGCTCGGGCACTCGGGCTTCCGCGTCGACGTGCGCGGTGGAGCGACGATCTACATCGACCCGTACAGGGTCCGAGACGGTCCCCAGGCGGACCTGATCCTGATCACCCACGATCACTACGACCACTTCTCGCCCCAGGACGTGGAGCGCCTCTCGGGTGACGACACCTGGCTGGTGGCCCCCGCGGCGGTGGCCGAGCGAGTCAGCGGCCGGGTGAGCTCGATCGCCCCGGGCGAGGTGCTCGAGCTGGATCCGATCTCGGGGGTCGAGGTGGTGGCGGTGGCCGCCTACAACACGTCCAAGCGCGACCGCGACGGTCGTCTCTTTCACCCGCGCAGCGCCGGGTGCGTGGGCTTTGACCTCAACATCCGGGGCGAGCGCCTGTACCACTCGGGCGACACCGACGTGATCCCCGAGATGGACCAGGTCGTGGGGGTGGACGTAGCGCTGCTGCCGGTCAGCGGCACCTATGTGATGACCGCGACCGAAGCGGCCGAGGCCGCGCGACGGATCCAGCCGCGGGTGGCGGTGCCGATGCACTGGGGCGAGCACCTGGGCACCCGCGCGGACGCAGAGCTGTTCGCGCAGATGGCGCCCGTCGAGGTGCGGGTCCTGGAGCCGTCCCCGGCGCGGGCCTAGTCCCGGCGTGAGTCGATCGCCTGCTCGTAGACGTCCGCCGTCTGCTGGGCCAGGGAGATCCAGGAGAAGTCGCGACGCGTGACCTCCAGACCGTTCTGCGCGCGCCGCCCCCGGGCGCCGGGATCGTTCACGGCCTCGACCATGGCGTCGGCCAGGCTGTCCAGGTCGTCGGGCTCGACCAGCCAGCCGTTGGGCCGGCTGCGGTCGACGTTGACGAACGAGGGCGGGCCGCCCGCGTTGGCGGCGATCACCGCCACGCCGCAGGCCATGGCCTCCACGAACACCTGGCCGAAGGACTCGTTGACCGAGGGCATCACCATCACGTCGGTGCAGGCGAGGCCCTCGGGCAGCTCGGCGTGGCCGCGCCAGCCCAAGAAGAACACGTCTCGGGCGCCCTCGGCCTCGGCCACGGTGTGGGGGTGCTCGCCCTCACACTCGCCGGGAAAGCCGCCCCAGATCACCAACGGCGCGCGCCGGTCGAAGCGCTCCTTCGCGCGCGCGAACGCGCGCACGAGCAACGGGACCCGCTTGACCTCGGTGAAGCGGCCCACGAACAGCAGCACGGTCGCGGCCTCACCGGTGCCGGGGTCCACGAACGACTCGAGGTCCGCGTCGCTGTAGGCCACGGTGCCGGGCACGCCGCCCTCGCGCCATCCCTGGGGATCCTCCACCAGCCAGCGCCGCCAGCGCTTCACGCGCTCGACGGCCGTCAGGCTGCGGGGGGCAAAGCGGTCGATGTCCACGCCGTTTGGAATCCACGTCACGCGCTTTGGGTCGACTCCCAGCAGCCGCTGCACCTCGTCCCGGTCGTGCGGCGAGATCACCAGCAGGCGATCGCTGGCCCGCGCCCAGCGGCGCATGGCCTCGAGCCAGTGGGCCGTGTGGCGCCAGCTCGGGCCCTCGGCCCCCGAGGCGAGCTCCCGCTCGGCGCGGTCGATCATCTTCAGCTCGGTGCCGTGCAGATGCGTGACCACCGGCGCGTCGGGGCGGACGCGGGCCATGGCCTCGTGCAGCGGGGTGAGGTGGTGCAGGTGGGCCACGTCGAAGCGGCCGAGCTGATCGTCCATGAACCGCGCCCACGCGTCGGCCAGATGCTCGTGAAGCTCGGGCGAGACGGCCGTGAAGATCCGATCCGCCCCCCCCGGTCGGTCCTCGTAGGAAGGATGCAGCGGAAACGGCTGGGCGATCGGGTCCTCGCCCCGCTCGAAGGCCGTGAGGGCCGGGTCGTAGTCGGCGGCGTGCACCGACAGCCCATCGAAGAACGTCGCCGCGTTGGTGCGCTGCCCAACCGACCCCAGCGAGCCACACAGCAGCTCGGTGGCCCAGCCGGCCTCTCGCAGCGCGAGCGCCAGGTACAGCGCCACCTGAGCGGAGCCGCCCCGGGGGTAGAAGAGCAGTCCCATCGCCACGCGCCGATCCATGGGTCCGAACCTACCGTTGTGCCTCCCCGGGGCACCGGAAGTGCCCCGGGGGCCGACCCTATACTGGCGCCGCCTTGCGAAGCTCACGCGCCCTCAGAACGCTGGCCTGGGGCGTCGTGGCCGTCGGCGTCGTGGCGCCGCTTGCCCGCCACCGCCTGAGCCTGCGGGTGCCGGTGGTGACCGCCCTGAGCTTCTCCGCTCCGGTCGCCCTGGCCGTGGCTGCTCCTCGAACGCCCGCGCGGGATGCGGGCATATACGCGCTTCAGATGTGGGCCTACTACGCCCACTACGACATGCCCGACGACGACCCCGAGCGGCTGCTGGCCCGGACCTGGGTGGACTACCCAGCCCGGATCGATCGCGTCCTTGGCGCCGGCAGGCTGCCCACCCACCGGTTGCAGCAGGCCCTGGGGCGGCCCGGGGTGATCCGGCCCCACGACATGGCCCTCGCGGCGGTGCACTGGAGCTGGTTCCTGGTTCCGCACGGCACGGCGGCGTACACCCTGCTCTGTCACCGGGACAAGTTCGTGCGCTCGGCGATCCTGATCGCGGGGACCTTCGACCTCGGGCTGCTCGTGTACTGGGGCCTGCCTACTGCCCCGCCCTGGTACGCGGCCCGGATCGGGCGGATAGAGCCGATGCGGCGGATCATGGTCGAGGCCGGAGAGCGTTTCTGGAAGGGCCTCTGGCGCCCGCTTTACGAGGGCCTGGAGGGCAACCCCTTCGCGGCCATGCCGTCCCTTCACTTCGGCCTGTCCGTGACGGCGGCCCACGTCCTGTCCGACACGGGGCGCCTACAGGGGATCCTGGGCTGGACCTACGCCGCCACGCTGGGCTTCGGGCTGGTCTATCTGGGCGAGCACTACGTGATCGACCTGGTGGCAGGGCTGGCCCTGGCCGAGGGCGCACTGCGGGCCGAGCCCTACGTAACGCCGCTGCTCGTCGAGGCCGGGCGGCGGATCCAGCGCCTGGAGCCGGGAGCAGCGTGATGTCCCCGCTGCGCCGCCGGTTCGGGGAGCGCTGTGACTACACTTCACAAAGTAAAGTAAAGGCGGAGGCCACTTGAGCGAGAACCGAAGCGATCTCCCTGCGAAGCACCCGGCGGGTGCGCACGAGGATCTCCACGCGAAGCACCCGGCGGGTGCGCACGAGGATCTCACCGTCGAGAAGGTGATCATCATCGGCAGCGGTCCTGCGGGCTACACCGCCGCCCTCTACACCTCCCGCGCCGACCTCGAGCCGCTGGTCTTCGAAGGCTTCCAGTGGGGCGGCCTGCTCCAGCAGACCACCGACGTGGAGAACTACCCGGGCTACCGCGACGGCGTCATGGGGCCCGAGATGATGCAGGAGCTCCGCGACCAGGCCGAGCGCTTCGGCACCCGCTTCGTGACCGACGACGTCACCCGGGTCGAGCTGTCGCAGGACGGCTCCCCGCACAAGGTCTACGTGGGCGACTCCGAGCACCTGACCAGGAGCGTGATCCTCGCCATGGGCGCCGAGCCCAAGAAGCTGGGCGTGCCCGGCGAGGACGAACTGGCCGCTCGCGGCGTGTCCTACTGCGCCACCTGCGACGCCGCCTTCTTCCGCGACAAGCCGACGATCGTGGTCGGCGGCGGCGACACCGCGATGGAGGACGCCACGTTCCTGGCCAAGTTCGCCAAGGACGTCAAGGTGGTGCACCGCCGTCCCGAGTTTCGCGCCTCGGCCATCATGCTCGAGCGCGCCCGGGCGACCGAGAACATCGAGCTGCTCGCGCCGTTCACCATCGATCGCTTCGAGAAGGGCGACAACGGCGCGCTGGCCCGTGTGGTGCTGACCGACACCGGAGACGGTGAGGACCGGACGATCGACATCGACGGCGCCTTCATCGCCATCGGCCACCGCCCCAACTCGGAGATCGTCGAGGGTCAGGTCGACACCGACGAGGACGGCTACGTGCTGGTCGAGGGCCGCTCCACGCGCACCAACCGGGTCGGCGTGTTCGCCGCCGGCGACCTGGTGGACCGCACCTACCGCCAGGCGGTCACCGCGGCCGGCTCGGGTTGTGCGGCCGCCCTGGACGCCGAGGCCTACCTGCGCGACAAGCCCGTCGACGCCGAGGCCCACTGGGAGCCCGACCTCGAGAAGCTCGAGGCGGCGGCGGAGCGGGCGGCCTCGAGCTAGTGGTCTTTCAACGGCAGGAGGCAAGGCGCCGGTCGAAGGTCGCGATCCGGCCGTCGACCATCGTCACGCGTGCCCGCACGGTAGCCTGCCGCGCTGAGGGGAGCCGCGAGGCCGGCGCCGTCAGCCGGAAGGGTCGCTTGCCGGTGGCGCCCAGGCTGCGGCCCCCGGCGTAGTAGCGCACGCGCCGAACCCGCGATGCCTCCCGGCCCGAGAGCGCGAGCCGCGTGGTACCGGTGACGCAACGGTCGCGGACCGAAACGACGGGACGGCTGGACTCGCAGCCCGTGCCCCGGCAGCTCCGCAGCCGCCTCAGCCGCCGGTCGAGCAGCTCCTGGATCCGGGCGTAGCGCCTGCTCTGGCTCAGGTTGGCCAGCTCGTAGGGGTCCCGCTTGAGGTCGTACAGCTCGCGCTCGCCCGAGCGGGCGTAGCGAATGTACGCGTATCGGTCGTTTCGCAGGCCGCCAAAGGCCGACACCGTCCGCAGCCCCCGGCCGTTCTCGAGCACCAGCTCGCGGCCCGACCGGGCCTGGGGGTCGCCCATCCGGCCGAACAGCGAGCGCCCGTCCTGCAGCCTCCCGGGGGAGGCGCCGGTCGCAGCCAGGATAGTGGGGGCGAGATCGATGTTGCCGACGGGCTCGGACAGCCGAAGGCCGGCCGGCACGCCGGGCCCGCGCATGATCAGCGGCACCCGGATCGAGGGCTCATAGGCGAACACCTTGGCCGCACGGATGCGGTGCTCGCCGTGCATGAGGCCGTTGTCCGAGGTGAAGATGACCAGCGTGTTGTCCAGCTCGCCCGTCCGCTGGAGGGCGCCCATCACCCCGGCCACCGCGTCGTCGACCGACAGCAGCGACTCCAGCTCCTGGCGGTAGCCCTCCTGCAGGGCCAAGCCCTGGCCGGGCGACAATCGCGGCCGGCGGCGCACGAATCCCGGCTTGTCCGCCACCGCCTTCTCGTCGAACCCCGGCGGGCTCGGCAGGGGAGTTCCGGCGAACGCGTCACGGTGGCGCGGAGCGGGTGAGGGGGTGGCCAGCCCGGGCGGGTCGTCGGGGTCGACCGGCGTGCCCGAGTGTGGCGCCGGAAAGGTGAGCGAGAGGAAGAAGGGCTGGTCCGCGGGCGCGGCCTGCTCGATCATCTCGGCCGCGCGGCGGCCCAGGTAGTCGGTCTGGAACTCAGCCGGTCGGTCGGGCCCGGGCAGCTCCAGAATCTGGCCGTGGTCGTTCATCCGCCATCGGTCGTAGCCGTAGGTGGTCGGGTCCAGGTTTGAGATCCAGTCCGTCCAGCCCGGCGGGATCTCGGTGATGTCGGGGTTCTGGGTGCCGTAGCCGTTGAGAGAGCGTCCGACGTGGATCGTGCGGTAGCCGGCCCGCTGCAGCCACACCGGCAGCGTGT
>JAABUR0100009511.1_pt1 | contig 10931 bp, 18 predicted proteins | sample 5560091 | NCBI WGS metagenome assembly JAABUR01 (sample SAMN10711879, study PRJNA513375) | rock metagenome | isolation source: Antarctica rocks | place: Antarctica: Victoria Land, University Valley sud
CCGCTCGGGCCGCGCATGCCGGGGGCCCGCCAGCCGCGCCTGCTGCTGCCGCCAGGGTGCTCATGAGCTCGCAGCGGCCCCAAGCGGCGCCCCGGCTGTGCGCCGCCTGCAGCTTGGCCAGCGGCACAAGGCCAGCAGCCCCAGCTCGCGGGCGACAGGCTGCCGCAACATAGGCGCGCTCGCCGCCGCGGCGCACTGCTATACCGATGCCCGCGTACAGCATGGAAGCACACCTGTGGAGATGACCTGTCCATGAGCGGGATGCATGTTTGGCAGTGGGCGCAACGCTGGAGCGCACCCTGCGGGCCCGTGGCCGCCGGCACGAAGACGCACTCGCCGCCCAGGCGCGCGCCGCCGTGGCTGATCATGCCCGCCTCGGCCGGGCGGCCCGCGGCGGCCGCCTCCAGGTCCAGCTTCACGACGCCGGTGAACGCGCCGGTCGTGCGGCGCGGGTTCATGACCGGCGTACACGAAGCGCGTGCGGTGGCCTGGCGCACATGTGACAACAATGTGATGTGTCCCAGAAATGCGGACGACATGGGGACAAGCAGTGTGGGCAGGGGCAGCATGCTCACCGAGCGCACCAGGCGGCTAGCTCTGCAGCGGGCATGCACTCTATGACGCGCACCGCAGGGGCCATGCGCCCTGCAATGTACACCGCTGCACGCTAGCAACACCCCGCGCATGTAGACACACTAAGATGGAAAGGCTGGCATGTGTGTACACATGATGCGCCTTCGACGCATTAAGTCAGCCTGCAGCACGCTGTTACACGAGACGCTGACAACATCGCGCGCTTCTAACCAGCAGCGTAAACACCGCCGCTGCCCGCGCGCCGCTGCGAGGCCGCCGGCGCGCCTGTGAGACGCTCGTCCACGCGCGGGAACTCGCACATGACGTCGCTGACCTTGCGCGACGTGGCGCCGCCGGTCGCCATGTCGAACGTCAGCTCGTACAGCCGCGGGTGCGCCGAGTCGGGCAAATCCCCGTTCTCCATGTCCATGGTGAACTGCGCGGCCCCGTCGCGCGCCGGTCAGCTGACAGAGCGCACGTCCTCACACGCATGCATTGCACTGACGGGCAGGTCTCCTGTTTCCATGGTCATGGTGACCTGCGCGAAGCCGCGCCGGCCATGCGCCGGTCCGCTCAGAGAGCGCTTGGCTTCACACGCACGCTTTTGCACCAACGCTTCTGCTGCTTTTGCACCAACGCTCCTTCAAAGGCCTCTGTTCACACCGCTCTACTGCCCGGGCAAGCTCAGGAGCAGTGCCCGCTCTACTGCCCGGGCAAGCTCAGGAGCGATGCCCGCAACCGCCGCACACCGCCTTGCCTGCAGAGGCAGAACCCAGGGTCACAGGCAGCACGGCATGCGCCGAGCGCCTGCCGCGGCCAGGGCTGCGCGAGCGGGCGGGCGCACATCGGTGAAGCAGCAGGCAAAGAGCTTGACGGTGTGCTCGCCCTCCTGCCACGCATTGGCCACATGGAAGATCATCACAGGCGGCAGCTCGAACCAGCGGACCTGCGCGGCACACAGCGCGCATCTGTCGCGCCTCCTGCCCAGCCAGCTTGCTCGCAGCTTTTGCGTCCAGCCCTTCTTACTTGCATACACAATTTGGTATACGCCCTGTCTGTATCAACCTGCTGGGCTGCGGCTTGCTGCCGCAGCACGCGCGAGAACGCAGTGCCAGGTCGCAGAGCTGGGAGCTGGACCCTTGCACTGGTGGTCACCAGCCACGAATTCCCTCTGCACGCATGCTTCCGCCCCCGGTTAAGGTTTAGCACCATGCGCCGAGCGCGCACCTCCTTCCCGGACTGGGGCCGCTTGGGCAGGACGCCGAAGCGCGCCGGGCGGGAGGGGTCGTACACGAGCGGCAGCGTGTTGCGCTTCACCATCTCCTGCGGCCGCACTCCCCGTTGTGCAGTGCGATCCGCACTCCTCACTCCGCACAGCGGCCGCACTCCTCCCATGCGCACTGCGGCCCGCACTCCCCACATGCGCACAGCAGCCAGCAGCGCAGGCATATAGGTCGTATTGTCAAGCCCTACCCTACCTCTGACTCTTCAAACCTGACACATTTCTGGGCTTTGCATACACACGACCTCTGCGCGCCCGCAGATCCGGGTCGCAGCACAGCACAGGCTCGACTTGCACTCAAGGGAGCATTGCTCTATACAAGACCCGGGGAAGAGGGACACGCCTGCGGCCGGAATACCAGCGGCGTGTCCACCAGGATGGCGTAGTCCTCCGTGATCGCAAAGTCGTGCATCATCACGGCCTGGCGGCCCGCACGCACCCCAGCATGTCACGGCCGAACTCGACATATGTGCCGACACGGGTTGTGCGATGCGGTGTTTCGCTGCTCACATGAAGAGTGTGTGTACATGCAGACTGCTCCAGCATCAACTGCAGGCAGCGCAAAAGGTCTGGCGATGACCCTCGTGCTCAGTCGCTCGACCGCTAACGTATGTAAAAGAAACAATTGCTACGACCACACCGCCCGACGACAACAAACTCGCTTGAACCGTTTGTGCACTGCGCGGAACTAGTGCTTCAAGCGAGCTGGTCGCACAGAGGGCTGCGCGCCTCCTGCAGCGGCACGCGGACGTCAAACTCCAGGCGCCCGTCCTTGTCCACGCCCGCGTAGTGCACGCCCGCAGGCGTCTTGTCGATCTCATACCCAATCAGGTACATCGCGCCTGAACCAACACACGTTGTATTCAAATACTGCTAACACAAGTTGTATTCAGATACTGCTGGAATGCAAACCATGGCGGCACCAGGGCACACTTTATATTTATACACATTGAATATACTCAACATGTATAAAACAACAGCCATGACAGTTGGCAGCATATTGCAAGGCAATGGCAGAAGAGAAGGACTCCACCAAGAAACAGAGGCGCCGTCAGGGCTCGCCTGTCTTCGGGTCAATCTTCGGGTGCGCAGTGAAGGGGTGGTTCATCTTGCCGCCGTACGTGACGCGCCCGAGCGTCTGGATCAGCCCGTCGCACAGCACGCGCACCTGCGCGCACCAGCTCCCGCTGAAACTTAACCTGGCACACGAAGAGGCTTCACCTCCGCACTCATCCCCGCACGACCAGCAGTGGTGCCCCAACTGCTAGCAAAGTGCCCGCTGTGCAAGGCCCATCTGTCTTCCCAGGGCTGCTGTCCTACCCGCCCCACAGCTGCTGTGCGGTGACGCAGCTTGCCCCTGGCACCCACTTCACAGCTCTGCAAAGCAGTGTCCCGCTCAAAGCGTGATTGTCATGTTCTTCCCCTCCGGCCCTGAAGTGCCCTGCCCTGGCTACACGTTTGCCCAGCAAACACATTTGAGCCAGCCGGCGCACTCTGCTAGAAGGCTGCCATCGGCGCTGGACTTCTGCCTGTGCCACGACCTGAGCCCACCCAGGATGGCAACCGGCAAACTGACTCACAAGAGCACTGTGACCACACTAGGCTGCCTGGCAAACCGCGTAGGGCAGGTCGCCCTTGTGCAGCGACATAGGGTAGATGTAGGGGTAGGGTAGGGTGCAGTGGTGCAGGGAGGCTGCCAGGCGCACCGCGTAGGGCAGGTCGCCCTCGTGCAGCGACATGAGGCGGCGCGCATGGTACACGAGCGCGGTATTGGCTGTGCCGGTGCCGGGCCGCTTGTCGACGACGCCCAGCGCGATCTTGGCCTGCTGCAGGTACGCGTGCGCAACGCCCCACAGGCCGCGCATGTCGCCGAACTGCGCGCCACAAGGGGTGGACGTGTGACCAATAGCAACAACCCGCCATGACAAGAACCATCAGACCATGTGTTAAACGTCGTCGAGGCCACGCATGAAGCTTGGCAACTGCACATATATACAAAACGGCATTGTCCAGAATGTCTGCCAGCTGCATGTAGCTGGTACGGGACTCGTTGCAGCTGTGAGCAATGTAAACCACAGAGAAAGTGCTCACACACTTTGCTGGCAACAGCACATGTGTGCTTGTGAGGTCCATAGGGCATGCATGACATGACGGCGCATGCCGACCGGGGCCGCACCCGCATGTAGATAGGGAAGCCCAGCGAGCGCTCGCGCGCCAGGCGCGCAGTGGCGACGTACCGGTTGCAGTACGATACCTTGCCGTCCTTGATCCGGCAGGCATGCAGCATGCCGTCGCCGTCAAACCTGGGCCAGGCCTGCTGTCGGCCAGCAGCTCGCACAAGTCGCAAACGCTTGCCTCCCAGCCAAGGTGGCCTCGCCTGACACAGCCACCACCATATCGGCAACAGGACCACAGGCACCACACCAGCTCTGAAAGCCGGCTGCAGCCTTCAACTGCTTTTACTGCAGACACAAGCGTGTTAGCAACGTGCTTGGTGCGGCCACAGCCTGGCCAACGCATGAAGAGGTACATATACGTGAGCGCGCCAGTGGTAGTCGCCAGCCAGCTGCTCCGGGTTAGGCCCCGTCCTCGCAAACACGCCCTCCAGCCCCTCGGGCAGCGCGCCGACGACCTCCAGCGCCTCCGAGTGCACCTCCTTCTTCACGGGCGCAAAATTGCCGCCCAGATACCTGCACATGTATATAATCAGCTTACTTTCTGCATCGCACGGCTCGCAAAGGACAGCGGCTTGCACGCCCGCGCTTGACACTGCAGCATGTGGCACAGTCATGGTGTAGGAGGACATAAAAAGAGGAAGCCATTCATAAAATGTCATACACGCTGCGGCACCAGCTTGCAACAAGACAAAAGAGGACCAGCGCTCCGGCACGCGGCAAAAACGCGTCAGCATAAAATATGTATTGCTTGCAAAGCGGCAAAGCGCTGAGCGTGGGCTTGCCTGTTGGCCTTTCGGCGCTTGGCCTGTCCCTGCAGAGTGTTCACAACATACTCAATGGCATACAGTACGTTTGCGCGCTTCAGCCAGCCCACCACAAGCAGCACAGCGACCAGCAGGTATGTGGAAGCCATCACTGCCAATACAAGGACTGTACTCTTGCCCTGTGGCTTTTCCTAAAGTCTGTTAGGCGGGAGAGCACAGGCAAGGTACGGCCTGACGTGGTTGGCTCGAATTGGCTCTCGAGTTTGCTCGAGTTGATACTGCATCGCCCCTTGCCCGCTGTTACACTGGACAGAAGACATGCTCCCGGTTGTAATTCATTCATTCATTCATTCCCAGTCACTTGCCCTGCGTTGCACAGCAGACCAGTGCCGCACAGAGCGGTGCAAAGAGGTTGGCATCTGCTGTGCTTGCGCACGCATATGCTGCCGCACGGCGGGCGGCCTGCCGTGCTCGTCCTGTTGCTACTGGCGTGCTTGCTCGCGTGCTGCGCTCGCGGCGCCAGAACGGGCAGGAGCGGCATTTTCGTCGGGTACTCTGAGGAGCGCGTGCCAAAGGACTGGCAGGGGCGTGCGCCGCAGTGCACGGACAGCAACGGCAAGCAAGTCTGCGAGGCGTACAAGAAGGCCAACCTCTGTAGCACAGGTCTGCGACCGCGCACGCTGCAACTTGATGAACCTGACTGGCACCGCATCGCTTCCGTCCACGCCCTGTGCTGCGCCTATCTGGCTGCATTGACTGCAGGCTACGTCCGCGAGTCGTGCCGGAGGACGTGCGGGGACTGCCGCTAGCATGCGCGCGGCACAGAGCGGCAGCAGCGGCTAAGGCGGGGAGGCAGAGCGCTGCCGGCATAGAAACCTGCGCAATGCTGGCCCGCCAAGCCTCACGCGGCTCCGCTGACGCCGCGCACGGCGCGCCGGACAGCGCAGGCCCGCTCGACGGCCTTCCTAGCCTGGCCGAGCTGTCCACGCACCTGTCCAAGGTACTCAATGAGCCCCTTTGCTTTAACGCGGCTCGCCCTGCGCTCTCAGAGCTCTGTATGCGCTGTGTGCTTCTTCCTGTTGAGCTGCAAGCGTGCGTGTAGGGGCGCCGCTGGCTCGCACGTAAGTGTGCAGGTTCATTATCTGCCCAACAGCCTGGGCTCCTGATACCGTGACACCTTGCGTGACGGACACTTGCAAACTCGGGCGCACCCGGCGCTGCAACATCATGGCAGCCAGCGCTTCGCCATGCTGCGCGCGCGCTCACGGCCGCGGCCGCGCGCGGCGGCAGGCGGCCACGGAGGCCGCGTTTGACCTGGCGCCGCTCCAGACGGACGACGGCCTGCTGCGCATCGCGGTCGTGCTGGCCGCGCTGTGCCACTACGCGGTGCGCGCCGCCGCCACCCCGGCCGCCGTGAAGCAGCCTTGCGCCTCGCTGTCAGTGTGAGCGAGGCTGGCTGTGCGGCGCGGCCGCTGCGCCTGGCGCGTGCTGCTGGCTGAGTTCCGGCGTCCGGCGCTTTGGGCATTGCGCAACAGGTTGTGCTCGCCTTCCCGTTGACAGGCACAGGCATTTGTGGCAGTCCCACCGCAGCTGTGAGTGCAGCACATCACACTCCTGCATGCGTCTGGAGTGCAGGGCCAACTGAGTCGCTTTTAACACACGGGCAGGTGCTTGCAGTGAGTCTGTGCCCCGGCAAGCCTTGCCCATTCATACCAGGACGGTACAGCGTCACAAACGTCTCGTGCGGCGGGCGGCAGTATGTGTCGCGCGCGAGCGACATCGGCAGCACCACGCGCATCGAGGTCCCGCTGCCGGCCGGGCGCACGGCCGTCGCGGCCACGCTCATCCACTTCAGGCCCGGCCGCGCCGCCGGCCCGCGCCCCCGCATGCCGCCACTGCCGGCCGGGTCTGGCGCACCGAGGGTCAGGTTTAGGGTAGGGTTAGCCATGGGGCGCGCGCCGACCTGGCGCCCCGCCCGCGCGCGCAGGGAGTCGGGGCTGGACGCGGACGCGCCGGACGCGCGCCTGGCGGACGACGCGGTGCAGCAGTTTGGCGTGTGGCAGGTGGACGGCCTGGGCCTGGCCATCGCCTTCCGCGGCACCGCCTGCCTGGACGACGCGGTCATCGACGCCAACATCGCGCCGGTGCCGCTCGGCGGCGAGACAGGCGCGCCCCGCGGAACGCGCCGCGCGCGCCCGGCGCCGCCAGCGGCCGCGGCGGGCGGGCCGTCGTGCTGCAGGCGGGCGCTGTGGGGGCGCAGGGCGGAGCTGTGCTCAGCAGCACGCGCATGTTGCCCGCCACCCGAGCTGAGACCCGGTGCTGTACCAGGCGCCGGGCGTGGGGACACTGCGATGCTTCTCTCATCGTGCATTGACACGGTGTTCCACACGTCTGTAGTTGCGTCAGCTTGATGTGTTGCATCAGGTGTTGGGAGTAGGGACTGGTGCACTCGTTCTTGAGCTAGTGACCCTCATCGTGTGTCAAGACACAGTTCGCACATCATCGTCGCGTCTGCGCTAGTTCGGCGCGCCGCGCGCCGCTCACGCCGGCGGCTGCGGCAGGCGCGGGCTCGGTGCGCGTGCACCGCGGCTTCTACGTCGGCGCGGTGCGGCACCTGGACGAGATTGTGGCGACCGTGCGCGCGCGCGACGCGGCGGCCGGCCGTCGGCTGCCGGTCTGGGTGGCCGGGCACAGCCTGGGCGGCGGGTGCGCAGGCGGGCGCCAGGCCGGACCCCACTGACTGAACCTTGGGTTACTCCCAACCCTATCCCGGTCTGGGTGGCTGGGCACAGCCTGTGCGGCTAGTGCGCAGCGGGCACCGGGCAAAGCCCCGTTGCTGGGAGGCGCTGCGATGGTGTGTGATGCATTCCGGGCTGCCGGCGGCTGCGCGGGCACCGTGGCTGAGACCGGCGGGGCTTGGCTGTCAGCTGACCTCTGGCAGAAACTGTCCTGGCTAGGGGTGGCGAGGCTGAGCCAGACTGGGCCACAGCGGTGCGTGGAAGGCGGAGCGCCTGAGGCGGCCGCGCGCGCGGGGGCGGCGAGAGTGAGCCTGTGTGAGGCATATCGGGACATGAGGCGCCTGACGCGGCCGCGCGCGCGGCAGGTACGCCAACTGCCTGGCGCTGCACCTCCTGGAGAGCCGCGCGACCGCCGAGCTGTTTGGCGCAGGTGCGCAGCGGGTCGGGCCCGGCCGAGCCTCGGGCGGGACCAGTTGTTTTCGTGTCCAGGCCGCCTTGAGCTTGCCCGTGCTTCTTTTCATGAGGAGGAGGCAATAACATGGTCACACCATGCAGCCTGCGTGGATCGCAGCCTGGGTCGGTAAGGGTGAGGTAGCGGGTGCTCCATGACTGGCACTCTGTGTGCTTGAAGCACGATGCATGTCTTTGTGGCTGCGATGATGTTGCCGTTGGACGAGCGGCGAGCTGGCACGCGTGAGGCCCGGCACCAGGACTCCTGGGGTCCAGCAAGTGCCGCCCGAAAGGGATACCCGGCGGCGCAGGCGGCGGCGCAGTGACGTTTGGCGCGCCCATGGTGCTGCACGCGCGCGCGCCGGACGCGCTGTTCGCGCGCCTGCGCGCGCTGGAGGCCGCCGCAGAGGCCACCGGCGGTGGCGCGGAGCTGCAGTTCCACAACTTTGTAAACAACGCCGACGTGGTGCGCGCCGCTTCTTGGCGACCCTCTGTGCCGCCGCGGCGTCACGACTGACATCAACGCCTCCACCGTTCCATCCGTGCTACCATTATTAGCACTCTGAAAAGCCCTGTATTCAGTTGTGGGCTCCCGCTGATGGCGTTTGCATGCCCGCCTCTCACGTCCCTAGCTGTGCGTCCGAGCCTTCTGTGCTGAGCTTCCCGGTTGCAGGTGCCGCGGCTGCTGGGGAGCAGCTTGGACTCCGTGCATTCAGTGCTGGCGGCTTACGTGCCTGGTGTCGCGGTGCGGGCCCCCCCGGCTGATGCAGCAATTCACTGAGCCTGCCTGCAGGCTCAGTGGGTCCACGGTCCTGCTGACCGCAACGGAGGCAGTGGTAGGGTTCGAGGGGCTCGTCCAGTGCTCGCCTTAGAACCCAGCGAGGATCAGAAGCTGTGCCCGCAACGGGCGGGGGAGGGCGATGCGCAGGCGGTGCACGCGACCGCGCGAGACTACCAGCCCTTCGGCACCTACCACTTCATCCTGGGCGAGAACATCCGGTCGCCGCAGCACGCGGCCGGCGCGCCGGCCGGGCCGGCAACCAGCGCCGCCGCGCCGCCGCGCCGCGGCTCCCAGGGCGGCGTGGGCGACGCCGCGTACGCGGCCGAGGTCCGCCGCCACCTCAACGCGTCCGGCCTGTGGAAGGCGGTGTACGCGAGCAGCGGCCGGTGCGCGCTGATAGGATAGGGTGTACATTAGGGTGTAGCACCCCCTGCTATTCTATAAGGTAGGGTGTGGCAGCGCCCTGCAGCGCCGGCCCTACCTCCAGCCGGCCTGCCGAGCGCGTGCAGCGCGCTCGCCTGATCAGGCGCCCGCCGCCAGCGCCGCGCGTCGCCTCCCGTCCTGCCTCCTGCCCTGCCTCCTGTCCTGGCGGTCGGCCGCCCGCGTGTTTGGCCGACCCCGCCGGCTGCCTACGCAGCTCCGCCGGCCCAGACACGCTCGTGTGTGCGCGCCAGCGGCGGCGGCGTGACGCACCACAGCCTGCTCTCCTACCAGGAGCGCCTGGCCGCCTACATGGCCGCGCTCACCCTGCGGCGAGCCGGCGGCCGCGCGGCGGCGCGACCGGTCGCGGACCCCGCCGCCGACCCCGCCGCCGACCCGGCTGCCCTGTTCGCGCTGCGCGGCGGCCCGCCGGCCGAGGGCGCGCACAGAGCGCTTGTGGAGCAGGTCGGCCGCGCCGCGGGCGAGGCGGCGGCCGCCGCCGCCGCTAGCTTGAGCTCGGCGGCGCTCGCGAGCGCGGCGGCGTACTGGGGCGGCGGGCGCGGCGCGGCGGCGGCCGGGCGGGCGCCGCAGGCGGGAGCGGGTTCTGGTTCAGGGGCAGGGGCGAGGTCCGGGCACCTCGTGAGCATGGGCCGTGCGGCCGCGCACCGCCTGGCCGCCTACTGGGCGGCCGGCGCGGCCGCGCCGCCGCCGGCGCCGGGCGCGGGCGAGGTGGGCCGCGCGGGCGCGCCGGGCGGTGGCGGCGGCGCTGCGAGCACGCTGGGCGCGTCTGTGGGCTCCGCCCTGTGGCAGTACGTGCGGCAGCAGGTGCTGGCCGAGCTGGAGCCGGGCGGCGCGGCGCCGGGCGGGGCGGGGGCGGGCGCCGGGGGCGCTGCGGACGGGCCGCCGGGGGCGGAGCCCCGGGTGGGGCAGCGGCGGACGCGCGCGCAGCGCGGCTCGGCAGATGCGGGCGAGCTGTGAAGTAGGTAGCCGTCAAGCTAGCATTGGCTGATCGGCGTGATGCAGCCAGTAGTGTTAGGATAGGTGTGTGGTCAGGTAGGATGCTGTGGTGAGGCCCAAGATGTCACGGGCGGGTATCTGTAGGCTGTTCTGTACCGGTCGGTCTCTGTACAATGCTGTCGAGTGGAGGGCGGAGCTATATGTGTGCGCACAGCTGAGGAGTTACTCAGGTCGTGGTCAGCTCAGAGCGATGAATGCAACAGCCCTTCAGACTCACAAGCAGCTGGCAACGTCCTGTTAGCTGCTGACCCATCATCAGGTTTGCAAGCGGCCAGCCACAGGCAGGGCTGCCGTGGAACACGCCCTGGTGCACCACGGCAGAGGCGGCACATGGGGGGCGTGACCCCGTGGCATGGCCGCCCTCCCAGGGGCGGCAGCCGGCCAGGCGCGCGCGCACGCCCGGGCCGCTCGCGCCGCTGCTCGCACGCATGCGCCCGCTGCGCAGCCACGTGCTCAGCCGGCACGTCCGCCGCAGCCGCCGCCGCCGCGCCGCCCGCCGCCGCGCGGCGCGCGTCAGTCCAGCTCGGCGGGCCGGCCGGCGGCGGCGGCCTGCCGCGGGACCTTGGCCAGCCGCGCGCACGCCCAGGTGAGGCTGTTGTGCTGCACGCGCGTCAGCCGCCCCTCCGCGCGCAGCGCCGCCGCGCGGTAGGTCAGCTCGTCGGCCGCCGCAGCCAGCACGTCGCCCGGCACGCGCCCTGTCCAAGCGTGCGGCCGCCCACATGAGGTCGT
>JAABUR0100009522.1_pt1 | contig 10923 bp, 15 predicted proteins | sample 5560091 | NCBI WGS metagenome assembly JAABUR01 (sample SAMN10711879, study PRJNA513375) | rock metagenome | isolation source: Antarctica rocks | place: Antarctica: Victoria Land, University Valley sud
GCTCATGGCCAAGCTGGCGGCCGACGGCATGGACGGCGCGCCGCGGCGCTTCGGCTGGTACGGCCGCGGCCGGCTGCTCGCGCACGGCGTGGCCACCGGGCTGGCGTACCTGCACGCGCACAAAATTATCCACTTCGACATTAAGAGCTCCAACGTGCTGCTGGACCGCGCGGGCCTGACCGCCAAGATCGCGGACGTCGGCCTGTCCAAGATCTCGCGCGGCTCGGCCGTCTCGCAGACCATGCGGTGCGGGGCCGCGCGGCGGCGCGCGGCGCGCGCGCGGCGCGCGGGCTTGACTGCTGCGGTTGGGGCCAGGGCACATCGGCTTTTGCTTGAAAAAGAGCCAGTCTCCATGCGCCCCAGGGACAGGAGACCAGGCTGCACGCAGAAGCACCTCTGTCCAACGACAATTGCACGTGTGTTTGTTTTCTTGGTCAGGCCTTAGCGCTGCAGTCGATGAAGCTATGCGCCTGCTGCCGCCGCTTGAAACCCCTGACGTCTCCTGGTGCTGGTGCGGACGGTAAAAAGGTCGCATGCTGCCTGCTGCAGGGGCACAGAGAGCTACCTGGCCCCGGAGCTGTATGGCTACAGCTCCGAAAAGTGTACCAACAAGGTGGACATGTACAGGTGCCGCCCAACGCCCCTGGCCTCCTGCCTCACCCTGTTTCCTGCTCGTCTGAGCTGTGAGTCCCGTGTTTGAATAAAGTCAGGGCTAAATTTGCTCCTTCTGTAACATGCACCTGATATGCGCTCCCGCAGCACACCTTGCCGGGCAGAAAAGGGCTTTTTTTTGGCCGTGCGAGCAATCTGCCTTGCGGGATATGCATGCATGGCACCCTGTCCGTGGGTGCGCGTACGTGGAGGCATGTGATTAGCTGTGTGGCGCGCAGCTTGGGGGTGCTGCTGGCGGAGATCATTACGGGCGAGGCCCCGAGCAAGCGCTATGGGCTCCGGCCCCCGAGGTGCACTCCCCGTCCGTCCAGCAGCCCTACTCATCAACCCCCCTACAGGGTAGGCAGGCATGCGCAGCGCGCAGTACTGCTGCGGTCCACATGTGGCTGAGAGCTGAGTGCGACTGACACGTGTCACAAAGGCGTGTGCTTGCTGAGCGCCACCGCGGAATGCGCAACCCTGGAGTTTCACCCGCCCAGCGAATGTGGCTTTGCCAGTGCGCAGTCGGCCGTGGCACATAGCGCGTCAAGGGGCTGCAGCATCAGGCTCGCAACTGCTCCAACAAGGAGCCAAGGCGCGTGCGCGGAGGCGGCAGAGGAGCCGCGCACCGCGCATGCACTCCCCGCCGCTGCAGCGGGGCTGCGCACGCACACGGCCCCCCCCGCAGGCTGCAGAGCTGAGAGCGCCGCCCCCTGCGCCGCGCGCAGCGTGCCGGGCGAGTGCCCGCAGCAGGCGGTCGACCTGTTCCGGCAGTGCATCGAGCGCGAGCCCGAGCGGCGGCCCAGCGCGAGCGAGGTGGTGCTCCGCCTGGAGCAGCTGCGCCTAGTCAAGGCGTCCAGTGCGCCGCAGGCGCCCGCGCAGGCCGCGCCCGCGCCGGCGGCGCCCGCGCCGGCGACGCCGACGGCCCCGCCCACGCCGCTGGCCGCCGAGGCGGCGCTCGGCGCGGAGCCGCGCGGGCCTGCGGGTGCGGAGGGTCCGGGTGAGGGTATTGCGCCGCGCGAGAGCGCCGCAGGAAGCCCCCGGGAAGCTGGCGCCCTGGGCGGCGCGGCTTCTGTCCCAGCGTTCACCAACAGCTTGGGCGCGATGCAGCCTGCGGGCTCCGGCGCGGCCACGAGCCGAGGCCCGTTCGCGGACTGCCCCGCCTCGGACGCGCACGCGGGCGCGGGGGCGGGCCTGCGCGCGGGCGGCGCGTCCGCGCGCGAGCCGGGCGAGGCGCCGCCGGCGCGCGGCCGGCAGGCGTTCGCGCAGCGCATCAGCCGCGCGTCCGACCCTGGGACTGGCCAGGACATGCCGGGGGCGGGCATGCCGGGGGCTGCGACCGCACCAGGCGCGCCGGCCTCGCCAAATGCGGTGCTGGGCCGGCCGAGCACCAACTTCGATCCGCGCATGAAGGCCGGCCGCGTGCTGGAGGAGATGCAGACGAAGGCTGCGGCGCGCGCGGCCGCGCGGAGGGCGCCTCCCGGCGGCCCAGCGTAAAGCAGGGTTCCTGTCCGTGCCGGGGCGGGCGCAGAGGCGGCCGCGGCCACACGAGCACTGCCAGCGGCGCATGCAGGCAAGCCGTGCACGTGCTGCGGTTGCGTGCGCATATGCAGCGCAGGATGCGTGCTGACGCGTCTCGTGAACCTGGGAGTTTTCAGGGTCTGTACGTGAACAGCCACGGAGGGCGCCCCGGGGGACTGGCGGGACGCGCTACGCGCGCAGGACATGGGGAGAGGTCATGCGCACATGAGATTCCCTAGAGTCCCCCCTGGTGAGGTTGCGTGTTGACGAAGGGTCTGTTTGGGGTTGTTTCTTTGGCGACCGCCTGAAGAAATGTATTCAGGCTCGTGGCCGTTGTTGAGGATGTCTGTGGCAGGGGCGGGATGAGGCTCATCTCAGTGCTTGTTGAAGTGAACATGTTGTCGCTAGCTGCCGTGGCACAGAAGTGGTGTCTGCTTGTTGCATTCTGTCTTGTTCAGCACCTGAGACGTCAAACCTTTTACAGCGAAGGGATGGCGGCGCGGAAAACCTCAATGATAGAGGCACCATAGGCATCTGGCATGTCTGCGTGTTATGAACGCCGCTTGTGCTTGACGCTGGATACTAGCGTTTTGCAGCATGGTCCTGCATACTGCTTGGCTTCCATACCGCGTACTTGCGGGTTTTTTTGTGCTTTGTTCCTCTCCTGCGGCAGGAGTCCGGCTACATGCTCCTGCCACAAAGGGTTATGTGAGCAGACCAGCTGGCATGAACCATGCTCGCTGCCGCATCGACATGTAGGCCATGCCAGTCGGGCCGCCCTTGTACTTGGCAATGTGTTGTTGTAAGCTGATTACCTGTTCACCCTTTTGCCTCGCTTTGCACACCTTTTGCACATTCTTTGGCCGGCCACAAGTAGGTGCTGTGATGGTTCGCCGCCTCAGATCCAGACTGCTGCTTACATGCGAGACAGCCGCGCACTGCAACATGCAGCGCGCCGCCACCCTCACGCCTTCCACAGCTTCCTGTACTCCGGCTTTGTGAAGACGCGCATCATCCGGCCGTCCTGGCCGCTCGTCGCGCCCTTGGGTATCTGCGCGGCGCGTCACAGCACTGGACCAAGACGTTGATGCCGCAATGCGCGAAGCGTTGCAATGCATGCAGACACAGCTAAGCTGTGACAGCTTTTCCTCGCAACAAATTAAAGACAGGGTGTTGCTTTCAAAGGCACCTTGAAGCTCGCCAGTGCCCGCTGCGCACATATTGGCAGCACAGGTCATGAGGCTGATGGGATCTGGAAGCAAGCGGACGGTGCAGCACCTCGATCATGTCATAGCCGTTTTGATCGACCAGGTGTGGTGTTGCATGCCGTGCCGCAGCTATGGCCTCCGCGTTCGCCTCCCTCAGGGCCTGCGCCAAGTTTGTGACTACCATCTCACCCTTGCATGGCTCTGCGTGTGTCATCAAGGTCTGTCAGAGTCAATGGAGCAGCCACCCTGGCCGATGACATGCCCGGTCATTGTCTGCCCAGCTGTAACTAGGATTGCAGTGGGATGCCAGGCATGCGTCGCAAAGGACATCAAATGCCGTGCATGCTGCGCATGGGCTGCGAGGTCAAACAGAGGTGGAACTGTATCAAAATTGTACAGAAGAAAGTTCCATGTCACAGATCACGATGCAGTGCGGGTCCAATCTCGTTTGTGGCCTGTGGCAGCTCGCCCCCACAAGCAAGCGCCTACCCTTACAGGCACGCCTGGGCAGGGGAGCGAGTAGAAGGCGCACCCGCAGGTCGCCGGTTGTGATGCGGTGCGGATACGTCTCGCCCAGGGCCACGCCCGCAGCCTCCAGCGCCGCCGCCGGCGCGGCCCACGGCGTGCGCACCCACTTGCGCGGCAGGCGCGCCAGCTCAGGCACCCAGCGTGTGACGTAGGAGGCATCGGGGTCCTGAGCGTCCCGCCAAACAGATGTCTCCCATGCTGTAAAATTTCAATGCAGTGCCATCTCATACCCTTCTGCTTCCCCTCCGATGTTTCGTCAAAACCTTCCTTGCGAGCCCACCAAGCAACCTTCAGGACAAGGTGCGAGGCGGGCGCGTGCGCGCGCCTGCGACGAGCTCGTCGGCAGCAGCGTAAAGTTCCACTGGTCCAGCCCGCTCTTGCCGGCGTTCTGCCTGTTCAGCGGCCGGGTGGATGAGTGCATCGCGCAGTCAGGAGTCAGGCCTGTGCTCGACACAGACAAGCCAGTTTCTGGTCAAGAAAGAACACACACAGACAATCACACACACTCACACCACAGGTCCTCACAAGCTGGTAGGCAGGAGGCAAGCAAGCCAGGGGCGATCAAGCCAGGACGCGCCACATCATCGAGTTGATGGCGAGATCCGCGTCCACCAGCGTGTAGTGGAACCACCTGCGCGCGCGCATGAAGGCTCGGCACTGCCCAAGACGCCTTTGACAAGACTTATAAGGCCGCCGGCTGGCAACCCTGGCACACTTGGGCATGCCTGCTCACTGCTTCCGCCGCAAGTGCGCCAGAACCACATGCATCCAGAACCACATGCATGAGCTCCGCCCCAGCCAAAAGGAGTTGCACCAGCAACCGCCACAGCCTTCCATGACGTCTGTGGCTCGCGCACACTCACGTCGCGCACCACTGCGCCATGTGCCTTCGCGCCCAGTGATGCCACAAAGCCGTCGTCGCGTGGGGCGCGGCTGAGGCACGCAGCGGGCGAGCCGCACGCCGGGCACGCACGCCTACGAGCCTGGTGAGGCTCTCTGTGCCCTCGAGGCGCAGCCCCAACAGAGCCAACGCGCAGCCCAACGGAGCCTGACGCAGGGGCCGGGGCGCGCCGGCAGCCGTGCACCCAGTGCAGGCTCAGGTACTCGACCAGGAAGGCCGCGCAGACCATGCGCACGCTCTGCTGCATCCAGCCAGTCGCCCAAAGCTCGCGCATGCCCGCATCCACCAGCGGGAAACCGGTGCGCCCGCGCTGCCACGCGCGCAGCTCCGCGGGCGCGTCGCGCCACGCCTGCGCGCGACGCGCCGCACGCCTTGTTCACCACCCGTGTCACATCTCAGTGCGCTACGCGCACCAGTGGACCACATGGAGCCAACATGCACTTCAGATGAAAACGCGGGCTGCACACCATATTAACCATAAATCTCTTGTCGCATGCATGCGCAAACAGTCGCGTATCCGGCACAAAATGCGCATGAGCCCAGCGCCCTGTCGCACACTGGGTGGCGGCACATCAAGCGCGCGAGCGCGCCTGGCGCGCGTAGTGCGGCCGGATGGGCTCCGCCGCCATGCGCGGCCAGTGCAGCAGCTGCCAGCTGGCCAGGTCGCGCCAGGCCAGGCGCCGGCTGAACGTCTTGCTGACCGCCGGCCCGCCGCGCGCGCGCGTCTCCTCGGTCAGCACACGCGCACTCAGCTGCCCGAAGTGCAGGTACGGCGACAGGCGCGACACTGCGCGCGCGTCCGCAAACTGCCGCTGCGCCTCGTACCGCGGGAAGCCTGCGCGCGCCGGACATGGCCGTGCAAATGTGGGCGCGTGCCATACTGCGCATGCGCGTTGCCTAACCAGAGGATGCAGCAGCTGTCACACTTAGCGGGCATGAGTGATGCTTTTCTAGTGACTCAGTGACAGCATGCCACAGAACCTCAGCCTGGGACCGCCGTGCTGCCGAAAGCCGCTACATGCCAGCAGGATGCTTGCAAATCGCCAGCTGCAGAGGATGTACCGCCCAGGGTGGTAGGCTGTACCTGGCAAGCTGGACATCCTTGCCAGCACACAGCTTTTGCGCAACAGTCCCGCACCTGATTCTTGCATAGGCAAGTGCACAAACAGGCACCTGAAGCCACCCTGGCGCACCGGCATCCAGGAACACGGCCATCTGGCACAGCGCGCCCGCTTCGCTGATGTCCCACGCGCCGCGGATGCCGGCCGCCCAGTCCACGGCGGAGCCGTCCGCGCGCGCGGGCATCGGCGCCAGCCCCAACTCGTCCAGCGTCAGGCCTGGCGCATGACGCTGAGCGGCTCTCGCAAGTCCTGCAACTCATCACCGCTCCTAGAAGTCGAGCCTTCTGCATGTGAGCTTGACAGTCTCTCCAGCGGCTGGCTGTCTGGCATGTAGTGTCAAGCTGGCTGGCACAGTAGCGTCATGCTAGCCCAATGAGAAGTGCCTATCAGCCAAAGGCTGAATGGGAGCCGTGCCCTTGCAACCAGGAAGCGCTGCGAAAAGAAGAAAGAGGTGTCTGGCTATTGCTTGGCAGCAAGCAGGGCCGCAGGAGGCACTGGGCAGGGCCTGCCTTCTGGCGCCTGGGCGGCGACAGGCAAGCGCTGCGGCGGCGGCAGCGACTTGGCCAGCTTGGGCAGCCGGTCCGTCGCCCTGCCGCGCGGGCAGCCGCGCGGTCGGTTGCATCAGCTGAATCGCATAGCAGAAACGAACAGGCCGCTCACAGTCCATGCGTGCACGCACTCGGTCTACAGCACGGGAGCCTTGCGGCAGCGGGATGCAACCAGCAGTGCCGCAGCGCTGCCCGTTATGGCGGCATGGCGGCGCGCCTGACAAAGGGCATGAGCGTGCCAAAGTGCCCATTGTAGCGCGCCATGTCGACCTGCACCGCGCCCGGCTCGCGCAGCAGCAGCGTGTTGAAGCTGTGCACAGCCAGGCCGCCCGCCTCCAGGCCCGCGGTCACAGCCGCGTCCGTCGCCAGCATGGCCGGCTCGTACCTGGCGCACGCATGTGTCAGCATGTGGGCGTGCTTGGGCAGTAGGGTACTTGCTGACACACGCGCAGCGCCGCCTTGCCACAAGGACTCGAACAGGCAACTGTCACAAAGTAGTACATGCACGAAAGGCTGAGTTGCTTGTTCGCCGTTGACCATCCACTGTTGCCTCAAACACCGTCTCCAGGATCCTTGGGGCCTGAGGGATAGCAGCACATGTGCGCGTGCGCCAGACAGGGACTCACACGGTGCCTGCTTATCGCGTCACACGCTCTGCGCCTCCTGCGTGCATGTCGGCTGCAAACGCGACACCAGCAAAACCAGCACACCCCGCTTCGAGCCACGTGTCGACCCACAGCATGACAGTCAGCACAGGCGGGCATACACAGGACGGCGACGGGCGCGGCCCACCTGCGGCCCATGAAGACGGCCCCGGCGCCCAGCTCCGCAGCCGCGCCCTGCAGCGCGGCCAGGGACGGGCCGCGCCGGAACGCAATGCCCGCGCCCGCGCCGAAGCGCGCGCGCAGGTCGCCGTCCAGCGAGCGCAGCGCCTCCTGCAGCCAGAACACGGTCGCGCCGGCCGGCCGCCACGAGGCGCCCTCTTCTCGCGCGCGCGCGGCCGCGCCGCTCAGCGGCCCCGCGGCGCCGCGGCGCCCTGGGCGTGGCAGCCGTGTGTGCAGCGGCCTCTGCTGCGAGGCGCCTTTTCGCAGACTGCATCCAGGGCGCGCTGCCTCTTGCAGCTGACACCAGCTCCTGCCGACCACCTGCCACAAGGCATCGAGCAGCACACAATGCGGCGCGATGCAAGTGTACACGTGCAGATGCATGACCACCCATGCACACATGCATCTGCCATGCGGCATGACACAGTCGCTGGACACACAATCAGCTGAACGCGCCAACCCCGCGCCGGCTGGCTGCGGGCGGGGTGAGCGCCGGCGGCGACCAGTCAGGCTCCCGCCCATGCAAAAAACCCTCTGGGCCAGGGCGCGCGCCGCCGTGCAGGGCGTCGCCGTCCTCCTCCGGCGAGTGCACATACATGCAGGTCAGGACGCCGCCGCGGCGCGCGGCCTCGGCCGCGGCCGCCGACAGCGCCGGGTTGTCGTGCAGGCGCAGCTCCTGGCGCAGCCAGAACAGCACGTTGGGCCGCGCGCCAGCACCCGCGCCTGGCGCGCCGGCAGCGCCGGCCGCGGCGCCCGCAGCCGCGGCCGCGCCGCCGAGCGCGCCGCCGCCGCGACCGCGCCGGGGCCGCTTGGAGGACCGCACGGGGCTCCCCCACTCATTCAGCCCCGCGGCCTCCAGCGCAGCCGCCTCGCGCTCCGCGGGCGTAACTGCGGCTGCAGCTGCGCTGCCAGGAGCGCTGCTGCGCACAGTGTCGGCGCCGGCACGTGCTGCGTCGCCGGCGCGCTGCTCCTGCGCTGCGCCGGGGGCCTGCGACATGCCCGTACTGCGACGCGCAGCTTCGCTGCCGGCATCTTCAACTGCGACCCCGCCGTATGGCCCGCCGGCGAGCTCGCTGGCCAGCTGGTCTGCGCGCTCAGCGATGCGCGAGCGCTCCAGCGGCACCCAGCCCGTCCCCGAGGACTCCTCGCCCTGCGGCGGCGCTGCGCTTGCAGGCGCCGCAGCATCCTCTGCGCCGCCGGCGCCAGCGCCGCCAGCGTAAGTGGAGTAGGCCTGGCCGGCCTGAGCAGACGCGCTTGCGCGGGGCAGCGCTTGCGCAGAGTCGTTGCTGGGGCTGGTGGTAGGGTCAGGGCTGGCGCCCCAGCCCGCGCGCGCCGCGGCCGCGCGTATCTCGGCGCGCTGCGACCCCTGCGGCAGCAGCGCCGCCAGGTCGGCAAACAGCTGCGGCGCCGCGGCGCCGTCGAGCGCGCGCGCAAAGTCCTCCCGCAGCTCGTCCGCAGACAGCCCGCCGGACCTGGGCGACCGGGCCAGGCTCAGTCCGGCACGAGCTCTGACACAACTTCTGCCACCGGGCGCCGCAGACGCGGGGCTGCTCACAGGGCCGCAGACGCGGGGCTGCTCACAGGGCCGCAGACGCGGGGCTGCTCACAGGCTTGCTATTTAAGCATAAGCTGGAAATTTACCACATGCTGCAAAGCTAGTCAGGAAAGCAGCACACCTGTATAAGGTGGCTGCGTCCTTCAGGCGCTGCAGAGCCCAGGTGTCGCCTGCCAAGGCCTGCTTCAGGCGCTGTACATACTCGCGATTGTCCCGGGCTGTGGTACCGTGGGTGCTCTGCCGACACAGCCCACTGCTGTCAGTCATGCATGCGCCAAACACAGGAAAGACAAGGCACAGGCAGCACCAAGGACAGACACATGCAAGCACGCACATCCAGTCTCATTTGGAGCGCACTTTGCTGTCACAGCACGCTATTCGAGCAGGCCTCCTGGAGTGCCGGAAGGCCGCTTGCAGGTCGGGCGCCCTGCAGCATCTGCATCGCCTCAGCGGGAACAGGCAGCGCCAGGTGAGCGTTCGAGTGGCATGGTGCATGCGTTCAAACACCGACGCGAGGCGTGCAGAGTGCTCTAATTGCCCCAAGTCCTCCAAGTGCTCCCGTTGCAAATGCTGAGGTGCTGACGGCACGCTGGGCCTCGGTGGCGCTCTCTGTTTGCTCGATTGAAAGTATAGACCCTAATAGCTTTTGGAACGCTGGTCTCAAGGGGTGCTAGGGTCCAGGGTGAGACTACTCACGACAAGTGAGCTTGGGAGAAGGCAGTGCCCTTCCTATCTCCGTCTGGCTTCCAGCGTCCCACTGTTGCACCAGGTCTATGGCAAACGGCGCGCTGCTTCGTGGGGCCGTCAACCCCCGCTGCGCTTTTGGACAAGGCAGCGCCGCCCCGGCGTGCCTCGTGCGCTGTGTGCGGCGGTCTGCTGCAGAGGCGCACAGCGCCAAGCCTCGCAGGCACTGCCGCGGCATGCAAGCCGTGCAGGCGACCGCGCTTGTGGATGAGGTTGCCATCGAGAGGCCAGGTAGGAGGCCTGCCGCGCCGTTGCTTACTGGCTGAGCGTGTGGGGCAGGCTGGACGCGGGGCTGTGCGTGAGGACGCCGGCTCTGTGTCTAACGTACGTGGCGGGCGCAGAGGCCGCGCGGGTGGCGGAGGTCAGGCGGCAGACGAAGGAGACCAGGGTGCTGGTCAGCGTCAACCTGGACGGCACGGGCGTGTGCACGTCCAACTCGCAGATCCCTTTCTTGGACCACATGATGGACGTGCGCCCCGACGCCGTCCTCCACTGCCTCCTTTGCACGTGCTGGGGCTGCTGCATAGCAAATTGTCCTTGCTGCTACGTGCCCGTCACCTTCACACGTGTGCCTTGCTCTGGATGCTGCTTGGTTGGGGATGTGTTGCTTACTGCGCTGCAGCTCAGCAGCGCACCCTGCACCGCGCAGCAACTGGCGTCTCACGGACTGTTCAACGTGATAGTGGAGGCAGAGGGTGACACGTGGATTGACGACCACCACACCAACGAGGACATAGGTACGACCTGCTCTGGCAAGTTAGCGTTTGTTGTAATCGAGTGTGACTGCCACTTGGCATCCTGCTGACCTTGCCCGTTGTTGGCAAACACTCGGATGTGCCAATCAGCCACATCATTTCTGATGACCGGCACGCGAGGCAGCGTGACCCTCACCAGCATACAGAGTCGGTCGATACATTCCTTGCCTTGAAAAGAAAAAAAAAAAAAAAACAGGCTCTTGACTTGATATGCCTGGGCGCGCCGAAGGCGCCCGCACTCTGAGCTTATACTCTATCATGCATTGTTACCTGTGCGTATTTATCTGTTACCTTGGGGCACCAGATGGCAGCACCCAGTGCGCTAAGCAGCGCGCTGGCTGGCGCGCACGCAGCGCTTGCGCTTGGCTCGGCGCTGTCCAAAGCACTGGGCGACCGCAAAGGCATCCGCCGCTTTGGCGACTTCACTGCACCGCTGGACGAGGCGCTCGTGCATGTGGTTCTGGTGCGGCCAAGCCTCAAGGATGTTTAGGCACCTTTGTACTAGTGAGCCACTGCACTGAAAAAAAAAAGAGCGAATGTGTGTCGTTAAAGCTGCGTTCTGATCAC
>JAABUR0100009524.1_pt1 | contig 10921 bp, 11 predicted proteins | sample 5560091 | NCBI WGS metagenome assembly JAABUR01 (sample SAMN10711879, study PRJNA513375) | rock metagenome | isolation source: Antarctica rocks | place: Antarctica: Victoria Land, University Valley sud
GATCCGTGCGGCGGGCGACGACCTCGTCGAGGAGCTCCTGCACCTCGGAGTCCTCATGCAGGGAGGCCACCAGCTCGGCGCGCATCCGGTTGGCCGCGATCGCCAGAACCTCGTTCATGAGGTTGCGCCGCCGGCGCTCCGTGAGCGTCCCCTCCGCCTCGAGGTGGGCGCGGTGCTCCTCCAGACGCTCGACGAGCTCCTCGACCCCCCGCCCGCGGACGGCCTCCGTCTTCACGATGGGGATCCGCCAGCCGGTCTTCGGCCCCAGGGAGAGCACGCCACGGATCTCGCGGACCATCGTGTCGGTGAGGGGATGGTCGGCCTTGTTGACGACGATCACGTCGGGGATCTCCATGATCCCCGCCTTGAGCGCCTGGATGGAGTCCCCCGAGCCGGGCATGAGGACGAGCACGACGGTGTCGGCGTGGTCGATGATGTCCACCTCGGCCTGGCCCACGCCCACGGTCTCGAGCAGCACGAGGTCCGAGCCCGCGGCGTCCATGAGCAGCGCCGCCTGGAGCGCGGCCTCCGAGAGCCCGCCGAGCGCGCCGCGGGTGGCCATGGAGCGGATGAACACGCCCGGGTCGAGGAAGTGCTCGTTGAGGCGGATGCGGTCGCCGAGCAGGGCGCCCTGGGTGAAGGGGCTCGAGGGATCGATGGACAGGATGCCGAGGCGCTTATCGTCGGCGCGCCAGAGCTTCGTCAGCGCGTTGAGCAGTGTGGACTTCCCCGCCCCGGGCGCGCCCGTGAAGCCGAGCACGGTGGCCCGGCCCGTCCGGGGATAGACCTCCGAGACCAGCTCCCACCCCGCGGGGTCGTCGTCCTCGACCAGCGAGATGCCCCGCGCCAGCGCGCGCTGCTCGCCGGCCAGGAGCCGTTCGGCGAGGGACTCGGCGGCGGCGGGCACGGAGGCGATGGATAGCATCCCCGCCCCGTGGAGCCGGTGGCCTCGCCCCCAGCCGGCGGGCGTCGGCGCCGCTCGCGCCGCCTCCCCTCCGACCCGCCCCTGATCCGCGCCGAGCCGGCGCCGCTGGCCGGCGGCCCGCTCGCGTTCTGGCGCTTCGCCAGGCGCAACCGGATGCTCTCGGCGAACTACGCGTGGCTGCTGGTGCGCTGGGCGTGGTTCAAGCTGCGCTTCCGTGGCCGGCTCGTCACCGACGGCCTGTGCTTCATCTGCCCGGGGGTCAAGATCGAGATCAGTCGTGACGCCCGGCTGCACCTCGGCCGCTGGTCGTGGCTCGGGCACGACACGAAGGTCCGGGTCCACGAGGGCGAGGTGCGCATCGGAGCCAAGAGCGTCCTCGGCCAGGAGTGCACGATCTCGGCGTTCCGGCGGGTCGAGATCGGCCGCGAGTGCGTCATCGCCGACCGCGTGATGCTCATCGACTTCGACCACGGGGTCGTGGAGACCGAGCGACCCGTCCGCCTCCAGGGGATCTACAAGCGCGCCGTCGCCGTAGGGCACAACTGCTGGATCGGCTACGGGGTGTGCATCCTGCGCGGGGTCACGGTGGGGGACAACTGCGTGCTGGGGACGAGCACGGTGGTGACGAAGGACATTCCGGACAACGCCGTGGCGGCGGGGGTGCCGGCGCGGATCATCCGGATGCGCCGCAAGCCGCGCGCGATGCGCTTCGAATAACACCGTCCACCGCGACCGGGAGGCGTCGTAGCGGTGTTTTCGGTTAGCGTCGCGCCCCATGGGCACGCGCACGAGCTACTCCCCCGGGACCTTCTGCTGGGCCGACCTCGCCACGTCGGACCCGGCGGCGGCCAAGGACTTCTACACGAGTCTCCTCGGCTGGGAGGTCGAGGACATGCCCGCCGGCGAGGGCGCGGTCTACTCGATGTTCCGGATCGGGGACGCCCCGGTCGCCGCGCTCTACGGGCAGTCCCCCGAGCAGCGCGAGCAGCGCCGGCCGCCGGTCTGGCTCAACTACGTGACCGTCGACGACGCCGACGCCACCGCGGCCCGCGTGACCGAGCTCGGTGGCACGGTGGTCGAGGAGCCGTTCGAGGTCATGGAGGCGGGACGCATGTGCATCCTCGCCGACCCGCAGGGCGCGGCGCTGCTGGCCTGGCAGCCGCGCCGGCACCCGGGCGCCGAGCTCGTCAACGAGCCCGGCGCGATGACGTGGAACGACCTGCAGACGAGCGACATCGGGGCCGCGGCCCGCTTCTACTCCGAGCTCTTCGGCTGGACGGTCGCGGAGGTACCCGAGAGCGGCGGGCGCTACTGGACGATCCAGGGCGCCGACGGCGCCAACGGCGGGATGATGCCGCTGCCCGCTCCGGGCGTCCCGCCCCACTGGCAGCCCTACTTCGCCGTGGAGTCGCTCGACGCCGCGAGGACGAAGGTGGAGGAGCTCGGGGGCACCGTCCTCATGGGCCCCATGCCGGTCCCGGGCGGTGCCTTCCTCGCGATCCGGGACCCGCAGGGCGCGGCGTTCTCGCTCTTCGCGGGCGAGCTCGACCCCTGAGGCTCAGGCGGTGGCCGAGCGGAAGGACATCGACTTCACCTACACGCTGACCGACCGCGTGATCCGGCTCGCCCTCGGCGAGCGGGCGGACTTCAGCGGCGCGAAGTACGACGGCGACTTCTCGCTCACCCTCGAGCAGGCCCAGCGGCGCAAGCACGACTACGTGGCCGAGCAGATCGGGATCGCTCCGGGCCGGCGCGTGCTCGACCTCGGCTGCGGTTGGGGCGCGCTGCTGGACAGCATCCGGGGCCTGGGCGCGACCGGGGTCGGCGTCACCCTGTCCTCCGCGCAGGCCGCAGCGTGCCGGCGGCACGGGCTCGACGTCCACCTCCACGACGCGCGCGAGGTGACGCGGGACACGTTCGGAGCGTTTGACGCGGTGGCGAGCCTCGGGGCCTTCGAGCACTTCTGCTCACCCGAGGACTACGAGGCCGGCCGCCAGGAGGAGGTCTATCGCGGGCTCTTCGAGCACGTCGCCGGCCTGCTCCCCGAGCGCGGCCGGTTCTATCTGCAGACGATGGTCTTCGGGCGCAACATGATCGGAGTCGACGAGATCGACCGCCACGCGCCGCGCGACTCCGACGCGTGGTACCTGGCGCTGATGGGCGCCCAGTTCCCCGGCTCGTGGCTGCCGTTCGGCTCCGAGCAGGTCGTCCGGTGCGCGGAGCCGCACTTCCGGCTGGTCTCGGAGGAGAGCGGGCGGCTCGACTACGTCGAGACCATCCGGCAATGGAACCGGCGCACGGGGGCGCGGAACCCGCAGATGGCGCTGCTCAAGCTCCGGCTCATCCCTAAGTGGCTCACGAGCTCCGACTTCCGCTTCGCCTTCACCTCGGGCGTCAGTGCGAACCTGGTCTGCTTCGAGCGCGAGCTCGTGGACCACTTCCGGCTGGTCTTCGAGAAGGCGTGAGCGGCGGCGAGCCCGCGCGGGCGAGGAGTGCGACCGTAGGAGGCGCGCCCGCCGCTCAGCCCGAGGTGACAGCCGAGCCACTCCGCCCGCCACGCCCGTTCCTCCTGGGGACCAGGCGGCGTACGTCACGGGGCAAACGATCTTCGCGCGGCGCGAGCCTGACCGTCTGCGCCGACTTCCGCGAGCCGTGGTCGTCGGAGTGAACGAGATCGGCGAGCTGGGTCACGCGCTCTCGCAAGTACGCGCGGGCAGGCTGTACGACCTCGGGCGCGCGCTCGACGCCGCTCTTCGCGCGAAGCGGTAGCGAGCGCCCTCTCGGAGGTGACGACGTGGGTTCGGGCGCAGCAGCCAGGCGGACTCGCAATCGTCCAGCCGCTGCACGACCGGTTAGGCTGCGGGGGAGGATCCGCCTGGGAAGCGGCTCCTCGAGCTTCCAGTGGACGCCTCTTCCGCCGAACCGGTCACCGACCCCGTCACCTTCGGAGCGCCGCCCGTCAACGAGGTGGCGTTGTCCGTGCAGTTCACCGCGCCCACGATTGACGAGTTCGACATCTTGGCTCGATTCTGGCCGGTCATCGAAGCGGACTTCCCGAAGCACGCCAAGCAGCCGCCGCTCCCCCCGGCGGAGGAGGACTTCCAGCGTCCCCCAACCGGCGGCATCGAGTTTCGGCTTCTCGAGGGACCGCCGCCCCCCCGCTACTGGTTCTTCTCGAGCGACGAAACGCTGCTCGTCCAAGCGCAGACCGACCGGTTCATCTTCAACTGGCGGCTCATCGCGGACGGCCAGGACTACCCGCGGTATCGCAACTTGCGTCCCGAGTTCGAGCGGCGCTTTCGCACGTTCCTCGAGACCGCGGGGGGCGCAAAGGAGTTCGCGCCGACGTGGTGCGAGCTGACCTACATCAACCACGTGGAGGCGCCCGGTTCTAGCGAGGGCGCTCATGGGCCGCTATCCCAGGTGCTTCGCGCGCTTAACCCTCAGCCGACGGCCGCATCTCTGCCCCCGGTCGAAGATACGCAGCTTCAGCAGCGGTTCGTGATGACTGATTGCGGTGCGCCGGTCGGTCGCCTGTACTTGACGGCGACCCCCGCGTTCAGGAATGACGACGGAGCCCCGATCTATGTGGTGACCTTGGTAGCCCGTGGTCGGCCGCGCGACGCGACAGTAGCGAGCGTCTTGGAGTTCTTCGATCAGGGGCGCGAGCTGATCGTAAAGGGCTTTAAGGAGTCGACGACGGACGAGATGCATCAGAAGTGGGGTCTTGAAACTTGACGGACATTGACGAGGTCATGGAGCCTGTCGACGGCGTCGCGACGACCCGCCTGGTGCAAGTCGTTGGAGCGGCCGATGATGTTGTTGTGTCGTCAAGCGTCCGTTCGCGCCTCGTCAGCATCGACCCAACGTGGGTCGGCTCGATCGGTGTCACCAGCGCTGGGTCGTCGCCGTGGTGGACGACGCGTGTCATTGAGCACGCTGTTCCAGGCGACGACGCCGAACTGTGGGCCAGGGAAGCAAGCGGCGCTTCTGCTGCCCAGGTAGACAGCACGACGATTGGCTCGGCGCCCGGCATGGTGGCCAACCGGCGCGGGATCGTCCGACTCAAGACGGCGCGCCAGCTGGGCCTGGATTTTGGCCTGAACGTGACTCCCGCCTTCGGAGCGGAGCCGGCCAGCCGTTTGATCGAGCGGATGATTCACGGCGCCTGGGGCGAGGTTCGCGATGTCTACACGGCATGGCTAAGGCCGGATTCGCCGCAGGTCGTCGCCGCCGCCGAGACCTTCGTCGATGATGCTGAATGGGAGGACTCCGACGACGCTCCGCGCTGGCTGTCGATGTCGGATCTGTCCTACCGCGGAGGCGGCTTGATGGGTCGGCGCGCTCGTCGCTCTCGGTGACTGAGCTTTACGCCGCCCCTGCCGCCGACGTGTCGTTTGGTGACATCTTCGACGCCTCTTTCCTGCTCGACGTGCATCTCCGCGCCGATGCTGTCCAGCTCGGCTCTCGCCGACTGCCGGACAAGCAAGGTAGTGGGATGGCGTACTCCGAGCACTTCGCAGGGAACCGGGCCTATGTCCTGGGTCACGGCACGCCACACACGGCAATCCTCATCACCGACAACTGCGTCGTTGACACGGCGCTCGGTCAGGGGCGCGAGTCGGGAACGCCCAAGGGCCGATTGTTGTTTGCGCCGATCACGCCTGCACGCGACCAAGACCTCGGCACTCAAGCGTTCGGGCGCTTTGATCTGCCGGGAGACGGATGCTTCAACACCGGGATCGCGGAGCTTCGAAAATGCTTCATGGTCGACGCACGTGACGTGGCGACCGTCAAGGACGCGCGGCTCAAGGCGCTCACTCCCGACTTCGCCGAGGAGCTCGAGGTCCGCTGGAATGCTTTCGCCGCCCGCCGCGGTCCACTGGCCGCGACACGCAACGCCGACAAGATGGTGGGCCTTCTTACACGCGAACGTGGCTCGGAAGAGCCGACTGCCGGTGACCTTGACGTGGGTCGTGAGGTAGCTGAGGTAGTCGCGCGCGCCTGGCGCCTCGAGGGTCATGACCTCGAAGCAGTCGCCGATGCTCTCACCGGAGACGCAGACGGTCGCCAGGAGCTTGAGTTGCTCGAAGACGCGCTGCGTCGTCTCAGCGGCCAAGCGATCCAGGCCGCGGATGCGCTTGGCGAAGCTCGCCGTTCAGCGACCCCGAGTACCTGACGGGACGACTCCCTCCTCGTTCCGGAGAAATACGAGACGCGGGAATCACTAGTGATCCGGGCTCCGCCTTCGCATGGAAGCGGCAGCGTGGCCCATCGCCGGCCTAGGCGCGCGACTGATCCTCAGCCGAATCGGCGTCGGGTCTCGCCAAGCCGCTCGTGGGGCGATAGCGTCGATCTGCGCCTCCCTGTGTCCGCCCCGGGCCGGGCCCGGACGCGCCGCCCCCCTCTCCCGTGAACCGCCTCCACCACTGGTACTGCAACCGCGAGGCGTGGAAGACCCACGTGCGCGATGACCTCGTTCCGCCGGCGCTCGCGGGACTGGAACTCGGTGAGGACGTGCTCGAGGTCGGGCCGGGGTTCGGGCCGGCGACCGAGGTGCTCGTGCGGCGGCCGGGTCGCGTGACCGCGCTGGAGATCGATCCGGTGCTCGCGGGGCCGCTCCGTGAGCGGTTCGGCGAGCGGGCCGACATCGTCGACGGAGACGGCACGGCGATGCCGTTTCCCGACGGGCGCTTCAGTGGCGCGGTCTGCTTCACCATGCTCCATCACGTCCCCTCCCCCGAGGCCCAGGACCGGCTCTTCGCGGAGGTCCTCCGCGTCCTCAGGCCCGGCGGGGTCTTCGCCGGTACCGACACCGCGGGGCGGGGCGTCGGCTTCGCGTTGCTCCACGTCGGGGACACGAGGGTCGTCATCGAGCCCCAGACGCTTCCCGCCCGCCTCGCGGGCGCGGGCTTCGCGGACATCGCGATCACCACCGAGCGCGACCACTTCCGCTTCCACGCCCGCCGACCGACGGGGGACTAGCGTCTCGCCTCGTGGCCGGGCGCAAGGACCTCGACTTCAGCTACACGCTGACCGACAAGGTCATCCGGCTCAGCCTGGGCGAGCTCGCCGACTTCAGCGGAGCGAAGTACGACGGTGACTTCTCGCTCACCCTCGAGGAGGCCCAGCGGCGCAAGCACGAGTATGTGGCCGAGCAGATCGGACTTGGGCCCCGCCGGCGCGTGCTCGACCTCGGCTGCGGGTGGGGTGCGCTGCTCGACTCCATCCGCCGCGCCGGGGCCACCGGCGTCGGCGTGACCCTGTCCTCGGCGCAGATGGAGTCCTGCCACCGCCACGGGCTCGACGTGCACCTCCAGGACGCCCGCGAGGTCACCCGCGACACCTTCGGCCCGTTCGACGCGGTGGCGAGCCTCGGCGCCTTCGAGCACTTCTGCTCACCCGAGGACTACGAGGCCGGTCGCCAGGAGGACATCTACCGCGGGCTCTTCGAGCACGTCGCCGGCCTGCTGCCCGAGCGGGGCCGGTTCTACCTCCAGACCATGGTCTTCGGGCGCAACATGATCGGAGTCGAGCGGATCGACCGCCACGCACCGCGCGACTCCGACGCGTGGTACCTCGCGATGATGGGCGCCGCGTTCCCCGGCTCCTGGCTCCCGTTCGGCTCCGAGCAGGTCGAGCGCTGCGCCGAGCCGCACTTCCGCCTCGCGTCGAAGGTCAGCGGGCGCCTGGACTACATCGAGACCATCAAGGAGTGGGACAAGCGCACCGAGGCGTGGACGCCCCGGCTCGCGCTGCTCAAGCTGCGCCTCATCCCCAAGTGGCTCACCAGCGCGGACTTCCGCTTCGCGTTCACGTCGGGCGGCGACTCCTCGAACCTCGTCTGCTTCGAGCGCGAGCTCATGGACCACTTCCGGTTCACGTTCGAGAAGGTCGACGCCTGACGCCCGTGCGTCGGCGGTTACGGCCAAGGACCGACTCCTCCGCCGAAAACCGCCCGTGGCGCGAGAAGTCCGAGGCCGCACAGGGCTGAGCCCGGGTGGTAGGTTCGCCTTCGGTCCAGCGTCGAGACCAGGAGGCCCGAGATGACGTACGTCGTGGTAACCACACTGGAGCAGGCGAGCTGGGACCAGTACCAGCAGGTCTCCCAGCACGCCATGGCCGAGGGACACCCCGCGGGGCTCCAGGTCCATACCGCCGCCCCCGTGGAGGGCGTGGTACAGATCGTCGACCTGTGGGACTCCGAGGAGGAGTACCTGCGCTTCCGCGACGGGGCGCTCATGGGCGCGGTGCGCGACGTCATGGGCGAGCAGGCCATGCAGAGCCCGCCGTCGGGCTGGCGCTTCGAGGCGAAGGATCTCGTGACCCGCTGACGTCGGGCGCCGGGCCGCTCAGCGCCCCAGCAGCTCGTCCAGCCCCCGCGGAGCTTCTCGCCGTGGAGGACGAAGACCGCGTGGCCGCGGGCGAGCGCCTCGGGCCAGGCCACGCGCCCGCCCTGCTCGTAGCCGCCGCGGTCCCAGACGATCACGCCGCCCGCGCCCGCCCGGCCTTCGAAACCGTTGTGGGCCATGCGGTGGTCCTCGACTCCGACGGCCAGGCGCTTGCCCGCGGGATCCAGCGACGGGCCCCGGGGTACGGCCCACGAGCGCATCACCCCGTCGACCTCGAGGCGGAGGTCGAAGTGGCGCGCCGTCGCCGCGTGCTCCTGGACGACGAAGACCCCGGCCGTCACGCCGCGCTGGGCGAACGGCTCGTGGCCCTCGGCGCGGACCTCCGTGACGTCGGCCCCGCGCCAGGACGAGATCAGCGCGGCGACCGCCGACCGCTCACCCTCCACGTGGGACTCCCAGCCCCCGTCCGCGCGCTCGCGGATCCAACCCATGACCTCGAGTTCGCGGGCGCGGTCGAGCGTCGTCCCGGGCTCCACTCCCCCGGCGACGAGGACCCGCGCGGCCCACCTCACGCCGGGGCGACGCCCAGCTCGGCCCGCAGTGCCGTGTAGGCGGCGAGGAAGATCTCGGAGAACGTCGGGAAGGGCTGGATGACGTCCTCGAGGACGCCCAGTCCGATCCGGGCGCGGATGGCGAGCGTTGCCTGCTGGAGCCATTCCCCCGCCTCGGGGCCGAGCGCGTGGGCGCCGGTGACCCGCTCGCCGTCCGAGACGAGGGTCATGAAGCCCGGCTCGTCGGCATAGGCGCGCGAGTACGTGGATGCGCGGGCGACCTCGCGGACTCCGACCGTGACGGTGATCGCGCCCTCGGACTCCCCGACCGAGGCGACCTGGGGATCGGTGAAGACGACCCGGGGGACCGCGGTGTAGTCGGCCTCGCGCTCGGCGCCGAGGAGATTGGCGGCGACGATCCGGCCCTGGTACTTGCCGACGTAGGTCAGTGGCCAGATCCCGCTCGCGTCGCCGATCGCCCAGACGCCCTCGACGGCGCGGTGCCGGGCGTCGACGGGGACCTCGCCCCCCTTCCCGGGCGCGATGCCGACCGTCTCCAGGCCGAGGCCGTCGGTGCGCGGGCGCCGGCCCGTGGCGACGAGGAGCCGGTCCCCGCGCAGCTCCAGCCCGTCCTCGAACCGCAGGATGTAGTCGCCGCTCTCGCCGCTTGCCGACGAGGCGTGCTGCCCGAAGTGCAGCTCGACGCCCTCGGCGGCGAGCACGCCCCCAAGCGCGTCGCCGAGCGCGGCGGGCTCGCGCGGCAGGATGCGCGAGGACCCCGCGACGAGGGCGACCTCCGCGCCGAAGCGCCGGAAGGCCTGGGCGAGCTCGACGCCGACCGGCCCGCCCCCGAGCACGAGCAACCGCCGCGGGATCTCCTTGACCGCCGTCGCCTCGCGGTTCGTCCACACGCCCTCGAGCTCGCGCAGGCCCGGCACCGGCGGGATCACCGGGTCCGAGCCCGTGGCGATGACCACGTCGTGTGTCCCGTGCACCTCGGCCCCGACCCGCACGTGTCCCGGGCCCTCGAGCCGCGCGTCCCCGCGCAGCAGCGCGATGCCGTTGTCCTCGAGCCACGCCGCCTTGGCCCCGTCCTCGTAGTCCGAGACCATGAAGTCGCGCCAGCGCAACGCGGACGCCACGTCGAGCTCGCCCGTGGCTGCCTCCGCCGCGCCCGGCGCCACCCGCGCGGCATGGAGCGCCTCGCCCGGGCGCAGCAGCGTCTTCGACGGGATGCACGCCCAGTAGTCGCACTCGCCCCCCACCCGCTCGCGCTCCGCGATCGCCACCCGCAGGCCCCCCGCGGCCAACGCCGCGGCGCAGTGCTGCCCCGCCGGGCCGGCCCCGATGACGACGACGTCGAAGTCGCTCACGCCGAGGTTCCCCGCGCCTGGTCGAGCGCGTGGGCGGCGGTGATGAGCCCGATGTGGCTGAAGGCCTGCGGGAAGTTGCCGAGCTGCTCGCCGCTCGCCGTGTCGATCTCCTCGGCCAGGAGCCCGAGGTCGTTCGCGTAGCCGGTGAGCCGGTCGAAGAGCGCCTCGGCGCGGTCGAGCTCCCCCGCCTGCGCGAGGCAGGACACGAGCCAGAAGGAGCAGATGACGAACGTCCCCTCCGCGCCGGAGAGCCCGTCGGCGTTGGCGCCCTCGTCGTTGCGGTAGCGCAGGACCAGCCCGCCGTCGGTGAGGCCGTCGGCGATCGCCTCGATCGTCGCCTTCATCCGCTCCTCGTCGGCGGGGAGGAAGCCCATGAGCGGCATGAGCAGCGCCGCCGCGTCGAGCTCGTCGGAGTCGAAGGACTGCGCGAAGGCGCCGCGGGCCTCGCTCCACCCCCGCGCGAGGATCGCGTCGCGGATCTCCTCACGCGCGTGCTTCCAGGCCTCCGTGTCCGCGTGCTCGCCGAGCCGATCGGCGAGCTTTACCGCCCGGTCGAGGGCGACCCAGCACATGACCTTCGACCCGACGTGGTGCAGCGGCTCGCCGCGCATCTCCCACATCCCCGCGTCGCGCTCGGTCCAGCGCCGGGCGGCGGTGGCGGCGAGGTCGGCGACGAAGGCCTGGATCTCGGGGTGGAGGTCGCCGAGGCGCTCGCGGTAG
>JAABUR0100009526.1_pt1 | contig 10920 bp, 9 predicted proteins | sample 5560091 | NCBI WGS metagenome assembly JAABUR01 (sample SAMN10711879, study PRJNA513375) | rock metagenome | isolation source: Antarctica rocks | place: Antarctica: Victoria Land, University Valley sud
GGCCCTCCGCCGAGCGGCGGCGACGGCGGGGCGGCTCTGTGGCGCGAGGGTGTGCAAGGAGCAGAGGCCCCAGCTGCAGGAGGGCTGCCGACCCTGCGAGGCCCCGCCGGGCAGCCCCACGCGGCGCCCGTCATCTGCGGGGACAGGCGCGCCCAGCTGCCAGGGTGCCTTTCAGAACGGCCTGCCGCTCATGTGCTTGCTCGGTCGCGGTGCAGGCACAGTGTCATGTGTGGCTCTACGCAGGTGTGCTTGCGAGCTTCAGGACGCTTTCGGATGCATGCGGTGACATTCACCGTGGCTGCGGCGGGCCTCCCGCAACTGCGCATTGCGCCGCCGAGGTGCCGCTCTTGCACAGTAATCACAGGCAGCATGTGCTCACACATGCAGGTGAAGAGATAAGGCAGGATGTCATCTTCATGGTCTTTCACAATTGAGTGCTGCCCGCACGGCGCAGGGTGCTGGGGGGAGGCGTCACGGTAAGCAGGAACGTATCTGCCGCTCGGGACCCTGGCGGCAGCGGCGCCGGCGCGGCCTGGATGCAGCAGGTGCAAGCGCACGGCCTGCAGGTGCGGCGTCACGCTCCGCCTGTGGGCCTACCTTCAGACCATGAACCAGGACCGCTTGCGTGTGTCAAATTACTTCAAGACTTCGGCTAGGTGTGCCGCCGAGTTTGCATGCGCTTTTGGCCTGGTACAGAAGTGCTTTACATCTACTGGGCGCTCCTGGCGCGTCATGTGAGCAAAAGCACTGACGCGAGCTCGCATGTCGGAAGGCTGGAGTGTCAGGCCAGAGCACACTCATGGACGCAGCACGGCATCCGACCTGCAATGTAAGAAACCTGCATGTGTGCTGGCGAGGCAGGGCGTGGACGCCACAGCGGCGGCCGCGCTGCAGCAGCTGAGCGATGCCTGGCCGGACGCGACCACCTGCGCGCCCTTGCCAGGGCTGGCCTCAGGACCCGCCCGCGCGCCTGGCCCGCCCCCGGCCGCGCCCGACGCGCGCACTGGCGCGGCCGCGCGCGGCGCGCGGCACAACGGTGCATCTACCCCGACGGCGGTGCCGGAGCAGGCGGCGGGGGCGCCTGCTGCAGGCGGCCCGGCGCCTACGGGCTCCGAGCCTGGCGCGACGCACGCGCGGAAGCGCGTTCGGCGCGCCGGGCGCGCTGAGGAGGGCTTTAGCTAGCGCGTGTGCGATGCGGCTGGTGCACGTGCTTGTATACCATGGTGATTGGGAGCAGGTGGATGTGCATGAGCCAAGAGCGCTCGAAAACCTGGGTTGCCCTTCGTCATAACATTGCTTAGCCTGCAGTGGCAGCCAGCTTTCATCGCCTGTACTGCGAGGGCGGGGTCGGTACCCGCCTGTGCAGCACAGAATCAACGCAGATGAAATTACACTGCCCCTACCAGAACTACACTGCCCCTACCGGGCCGCTTCGGCGCAAAGCACGCCATCTGACGGCATGCCAGCCGCAGGTTTTCCCCCTCATTTACTGCCTGCAAGCCCTCTTCTATCCGGACCAGGGCGCTGCGCCTGCCACAGCGCGCAGCGCCCGAGTACAGCAGCGCTCGCGCGTCCAGCTCAACGCTTAACATGTGGCTCGCCGTGGAGCGCCTGCCAACCCTAGCCCTGCCAACCCTACTCTACCTGTGCACTGCACGGTGCACCTGCCGGGGTGTTGATACACAGGAGCCCGCCCTCAGGCACCGGTGGCACGCTGCGCCGCGTCCGCCTGGATCATCGCCTCGATGAAGAATTCGCCCGCGCGGTAGCTGGACCGCACCAGCGGCCCAGACGCCACATACCTGCAGCGCGCGCCCCGCAGAAGCTCGGTGTGCCATAGAAGGCCAGTGCCAGCCAGGACGCTAGCATTGACAATGACAGGCTGTGACATGCGCCTTACGCAGCACTTCAGCAACAGTCTTTACTTCGCTTGCCGCTCAGGCAATGCTACACAGCGCTACGCTCCAGTAAGGCTAGCCAGCATCCAGACACGGGCTCAGCGGAGCAGCGCCCTAACGGCATGCAATTCAGACAGAGACAGCTCTCAGCCTGCAACGCTGCGCTCGCTGAGCGATGGCACATGCGCGGCCGCACCGGAAGCCGACGACGTCCTCGCCATAGCGCCGCCAGCGCTCAAACGCCTCCGGCGTCACGTACTCGGCCACGTCCAGGTGCGCGGGCGTCGGCTGCAGGTACTGCCCGAAGGTCAGGATGTCGACGCCTGCGCGCAAGCGCACGCGCTTCCTTTCAGCCGCAGCTCTGCCTGGCAGTGCCGCAGGAGGCACAGGGAGAGCGTGGCCTCTCCTCGACCAGCCACACTGCAGTGCATTTGTCACATGCGACATCACACTTCCTACAAGCGAAGAGCAGGCAGTGCACCAGGCGGATGGGCACCCCCTGCAGTGCATCTGTCACATGCGAGACATGCCCCGTACAAGCAAAAAGCAGACAATGCGCCAGGCGGGTGAGGCCCACCGGCGGCGCGCAGGTCGAGCATGGCGTCGATGACCTCGTCGTCGGTCTCGCCCAGGCCCAGCATGAGGCTGCTCTTGGTGTACACGCCCTCGGCCTTGGCCGCGCGCAGCACGTCCAGGCTCTGCACGTAGCCCGCGCGCGCGTCGCGCACGCGCCTCTGCGCGCCCGCGGCCGCCGAGTGAGGCGGGCGGCCGCGGCCGCGAGCCGACGCCCTGGCGCCAAAGCGCGACCCCTGCACACGCGCTGGCGTCCCCGTGTCCAGTCCGCACGCCGGCCGCGGCGCCGACGCTCCCGATGCGCGCAGGCCGGCGCGGCGCCGCCGGCGGACGCGCCGCGCGCGCGTGTGGGTAATGGGTATATGGTAGGTTATAGGGTAGGGATAGGATAATGCGGCGGGCCGCGCGCCTGCAGGCGGTCGACGGTCTCCAGGTTGTGCGCAAACACGTCCAGGCCGGAGCGCGCCAGGTGCCGCACGGCGCCCAGGTCGCCGGCGAAGTCGGGCGTCAGGCACTCCACCAGCGTCTGCGGCCGCAGCGCCTTCAGCGTGCGCACCTGCGCGCGCGCGCCGCCCGCGCCGCCGCGCTCGCATCGAACGCAACTTTGCAACAGTTGCAATACCTTTCTCAGCTCTGTGGCGCGCACGCACCTCTGCAACATCTGCAATACCTTCATCAACTCTGTGGCGCTCAGGCCTGGCCGCGCTCGGGAGCCGCTGGCCGGCTCCGCTTTATGTGCGTCCGCTCGTGCTTTCACGGCATGCCGGCGGAAGGCGCACGATGCATGTACGCCCTAGCCTACGACTAAAGCGCACATGGGGCGCGAGCGGAGCAGCCGCCGCGTGCGATCTGGTCGGGCCGGGCGCGCGCCGTGCGCGCAAAGTGCTCGGCGCCGCCGTCGGGGATGTCGTCGCGGTCGACAGAGGTCAGCACCACGTAGCCGACGCCCCACTGCGCGATGGCCTGCCCCCGCGCCCCTCCCGCGCATGAGGTCCAGAAATGTGTGGGCAGGCCGAGCTCGGGCCCCAACTTTGCGCGCGCCGCGCTGTTTGGGCGCCGCACGCGCCTGCTCCTAGGCAATCCGTACTCGACCTGCGCATACCCTGATCCTACAGGCTTCACATTCAGGTGCCGCAAGCTGCGGCAGACCAGCGCGCACCCGCGCGGTGTTCTCCGGCTCAGCATCATCCGGCGGCGGCGGCGTGCGCGCAGTGTTGACCGCACAGAAGCGGCACCCGCGTGTGCACGTGTCGCCTGCGGACCACCGGACTGCTGGCATAAGCACGAGCTGCACAAGCTGCTCGGCACGCATGCCACTCGCCCAAAGCACACGCCCGCTTACCAGCATACCGCATTTCTTACCCCATCATTACAGCTGTCTTGCTGCACCCAGACACTCACGGACAGGGACATCAGGGAGTAAAGGGCACATGCACAGATCAGCGCGAATCATCGATCAGTGCGAGGGGGCAATGCCAGAGCGAGCGCCGCGTGCGCAGAAGCGACTGGCAATGCAGAGGAGCCACAGGCGGACGCGCAACGGCGCGAAACGGTGACACACGGCCAGCGCATGAGCAAAGTACGCGCACAGAGCGGCCGGACCGCGGACCCGCCCATGCTGCCAGTCCAGCACAGATGCGACGCGCCCTTCCCTGCGCTCTTCCCTGCCTGTCAAACCCCCCCGCGAGCAAGGCCGCACCGAGCAGCATGATGGTGGCGGTGCCGGTGCCGCCGTTCCAGCACTCGCCAATGTTGGGGCACTGCGCCTCCTCGCACACCGTGTGCAGGCCCAGGTCGCGCAGCGAGCCGTGCAGGTATTCGAAGCGCTCGCCCTGCGGCGCGCGCTGGCGCAGCCACGGCGGCTTGCTCGCGCCCGGCAGCGCCGCCAGCTGCGGGCCTGCGCGCGCGGCTCCTCCTTGGCTCCCATGCCCGGCCGCGGACCCAGCCGACGCCCGAGTGCCCCTCAGAGTCTGGTCGGCACTCTGCGCCTTGTGTTGGAGGCAAGCAGCTGCAACCAGTGTCAGCCAGGACATACACAGCTGCAGAGTGAGCACGGTTGTGACCAGGGCCAGGCAAGCCACTATGAGCAGATCCTTGTGTTGGTGCCGACTTTGTGACCAGGCTTGCAGGCCCCGCCTATTGTGATAGCAGGGCCGCGGTGCACAGCTGCTCTCGTGTGGCAGCAGGAGCGCTTACCGGCTGCGCTCGCTGCTGCGCCGCGCGACGCCGCGCCAGCGAGCGCGTGCGCGCCGGCCGCGGCCAGCCGCGGATCCTTGGCGACCGCCAGGCTCACCAGCTCCGCAAACGCATCCACCTCCCCAAGCTCGTCGCCGGTGACCTCTGCATAGGCCTCCACAGCTCCGCCCTGCAGAGCGGCCAGCTGTGTTGCAGCAAGAGTTAAGCGTAGCACGAAGCAGACACTTTCAGCGCTGTAAAGCAAGAGAGGCTCCCTAACGCAAGCGCACCGCGGTTGCCGCCAACCGCCGCCGCTTTGCGCCTGTGCAGGCATGCCACCGTTCAAGCGGCAGAGGGCGTGCAACGTGCGGGCCTGCTGCGCCAGGGCGCAAACACGCACAGCCGTGTGGCGTCGCATAAGCTGCCCTGCCAGCCATTGTGCAACACTACCAACAGTAGTAAGCAGGCTCACTGAGCCCCTGCTCTCAGACGTATGCTGCTGACCGTTCACTTGAGAGGCCAAGTAAGCCCTGCCACAGACCTCCCGATGACTTCCAACTTCCTGCAGAGCAGATACCACGAGGACTGCGCTTTGCAGCTGTCCAGTGCGTCGCGAGAGGTGCTACCGCGTTGCCGCGGGCCCTGTGAGTACCTGTGCGCACGCTCTGCTGCGGCAGCGTGGGGCGCCAGCGGTATGGGCGGAGCCACTGCGCCAACCTCGCTGGTGTCCCTCGGGCGCGTCACCATAGACGCGTCTGCCGAGAGGGTGCGACCTTGCTCAGAGAGGAGGCTATGCTCCGCATTTTGCCTGTCGGTGGCCACTGTGACCTTGTGCTTCCCCTTGGACTCGAGGTGGGAGGACAGCAGAAGTCAGGTACTCTGCGGCCTGCTGCTGCGAAGAGCAGCAAAGCAGGCCGGCAGAAGGTTGCTTGCAGTGCGCTCTATTAGCTGGCCGGTCCCTTAGATCCCTCCTGGACATAGGACCTGGCCCGGAGGTGGACAGCAAACCGCTGGCTCCCAGGCTGCGCAGCGGGCTGCAGCGCGCCGCGCCCCGGCCGCCCAGGTGTACAAGGAGCTGGCGGAGGCGCGCGACTGGCAGCCGTGGCTGACGGCCGCCAAGGTGGTGCTGCCGCCGGGGCGGCCCGGCGCGCTGCAGCCCGGCGACGGCTTCGCCTACACGGCCAAGTTTGTGCCGGGCTTTGTCAGCGCCAAGGTTGGCGCGGCAGTGGACGGGCAGGCACGCAGCCCGGCCTGGGCGGCCGCGCGCGCGGTCTGCAGCGGCGCGCACGCCGGCGGGAGCCAGCCTTGCAGTACATGGTGTGCCCATATACCCTACTTTCACCCTAATTTCACCCTAATTTCACCCTGGCGCCGCGCAGGTGCTGGAGTGGTCGGACCAGGTGGCGTTCGGCCTGGTGAAGGGCGCGCACATCTTCCGGGTGGAGCCGCAGCGGCGGCGGCGGATGCTGGGCCTGCTGTCCGGGCCGTCGCAGACGCGGGTCTTCCTGAGCCAGGAGGTCGCAGGCGCGCGCGCGCCCGGCCCCGCTGCAGCGCCGCGCGGCCGCACAGCCACACCGCACTCTGGGCACACGCTGCTGCACGCGTGTGCTGGCGGCGAGGGCGCGCGGTGCCTGGCCTGCGGCGCGCCGACACGGCCGTGCGCTGCAGCTGCATGTGCGCCGCCCTGTTGGCGCTTTGTGCAGCGCGGCTGCGACGCTGAGGAAGTATATTGAGCCAGCGGAGGCCGAGCTGGAAGCCTGCTGCCGCCTGCGCGAGGCGGCTGCCTGCTCTGCCATGCATGGAGATGCGCTGGATGCGCGAGGCGGCTGCCTGCCCTGCCATGCATGCAGGCGCCGGACGCGCGCGAGGCCAGCGGCCCTGGCGACCCGTCCGTCTGGCAGGCCGGCACCGGCCCACGGCACATCCCGCAGCGCGTGTGCGCGGCTGGTCGCGGGCGCGCCTGGCGTGCGGCGGCGCAACGGGCGTGCGCGCGCCGTGCAGGGCCGTGCAAGGCGCTGGTGAAGCCGGAGGCGCTGGAGCAGCACGTCAGTCAGTGGCTGCTGGACCTGAAGACCGCGGCCGAGCGCGCGTGACCTGAGACGCGTGGGGCGCGCCGGCGCGCAGCCCTGGGCGGGGTTCTCGTGGCCGGCGCGCCAGGCCGGCCCCACGCCGGCGTGCAGGCTGGCCAAGAGCGCCGACCGCCGCAGAAGCGCATGGGCCCAGCAACGGTGGGGAGCGGCCTCGGCAAGCATCCCGCGCGGGTCTGCTGTGAGCGCTGCTGGATGCGGCAGCATTCCCGAATGCGGTGTGCCGCAGCCTGCACCTGCACACGCCCGACCGCGGCGCAAAAGCGCCCAGGAGCTCAGAAAGCTCACGTGAGCGAGCGCGAGGGTGTGGCCGTGACCTGTCACTGCAGACCCGGGCTCTCCTGGGTCCATGCACGCCTGGCGTTCAGGCGTGTCTGCAAGCTGCCAGGCTGGTGCAGCGGACTCAGCGCTCAGGCAGAGCGGGTGTGGACATTATACAGTCAGCATGTCTACGGTTAGCATGTCAATGCCAGGCTGTGAAGCGCGCTGTGGCGTAGGTGGCATACGGCGTGTCAGGGGCCTCAGCATGTTGTGTGTGGTTTGGCACTTGAGCTACAGAGGCAGAGAGCCGTCAGCATGTGGTGTCCCGCAATCGTTTGCAAAGGACTGCTCCCAGAACTTGAGAGGATGCGATGGGCATGCATGCGCTGCATTAGCACGGCACGTGTGTAAATATGCACGAGTGCATGTGAATTCCGCCATGTGCACTTGGGCCATGGCAAGGGCTGCAGCGCAGCATGGATGTGCTGGCGCGGATTCGGGTAAGACCCAGCGGAACTGCACAAGGACAACCAAGGCTGCAGCGGCAGCCAAAGACGGGACGCCAACCAGAGCGCGAGCAATGAGGGGGGTGGGGCGGGTGCGAGGCGACTACTGCATTTGCCGCCCGCAAGGCACGTCAAACGTCAGAGGCGGGCTGCTGCCAGGCCTATCCTGGCGGCCGCTGCGCCCGCATTGTGCTCAGGCTGTCCCCGCGAACATTTTGCGTTGCAACAGCCTAGCGCATACGCGCCGACACACAGCGCGCGCAGACGTGACGCTTCAGTCTCAACGCAGGACACATCAACACCCCTAATCTTAAGTACAGACCAGCAAGCGGCGGCAACCGAGAGCCAGAGGTGCATGAAACAGCATTATGCGCAAACTCAACCGCTGGGGGCTGTTGGCGCGGAGCGTCTTTAGGCGCAGAGCGGCCGTCGTTCCCACGCTAGGGTGTATTCCCAGAGAGGGCCAGACCCCGGACCTTGTAATGAGGACCCCACGGTTCTGCCACCGCCCAGAGGCAGATGCTTCCACACAGATGACCACACCCCAGACACGGCGTGTTAGTGACTCCCCAGCGTCCCCATTTGTCAGGACCAGAGCTGTCTTCTCAACCCCCATGAGCCTTGGCCGCACGTGCCTGAAGCTCGGCCAGGCTGGTGCCCGGCATCCGCCGGAGTAGCTAGGCGGCTGGGGCGCGGGGCGCACAGCACCCGCCTGCGCCCGCAGCCTCTATGGTACAATCAACAGACATGAAGCAGCACTGCACGTACAAAACCCAAAAACAGTCTCTACAGGAGTGGCAGGGCCCTCTGTTGGTAGGCGCCCGGTGTGCGTGAGGCGACTCGTTCGCGCAGGCCGCGAATGCCCCACGCGTGCTTGAAGCCTGACGCTCGGGGGGCGCGCGACATGAGGCGACCGGCATGCATGTCCCAACAGCGAAACAGGCGCCAGCCAGACGTGGCTCGCCCCGACGCCTAGGTAGATGCCTGTGCCGCAGCAGAGCGCGGGCAGGCCCAGTCCTGCCGCGCACCGCCTCAAATCGGGAGTGCGGGGCGGCCTGGGCGGTGCAGGCTCCGGGAGCTGGGTGTGCAACGCCGCTGTACCTCATCATGCGGACCCTGCAGCCTGTACAGGCGCTGGCCGGGCGCACGGCTCCGCGAGCTCGGCTGGGCGGTGCCGCGCGTCGCGCCGGGCCGCGACCGCGGTGCGCAGCGCAGCCGCTCGGCGCGGTCATGACTTGGGTGCGCATGGGCCAGGCGCGCCGCGCGGCCGCGCAAAGGCCTAGCGGCTCGGGCGCGAACCCGGCGGCAAGCGCGCCCGCGCGCTCACTCGGGCGCGGGGTTGTCCAGCACGACCTGCGTGTGGGCGCTTCCGTGAAATTGTGGACCCTCCAGGGTGGTTACCCGCATGACATCTAACCCTGAAACCATTCCGCTCCTCTGTCAGCCGCTCAGGAGTCTGAGTAGGCTGACAACGCGTGTCGGCTGCAGGTCACATGGTCGGCCGCAGGTCACACCTCAGCACGGGGTCCGATGCACCCTCTCGTGCACCCGACCTCCCAGGATGGGCGCTCGCTGTTACAAGCTCGCCCTGGTGAGCAGCACTTGCGGCGCATCGTGGGGCTCGGCCCGGCCCTGCGACCCGGCACCATGGGGGCGGGCGGCGCGGGGCGCGCACATCCGTGTCGCCGTCCAGGCCCTGCTCGGAGCCGAGGGACCCCGACGACACGGTCCGGAACACCGCCGCGCCCCTCGCGCCCTTGCAGGTGTTGCCAGCAAACGTGTTGCCCGAGATGTCGCCCTGCGCCATTCGCGCCCGGCGTCAGGCGCGCCGACGAGGAACCCATCCGCGCGCCTGCCGGGCAGGCGCGGCAGCGGGCAGCCTGCGAGCGGCCGCTGCGGCGGCGCCTGTCCCCGCGACCGCACCAGCGCCGGCAGGCGCGCAGGGGCGGGCGGGCCGGGCGCGCGCGGCGCGCCTGCACGTGCGAGTCGTAGACGGCGCCGCCGTACTGGCGCGCGGTGTTGTTGCGGAAGACGCTGCCGGCCAGGCTGCCGTTGCTGGAGCCGCGGAACACGGCGCCGCCGCTGGAGGCCGTGTTCAGGTCGAACTCGCAGTCGTGCACGTTGCCCGTCGTGCCCTGCGCGGCGCGCCGCCGGTGTGGGTGCCGAGGCCCCCGGCCCGGCCGCGCCCAGCGCAGGGCACGATGCGGCCTTCCGCGGCCGTCAGACCGCAGCAGCGTGGCACACGTGCAGGCGGGCGCCATTGCCCGGCAAATGCCCGGCGAGCACAGAGCAGTGCGCCCGGCTGCAATTTGGCACCAGCGGCCCGCGCGGCGCCTCTGTCGGCCCGGGCGCCGCCGGACGCTGGCGCGCGCTGGGCGTGCGGGGACGTGCCTGCATGTAGATGGCGGCGCCCTTGTCGCCACGGCCGCGGCTGAAGGTGCAGAAGCCGATGTCGGTCCCGCACTGGTTCAGCTCGATGCCGGCGCTGCCCTGCGCGGCGCGTCGGCCCGACTCGGCTCGCGCGTGCGGCGTGGAGGCGGTTTCCTGCGCCACATGCTCGGAGCGCGGGCACGTGGGAACCTCCCAGGACATGCAACGTTTGCTCGCACGACTGAGCACTGCTCCTTGCAGCGCTGCGCAGCCTGCGGAGGCAACCCTGGCATATAAAGCCAGCGCTCCCAGCACAGCCATGGTGCTCTGCATGGTGGCAACAGACATCGTGGCAGGCGCGGCCGCGGGCTCGACCCAGCGCGGGCCGTTCGCAGCCGTCCGAGCACCCCTGGCAGCACAGACCCGCGACCTATGCTAGCAAGGCTGCACGCAGACGGGACGTGCGGGGCGCGGCAGCAGCTGCGCGCCGCGCCTGCAGCGCGGCGTTGTTGTCAAAGCGGCTGCCGCTGTGCACAACGCGCGGGCAGTCGTTCTGCCACACGCTCGCGCCGTTCAGCGCCTGGTTGTCCCGGAAATAAGACTCGGTGACGTCGCCTGCGCGCACGCGCGCGTCAGGGAAGAGGCCAGGGGACCAGGCTGGGCTGCTGGAGCGAGGTAGGGCCCGGGCGCGCGACGCCGCGACCGCGAGGTGGTGCGCGCACCGCGCGCGCGGTCGCGCGGGCGGCGGGCGCGGTGTGGCAGGGCTCGCCGGTCTTTGGCAGAGGTGCGGCAGGCGCGCAGCGTCTGAAGACTGAAGCGTGAACCAGGTAATACATATATGAAATTATTATGTAATAGAACCAAGTCCGACTGACAAAGTGCCCCTTTTGGCTACGTGCACCGCCGGCGCGCCCCCCCGCTGCAGCGGGCGCGTGCCGGGCCGCCGCCGGCACGCCAACAACCGGTGCAGCGTGCCAGCAAAGCTGCCTGGGTAGGGTGGTGAGCTTGGGACTGGCAGGCGCCAGTAAGCTAGGGGTTAAGGGTTACTGT